>JGI24891J29808_1000165_pt1 | contig 80337 bp, 65 predicted proteins | sample FreactcultuFSWF8_FD_29808 | JGI IMG/M metagenome (IMG submission 29808)
GCACTCCAGCAACAATCGCATGCGTGCGCACGTAAAGACAATCAATCGACTTTGGACGTCGTCTTACGGCAGGCCCCGCCGTTACCCTCACTATACATAGCGATAACCCACTCGCTGAAACATCTGCCCTGCTGCGAAACGACACGGCCGCCCGTTCGCTGCATCCGTCGCTCACTCGTCTGCACCAGAGTCAACACCCTCTAGGCCCGTGGGCCTGTCACTTCAACACTTAGCCGGCGATTGACGGCCGCGTCTTCGTCGACACCAGGATCCTTCTCCAGCGTCATCGCCGCTCCCGGAGCTCACCAAGATGGATACCGACAACAACTCCAACTACCCTGAGTCCCCTATGGAGGAGGACGAGGTCTTTCTGTGCAAAGGCTGCGGCGAGGTACTTGATTGCAAGACACTATATACACGTACAGCTTGACTGACTCTTCTGGCACGCAGATCCTAGAACAGGGGCGAGCCTTTGAGCTTGGTAAGTCACACACAGCGTTGAGGGGTCGCGCACTTGCTGACAATGACATGTATAGCTGGCCACCGATGGCATCTTGGCTGCTTCCGCTGCCACTCTTGCGCCACCCTCCTCGACTCGGACGCCAACCTGCTCCTGTTGGGCGATGGCTCCCTCATCTGTAACAACTGCACATACAGCTGCAGCTCGTGCGGCAACAAGATCGAGGACCTCGCAATCCTAACGGGCGACCAGGCCTTCTGTGCCACCTGTTTCAAGTGCCGCAACTGCAAGAGAAAGATTGAGAACCTACGTTATGCTCGCACCAGCCAGGGCATCTTCTGCATGAGCTGTCATGAGAGTTTGATGGCAAGACGGCGGAAAAAGGCAAAGGCTTCAAAACAGATAGCAGCTGGAGGGAGCAATCCTATGGTGCTGGATAAGAGTCTGCCTGCGTTACCACCCAACGCCGTTCCGCAAAGCGCATTGCGAGAATCATCACCCTCGGGATCCTACTCCAGCGATCATCTCAAAGCTGGCCACGACAGAAAGAGAGACACTTCTCCCATGTCCATTTCCGACGACTCTAAGAAGGGCAGCAGCCGTCACCTGTCTCACACAAGTGCGCTTTCCGAGCAGACGCCAGACACTCTCACCCTGCCCGCTAGCACTTACAAGCAGGAACGCGCTTCGACCATGTCATCTAACACCATGACTACAATGTCTGATGCCGACGACGGCTTCCTGCCCATGGCCTACGATCCCAACCCTGCTCCTCCACCCCTTCCGCGCCGTACACATCCCGAGACGACGCCCAGAATGTCAGACAACCTTTCTCCTCAAGGCGCTTTCTCTCGTCTCAACAGAGACCGTCCATCATCTTCGCGATCCGTATCGACTGAGCGCGAAAGCATCCGCAGTCCTGGAGTTGGTCACCCCGACAAGAGCCGTCAACAAGGCCTCCGCAATGTTTCGGGTAACAGCACACCCGTCACTACATCAGCCGTTGCCTCCCCCTCTTCCGTCACCAGCCAACAGCGTCCTCGTATGCCGCAAACAAACAGCGCTTCCTTTAATCTAGCACCGCCCGAGCCTTTCAAACTCCAGGATGTGCCCCGCGATCGCAGAGTGTCGCGCAATAGCCCGCGCGTTGGAAAGAATTCTCCCACATCCCTCGACACTCAGCCACAATCCAGACATACTCCGACAGACTCCAATCTTTCCCTGTCACCAGCATCCGTGGATACGCCGAGCTCCAGCATCAATCCTTTCGACGATCCCAAGCTCCGCGAAGCTTCGTCTAGCGCCGGCCCTTCAGCTGCAAAGCATCCCACCAGAGGTGATTCCCTGCCACCTGCTACTGATAAATCGCAAACCTCGCGCGTTACTTCTCCCGAAACCACTCCCGCTCTCAGACAGTCCGATGCTACTCACGAACGTAAACAATCCTCGACCTCTGCTCAATTCGTTGATGCTCCAACCCACCCTCGCCCCGAGTCCGATGCTCACAACTCAACCGGCATGGGCATACCGACTGCACCTCCCAGAGCTGCTAACCGCCCGTCTGCTCCAAGCAAGTCTGTTGCCAACGACGATTTCATAGCCCCCAGGATTCCACCTGCACCTCCTGCCAATGAGCGACCGCGCGCTGAGTCTGTTGGTCACATTCAGCATGACCACAACCCTGCAGCCTCGCCGAAGGGTTGGCGTACACACCTACCCAAGCACAGTGCCGGAGAAGCCTTCTCTATGGAAGAAGAAATGTCCCGCATCTTGAGGGGTGATGAGCAGAAGAGAAAGGAGAATGAGAATGCTGGTTCTGTCCTGCGCCGCGTCTCAAATGCTGTCAAGCACGGCAGAAGTTTCAGCGACAAGTCAATACCCCTTCAAAAGACGCCTACCATCAGTTCGGCCGACATCAGCAGCCCGATTCTGATTACTAGTCCCATCTCCTCGCCCAGCCAGGCGGACGTGGCTACTCTGAGATCTCAGCTGCGCCGTGCTCAACAAAAGATTGCCGAACTTGAGGCTGATAAGCTCGGCCTGGAGGAGAAGATGGACACATCCGCCGACATTAAGCAGGTTAACACCGAACTGCGAGAGAAGCGTTCGACGATGGCCTTCCTCGACACTCAGCGTGAGATGGTCGTCCGCGAACTTGAAATCATGACCGAGCACTTGACAAGAGCGAAAGAGAGCAACAAGCCTCTGGACATCAGTCAGCTCAAGTCCGAAATCTTGCAAGACTTTGCGCACTCGTTGCAAAAGCTGAAGGACAATCTCGGATCACAAATCGAAGACCTTGTGCACAAGAGGAATGAACTTACAGATGACATTACCAACTTGATTCAAGTCAAGGACAAGGGATTGCAAGAGTTTGAGTCATTGTCGTCCAAGAACATGCAACTGGCAGAGCTCAACAATCAGCTTGTTAGCGGCATTCAGGACATGTACAAATCACACAACATCAAGAACGGTAGCCTAGACCGATCACCCCTGACTAACGGCTTGGGCATCTACAACGGTTCCAACAGGGGCGACATGGCCTCGCTTCATTCCTCCTCATTGCAGGAGTCCTCCAGTCTTCACGACCTCTTGCCGCACGCAGCGGATGCAGAGCCAGCCACTGTTCTCACAGCACCCCAAGTAGTTAATATCCGCAAAGGACAGCCCAAGAAGTTCAACTGGAAGAAGGGCTCCTCCGGTCTTGCCAAGAACGTCACTAAGGGCATCAAGGGTGCATTTGCCGGCGGCAGTAACGATCGAGGTGTTCCCATGAAAGCCGACGGAACGTATGACATTACTGGTATGCCGTACTCACAAATGCAGGCAGGCCCTGGCGCAACTATGGGCGACCAGCCTCTGAGAACGGCAGACGCGAAGGGCTTCGGCTTCTTCTCTTCTGGCCAGAAGAATGGTCTCAAGCCTGGTATTCAAGGTATTCATGCAAAGAATGGCAGTAGTTCGAATCTGCTTGCCGAGGCTCCTTCTGGTGAGTATCTTCTACCATTCAATATATCCGATCAGTACGCTAATTTGTTTCTAGTATTGTTCGGTTCCGACCTTCGCGAGCGTTGTGACTTTGAGAAACGAATTCTACCTTCAATTGTCACTCATTGTATCGAGGAAGTTGAGAAGCGCGGCATGGATATGGAAGGCATTTACCGAAAGTCCGGTGGCAGCGGGCAAGTCAAGCTTATCCAGCAAGGCTTCGAGAAGGATGGCACCTACGATATCGCAGACCCGGACCTCGACATTCATGCCGTCACGAGCGCGCTGAAGCAATACTTCCGCAAGCTGCCCAATCCACTCATCACATATGAGGCATACGACCCGCTACTGGAGGCAGCCCAAATCACCAACAAAGATGAGAAGATTGCTGCTATCAAGGCTGCACTGGAGGCTATGCCACAAGCTCACCATGATGTTTTGGAGTACTTGGTGCAGCATCTATGCCGTGTTGTCAAGCAGGAGTCGGAGAATTTGGTAAGCTATCTTCAAAACTCACAACATCAGTACATTCGACTGACAATACACAGATGACGCCGCTCAATCTCTCAGTCGTGTTTGCACCCACGATTCTGCGACCACTGAGCATTGAACGCGAAATGTCGGACATGCAAGCCCAGCGTATGGCAGTGCAGGCGCTGCTCGAACACGCGGACTCCATCTTCGAAACTTAATGATTACGCCGGTACACCCCTGCGAGCGTTTGTTCCCTTTTGCCAGATACGGGTCGAAGAAAAAAGTCCCAATCGTCCTTTTTAGCTTTTCTGCCTTGTTGTTTTTACAGAACTTCTCTTCTTCTCGACACCTCTTTTTCCCGTTGCTTTCAGTTTTATCAAATGCGACGTAAAGCGTATTTTCCATCCTCTGGCGTGGTAATGGGATCGTCTGGAGTTTGAGGCATATATTTTGAACGAAATGCGCATACTCCTTTTTTTGGCAGATACAGCTTTTTTGACATGATTCGGAGAACAAATTTGTGATGAGGCTATAGGGAAAGCAGTAAGTGTACTGCTCTCGACCGCCACTTCCTTTTCGTATTTTACTCTGAATCCATCGTCCCTTCCTTTCCACGTTCTACTACTGCGTCTGAATGGGGCCTTGTTTTTAGGGATTCACATACATCCGCGTTACCCTTTGCTTCTACGTTTCTTTTTCTCAGATGTGTCTGTACATAGGATAGAAGCTCTCGGTTCGGTAGTAGAAAGAAAGGAAAGGAAAACTCACCTCGACGAGAAAAGGAAAGTATATCATTATTGTTGTTTCACAGCAGTGTCGCTTCCCCTCTTTGCATTGACCTCTCGTCTTTACACGTCATTGTTCTTTCCTTGTCACCATTGCTCTTTTCTTCTTGTCGGTATCATTATTACTATTACTCTTTTCTTCTTACTGTTTGTTACACGTCTTTCTTCCTGATAACGCTGCTGCTTCTTTTTTTTCCTTCTTGACAACATCCAGGTTGTTTGTCTGATGTCTACACGTCAATTTGACATGAGTTATTGATGGGACACATTCATCTATCTATATATTCACCTACTAGAATATCTAGCTAACAGAATATAAACCCCCCTCCCATCTTTGCATCTAGCCTCAATTTTCTCCGCCGTGTGAAAATGTCCAATGTCGAGAATGATTAAAAGAAAAAGTCATGACCGATAAATGGAGAAGCAATGGTCGGAAAATGAGGAAGGGGCGACTTGTCAACGGGGAAGGAGCGACTTACAAAAGAGGAAGGCACGACCTATGGATAAATAAGGAACGACCGAGAAAAGAATGAGGAAGGCACGACTTATACGAGGGGAATGAACAACCCCCGAGATGGAAAGGCGCGACCCACCAACGAAAAGGCACGACCCCTGAACAAGAAAGAAACGATCAACTAGAAAGAGAAGGAACAGACTTTTGAAATTGGGAGAACCACCGTGGAAGCAGAAACGAGTTACAAGGTGCGAGACCATACAGTAGCCATCAATAATCGATAGCTAAGAAGAGCCATGTCTTCGTTGGAAATGATGGATCAATTGCAACTTTTTCGCACAAAGAGAAAAGAATAAATAGGATCACCGTGCTTCCGTTAATCGTTCCTTCATCACGCCAGCATGATCGCTCCTCTTCCGGAAAACTTATCCTCCACTTATCGATTCATAGTCTGAGTTTCTCCTAGAATCCGCCTGCGCCTCTGACCCTCTGTACAGCACCCACTACACCCTTTGCCCAGCTGAATTTGCCAGCATCGACGCCAATGGCTCCTTTTGCTTGGTTGCCCTGTGCGTCTCGCCAGATGCCGTCTTCGTTGCTCGCCCTGCCCAACTTTCCAGTGTTTTGGTTTCTTTCGATACCCTCGCGCCATTTGGTGACGATTTCGGCTGAGTCAATCATGATGTTTACTTCTTGGCTGTGGTACCAGGATTGTGTGTCTTGGTTTCCATTACCCATGATACCGAGATGTGAGTCGACGATCATGAGTTTAACGTGGCAGGAACGTTGCTTGAAGCTGTCATGGATAGGTGCGACTTGGTCTTTGGCTGTGTAGTAGTGGATGTGCAGTCTACTCCTTGCGGCAGACTCCTGGGCAGTGAGAGAGGTGTAGAGTTTGTTTGCTACACCTTCGTTGTGACCACCTTGGAAGGGGAGAAGCTCGCCTGCATCGTTATAGCCGAGACAGACGTAGTAGGTCACATCCACGCCGCGGCGGACAGCAGCCAGGAGTTCGGGAAGGAGTGGTGCAGCATTAAGATCGGGGGTCTGGATAAAGACAGATGTTGTTGCGTTGCGAACTGCGGAGAGCCAGGCTTCGTTCTGGGGCATGAAAACGCCATTGTGATTTGTAGCTCCGTATGGCTTGCGGTTGACGAGAGCCATTGGTACGAGATCGTGCACTCTGTGTGGGATATACGGTGTCATCTCCTCGCCTGGAGCATAGTTGCCTTCAATGGTCGGCTTGAGATCTAGATGTCTGCCGCGATTCAAGTGACGAGCTGCGACGGCAGGGCCAGTCTCGCCATCACGTGGCGACATGACAGATTGCATGCGTGTAACTTCGCCTGCAATGTCTACATCGTAGTGAGGATCCCCAGGAGCGTGAAGAGGCAACTCTGTCCGCTTTCCGGCTTCTGCAACCTCCTGCAGAGATCTGCTGTTGCCATATTCTGGAACGTTGAGGTTGCCATTCGGGTCGAAAAGCCCCTGGAAAGAAGCTTGCTCGAATGTTGGCAAACCACCTTGGGCAGCGGGTGAATTCCGAGAAGGTAGAGGAGGATCGAGCTCGTTGTGCCAGGAGATTAAGAAGGTATCGTAAAGAGAGTCAACGATCGGACCTTCGACATGACACATCTGTACAAGTGGTCAATTCTTCTGTCCTTGCTCGTATCAAGTCCCAATCAAACTCACCATTTCCATATTGGAGTTGTCTTGGATGTTGTTTGAGCTGACAATGCCAATTTTCCGATCCACAACCATGAATTTGGAATGGAAAGTGCCCAACATAGGTCGGTGGTAGTTCAAGACCTGCATATCAAGGTTGGGTGCCTCTTTCGTTGACGGCAGGCGGATGTTCTTGCCAGTATATTCTTCCTCAGACACCGTCTGATGGTTGTCAAGAACCTTTGCCCACGTTAGCAGTTTGTCATGAAGCTCATTGGAGAGTTTACTCACCTGCTTGACATTTCCGCGATCGTACATGATCTTGACGACAGCACGTACGCCCCTCTCACCAGCACGCCTTGAGAGTTCTTTGAGACCATCTGTGATCAGTCGTGAAGCGTCCGAGTCCATCCAGTAGTTTGTCGCGAGCAGAACCTCCTTATCTGCTCTTGCAATCAGGTTGGACTAAGTTTTCATTAGTATGTTTGGAATGCCAATACAAAGAGCACGTTCATACCATATGTCTGCAAATGTCAGGCAGACCTGAGATAATCGTCAATGGACAGGTTCCTGTTGAACCAACCAATGAGGGACTGCAGCAACCCATGAGTGGGTCATGTTCCAGCGGCATCAGACTGTCATGAAACACTCGTAGAAACAGTTCACTGGGCTGAGTGGTGAACCTTCCACATTGCAATGCGCGTTCCAGCTCATCCTCGGTGGCAGGATTTCTCTTTGATGGTACATGGCCCTCGCTGATGGAGATGTTGTCGGGATGATAGAGTTTCTTTGCAGCTTCACCAGGCGACAGTGAGGGGTCTTCAGCGAGCGCTTGCGAGACACTGTGAGGATTGCGACAGAGGCCTTCGACCTTTTCATGTAGAGACATCTTTTTGCGAGGTGTCTGCTTGTGCGACGATGAAGAAAGACGATGAGGCATTGAGTGAGGTAGCTCGAGGCATGGCAGAAGGCACTACCCTGTGGCTGCCATGTCCTATAAGCCTAGACTTCAAGCCACAAAAAACGGAATCCTTCCAACGTATTACTTTGCTGACGCGGCCTGTTCTTTTGGCATGGGAGCGCAAGCGACGGGTGAGAGACTTTGTCCTGTTTTCTGCCCTGTCATGGTTGGTTAGCCGGTTCGGTCGGATGCATGACGACAGAACCGCCTTGGTAGGCTTCGACGACACAAAACAAGCCTTTTCTAACACGCTCGAAGAAGCTTGGCGAATGCTTGTCCCTCGATATGTGGAGTTTCCAAGATATGAACCCTGATCATCTTCCACCAATAGTTGGAAGAGGGGCTTCGATATACGAGTGCCACGCGTATCACTCGCAGACGTTTACAGGCCGCTATAGTAGGGCGTTCTATGCACAAAATCTTGTTTCGATGAGGTAGTAGGCTTACACAATGCACACAATGGTAAGACATGATGAGGTATACAACACACGCGTGCTCTCAAATCGTTATCATCATCATTTTCGTGATCCATTCGGGCGTAATAATGGTTTGCTCAATTTCACAGCCTTCCCCCTTCCAACTCATGGAAGTGGCAGTCATTCTGCAACCAACCATTGGACGAGACGTCTCTGTGCTTGTGAGCTCTTGAAATGACCTCGGACAACAGGTCCGGACGCGACTACGTATCGTAATCATCCTTGCTGCTAGCTCATGCGGGATGCGTAACAGCCCTTCCTTGCCGCGCGACATAAGCGAACCTGGTTGATCCAAGCTCGTAACTACCATGCTCAAATACCGAATGTTAGGTCAAGACGACTTATTCTTCAATTGTCTGATTGGTTTTGATAGAGCTCAAGCGCCGACCCTGCCTGAGGGGAACCTTTTCGCACTGAGCAAAACGCCCTTCACGCCCCTAATCTCTGCCTTCAAGGCGACAGCAGCATCAGGCTGTTTGTCCTTAGAGGTACCTGACGTGTTGAGAGAGTTGTCTGCGTTCCATGAATAAGATGGTGGTGTGTAGTAGAGACCATCAAGGTAGTGTCTTGTTTCGGATATGCTCTCTTGCAAGGTCTGGTTACTCGCACCGTTGCTCTCAGATCCTTCTAATATCTCCGAGATATGTGATTTCATGATTTCAAGACGATTGGTCTGCTTGAGCGGCACTGTGTCTGGTCTGATGACTTCAATATCTGAAGCCACACTAGGACGACGGGACAGGGATGGCGAGGTCTGAGTTCCGACGTCACGATGGAAGAGTTCGGTAGGATCAGAGGTGATGCTTTCGTTGTCGAAATCAGCAAATTCGGCAGGTGTTTGTGGTAGTGATTTCACTGACGATGGAACCGTCGATACCAGCTTGGACAGTTTGTCGTTGAATTCGGATACATGATCAGTTGTGTGTTCGAACAAATCGTGGCGAGCGTCATTCAGATTGTCGGCCATGGGAGCGATAATGTATTTGGATAGAGCATAGGCAGAAGCAGTCAAAGCTCCAGCTATGTATGTAGCGTTTATGAGACGGCTCACAGTGACAAGTGGTGGTGGCTTTTGAGGCTGGACAAGAAACTCTGGATATGTGATGATAGGTGGAACATCTCTACGCTGAGGAGCAGGTGCGGGAGTGGTAGATGGATTTGTGGCCTTGAATTCAGCAGCGGAGAAGGAAACGGCTTTGGATGCGTCGAATTCTTGCTTCGCGGCCTCTGTCGAGCCATCGGTGGTCCTGACGTAGCTCGGAGGTTGTGGAGACTTCTTACTGGCATCGAACTCCTGTTTCGCAGCTTCGGTCGAGCCATCGGTGCTAGGTTCAGCCTTGCTCGCTTCGAACTCTTGTCGTGCTGCCTCTTTAGATCCATCTGTGTCGGTCGCGTCTTGTGCATCTATAGACCCCAAGACCTGGGATATCATGTCTTCCGAGACATTCTTAGATAGCAGGAATGCCTTCTTCTTATCCAGAGGAGCGTCCTTTACGGCGGGATCTTCGAGAAACTTGCGTACGTGATGGACTGCCGATAAGCTCGCATCGTGCTCTTGTTTTGCTGCTTGAGCTGAGGCGTCGGTGGCATGCCGTTGCCATGTCGGGAGGTCTTTTTTGTCAGACATTGCGACTGCTGGTGTGAAGGGCGATGTGAGGAAGAGAGACGGGTGTGAATATCAGGACATCAACATGATGCGCAATGACCGACGACCCATGTATGCCTCGGCATCTGCGGCGATTGCGGAGAGAAGAGGCCGAACTTCAGCCACAGTGTTTGCGACTGGAAGCTTGGAAATACCATGACCCAAAGGCTGTATACAACCAGACATTCGTCAATCTTTTTGTTCCATCTATTTCATACAATCTAGAACATATAGACATGTCTACACCGACAAACAAGAGGCAGAAGGGTGCTGACGGAAACGCTGTTGGTGGAGCATATGGAAACAGAAACATGGGTGCTCCGCCGAGAAGCCATCCATCCAATGGAAACAGGTTGGTCTATTTCTCTTTGTTCGAACAAACGGGTACGAGCATATTTGATTCCGGGGAAAAGAATTTGGGGTGACGACCAAGTAATACGACGGGCAGGTTGCCGCGAGGCGCAGGAATTCACGAGCCAGTCGCAACCGACGACGACTGCCAATCTTGGGAAACTCTAACATATCTCACTACCATCACAACAACTGCCAAAATGCCTCCTACCCGCGCAACCAGATCTAGCAGAGCTGGAATATCCCGACTGACAGCGTCCAGTGCCACATCAGCAAGCATCAACCGACAAGCTTCAGACGCTCACCACCTGCGCATTACTGTCAAAGCCCCTCCCAGCAAACTACGCCAGGCCATCTCCGGCGACGACCCCGAATCTGACTTTCCCGACGCCGATGACTCCCCTGAGCCTCCTGTAAGGACTGCGCGCTCGACTCGCAATCCCCGTACCGTACTTGACAATGAATCCGACGAGGAACAAGAAGAGGATGATGACGATGAAGACGACGATGAAGATGCCGAAGGAGAAGAAGATGACTTGGAAAACACCGAAATGATGGATGCTGATGGGAGCGACGAAGACGCCGACGCAGATGGAGACGATATGGACATGGACTCTCCCCACCCACCACCTCCCGTCATCCACGCCGCTCCATCAAACAACACGACCAAGGGAAAGCCGAAAGTCAATCTTTCCGTCTCAGCACCACCACACAAAGGCAACCTCAAAAGTGTTGAAGCCAAAGAGTTGGACGACGATGACGAAGATGACGACGAGGAGCTCTCTGATCTTCAATCTGGAGATGAGGACATGCCAGGTGCCGAAGACGACGAGGAAGAGCTTGACAGCGATCTTGAAGGCGAGGACGGTGATACTACCTTGGACCTCACAAAATTGACCCGCCGTCAACGCGCCGTCTACGATGAGGAGCAAGACAACAGTTTGATGGCTCTCTCGAACGAGGCACAGAAGAAGAAGCATCTTACTGCTGAAGAACACGCTATGCGTAGAGCCGAAATGGCAAGACGAAGGAAGAATCTTTCCGAGAAGCGAAACGAGGAAGAAAAGGTCTGTCTCTCGCCTTGCGTTTACATGATCTTCTTACTGACACAGACTTCTAGATGGACACGATCAACAAACTTCTCAAGAAGCCTGCTACAAAACGCCGGACTCGCGCTGAAATCATTGCCGCTCAGAACGCTGCAGAGGGAACCCCAACATACACTGAGGACGGCGAAGAATACTACTTCCCAGCAAATCCCCTCTTTGTTCGTTACGTCAACAACAAGGCCGGAAGTCGTGTGGGTGTACCATCTGAATGGCTCGAGGAGGACCAGCCAGTCGCAAAAGTGCTGAGCAATGGTTGGAAAGCACCACCAAAGATGGTCGAAGAGGTTTCGTAGACCTGAATTCTGGTCGAAGTGTCACTACTGTCCATGCATGGGACCGGGTTCCGATATGCCTTATGATCGCATATTACTATACTTCAACCCTGGCTGTAGCCAATTAATAACGACCCATGAGCATCCGAACTTCCACTTTGCCTTTCTTCAGTGGTGCTTGTCTTTCCTGATCGTTCGTGTTCTGGCTAATTGTTTAATGGAGTCCCCATATCAACCATCAGAGATTCAATCAGCACAAAGCCCGGTCTTTGTTCTATCGTGTGCCGAAATCCGCGACACACCAACCTCGATATTCAGAACTATTCACATTACACACCTACGGCATGTTTCATGATCGACAATTGATATGCCATCGATCAGCAAGGAAGAGCACGGAGAAGCCGCTTCTCCCGTTTTCTGACAGGGTGCTCCCCCGGACAGCTCGCCGATCATCCCCACGGCACATCATTTCAAAGACGTCATGCGTTCCTGAGTTGAGGAGGGGAAAATAAAACATTCACCAACCGACAATAATGCTATTTTGCCGGTGACGTGACGCGTTTGTTATGCCGTTGTTGCATGATGCGCGTAATTGATGATGTTCGTAGGTGTATATATTGTTGTTGCCGTCCCATTCCGATTACAGTCTTCCATCTCCATCCGCCATCATGAAGTATTTTGGCACTCTTTCGCTGCTGGCAGCAAGTGCCTTGGCTCAACAGGTCACTTTCCAAAACTCATCTTCCACTATTCTTAGAGTTGACAATGGAACCTATGGTCCAGAGATTGAAGAATATCATTATTACTATGACCAATGGCCGATTGGTCTCGCTGTCTCCTCTACTGGACGTTTCTTCGTTTCTTACACTCGTGGTGACTACGAGTACACCGTAGGAGAAGTTGTCAACAAGACTGCAGAGAAACCATACCCGTCCCAAGGCCTACAGCTGCCTCTTGACAGCCTGAATATGACATGGAATGGCATTGCATTTGGTAGCGGCAACAGCTCTGCTTTCGTCTCTGTCCAAGCTCTTTACATCACTCCTGAGACCTCCACTCGCCCAGAGACTCTTTGGATCTTGGATACTGGACGCCCGACTGTCCACAACGCTGCAGGTGATCCCAGCATGCCGTACGCTCAGCCTGGTGGACCCAAACTCATGGCCATCTCGCTTGCAAACGACACGATTTACAGGACCTACACTTTCCCTAGCACAGTCCATTATCCCGACTCATACCTCAATGACTTGCGTTTCGACCTCAGAGCCAATGTATCCGGCACCTCAGGACAAGGAATCGCATATCTGGTCGACAGCAGCAACGAAGGACGCACAGGCTTCATCATGGTCGATCTCGCAACTGGAGACTCCTGGCGCAGACTGAACCAAGACCTCAGCGTCTTGCGTGTGCCCAACGACGTACCCACCTACTTCGGCAAGCCCTTCTACTTCAAGCAGTCTGGCATGCCAATCTCGTGGCAACAAGAGGGACTGGATGGAATCCAACTCTCTGGCGATGGAAAGACAATCTATTACTCCCCTCTCACCTCAAAGACTCTCTACTCCATCCCCTCCGTCAACCTTCGCGAAAAGGACACAAACCCCCTCGCCGAAATCTGGGCCCACAGCAATGTTTCCTCCCACGGTCAACGCGGCGGCGACGCCAATGGCTTCGAAGGTGACAGTACTGGCAAAATCTTCCAACTCATCCCTGAGCAGAATGCTGTCTACTACTACGATCCCAACGACGGTCAAACCCATGGTTTACTTAGAGATCCTAGAATCCTATGGCCTGATGGTGCTACTGTCGGTGCAGATGGATATATCTATTTGAACATCAATCAATTGCCATTCCAGCCCGATTGGAACTTTGGCGTTGATGGAAGATTGCATCCTGGTGCTGTGTTGAGGGCGAAATTGCCGGATGGTGGTGTCAAGATTTCGACCTTGGGTTGATTGAAAGCTATCTATACTTGAGAGTAATATCACATATACAGCAAACAATAATACTTAGGAGTTCTTCTACTTATAAGCACTCAAGACAGTCTATTTTCCATTCTTCTCCTTCCACTCTTTGATAGTTTTTTCCGCAATCTTCGTCCCTTCCATTCCAGATGGCATACCGGCATAGACCGCGGCCTGCAATATAACCTCTCTGATCTCTACTTCTGAAGCTCCATTGTTCAGCGCTCCTCTTGTGTGTACTGCCAATTCTGGCCCGCGGTTGAGTGCGCAGAGCATGGCTATATTCAACAAGCTTCTGGTTTTCAGGTCCAGACCTGGGCGTGTCCAGATGCTTCCCCATGCTGCTTCTGTTGCCAGCTTTTGATTGTTGTTGTGTTAGAAGGGGGGGGGTTTCAGGGAGGGGGTGATGATAGGGTTTACATACTTCTTGCATTGGTCTTGCGAAATCGGAAGTTGCGTTTGAGAGGGCGGTGTCGACGTATTCTTTGCCTGCTACTTTGTTGCGCATTTCTAGACCTGCTTCGTAGAGGGTTGCGTGGGCTTCTTTGATCTTGTCGGCATTTTGGGATGAGGATGACATGGTTGGGGATTTGGACGAGTGGTTTGAGTTTGGTGGATGTTGGTGCTGGTGCTGGTGCTGGTGCTGGTGCGTAGTTATTGGTAGAGTAGAGATGGAAGAGCTTTCTGAAGAATAGACACAGATACCCTGGTGGTTGACCGTGGTGATGATGATGTGCGGGGTCCTTGCCGACGGCAAGATGGAAGTCCTTTGAAGCTTGCCCGAGGTACCTTTCATGTTGTGTCCTTGACGTGCATCAAAAGCTCAAGTCGCTCAACATGTCCAGAATCCCTGTGCAGAGTTGGAAGCGTATCGCGTATGTTCGGCTGTCGAAGTATAGCATTGGACTGTGACTGAGAATCAGCTGTCATACGAGAAAGATACCAAGAGAGACGGTCACGCCGAGATCGTTCCAGCTGCAGTAAGACACCCTAAGCTGCTGACTATTTACACTGTGTATGTAAACATATATCGGTGTAAGTGAAACCTCTTCTCTACGAAACATCAAGTTCGGCTTCGTCCGTGGTTACAAGACGAGATGTTGTCGAAGGCCGGCGGACTACCTCCCCGACTCTCACCGCTGGCATTGATCCACCCATCAAAATGCACGATAATCTTGAGCAGCAGCACGTCATTCACAGAGAGCGACGTTCGGAGGCCATTTCTTTGAACCTAGCTCTCCTTCGGAAAACCATCGTGCAGTTCTACAGCAGCGTCAGTGAAGAACTTTAGCACACGGGGAGGTAGAAGGTACCCATCGATGTTTGTGGCCACGGCTCAGCCGAATCCTTCACGTTATGCTTAGAAACGGTGAACAGCTCGAACGCGCTTTGCTGGGATTCACGAGGAAAGAACTTCCTGAGTCTCGACTTCCTTCCGCGACTTCTAACATTTTCTTAGGACAGCGATCACGTCTTCCATCAAAGACAAAATTACATTGCTTGGTCGACCATGACCAGTGTGAGGCTTCGAGAATGGCACCCTTAATCACCCGCTCAGTACCAAACAAACCAATATTGTTCCTGCAGCACATCCTGCGGTCTCGACTATACTAAGTTTCAGCACCAATCTCCGGAGCTTTAGTACAGCATCCTCTAGATCTATTGGCGCTGGAGTCTCCTATATGGATAGATACGGGAGGCACAATGGTACATGGTCTTGACCGAACCGAATAGACAACGGCTGCAGCCAGAATTCAGCTGAACAACGCTCGAATGCGTAGGTCAAACACCAAATTTGTCGGACATGTCCGCTCATGGTGTTGAAGTATGTTTGTTCATCTATAAGGTCTTCGGCAGCTCTATTGTGTTTCTGGTTCAGAATCAAGGCAGTCATCAGTTTCTAACCATGCAGATGCTACTAATCTTTTCGTTCTTCCTTGGAGTTCATGCTTTAGCCATAGAGCAGAGGTCGTCGTGTATCTCACCTGATGTTGTTGCTATTGCACAACAAGTGTCAGATCCCCACTACTTTTGTGCCTGGTATTTGAATGAGTAAGAGGTCCTGAATTCTGTAAGGCTCACTAGCTGACCTTCTTATAGTGGAAGAACAAACTCACCGATCCCAAACATCGATGCCAATGCTTTGTCGACTGCTTGTAAATGCATCACCTCTGCAGAGCCAGCCGGTACCAATGGGAGAAATCTAGCTGCGATTGCAAAGGCAGCACGTCTCCAGAGTTCTGTTAGTGGAAAGTGTTCCAGCGCATCTGGCAGCCCTATCAGCAAGGAGTTCAAGAGCTCTTCATCATTTTGCTCCTTCTTCAATTCTTTGTGAGTCTGACGTGGACAACCGCAACTAAGAATTGTCATGCTAATTGTCTGTAAAAGGGAGAGGCATGATTCGCCGATCCCCAACCTGAATGTTCCCGCCGTGAGACACGCTTGCAAGTGTGTCTTGGAGACTCCCAGAACTTCTGTGATGAAGTCAACCTCGATCAGAAAATCGAGTTCCAAATCCTCGTCTCCAACCCCAAGGCCGGTCTCGAAAACTTCGTCGACGATCACGATTAAATCCAGCAGCAAGTCGGTCGTCAAGAAATCCTCTAGCAAAACATCCTCTAGCAAGGCATCCTCTAGCAAGATATCCTCGAGCAAATTGAGCAGTAGCAAGGCTTCCAGTACAGTATCGACCAGCAGGAAATTGTCGTCCGCAAAGATCTCGTCAAGCACGAAAACATCCTCGAGCAAGACTTCATCTTCTAGCAAGACCAGTTCCTCAAGGAAGAGTTCATCTTCGAGTAGGAGTTCGTCTTCGAGTAGGGTACAATCAAGTCAACATTCCTCGAGCAAACCACCTTCTGTGGTAAGTTTCAGTGTCAGGAGCACCACATCGTCAATGTCTAGTTCTAGCATATCTTCAACGACATCAATTCCTCGCTCATCTTCGACATCAACAACATTGACTTCGGTAAGGTTCCCGACATCTTCCTCCTTATCAACGTCTATCACAAGCGTATCCTCGACACATTCGTCATCTAGCTCGTCCGTTACATTAATTACGGGCTCTACCTCTAGCTCTGGCAGTACACAGAACAGTATCGTCTCGCTACAACCAAGCTTTGTCAAGGATCCGTACGATGTCATTACTTCAGAAGGGCTTGAATCTTTCTGCACGAGCTACCTTGACTACACCCTCGCTTCAACTACAATAACTACGACTCTGATCACAGGCGTGGTTGAAACAGATCTCTCCGTTGCGACTGTAACCTCGACGAGCATCTTGGTGACCACAGAAACCGAAATCGTCCAGACCATCACAGTGCCTGCATCAGACATCCCGGTGCTTACGACGGAGATAGTAGAAAAACGCGCCATCGAAACGCCTTCGGCCTTGACGGCCTACCCCGTGAGCGCTATCAAGTCAGGATGCAGAAAAGTGGCAATTTTGCCGGCGACAAAGACGTTCACTCAGACTACCAGTGTCACTATCATCGGACACCAAGCCACCACCACTACCACTACTGCATACGAGACCACGCTCTCCACGGCCACTGAATCTGCGACAGTCACGACCACAGCAACAGCAACGGTAGCCGAACCCATCCGGACCCACCCCATTTGCGCAGATCAACTTTACGGCGGTCAATCTTACTACGGCAGTCTTGGTGTATGGCTATTATACTGTGACAGCTATACCTTCAACACCACGCCGCTGCGCTTCTACGAGAGTACCGATATGAAGGCTTGTATGGATGATTGCGTGACCGCGGGTGATTGTACGGGTATCACTTACTTGAACGGGCATTGCAAGGCATACGAAGATGTCGATACGAGTTACGAGATCATGACACGGGTGCCTGGATCTGGACTCCAAGCTGCTGTGCATGCATTCTCGCCTTGATAAAACACCTTGTTGCTTTTCGTAACTGTGGGGTTGCCCTCCCTGTGTGCTGATTTTTGTCCCCTTAGCCATCTCTCGCGACCGTGACTGAGGTCATCCTGGCTGAAGGAATGCACAATGTTTGTAAGATCAGTGCAGCCCTCCACTGAGAGTGTGAAAGTTAGCGCTTCTCAGTGGAAAGCTGCACTGATCTCAAAAGCATTGTGCATTTCTACAGCATGCGCGTGACAAAGTTCAGCACACGGGGAGGTGGAAAGGAGAGGACTACTGCTGGATATTGGTGGTCATGGCTCGCTGATGACACTGCTAGAGGTTGAACCCCATCATGCCCTTTTGGATAGCCACTGTAGTTTAATTCGAGTAGCCAAACGATGCAGACATCAGACCCAAGTCAAGGTGTTAGTTTTGATTTGCATAGCGGTCGGAAATTATACATCTCGTCAAAAAGCTCATAAACTATCTACTAGACCAGCTGGCAAACCTCTCCACCTCCGTCCTGACCATCCCCCCATCACTCCCTTGTAATCTCTGCATAACCTTCTGCCCCTCCATAAGTAAAGCTTGCAACACAATCGCCGCCCTCATAACCATAAAATCACTCATACATTCTTTAAACCTTTCCCCATCATCGACAGCAGAAATAGCAATTCTCTTCCTCCCTTCCAATCGCCCAAGCATTTCCATAAACCCGATATCACCTTCTGATCTCAGCATGAAGAGACAACAAATCAGACTATCAGGTTCAGATGCCAGAATTTTGAGATGATGTTGTTTCCGCAATCGTGTTTCCTCAGATTGGTTGATGGAGTCGTGATTTTGTCGTTGATCTGCGATACAAGATGCGAGCTTCTTTGCACATTCCACACGAGCGAGTCGATAAGCTTGTACGTCGTTGTTGGTGACCGCGGAAGCGACGGAAAGAAGGGGATGGATGAGTACGAAGTGTATATTCGGCACGAGGTTCCAGGTTGTCAGGAGCCACATGCCCATTTCGTGATCGTACAGCTGGGAAAGAGATGATGGGTTGGTATCGGGGAAGAGGGCAGGCAGCAATTGTTGTTTGGCAGGAAGAATGGCGTGGGTTGGTGACTGTTTGCGTGGGGCAGAGTAAGGGGCCTCTGATCCAATGTCGGAGAAGACAAGAGGATGAGGCGACAGGGGGGTTGCAGAGATGCCAGGTGCGATGCTATCGCAAATGATACTGCTGGGTGTAAGATGAATGTCAGGTCGTGGGGACGGTCGCTGTTGTTCGTTATGTGGAGTGCGTGGTACCCGTGGTAGTGGCGACGCAGTGTCAGCATACGCAGGCGGAGCAGGTGTGCCATGCTGTTCGTAGGCTGGTGGAGCACGAAGCGGTTCCTCAAGTGGAGGAGAAGATGCTTTTCGTTTTCGCGATGGCACATTTGAGACAATCTTATGCCATCCTTGAGCTTCCCATAGATCAAAATCGCCATGCCATCCACCTCGATACATGTCCGTCAAGTCGAACGAAGGTGTGAAGAAGGCTACACGTTGGGATGCGATTTGTTCACGGATGCGTTGAAGGCCGACTTGAGCATACGAGCTATACTTCATGTACACATCAAACTGATTCGCTTCGGACAGTGATTTGAGACCATCTAGCAGAGCTAGCGGGGTGCCACGCATATTGCCAGAGTAAGGTCGAGTAGTCATGACTACTCCGCTTCTGCGCTTATGTCCAAGAGAGAATGATAGATGCAAGATGCGTGTGGCTCTGGCGGAAACAACATCGGCGGGTCGCTCAAACAGAGGTTCGGGGACAGAAACAAGAGGGATTGGTTGAAAGTCATGGATTGCACTAGATATGCACAAGTCTTCTGCAGGTACGAGGAGAAAGAAGCTGCGTGGGCGTGCTTTTGATTTGGAGCGCGATTTGACAGACATGGTCAAGACAACAAGCATTTCGTTCTTGCCTTGGTCGACAGCGAACCAGAGGCGTAGTGAGCTGTCGTTGTTGTGGACGGGTGAAGGACCTCCGAGATGACGCCTTGTTCCAAGCTCTTTCTCCTCCCACTGGGCGCCGACCTGGTGGCCGCCCACAATCCATTCGAATCGCGAATCAGGCGACAGAAGCACATGGCCTGCGTCGGTATCGAGTTTAAGAGCGCCATCTTCGCAAGACATGTCGGCAAAACCTAAGCAGTCAGTTCAGCCTACCGATTCCCTGCGTGCTTGACGATGACGCAGTTCCCACCCTCCCAGGCTTTCGCGTTGGGCGTCTCTGCTGAGCAGCCTTGACTCGGTATCGAAAGAACCTTGGAGGATCGAAGCCACAACGATTGCGGACCTAGAGAGGCTCATTCACACAGGGTTCAAATCTGCAGTTCACCCTGTCAAAGGCTCAGTCACGCAAACAATGTTGGGATAGAGCCGAAGACAGCGAGAAGAGAAGATCAGTTTCCCAGGGATAGAGCCGGACCAGGACCGCTCAGAAGTGGTATGCAATTGAAATTGGAACGATAAGAGTTGAAGATGATGTTGTGTTCTCTGAGAGCTGAGCGCGAAGTCGTGACAGTCACGCGTGCTGGCCTTGGCACTGCCTGTTGGCAACCCCGAAGCTGTTATTGATAGCAACAGCCTGCCATCGGATGCCATCGGAAGCGCACTACCAAGTAATGTCCTCCCTGAGTACTGAGACTTTTCCACACACGAAGCTGGAGGAATGCTCGATAATGTTCGAAACTATAGCTTGGTCCGAAGAGAGAGCTTTGAGGAGTTGATTCCCCCGGACAGAGTGGTTCGACCTAAAATCATCATGCACTCGGACAGGTGTATAAATGCGTGTCGCTGCCGCAAGGGAGCTGACGTGACGAAGTTTCAGCATACAATAGGGTCTAGGGGCTTGATTGAATAGGGTTGTTGATCGTGGTCAACCTGCATTCAAGTCGGAACCACCGATGCGCATCGAGAATCTACCAACATGTTAATCTGTGTCCTTAGAACGGGTTTCTGTATTCTCTACATGTGCGCGATGCCGCGCTGGGTATCATAATATGACTTCTAGGATCCTGAATTACTCCTTCCGCAAACTCTGACCTCAGCTGAACTGGTCACCGTGATCACCATACTGCTTGTATCTGTTCACCTTCCTCATTCTCGTCTGCCGTCGGATCTCCTTTGCCTCTGCCTCGCGATCAAGACGATGCTTCCTCTTTCTCTCCCAAACTGCTCGGATTGTACGTTTTGTCTGTTCTCTGCCCTCTTCAAAATTCGCTCGAGCCAATGACACAACCTTGTCAATCTCCTCGTCGGTGTAAACAAAGTTCCAGGTGCTCATGAAGTCGGACGTCTGTGGGTCTACCCCTGGAACCTTTTTGTTCTTGAGGAATGGGAAGTAGATGACGGCAATACCGGCATCTGGTCTCATGAGCTCCCAATCTTCTTCGACTTGTTTTGACAAGGGCGGTTCGGTGTCATTCTCGCGCTCCTCAGTTGTACCAACCCAAACGGTGCAGTAGCCGAGATCACTTGGCTTCGCTGGGACCTTTCCGCCTTCCACGACAGGCTTGGACTTTTCTGCGTTTTGTGCTTCTTCAACTCTCTTGGTGGCCTCCTCCTCGGTAGTAGCCTGAGCCTGCTCGAGCTCCTTCAATGTTTGCTCTTCGTTAAGCTCTTCGGTAGGCCAACCAGCACCCATTGGCCATCCCTTGATCCCGCGTTGCTTTACATAGCCATCTGTCACCTTGATCCAGTTGTCTTGTCTGACATCCGCGGAAGCGTCGAAGGCGATCAAGACGTCTATGTCTCTTCCTGGTCGTAGCAGGGGGTATATAGGGAGGTTGTTGCTCATACCAGCGTCCATGAGTTGTAAAGTCGAAACATTATGCACACTTTCAGGACATGATTGAGGTAGCAGGCTCTTCATGTTTGCGGCGAAGTTAGGAATGGATGCAGGCTCGAAAGGATGAACCTTGGTGAGATCTTCATCTTTCTCGGCGATGAGCTGATCAATGCCGCTGAAGCCAGCGAGACTGCGGATGATTGGGCGAACTTCCTTGTAGTAATGGGAGAGCGTTGCACAGAACGCGCTTCCCCAAATGCCCATTAGCAAAGGCACTCGAAGTTCAGGCAGAGCAAGACCATTATCTCTGTAAACGCTGTAGCCTCCGTCGAACTTGCGACCGATAGCCCATGTCGGAATTCCGGCTCCGAGCTCCTCGCAGAAGAATTCATAAGGCGTCCATTCGAACCACTGGAACCATGCTTCGGCTCTTGCAATGGCCTTGGATGTTTCGTCCTGCAGATTCATAGCACGATCTTGTGTCTGAGCAACGTTAGGGATCTCATGTCTGACTGCAGTATAGATGGGAAGCGGGTAAGCGCCCGAGTCGGTGTGTTGTCGCTGGTTGGAAATCTTGAAGTCGTTGTCCGAGATGCCGAGTTCGCCCTTAGGAACCAGTAGACGAGTGCCAAGGAGCAGTCCGTATACATCGACAAGGCCAAAGTCGGCGTCAGGTACTCCTTTCATCTTCTCTACTACGCCACTGAGCAGATATTTGCTCGTAGGCGCACTACTCAACAGTGAAAGTGCAGCTGGTGGATAGGCGATATGAACGTTCAAGCGGCTCTTGAGGTGATTGATCATGCGACCGTGACTCTGCTGGCCAACAGACGAGTAGAACAGAGTCTGAAGCCAACAGGAGCCGCTTACACCTGCTGTGTAAGTCACACAGTCGAACAATCCCGCTTCCTGTGCAGAGAGATATGAAGACGTGCCGGCTACTAGAGCACGAAGTCCACCACCAGATCCGCACATTGCGATGGTTGGTACGTCAGCCGGATGAATCTCTGTCTCTGGTACATCAAGGTATTTGGCCAAAGCAGCAGTCGTGTGGATTTTCCTCTTGCGCAAAAAATCACGCTCCTCTTTGCAGATGTCGTCCGAGACTCGGACTCTTGCATCCCAAATGATCTCTGGATTGATCTCAGGATCATTTGCCTCATGCCAGATCTCTTCTGCCAAAGATCCAGGAGCCATGGAAAGTTCATTTTGCAATTTAGAGATGTAACCAGGCATGACTTTGACCCAACGTGGTACGATGGTTCCAGCAATTTTTTCGCCGATCTTGGATATTTCAAAATTGACGATGCTGTCTTTGGCCGTTTCGAAACTCTCGATCATACCGTGCCATGCTGATACATCGGAATCGTTTAAAGCCTCACTGATGTCAGAGTTCTTGTGACCCTTGGTTTGAGAAGGAGGTGCCTGCTGTCCGGGTCGAGATTGATTGGCATTATCATAACCTTCGGCCTTGGACACTGTGGGAAGCTCCTTCGGGTCCGGGGTCACTGCCTTGACAACTACTGGCCATGAGAACCACCCCTGCGAGTCAGGGCCTTCAGGACTATCGGCATAGAGGACTTGACGAGGACATCCCAGAGTGTATGCGCCTGTAACAACTAATACAGCGGCGGCGACTCCAGCCGTGCCTTTGCGTGTGTCTCTAAAGGTTGGCGAGGCTTGATGAAGCAGCCTGCGACTGAATAGTGCCTTAGTATACATGGAAAGGGATGTAAAGGTGCGTCTCGAGCTTACCATGCCGCACGGGGCTTTATACGAAGGTGGAAAGCGCTTGATCTGAGCATTGGTAAGACAGGTTAGCTAGCATTGTTGTCGGTAATAATGATGGGGTTTCAGAAAGCCATGTAGAAACAAAAGATGGCAGTAGGTCGAGACTTGAACAGTGCACTGTTAGGCAGCACTGCCACAATGAGGCTTTTGTATAAAATTCTTGAAATTCAGCGATGGCTCGTCATGGCTACGATATGCGTTTCGTTTTCAGGAACAGGAACACGCATCTCCATCACGCGATCCTTCCCGCAGCGTGGTACGTGCACCCACCCCACGATCGCGAGTCAGGACGAACCTCCTCTCTTGGCTGGAGAGCTTCCTTACGCGTTTTGGCGTATACTTTGTCGCTGCCATCTGTTCCCCAGTGTTTACACAGCTACCTGGGCTTGCTCACGGAAATCACAGCCACCATCAGCCTTCAGCATGTATTGATACCAGCATCTTTCAACACCAAATCGACATTAATAGTTCCGACGACGTCGTCCTCAGAATGGCGGGTCCAAAGAGGGCGGCCGCTTTCGCCGAGGAGAGCGCCGAAGTCGAGGTGCTCTACGCGAACCTGAGCAAGATGAAGAGCTTGACCAAGAAGATTCAATCCTCCATGAGCCGACTCGAGACCAGTGGAAAGACGGTGGAAGAGGCTATTGGGCCCATCTATGGCAACACACAGCGACTCCAAACCACAAACGCGAACATCGACCGGGTCATCATGGCCATCGACAGAATCCGCGAGCCCCTGGATATGCGCAACAGAGAAGAGCAAGTTTTGCGCTCGAGTCCGCAAGCAGTGGGCTTGACCGAGTACATTGCTTCTATCGATCGCACTCGTCAAGCCCTGGGTGACTTGAAGCAATCGAATCTCCGCTCGAACCAGCAAGCCATCTCCGAGCTTAACGGTCTACTCGGTGTGGGTAGCAGACAATTGGAAGATGTCTTCCAGAACACGTTGCGTGAGGGAGTCGCGCCTGTCGAACCTCTCCACTTCATTACCAAGAACATTGATTTCCCTCGCATCCCCTCCACGAAGACGACTCACTTGCGAACCATCAACGCTCATGCATCTTCGTCTGCTGCTGAAATGAGTCAAAACGACTCGAGAAGCACGCCTACAGCCAAGATCTATGCTGAAGTGCGAGGCCAATACATCACCACGAGTCTGCAAAACATGGCTGCTGCCTGTCTAGCGACTGCTCGAAAACAGAATCCAAGTACCGCCACAGTATACAAGAAAGGTGATAACGCCATCGGAATGTACGCTGCAGGTATCAAGGGCATGTTCATTGCCGAATACGACAACATATGTCCAATCTTTGATCGTGAGGAATGGGGTCAGGTTCTGTCAATGACCTGTCAGGGTGCCCTCAAGGCTTTTGCCGCGACGCTGAAAGACCTTGATCGTCATATCAAAGACAACATCACAAGCGATTGCTTTCTGGCCTACGAAACCATCGAAGTCGTGTCGAACACTGCTCTCGAAGTTGACAACAAGACAGGGGAGCTCAAGATTGAGATAGCTGATGCACTCAAGCCCATCCGCGAGACTGCGAAGTCGTCCCTTTCTGCGCTCCTCACGGATGTACGGAACCGAGTGCAGCAGATGATGCAGCTTCCTGCCGACGGTTCAGCAATACCCCTGACATCGGAGATGATGACCCGCCTGCAAACTATGACTAGCTTCCTAGTGCCTCTGTCGTCAATCTTGACATCATTGGGTAAGGGTGGGTGGTCCGCTCCAGGACCTGCATCATCGAGTACTTCCATACCTACTCTCAAGTCGTTTGACGTTGGTGCAGATGGTCGCAAACTGTTTGCAGATTACGCTGCGGACACTATCCACACTCTTCTCTCGAACTTGGAAGCACGTTCTGCAGCTTTGCAGAAGGGCAAAGGGGTACAGGGTGTTTTCCTGGCCAACAACATTGCCATCATTGAACGCATGATCCGTAGTTCCGAACTTGGTCCACTGTTAGAGCCTGCACAGCCGAAGATCGAGTCATGGCGTGTCAAGGCGACTAAGCACTACATGACCACTTGGAACGAGGTTTCGGCTTACCTACTCGACGTTCAATACACGAACCGTGGTCCGCGTCCTCCAAGCACGGGCGCTGCAGTCGATTCGGCGGCCTTTGTCAAAGCGTTATCTTCCAAAGAGAAAGACACCATGAAGGAGAAGTTCCGTGGATTTAACGCATCGTTCGACGAGATGGTCGCCAAGCACAAGACATACAAGATGGAGAAGGAAGTCAAGACCTCGTTCGCGAGGGATGTCCAAAGATTCATCGAGCCACTCTATGGTCGTCACTGGGACAGATACCACGAGATTGATAAGGGCAGAGGCAAGTATGTAAAGTACGACAAGACGCAACTCAATGCGGTGCTCTCGAATTTGGGGTGAAGGAAGATGGGGTTTTGGACTTTAGCGTGGCGCCGGGAGTTTCTGTACCTATGCAACCAAGACACGGGTAGTTGTAAAGATGCATGGTGTGGAGAGAGGCCGATTTGCTTGAATGTGAGATTAGCTCGAGATGTGTCCGGGATGGTCGTGCTGGCTGCTTCGATGCCGGCATGACGCTTTGCCTGAATGGGATTAAGAATTGTGTTGACTTGTACGAACACTGCTGTACCTCTATCTCAAGCAAGAACCCGTATCTTGATACCTGTTATAAAAGTAGAAAAGCAAACAGATATCCGTACAGGACTTTGATTCGTCGTGTTCGAACACTGGTGGACAGATGGGAGAGTCAGAGAAATGGCGTCGGATCTGCGGTTGCTTCTCCATCATCTCGAGAGACGCTCGGACACAGACCCCTTTCCGCGGCGTTCGAAAGGGACAGCCAACTACTCGCAAACCGCGTCTCTCCACAATTCGACCTTCATCTTGTAGCGTTGATACTTCCGTGACTCTCACCCTTGTCTATCGCTTCTCGGATCGCTTTTGAACCATCATCTTCAATAAGTGGACGGTATGTGGAAATGTTGAGGCTGTCGTTGGATGTGTGCGTGCAAGCAGCGAGCAAGCTGCCGACTTGTGTCGGGCAACCACCATTGTGGATGCTCTTGCCGCCGCAAACTTGCTCAACACAAACGAGAGTTGCCGATTGCATGTTGCTGACACGTGGTTGCCAATAGCAGAAGGAACGTCCATCTACCCGTAATAACTTGAAATCCATTCGCCATGGGTAAGCAAGCTCTCTCCATCCACCACCTCCATTGCCTCTCGCATCACGAGCAATTCCGTCTCTTGTCCCGTCGCCATGAGCGTCACCGAAGAAGGCGCATCGCAGACTCAGACCGAGGCTGCGAACGCCGAATCATCTGCCAATGTCAACAAGTCGTCCATGAATGATGCTGATGCAAAGGTCGTCGACACAGCTTCCAACGGCGTCTCTCCCACGCCTCCTCCAGTCCGCGCATCGCCAATTCCTCCTCAGATCCCTTCCGACAGCAGTCCTACCTCTCCCCTGATGGGCTCTATCTCGCCTCAAATCCAGACTGTCTCTCACAGAGACCCCAAGGCTGCCGCTGCAGCAGCAAGCGACATGAAGAACATTGTGCGCAGGAAATTGACCGGTTTCGTCGGTTTCGCCAACCTGCCAAACCAATGGCACCGTAAGAGTGTCAGAAAGGGCTTCAGTTTCAACGTTATGGTTGTCGGTGTGTCATTGTCATCAACTTCGTGTGCCTGTGCGTCTTCTGACATCAATACCCAGGTGAATCTGGTCTCGGAAAGTCGACTCTTGTCAACACTCTTTTCAACACCTCGCTTTACCCACCCAAGGAGCAGAAACAGCCCAGCCTTGACTTCGCCCCCACAACTGTCGCCATTCAATCCATCAGCGCAGACATCGAGGAGAACGGCGTCCGTCTGAGACTGAACGTCATCGACACACCCGGCTTCGGTGACTTCGTCAACAACAACGAGTCCTGGCGCCCCATTGTCGAGAACATCGAGCAGCGCTTCGATGCCTATCTCGACGCCGAGAACAAGGTCAACCGCATGAACATCGTCGACAACCGCATCCACGCCTGTGTGTACTTCATTCAGCCTACTGGTCATTCGCTCAAGCCTCTCGACATCGAGGTTATGCGCAGACTACACACCAAGGTCAACCTGATCCCCGTCATCGCCAAGGCCGACACCCTCACAGACGAGGAGGTCCTCTCATTCAAGCAAAGAGTAAGCACACTGGTACTCTCCGTCTGTGAGATCATTCTCTAATTCAAGATTCTAGATCCTCTCAGACATCAAGCACCAGGGCATCCAGATCTTTGAAGGCCCTCGCTACGAGCTTGACGACGAAGAGACCATTGCCGAGAACCAGGAGATCATGTCAAAGGTCCCCTTCGCCGTTGTCGGAGCAAACGCTGAGGTCAGCACGCCTGAAGGTCGCAAGGTGCGTGGTCGCAAGTACCCTTGGGGTATCATCGAGGTCGACAACGAGGACCACTGCGACTTTGCCAAGCTTCGCCAGATGCTCATCCGCACACACATGGAGGAGCTCAAGGAACACACCAACAACACGCTCTACGAGAACTACCGTTCCGACAAGCTCGAGTCGATGGGCATGCAGCAAGACCCTTCTGTGTTCAAGGAGATCAACCCTGCAGCCAAGCAGGAGGAGGAGCGTTCGCTGCACGAGCAGAAGCTGGAGAAGATGGAGCGCGAGATGAAGATGGTCTTCCAACAAAAGGTACAAGAGAAGGAGCAGAAGCTCAAGCAAAGCGAGGAAGAGCTCTACGCCCGTCATCGCGAGATGAGGGAACAGCTGGACAAGCAGAAGGGCGAGCTCGAGGAGAAGAAGGGACGCATCGAGACTGGCCGACCGGTCGAGGAGAAGGGCAAGAGAAAGGGTTTCTCGATCCGTGGTTAAGCGTGATATGTTCGACCTTTGAGTATGCGCAAGAAGAAGATGAGACTGCTCTTGTAGTCGATCTACATCATCACCATGGTTGTGCTGTTGCTGAGCAGCGAGGCAAAGGTGGGCAGAACTGCCTTTGCATAAGTTGGGTTCAAAGTTGTGATACCTCAGCGCTTTTGTTTGTTCGTTGCGTTTTTCATGTCAATTTACTTAATTGCTCTTACTCTGTACCGTTAGTCACACAAAAAGCGAGAAAAAGGCAAACAGCATGGTTATCGTTTTTAGAATGGACACGTGCCTGGTAGATTGAACAGACAAGACATTGTATAGCGTGGTGTACACTATCTGTACTCGATCGAGCAGCTGTCGAGGGAATGAGAGGTCGAGTTGGACAGATACAAGGAAACAAAATCGCAAACTCGTTAAGGAGCATGTCCACACTGTCCCTCTAGACCTTCTTGGATGCTAGAAAAGACTGATCTCGACATTGACAATTGAATCATGACGGTTCTGGCTGGGCATGTCGACGCATGTGCGGTGGCTTGGTTGCGCGGTCGAACCTCTTGATAAATACGTCATTGGCTACGTTCCCTGATTGAAGGTCGCACCTGCTGCCTCTTCCACCCATAAGCTTGCAATCAAAACCTCTTTGCAAACAACAGTCTATCCCACGCTCTACCATTACCTATCACCTTCACAGCTCATCTCAGGATAGCATCCACAGACTCTCCAGCAATCACAGAGTAAGTGACGATGGATTTCCCCAGCCTTGGTAGCTCGCGTGAGTTTGTGCGCGCCAGCCACGGCAGAGCGCTGACCATGACGACCCCACTGTCACGGCCGGCCAACACCTGTCATTACTTCAGCTTCTCCTGCCAGCTTTCTTACTCCTACACCACCAATCTCTACCACTTGTACTGACATCTGTTCTGTTCAAGCTACCCTACAATGGCTCCTCCTCCACCTTCAAACCTCCCTCTTCAGGAGCGCGTGCTCCAGCTCGTGCAGACACTGCAGTTCGCATGGTTCGCTGGCCATGTCACTCTCCTGCTGTCCTCGGTCCGCTACGCTCTGTCGTACCTGACCTTCCACGCAAACTCAAAGTGGGCCATCTTCTCGTACCGCACCGCTTTCGTTGCTGCCGCTGCCACCTACGGCATTGTCGTCTTTAAGAGCTTCCGCGCCCGTGCCCGTGCCGGCAAGGCCACTGGCGGTCCCCTCCAGATCGTTGGCGACGAGAACGTTCAGTACCTGGGTAAGTCTCCAAGCTGCTTTTGATCTCTGCTCCCCCTTCTAACTCGCTCAGCCATGGCTTTGATTTGGCTCTGGTCTCGTCAGATCCCCCTCGCCGTTCTGCCCTTTGCCGTCTACTCCATCTTCCACGTCGCAACTTACACCAGATCCAACCTTCTCCCCACTCTTCAGCCTCAGCCTGCTGTTGCTGCTGGCGAGAAGCCCAAGTCCTCTGGCCTTGCCGACACCATTGGTAACTTCGTCAAGAACTACTACGACTCATCCATGACTCTTGTCGCTATCCTCGAGATCGCTCTTTGGTTCCGCCTTGGCTTCTCCGCTCTCCTTTTCCAGAAGGGCTCTTGGATCCTGATTGCCGTCTACACTGTCTTCCTCAGAGCTCGCTTCCACCAGAGCACCTTCGTCCAGCAGGCCGTCAACCAGCTCACCGCTCGTGGTGACGCCATCGCCAACCGTCAGGACATGCCTCCCGCTGTCAGACAGGGCTGGGATGGTGTCAAGGGCGGCATCAAGCAGGCCGCTGACCTGACCGACATCAACCGTTACGCCGGCGCTCAGCAGCAGGGCGTCCCCAAGAAGACCCAGTAAATCAATCGTTTCGTCCAGCCCTTACCTTTGATCAAGGTTAAACTGGCGTTCTGTAATTTACACGCCTTACTCGCATTGGAAGCCCATGGATGGCAGCCGTAACAACCGAGGAAGCGATGCACATAATGACGCTCTTGATGAGAACAAAAAGTTGATAGAAGGAGAGATGCAGTTGCGCAGCTGTGTCAGCAAGCTGCCTGGGGATGGTTGAGGATGAAAAGACTGACTCTTGTTCATGATTATTGCAGACAGCGGTACCTGATTTTTCATTCCTACATTCTTGTGTCGTCTCCACTTGCCTTCTCGCGATTGACCAATCGCAGTGACTACCTTCATCTGCAACGCAAGTGCCTCATTTTTCCACCTGCAAAGCACCTTGGTTGAAGAAGTGTTCCAATACGCCCCAAGCACATGACGCATCCAGCGTAACATTACCCCGTTGCACAACCTGGCACTTAGTCCAAGGCTGTTCCTGCAGTAGTCGAATCCGGCCTTGGGTCTGAGGGATGGCTTGACAGATCCGCACGCCGTGTGTACCTGTGGATCAGTCGTCGTTCGAGAAGAAATGGAAGTTCCAGCTTTTAAACTCGGCCGAGTTTGGCATATGCCAATGACCCAAATCGGGAGTTTCACAAAATATCCCAACAGTGTTGTGCAAGACTACGATGGGGTTCAGATCTCGTGGAATGATGCTAATGGTCCTCTCCTCCTGCTGCTACTGCTTCTTTGCGTGCACACGGCGTGTAGAAACTCTTTTCTGATGGTTCAACGGAGAGCTGAGGCCATCATCGCAACACAAGATAACGAGGCAGCACCGGCTCTATGGAATGACAAACTAATTACCAGTAACCCGTCTTCGTGTCCAGAGGCCCAAGCCTGAGGGTTTCCATGCACTTGCATCTTCATGAGTGACTCTTCCTGCTCATCCTGGTGCAACGCTGTGCAGCGTTGATTGCGGAATGATGAGCATGTAAGAGTCAAGGCATGCGTATGCAAGTGCCAGACACTATGGTAAGAATAACGCTATCGAGAAGATCGAGATGAGATCTTCTGCATTCTGCATTCCGCCGACCAGGTTCAAACAAATGGGCAACTGGTGTCGAGATGGGCAGCAGCAGGATACAATGTTCCGGTGACACAGATCTATATAAGGTGTGGCTGCATGACAGCAACCTCTTTGAAAACCGGGTTGGTGGGAGAAAGGAGTGAGCAGTGAGATGCAACCTCTTGTGCTACAATATTGCTGCTCGGCGACTGGAATTAGATGTCGCAAAAGAATCTGGTCGCATGCTATATCAACCACGTCGCACCTGGCGCGAGGTCATGGTTGATATGGTGAGAAGTGACCTTGGGTAGGATACCGGTAGCCATGTCTCTGACGAAACTCAGGGCTTACAGGGGGTCGTATCATCTCCTGCTCAGCTTTCATAATCGTGACCAGGAATGTATCTTTGAAAAGTGACAGGTCTACGGTATGATTTTAGAGTTTCTGAACCCTTGAATAGCGTTATCTCCACCTTCACCCTCAGGCCTGGAGGACCAGGTTGTTGATTTCTTGCTGGTCGGGCCCTCGAGGACTGGCGCGCCGTGGCTTCATGCACGAGGCTTCTTCGGACCACGCACATGAACTTTCGAGCGTCACGACATCATCTTTTCAGGCTTTATGCCGACGTGCTAGAGATGCAGCTACAGGGCATCGTTGGACTATGACTGATCCAAGGAAGATGATAACATCAGCCAGCCCCAATGTAATTGAATGTACTTGGTAAAGGGGCAAATGGATGTAGGAGTGTATGTAGAAGAGTAGAGAAAGACAAACACCGAGCATTTCTGCCCTGGTCCCATACCAACAGATCTTGTCTCACAGATCTTCCCGCCGCTTGCAGATCTATGTGTTCCCTTGGAACCAAAAGTGCCATGCAGAAAGAGGAAACTCCACATCGTTGTGCAAGCAGAAAGTCCCCGGTGGACCAAGCAGATGTGCGATGACCGATGCAAGCTGTGAATGTTCCCTGCTGGATCTCATGCATGTCCGGTTCGACCTTTCCGCTACGCCCATTGTAGCTCCGCCGGTGGGAATGGAGAAAATAGGGTATCGAGCAGGGGAAGCAACACGCGCCAGAACAAGACGTCGTCTTGCAGTAGAATCTACCGGCCCTTTTCTGCAAGCGGCATGGGGGCCCACTCGAGCCGTGCGACATCTTTCCAATTGATGAATCCTAGGTTTGATCATCCACACCCGCGACCGTGGGAACGGATGAATCAGTTCGAATGTTTGGAAAGGCAGCACGCAGCAACCAGCAGGCAGTGAGGGAGAATGGTCATGGATGATCAAGAATGATGGCTGCGGGAGCCACGGGTCCCCTTGCCGTGTTTCTAGGATAGACTCTAGCCCATCACGCCTTCCCTGGCTCACCCCTCTCAGAGACAGATCGTGACATGGGGACAGGAAGGAGATCCGGCGACCAAGAAACGGAATGGCGGCGCATGCAACAGTACGACATAGGCTTGCTGCCCTCTCCGCTACATTTGCACACGCCGCCACCCATTTTGGTCTTGGGCTGGCTACCCGTTCGAGCAAGTGCGCATAGCGCAAGAGCCTCTTTCACTCTGGTTTCCCACCCCTCCCACTCTTAGCCGTTCATTCCCATCTCCAGGCGCCATCATTTCTTGTGGGATGTGGATTAAGGTCTCAGCTTTGCTTGCGGCGCGAACGTTTTTTTCTGGCTTATCCACCGACGCCTCCTCAGAGCGAAGATCCTCTACCCTTCTACTTCTGTCTCTTGCTGCTGCCGGGCATGTTGCATTGGTAGCAGATCTGGCCTGCATTGTTTGGGTTTGATTGTTATATATATCTTTTGCCTCGACCTCTTCCAGAAGACATTCTATCTCATTGACCTTCTCACCACCTTCCCCTCGACCATTTGTGTCTTCCTACCGTCGTTCTAGTCGACCTTAATCCATTCGCTTCTTCTGTTCAACAACTCTGTCGACAATTGATCACTCAATTCACCAGCCCCAACACTCCACACAACCAATCCTCACTCCTCCCACTTCCAGGTAATTATACCCCGCCATGCAACCCCTCTACCATGGATAATTGGACTGACCAGACACGCACAGCACAATGGCCATCTCTGGATCTTGCGAGCACCGCTTCAGGGTGATCAAATCCGACACGACTCTCATCATCTGGAACTGCAGCCTATGTCATTCGGGCCCGCATTGGTTCATCTACGAATGCACAAAGTGCAAGGTCAAGAGATGCGAGCCCTGCACTCGCAAAGCATAAAAGAGCCGGAGAGACGCAATATCATCGGGAACACCGAGCCCAGTACGTATACACAAGGCCTCCCAACCCTTTCATCTCACACGACGCATACAACACATCAATCTCTCAATCCCGCTCATGCCGGATCTTATTACACTTTGCCCAGTGGACTGACTTGAAATGGAATAGTTCTTTTTTTCGACCTGCTTGCGTACCGATGTCTCTACCCCTTGACGCAGATCAATCGCATGCATCCGCCTACATGCATGGCCCTTCTTCCCCACCATGTCCAGTCCTCATCTAATTCGCTTGGCTCACAATCTTCTCTCCCGAGCATCTGGGTCACGATGACTTTCGCGCGATCAACCGACGACATGCTACTACATTAGCGTGCGACGCTCACGGCCAATTGTTTCCCTCATACATCTTCAGCGATACATCACTAGCTTCTCGAGCATCTTCAACCGTCAGCACAAGATCACGAAAAGGATCTTGCTCTAGACCTCCCTTTACACTAATGCCCTGTTTTTCGAAGCCTTTCTATCGGTACATTCTTTTCTTTACTTCTGGACCATTTTTTTAACCGAGCATCTGGATTATTTGGCGTCGAGCGCGGAGTTTCCTTTTTCCACGAAAGAAACAGGACAATGGGATTTTATGGCGAGCAATTGCCTCAGGTGTTTTTCGGGGAAAAAATATCACGAATGCCTCACGGCTGTACTAGAACAATTTTCAACGTACCGGATCAGGGGAACAGGAGTTTACAAGTTTTTCCGCAAGGATGACAAGCAAGGGGAAATCGCGACAGGAGCCTGGCATATATCTCTTCTTCGATATTTTTTGTTCTCGACTTTTCGTTTCCTTTCTACACTCTTCATATATTTTCCCTTTTCTCACAATGCCTTCACAGGCATATGATTAGTATCTTCTTCCACTTCAACATGTTGTCTTGGTCTACAGATGATTGCCGCAAGGCGTTTTCGAGAATTAATGACATATCACATACCTATCACATTCTTACCGCAGAATTGCAGACCAACCATTTTCCATACTGAGAACCATTCGGAGTAAAGACCGAGCAAGTGGAAAGTCTAATACATGATCATTAAATGCGCGAACAACCACTCCCTTTGCATATTCGTATCTCGAGTACTGAGACACCAGCCCAAATCCCTCTCTTTCCGAAGCAAGAAGACTAAAAAATCGCTACACCACCACCACAACTGCCGTGCAGAAATGCACTTTGTCTATATGCACGGAAGGAACCACTACATCCACTCGACCATGTGGTTTCCACAAACGCAGATATTGGAACTAGAGGATTAGATGGAACCAGGTTGGCGGCACCTGGGAGCTACAAAGTAGAAAGAGGACAATGCTGCCTGCTGCTTGCATATGTGGCTAGTAAAGTTAAATAAGAATGGGAATAGGTTTTTGGCAGGTGAGAGAGGGGTCTTGCTCGGTTGCGATCGCTGGGTGATATGCGTGATGCTTATGGCTAGATGATGAGGATTGATTGATCTGTTGCTGTTCTTGTTCTGCCGTGTGTCTGGACTTGTTAATGTGGGTGGGTTTGATGGTATAGGGGATATATGTCTTCATGTAGGAGGGGGATTTGCAGCAAATGCCCAGGGCTAGAGACTTTGACAATGTCCCACACGCATTTATCTGGATTTTTATTGTCCTGTATCATAAGCACAAGAATGCCCTGTCCGTGTCAAAGTATATGATGGTTGGTGTGGCTGGTGAATCTTGATCTTTCCCCTCAGATCATGATTCAAGGTGGCCCAAGCTCCATCTCGGCCCAAAAGGAACGGCCCGCCAAAAGTTGCAAGGCCGCCATGCGCAACCATCGAACAGGCGTTCGCAAAGGAAACAGAATCCCATCCTCCATTCCCAATTATCCAACAAGTCGCCTTTCCATTATCTGGCGCGCATACCGCAGCACACTCAAATGGCGCCGAAACGGAAATCACGCGTGTCGCAAACAGCCAGTCCCGCGCCCGCACCAGCACCCACACCATCCCGCTCCAACCAAACCGTCGCAGTCGAGATAGAACAGCGCCGACGCCCAAAGCCCGTAACAGACTCAACAACCAACCCCAAAGCCACAGATGCAGAACCCGAAGCCATGGAAGAAGGAGAGGAGGAGGAAGAATACGACGAAGAAGCAGCCAACGCAGCACTAGTAGCAGACCCCTGGACCGACGACGAAGAAATCGGTCTTTTCAAAGGCTTGATTCGTTGGAAACCTACCGGCATGCATAAACATTTTCATCTGTTGGCGTTGCATCAGCATTTATTGTCTAATGGATATATCCATCCCAAAGCACCACATACACGGATTGCTGGCATCTGGGCTAAACTACACGATCTCTACGACTTGGAAGCGCTGGATGAACGCGAAGATGCCAATGCGGCTCCTTGGTCAACCTCTGAGGATGAAGATGAGGAAGAAGATGAAAAGGATGAATTGGGGGATGATGAGGATGAGCCGGAACGTCAGAACGATACCGAGTTTGAACTTCCCGACGAAGAGTTTGGAGGCTTGATCTGGCGTGCGAGGTTCCCAGATTCTGAGGACGACGAGGAAAGGGATAGCTCACCGCCATTGGACGAAGATTTGGTCCCTAGACCCGACAGTCCTCCCGTGCGGTTTACACCGAGTTTCGAGATTGCCTTGGAGGAACAGACTCCTTCGACGAGGGCCTCAAAGTCAAAATCAGCAGCGTCTGTAAAGGGAAAGGGGGCCAAGCCGTCACTCAACACTAGGCGGTCGAGTCGAGTGGCCGATAGTGTTGATCCTGACGACGATGGGAACGAAGAGGAGGAAGAGGGCAGTGAGGGTGATGACGGAAGTGAGCAGGAGAGCATGGCTAGTGGCACACCTGCGCCCAAGGTTGCAAAGTCAAAGGGCAAGAGGAAGGCCCCTGCTGCGAAGCCCAGGGCTAGCAAGCGCAGGAGATAGACGTTGCGGAACTGTCGTTGATGTCGTTTGGTTTATTGTTGATTCGTCCTAAGATACCCATGTTTTTATCGACCTTGTTCTTTACTTTTGATCTTTGATGAAATCTCAACCTCTCAAGTTCCACTCTCGCGGTATCCTGCTTACTTTCGGAAGACCTGAACCAAAAACAAGGAAGTGAGAAACCACTTTATAGCATGCATGCCAAGAGCTGCCAGGGTTGCCCTTAAATTGAATCACCGCTCTTGCCTTGTTCCAATGTTTCCCTCTTCTTATCAACATCTTGCTCATCAAATCTCGGATCCATCTTTGATTACATGGCCTCGTTACTTTCGCTTCCGCCGGAGATTTTCGAATCGGTCCTCGAAGATGTCGATGGCGACGATATTCTGAACTTGCGCCGTGTCAACAGACGTATCTCTGCGCTATCAACCCATCAATTCGGACTCAAATGCCTAGCAGACTTGTCGTTTCTTTGTCATCAAGATAGCTTGAAAGGCTTGCTTGAACTTGTCGCTCATCCACTGGGCCGATACATCAAACGTCTTACTTTCTCTACTCATGTTGACCGGCCATTCCAGGGCCCATTAGTGGACAAGATTGAACGCGAAAGACCCAGAGTTTTAGACACTTGGGACTTCGGGAAGTCTAGCTCACCGCTGGCGCAAGCACTGAGAACGTTGGATGGCCTTGGAATCCGACCGATCCTTGGAATATATGATCCACTGGTCCCTTGGATAGCGCTGGACGATACCCGAAGTGGCAGTGAAAGAAAAGGATACGGCTTCGACAAGTTTTACGGTGATATCCAAGTGAAACCTACCATGCGTACATGGGCCCTAATGGCAGTCAGAGCTGTCCTGGATGCCGTGGAACAAGCAGGATTTCCACTCAGAGAATTCCATGCTCATTTGGATAGTCATAGGCGGTCTGAAGATGGACTGGACACAGACCTGTTCGATTTTCTCAAATACCGATTTATTACTCCAGCATTTCGCGAACCTGATCTGGATCTTGAAGTAGTCTACAACAGCTTCAACCGACAGGCGAATCTGAACTTCCAAATAAATATCGATACGAAGAGTCAGAAATATGAGTACCTCACGTTGCCAAATCCAGAGCGTGACTGGCTCAGACATCCTAGAATGTCTCTAGTCCAACGGGAAGGACTTGTCCCTAGTATTTCGAACATGCCCCACAAGTTCCATCAGCTCCGTCTGGCCTTGGTCGACACTTCATTTCGGTTCTTGACAGAACTTCTGGGTAGCCAAACAGACACTTTGCGGATGCTTCATCTCGAATACGTCACAATTAATCTCTTCGACGAAGAGGAGGATGACGACAACCTTGGGGCTGCAGATCCAGATGCTACTGGTCTGAATGTTCTATTGTTTCTGAGAGACGAGCTAGATTTGGACTACTTGAGGATGAATCGAGTGAGCAACAGTCGAGATCAGTCAAGATTGATCGGTGGCCATGACGATACCTGGACTACTACAGAGGAGATTCAAGATGGATTACAGATGTACATTCAGAGAGAAGAAAATGACGAGCATTCTGTAGATGAAGAGTTCAGTGATGACGACGAAGCCGAGTGGATCTCGGTGCATCATTCGGAGGATGAAGACGAGGAACCTGAGGAGTTCCATGGCCCGCGAGGAAGCCAAAGACCATGATTAGAGGATATTCAAACGCATAGGAACGAGCATAACTTGACAATTCGCGACGCATGAGGCACAACCGGAAAGTGCATGTAGTCAATATTTATCTAGTGTCAGGCTCAACAAATCGATATATCGCGTAGAAATCGCAACCCCCGGGTGCTCCTGCCTCAGGGTGAGTTTTGCTTCGCTCTCTTGACACTGCTTTTCTGATATGAGGAAACCCCCTTCCAGTAGATCACTTGAATCGATCCACCACAGATGGTTCAATTGAGGTGTTGGGACATGGAAACAAACAGTTGGGGGCTCCTTTGTAGCTTGCTGATTTCCAAGCTACGGTGGCATCTGATATTCATGTATCATGTTTTGTGAAACCTCAGACGCCGATAAGTTGCGATCATCGTCCTCGTCACCATCTTCTCCCAGACGTTTTGCACCAATACCGACTTCATCGACGACAGCCAGTCCGACCATCGAGGGTTGATGCCCCAGGTATTCGGTGTCCACGAAATATTTGCCAGTCTCTTCCCTATACATGTCCGCTTCCAACCCATCTTGAATCTCCTTTTTGGAAGTCCAGATATTTCCTCTTCCACCGATGAATTTGAATTTGTGCTCTGCGCTCCTTATCTCATCAATCATTAGATACTCCAATTGTAAACCATCCCTCATCAATCCCAGAAATGCTAGTGGTGTGTGCTCTTGCTCAGAGGCAATGTTGTCGAAGTCCAGATCCACTTGTGCTAAAGTCAGCGAACGCAGACTTTTACGTTGACTGCGTAAAAAGTCCATCATATCTACTATATCCATGGAGCAGGATGTCAAAGAGATATCGACGAAAGCGTGATCGCCCAGGGATATGGCATACATTCCATAATCATACAGATTACTGAAATATGCTTTCTGCCTTCTGGCGTGCAGTTCTTCTGCATTGGCCGCGAGATCGACAGAGGAAAATCTGAGACTGCGGCTGGAGGTTGAGATGTGTAGGTGTGCTAGAATGCTTTCCTCCAACACTGCGTTGACTTTCCATTCCAGTCCTGGTGTGAGTATTGAAATACCATCCGGAGTTGTTTTTTGATGGCAAGGTTCGAATAGCCAGCGTTCCAGTGGGATTTGCACGCCTCCTTGCTCGGATAATGGCCATGATTTCCCTTCTACCAGATCCAGTTGTAGATTTTTCACTGTGTAGCCAGCGGCTTCTGTGGCTTTGAGCAAGCTTGTGAATACCAGGTCTGGCATCAGTCTTCGGAAATCTGGACTCATTGACGATGATGATGGTTCTGTCTTGTTGTTCAGTCGTCCGCTGTAGAATTGATCGAAGCCGTGACATTTTCGGCCCAAACACCACAACTCTTTGCCACCTTTGTCGACGAGAACGGCGTCATCGAAGAAGCCTAGAGTGGTCTCTACGCCGTGATTTTTGAGGTTCGTGAATGCTTGAGTCATGAGTTGGATGTGTCTGCCGGAGTCTAGGAATCTTGTCATGGTAATGGCTTTTTGCTGAAAGGTAGTCGTGAGTCGAGGCATGGTGTCGTGTTCATACGAGTCCTGTCTGGATCTGGAGTTGTTTGAGATCACTGTCTCTGGGTCTTCAGATCTGACATGTGCATTATTATTGTCCAGTCCCGTGGTCCCTTGAGCAATGCTAGTGTGAAAGTCGTGTCCAGTTCGAAACGATGGTTCCTCCAGATGCCCATTTCTGTCACCTCCATCTTCCTCGTCATCATCTTCTTCTGCATCCATTCCAGCCATTTCACGATCCAGCTCTTCAAGCTCTCCTTCCGTCATCTCATCTTCTTCATCCTCTTGCATCTCCCATTTTTCCCAAGCCAATTCTTCTTCGGTCTTGATCTTCAACACATGCGTTCCGAACATGATCTTCTTGACATATCTCCCCAATCCACTCTCCGTCATTTGTACTAGATGTTGGAGACTGTATTCTGAAAACATAAATGCTAGATTGTGGAGACATCGTTCTCCAAAAGTTGGGGTCGAAACGATCTGCAGGTTTTTGGAAACAAGTCGTAGATTGGAGAGATCTTTGGCATCGACTTGGTTGATGATGTGGGTGAGAAGTTCGGGTGGGAGAGTTGACAGTGACATGATGCCCAGCGTGGCTTGTTACCCTGGGCGAGAATGTCGGGATGAAAATTGGAGGTGGAAGGAGCGAGCTACTGGTATGTGCTTCGGTAGCAAGTGAACATCGATTCTCTTTCAGAAATCTCGGCCGAGTCTGCAGCCACTAGAACTCGGACGCTGGAATTCGAGCGTGGTTTTGGGTCAAGATGAATAGAGAATAGAAAGGAGCCCTCTTCTCATTCGTGTGCGCAAGGGGCCAACACGCCTTACAGTTGCGCCTCCAACCGTCAGGACTGTCGAAGTGCAATGTGATGTTGGGCTCGGAGAGTCGAACTCCCATCGTATATATGTCGAGGCCCAAGTCGAACATGTACAGATAGAGTTCAACTTTATTTAAGCGTCACAACAGCTAGGGCCTTGAGATATCCGTTTGATATTCATAATGCGTTTGCTACTTACGAACGACCAGCATCCTTCTACTAGGGCTTAGAACCAGAAAGAAGCGCCGATATGCCTTTCCATGTTATAACAGCAGCGAGCCGATTAACTTGACCAGTCCGAAATTGTATCAACAACAACATACTCATTGTCGTACAAGCCAGACGCCGTCGGCCGAATATATACTTTGCTCTTGCAGTTTTCCCTCTCTCGCAAACCATGCGAAGCCCTAAGTCTAAGCCATCGTTGTGGGCTTCCTTCGAGATAGGGCAAAGCGAAGCGCCTGCGGAAGGGCTGTACGGACAAAGACTCCTCCGTATCAATCGCCAATCAGAGATGGTGGAACATGATTTTCCGTCCAAGAGTTTGGCTGTAGACCATCTGGAAAAGAGGGTTTAATGCCGGCTGCAACCGCCGTCTAGAATGTTGAATCATCAAACGACCGGGTTTTGGAATCCGTCTGATGCAGTCCGTCCGTACGAAGCAAATGGTGTCCTTTTCCGACTGAGCTTTTGGTGAGGAGTCGGACTCAACGATTACGATATCCGCTGCAACAGGCAATTCGAACGCAAGCAAAATCTCTGGTCGTGGCTCGGGGGGATTATTTCCGTTCGTATACGCAAGCAATACGCACTTCCCGAACAAGCACAAGAGGTTCGACACTTCTCTCGGAGTAGCTTCCGCTGCAGATCTTTTCGTCACTCAGAGCAAGATTGAGTCAATTTCGATGCCACGCTAACCTCCAACTGACTAGCTGCTAGGGCACAGGTCAGAAATACCCCGACACCCCGAGACGAGAATGTCCCCGTAACGAAGAGCAAGACGAGAAGTCGCTAACATTGATATCGCCAGAATACAAAAGCATTGCACAAGTCTCGAGAAGCCTGAGAAACCCTTGAGACCTCTCGAGCAAAGTCCTCCATGATGAGGATTTAACTTTCCTGTGCACTGCCACCTTCTTTTACAAGTACCATTTGAATGTACTCTAAGCGACCAGATTTATGGTTCACACATGGGCTGGATGCTGCACAATCAGCGGCAACGCTAACGAGTAATAACGAATATTCGACACAGTAATATCAGATCTGCACCGAGCTCGAATGTTCTGCCCAGGCAGACACTGAGAAGTACCATGGAGACAGCTTGAGACAATAATGCTAGCAATACCTTATCATGCATGCCTGGATAGTCTAGAACCAGAGGAACAGATGACGACCGATCACTCTGCGACTAGTATGGACTTCCATGACTTGGATCGCCAAAGTCGAGCTGCATATTCAAGTATAGATTTTGTATGTATATATTTTACATTGAAGTACTTCTAGTCAGCTAGCTGGGTGATGCTGTCGGTCTCAGGCACTTCAGATTCGACTCCTGTACACATCGAAAGATTCGGGTTATCTGGAGTCGGTCATCTAGAAAGACCAACGTATAAATACGGAGAGCAACCCCACCTGAACTGAGCTATCAAACCGTAAGATGGGTAGAGCAATATGGAACATAAGCACAAAGGAGTACCAGATCCTCACCTATTTGGAACGTATTGCGTTGTGATGGCGGTTAAACCGAATCCTTTCAGCAGGTTGGAGAGTCGGATTCAGGTGAGACTTTGATCTCTGGAATGTTGCTTGTAGTAAGTACAATATGTACCTGGTCACCTCTCCTTCTAAAGCTGTCATGTATCCTGGGTTGTGATACTGTACGAGTTGTTCTACCTTGCTCATGTACTAATTTGTTATTGAAGGGGCACACGGTATGGTAGTTGCTCTCACGATCTGGTTCCTGGCTCATTGCGTGATGAGGCAAATATTGGGTGTACATTGTAGGCAATTCAAGAGATATGGGAAATTCCAGACCAATCACGGTGTTTGAGGCATTCCGCCATCACCCATCAGATTGCCCGTCAGTCCCTTCATTCTCCTACCCAGGAGATCATCCTCACTGGCCAAGCTAACAAGACTTTTCGTCCTCTGACTTCTGGGCCGCTCGTTTCTGGCTCCCCGAACAGTCCTGCCACTACCTCTCGGACTTCCCTTTTTCTTTGGACTGGTGCGAGCCCCTCCGTTCAGGGTACTCATTTCGAGCGGTCTGTCTTCGTCGCCTGAGGACTCTGTTGGCATGCGGCGATGATGTCTGATGCCGTTCCCATTCTTCATACCCAGGCCTGCTTCCTTGCCAAAGTAGTCGGTCTCTTCTTCGTCTAACTCAGCACGCAAATCTGTCTCGCGGAAGAGGTCCGCCATCCAACGTGAGCATCGGGAGATGTATTTCCAGCCTGCTGGAAATATGCCCGCGAATTGCAAGAAGCCATGAGAAATGCCAGGGATCAGGACTACGTTCACATGGTCGGTGTCAACGAAGACATCACGCTCGCGAACCAGACCTAGCTCTTTGCGATGATTCCAGTGGGCTAATTTGGCTTGTTTTAGACGTCCTGCAAAGATGACTGTGTCATCCACAAGAGGGTCGCGTTCGCCAGTCATCATGTAAGTCTTGGGGAAGCGGGTGAGAAGCGCTTCAGGTGCGAGAAGTGGCGATAGTAGGTAGTCGGTCGAAAAGTCTGGTCGCGAATGAGGACCGATGTAGAGGATAATCATAGCGCGCATCATTTCGGGTGTCAGAACGCGGTCGTTGAAGTAGGATATCATAGAGGACATTGCAAGTCGGGTACGCAGCATCTGTGGGGCCGGTGCAGTGGGCGCAGCATCAACTGTGTGGGCGGCGCTGGTATGAGGTTCAGTAGGTGACGCAACGATTTGCTTGTCGGTCAGTTGCTGCACTGCCGTATTCGTTCGTTTCGTCTTCGGCGGGCTAACGTCGTCGTCTTCATCCTCAGATCCATGCGGAGTGTTCGGTGTCAGCTTCCTGTAGTCGTCGCTCTTTCTGCTCAAGACACCACGGTTGGTTTTGCGCATCTTTCGATCCTTGATCAGAGACATCTGCTCGTCCGTCATCCAATTTCCAATGTTCATGTCGAGAGCCGGATAGATGAGAACCGCGCCCTCGGGTACGGGAAGCGAGGTTTCACCTTGCCAACGGCGAGTCGCAGTGCTGCCGGACTGCAGGATCATAAGGATCAAGCCTACTGCGAGGTTCCCACCTGCGCTGTCTCCACTGACGACTATCTTGGGCATAGTCTCCCCAGAAAGGCCGATGCATTGTCCTTTGGTTGCGATCAGAGTATGGTATGTGTCGTAACACTCGTTCAGCGCATAAGGATAGGGATGTTCAGGAGCTTTCTTGTAATCCAAGGCCAATACGGGTAAGCCTGTTCTTGCACCCCAGGCCAGCAGTTTGTCGTCATGGGCTCTCGGATCCATGGCCACGAAACCACCACCAGGAATATCGAGCACAATCTTGTCGTGATTCTTCAGGTCGCTGATAGGGCCATCAAAGTATAGCCAGGCTTGAATGGGCTCATCGTAGCTGCTTTGCTTTGGCCTGGGTATGCGGATCGCGCGCGGCGGGTAACGCATGAGTTTAGGTCGCATCAGCTTGCCGAAGAAGTTGATGTATGGTGTGTTGGGCTTGTTCCAGCTCACTCTCAAATGTTCCAAGGTCAAGCCAGCTCTGATCTTGCGTACTTTTTCGTCTGCTTGCTCGGCACAGATGAGATAGTACACCGAGAAGACAAGACTTGCTATATCCTTCAACCATACGGGGCGTAGGTTCATAGCCGTCCAGAAGCCTGCATCCAAGGCTGTTGTGACCCATGTTGCTCGGAAGTATGATCTTGTGTAGAGGTTGGCCAGCGGTTCTGGGCACTCGAGGCCCACGAGTTTGCTAAAGTTACGTGTGATGTATAGGTAGATGAGTGTCAAGACAACTGTGTGCCAGGTCGTCAAGCGCGTAGAGAAGACTCTGGAGAGGCGTCGTAGGTAAGGTGGGCCATGGGGATTGCCTCTACAGGTATCATTGTCAGCAACATGTTGCAGAAGCAGAATGTGGATTGCTTACTTGTAAAGATAATACGACCAGAACGAGACTACAGCAAAGACCTGATACTTGCGAAATCTGACCGAAGGCCTACCAAGAACGTGGTCTAAACAAAGGCCGATTAGCGGCTGCGTGCAGCGGAAAGCGTCCGTAACAGGGATGTCTTACCTATCATGATGCAGAATGTTTAGCAGACATGCAGACAGGGAGAAATGCAGGAAGCCTTCAAAAACAGTCCCAATCTTAAAGGTTGTCATCAAACAGAAAAAGCAGGCGGTATTTGCGGTATTTGTCCAAACAAAGGGAGTAAGGAGCACAAGGTCAAAATCAAGTCTTCATAACAATGGCAAGGAAAAGGAGTTTACACAGGGAGCAGAATACGATATAGGGCCAGCCGTGGCCGCATGTGAAAGAGAAATTGGCATAGAAAAAGCCGTCATGCTCTTTCCTAGTGCTGTTGGAAATGTCGATAACTGGCATGTCATGAGGTCCAAACGTCTTCATGCCTTTGCATGTGAAAGTGATGGCGCGGCGCGTTCGCTCTTTCCCGAGGCCGGACCTACAGATTCCCGACACCTTGTTCTCGCGGGGAATCATGTGGGGATCCTACTTCCTTTGTCGTGTCATGTCTAGCCATTATTCTTTGTCGTTGTAGTTGTGCATTGATGACAAGCAGCTGACCGGAACATCGTATATCGCTGATACCATCATACAGGTATTGCACGTGTTGTTGGTCGGCTCGGACATCGAAATGCCTTGACCATCTCTACCTAGTCTAAGCCACTTTTATATCATCATGCTTTTCACGCACGTGGTCCGTACAGACCTAGATGGGTCGGCAGTCAATAATATTGGAACTGTATGCCACTGGTGAGTGCTTTTGTGTGCTTCTCAAAGTGTGCATAAAGGCTCAGTGCCGATCGACAATCTTGCCTGATACGGCCACCTGGCCGACAAAAGATGAAGCAGTCACTACATAAAGCGAGTACTGCAACGCAGCCAGAAAAAGGATGAAGGAGAGAAATGTGGGAAATTCGTTTATGATACACGCATCCAAGCCTCCAGCGCCAGAGCATTCATCCGACCAGCATGACGCGAAAGAATTATCCAAAGCAGAGAAACGGTTGAAACTAGAGCCGAGAGAGAGGACGCTCAAAGTACAAGAATGGAAACGTCGTGGGAACTTTTTAGTTCTTGGGAGGGTACTTCTTGAAGAGGAACCTGAAAGTAAAAGTCAGCTTCAATCTCTAGGCTTCAAGTCACAAAATCGGCACATACTTGCTGGCGTAGTAGTCGCCGAGGGCGAAGACACCGACAACACCGGCCCAAGCACCTGCAACCTTCCAGGTGAGCTCGCCGGCAGTGTACTTTCTGTAAGCGCCGAAACCGAGGAGACCACCAAGAGCGACGACAGCGACGGTGTTACCGAGGATGACGGGGTTATCGCTGTTGGCCTTGGCCTTCTCTGCGGCCTTCTGTGCCTTTTGCTTGACCTTCTCCTCGACCTCCTTGGCCTGCTGGGCCTTCTCGCGGGCCTCGGACTCAAGACGCTCGCGCTCGGCCTGAGTCTCGGTCTGGATCTCTTGTGACTGGAAGTCGGAGGGGACGGACGAGATGTGAGGGCTGTCGACGTCGATGAGCTCGTGGACCTCGTCGTCGGTATGTTGGATCTCGGGGACAGCGTGTGCGCGCCTAGATTGTTGTCAGTATCAACGTGCTGCTGGCGCATCTTTGGCGAGACTTACTTCTGTTGAATGAGTTAGCAGATGGTCAATGGACAGGTCAGGCAGTAGCACGTACCTCTTCCTCGGACTGTTGAGGTCCACTGGCGGCGACAGATGCGTAAGACATGGTAGCGGGAGCTTCGGGTGCGGGCACTTCGGTAGCGGTGTCTGGTTCTTGAGAGGGAGCGGGTTCTGAAGCAGTGACTGGCTCTTCGATAGAGGCAGCAGTAGCGGGTTCTGGGACGGGAACAGGTGCGGTGGAAGTGTTGATTTGGGGTTCTGGTGAAGATGCAACAGGAACAGGAGCGGCGTCACTGTTTGGTCGCTGGAGGAACTCGAGACTCATGATGATTGGTTTTGCTGAACCTACCTAATACCATCACATGCTGCCGATGCAGCCCTGTTTTCTGTTTCCTTGGCATTTTCCGTTCCTACTTCAGGACGTCGTCGTAGTTGTGACGTAGCTACCGGTTTTATCGCGTGCGTCTTCGAGCCATCCGAACGTTATTCAGTCTTCGAGTTGGGAGATGCCTTCAATTAATACACAAAGATTGATTTATATCTAGAGAGGTGGTGATGCATTCGCTTTTCCAGGCTGGTATTGTGCCTTGTATTCTACATGCCTAATATAGTTACATGCCCCAATGCGTAATGTACATGGTATCTGTGGACAGGATTGGCTTATTTGGCGCCCTTGCTTTCTTGTCCGGTAGCGTCGTGTGCGGCCTTGGGGACCAGGCTGTCGGACTCGCTCATCAAACCGTGATCGCGCTTGACCTGCTCGCTTGCAGCGTTAGAACGATCTCTCTTTGCTTGGATGGTCTCGGGGTGGTCGGGCTCTCTATCGGCGACCTTCTCAGCATCGGGGTTGGCCTCGGGCTGTTTGGGCTGGCTAGATTGGCTGGCAGCATCTTGCTCTCTGGCCTCGGTCTCGACATCGTCCTCGAGCTCTGCGCCATAGACGTCGGGGTGCTCGCGGAAGCAGTTTTGCATGTCCCTACGAACTCTTGTTAGCCGCAGTCTTTGTGTTCCGTAACAATGATCCAACATACTTGAACTTCTCAATGCAGTCCATACCCTTGGGCTCTTCCTTGGAGAAAACAAAGCAGCTGAAAGCCTCTCTGAATTGCTCGCCGCAAGGACCGTAGGCCATACCACCAAGGCATGGGCAATCCCAATTGATCTCGCCAGTCTCCTCGTTGAATGCACCCTGCTGGCCAGCCTCCTCCTCCAGATCTTGCGGCGATCCGGGAACAGCACCGTCCTCAGGTTCCGGTACGGGAGCGTTTGTGGTGGCTTCACGGGCCTTGTGTGCGGCGTCGGTGGTAGCGGCGGCAACCTTCTTGAGATCGGCGTCTGCATCGGCCTTGGCCTGAGCCTGGACAGCTTGACGTTTTGCTGTTACAGCATCGAGTGTGGGAAGAGTCTCGGACTCAATCTGTGTCTCCGGAGGGGCGTGTCTAACATCTGGATGGCGTCAGTTCCGATGGTCGCGCAGCTTCGCAACAGATGGGCTTACAAGAAGGCTCCTCGGCGAAGGCATTACTAGTGTTGTAATAGTAGACCAGAGCACCGGCCAAAGTCCATCTCACGGCCGAGTTCTTCCAGCTTCGCGACTTCTCATGCGGAGGTGCTGTGCTTAGAAATCTCCGCGATGGGGCGCTGCTGCGCGAGGCCTGCGCGACGGCGCGTCTGACTACTGGACGAAACATTGCGATGGTAAAACTCCAGAAGGAATCGAGAACAAAGGGAAGTCGAACAGTTGGATAGGTGGTGACTGTCGTAGCAAAGGTGGGAACAATTAATCATCATGAAGATGGAAACGCCGCCATCGCCGACGGGCGTCCAAGCGCGCAACCTTGGGCCGATGCTCCAGAGTCAAGACTCAACCGGAGCAAAGACATCACGTTCATGCTGTGCAACCTGCCAACTTCCAGAACAACGACATGGCCAACAAACACCCGGATGTCTATCCTGCCGACTTTATCAAAGCTGGTAACGAATTATCCCACCTCGGCAAAGAACAATCCAAACCGGCTTTGATCATATTGAACCAGCCGATAGCAGACACGAGGGTATTAGGTCGTTTGTGGAACCATACCAGCTACAGATTGTGTGCTGATGGTGGTGCAAATCAACTTTACGATCTCTTCAAACAAAATGATCCAACGCAGCTCGACCAATATGTAAGACGACTTGCGATTCTTCCAGCCACCGTCTGATTTGTGATGAATCCATCCAGCTACCGAACATCATTCATGGTGACCTCGACTCCCTGCGACAGGATGTCAGAGATCACTACAAATCACGCGGCGTAGATGTCACAGAAGACCCAGACCAATACAGTACAGACTTTGGGAAGGCCATCAAACAAGTGCTGAGGGAGCAACCCTGTCAGAGAAACTTCTTGGTTCTCGGAACCATAGCAGGACGACTTGACCAGGGTATTGGCCTCTTGTCAGAAATCTACCGAGAGCAGCATTCAGAGCAGCATCCGAACATTAGATTTTGGTTGTTCTCCGAATCAAGTATCTCCTTCACACTCGCGCCTGGAACGACAACCATCCACACTCCACTGGCTGAGAAAGTCATCACACCAAATATTGGTATCCTACCCATATTCGGCCCCGCGCATATCTCTACGAGTGGGTTGGAATGGGACGTCGAAGATTGGCATACGCAAATGGGGGGTCAAGTCAGCACCAGCAATCACATCGTGAAAGATCAAGTCACAATCTCAACTGATGTGGAAGTGCTCTTCACAGTTGAACGTCGGAAAAGCGTAGCAGGCTAGGGGAATGTACAACACGCAAAGAGGAGGACTTATGAACCGACCGAATCCATTCGAAGATGACAGTGGCGTCAACAACGATGAGCGATCAGTAGGAATGCATATAAAGAATCGTTTCGATAGGTAAAGGCTAGGGTCGATGTCATTCTCATATGATGCCAAACGAGCTGGGTTCACGACCATCAAGCAACACGCTGTCAGCGCTGCGCAATCCGAGAGATGCATCGTCCGATTGCGCCCTAAACTCATCACATGCCTCTGTCACCGTAATCTTATATATCGAGTGAGAGTGAACAAGAAGCGAAGTCAAAGTGCATGGATTGCTGAAAGGCAGAGAGTTTGTGTGGGGCAAAGCTGCAGCACTCCTTGATGGATATAAAGATGCGATTTGACACATGCAACGAATTGACTTGATGGTAACACAGATTGTAGGGCGAATTGAGAAAGAATGATTGGAGCGCTCGTGCAGATGCGATGAAAGTTGTCGATGGGCGATCAAGCGCGGGGCCTCCGAGCGCAGAGGCCTCCTTTGGTTGAAGTTTGAAGCAAGCGAGCATCATCATTTTGCCGGCCAAGGACAGCTCTGAGCAAAGTTGCTCCGAATAGAGAAGCATCCAAAAGCCTTCACCACCAAAATTGACAATAGACTGTGAGAATCAGTCATTTGGCATTGTCGTATTCAGGCTCGAATAATAGCACATCACCCGATTGTGCAGCTGCAAAGTGCCGCCTGCGTTGATCCGCCGTCGCTTCTGTTTTTCCATCCTCTCCACGCAGCACTCCGTTACACGACCTTTTTTCTCCTCCTACCCAGGTATGTTCGACGCCGACATGATCACTCCCATACTCTGTCGCATGTGCTAACCTTCAATTTTCTACTTCTCAGTCTGTCATCTATCCACACCCTGTCATCGTAGTGTCGCCCACCTCCACATCCCGACATCATGTCCTGGAGTCCACAGCCTGAGCCTCTGGGCCAGCTGGCACTGTTCCTTAAGGACTCGCTCAACCCCCGCGACAAGACTGCGCAAAAGAACGCCGAGCTGGTGAGCTTCCTATCGCTCCCGACCTCGCCTCGCATCGCTAACATGTGTCCTCCAGGCACTAAAAAATGCCGGCTCAAACCCAGACATCAACAACTACCTCGCCTACCTGTGTGTCAGCCCCGAAGCTCCTGCCGCCTTGTCAAGCGACGACTACTTCGTCTCAAGAAGTGCTGCTGCAGTCATGCTCAAGAACAACGTCAAGATCTCGTACAAGACCATGGCCGAACCGAATAAGGAATACCTCCGCTCGACCATTCTCCAAGGACTGCAAGACCAGGATAAGCGCATCAGAAGCTACGCTGGAAACGTTGTTACCGAGATCGTGCGCCAGGGCGGCATCTTGGGCTGGCCTCAAGTGCTTGCTGAGCTGATCTCTTTGATCGAGAACCGCGACGGCAACATCGCATCACACATTCAGGACGGAGCCATGAGCGCATTACTCAAGATTTGTGAAGACAACAAAAAGGCTCTCAACAGACTCTACGAGGGACAACGCCCCTTGGATTTCCTGATTCCCAAGCTTATCGAGTTCACCACTAGCCCGACACCACCAGTCCGCTCAAAAGCTTTGGGAACACTCAACTTCTTTGTCGACGATCCGATGCCGCAGGCTATGCAAGACAATGTTGAAAAGTTCCTGGTTCAACTCTTCACCCTGGCCCAGAACGACCAAGACGAGGAGGTCCGAAGATTCATCTGCCGTTCGTTCACCAAACTTGCTAGCAACGTTCCTGCATTGGTAATGCCTCATTTGGGTGGTATTATCGATTACGTCGTGGTTCAGCAAAAGAGCGACCCGGAGTCCGATCTGGCCCTGGATGCTGCCGAATTCTTCTTTGAGAACTGTGAGGTTGAGGAACTCCAAGACGAGTTCAACCAGCACCTTGACAAAATTGTACCGGTTTTGTTGGAAAGCATGATCTACAGCCAGGATGACCAAGCAAAGCTCGAGGCCGAAGCAGAAGAGGATGCCGAAAAGGAGGACAAGGAAGAAGACATCAAACCTCAATTTGCCAGTGCAAAGGAGAAGGGCATTGCTGTAAAGTCTGAAGACTTTGTGAACGGCAATGGCTATGCTTACGACGATGGCGAGCTCAGCGATGGTGAACTTGAGGACGATGACGACTACGGCGAGGATCCTGAAGAGATGTGGAACCTCCGAAAATGCTCTGCAGCCGCTCTTGACACTTTTGCTACGCGCTTCCACGAGCGTGTCTTTGAATCCACCTTACCCTATCTGAAGAGCAACCTCAACCACGCAGAATGGCCCAACAGAGAAGCTGCTGTGCTCGCACTTGGCGCTATTTCCGTTGGCTGCATGGAGACCGTCAAGCCAAGTCTTCCTGATCTGGTTCCCTTCCTGATCTCGCTACTCACGGACTCTCAGCCCGTTGTCAGACAAATCACCTGCTGGGCACTTGGTCGCTACTCCTCCTGGGCTTCCCACCTCGATGAGGCAGGTAAGCGCCAGTTCTTCGAGCCGATGATGGAAGGAATCCTGTTCCGCATGCTGGACAACAACAAGCGTGTGCAGGAGGCCGCAGCTTCCGCATTCGCCAACCTCGAGGACCAGGCGACTACCGAGATCACACCTTACTGTGTCATCATCGCACAGCAGTTTGTGAGGTGCTTCGCCAAATACAAGGACAAGAACATGTACATCCTTTATGACTGTGTTCAGACTCTGGCGGAGCATGTGGGCCCGGACATGGCACAACCAGCCATCGTCGATCTGCTCATGCCTGCCCTCATTCAACGCTGGACTTCAGTCTCTGACAAGTCAAGGGAAATGTTCCCTCTGCTAGAGTGCCTGGCTTACATCGCTACTGCTCTTGGTGAAGCCTTTGCCCCTTACGCCAAGCCCTTCTTCTCGCGATGCATCAAGATTATCCAGGACAACTTGGAGGAAGGCAACCTTGCCGCTTCTCAAGCATATATGGACACACCCGACAAGGATTTCCTCGTCACCAGCTTGGATCTGCTCAGTGCCATTATCCAAGCACTTGATGAGGCCAGAGCCAGTGAGCTCATTGCAACCGCCAACCCCAACTTCTTCGAGCTGCTCGCCTACTGTATGAGAGACAGCAACAACGATGTCAAGCAATCCGCATTCGCCTTGCTTGGTGACTGTGCCATCTATGTCTTTGCCCAAATGCAGCCTTACCTTGACTCGATCATGCGAATCCTGACCATGCAGCTGGACTTAACCGAGGCACTCCGTGGCACTGATCCAATGCTCAAGGAGACCGCATTCAGAGTGATTAACAATGCCTGCTGGTCCGTTGGAGAAATCGCAATGCGCCACCAAAATGGTATGGACCCTTACGTCGAGGATCTCTTGCAAAAGCTCGGCATGATCCTCTTCAACCAGCAGGTCCCTGAGTCCTTGAATCAGAACGCCGCAATCGCACTTGGTCGCATGGGTCTGGGTAACGACCAGAAAATCGCACCTCATCTCGCTCAATTCGCTCCGGCCTTCCTGAACGTCATGCAGTCTGTTGAGTGGACCGATGAGAAGCTCGACGCTTTCAGAGGATTTGTTCAGATTGTGCTGGACAATCCCCAGGCACTTGAGCAATGTCTGCTTGCCTTCTTCTCAGCCATTGCAAGCGTGCCAGCCGATTCACGCAAGCTGCCAGTATCCCAGAACGAGAGACCGTTCGAAGGGTTCCACAAGGTATTTTTCGTTGCTGATGTAAACTGACGTGAACTTATTACTAACAATCGTATACAGGCACTCATGGCATACAAGAATATGATTCCCGACTTCGATGGCTTCATCAGCCACCTGCCCCAGGAGCAGCAGTACGAGCTCAGACAAAACTACAGCTTGTAAATGACAACAAAGACTTCCGACTCGGAATTGACACGCACATAACTTGACCGACGCCCTTTTCTTTATTTTCAGTCTACCGAATAGCGATACCAAAAAACACTAGGGAACATGTCGTATATATGCCTATAGCGAAACGCATGGATATGATGGCGGTTATGATACGAAAGCACACACACAAAAGTGGTATCTGTTTTCTTTCTTCTTATTCTTCATGATCTTTGAGCGTACTTAGCGGACTAGCGTAGCATCTGCACGGGTTAGCCGGCAGCCATTTCTTTTCTCTCCAGATTTTACATCCGACCACCATCTTTTCTCGATACAGCATGAACGGTATGTGGCGTTTGCTGTATCTTTGATACCCGTTCGCATGGCCGTTTTTGGGAAGGGATGAACCCATGGGGAACGGATGGTGCTTGAGGAACGAGTTATTACTTGTCGATTTTGCGTTTTATTAGATAGTTATATAGGTTGTTTTTTTGATGGCACAATGTTGCTCATTCAGCAGTGTTTCTCCCCATTGATGTCTGTGCCGGTTGACAGGTTAATTCCCCAGACATGTTATGCCAGTCGTGGTCTTATCGATACGATAACAGGCACTATGGTTTCATGCAATGCGACGGATGCCTGCCTTGAACGGCAAGCTGAATTTGTGTATTGCTATTGTCCAGGCGATCGCGGTCCAAGAAGCAAAATCGACAGGACAGCCTCTTCGACCTGAGTATTCCCGAGCGCTTCCGAAGCTATACCTTAGGGCTGACTCGGAGTGAAAGCAGCAGTGGTTGGCCTCGGGTTGGAAGGTGATTGTGAAAGAAGGCCTTGGGCGTAGACACGTAAAACAAGAGATACAAAGAACCCCTTTCTTGAAGCAAACAAAGAGGAATTCAGGGGAGAAGGTTCGGAAGCGATGGCAGCGCTCATACCAAGATCTAGATCGTCGGTGGACGGCAAGAAGTTGGAGGATGCGCCAAGCGTAGCGACGACGAATGCTCGACATGATCCAGGCGCTCCAACCTGCAAACCCGACCAACCTCTTGCTTTCACATCGAAATAGCTGAAATTGAAGACAAGCTGCAGCAGCGACAAGCGTTGTATCAAGATATCGCACTTTCTTAACTATCACCTGAGGCTTAATCGTCAGCCGTTTCCCCGCCGCCGCCTCCCGTCCCTCGACGCAGCCCGTATTCCGAAGTCTACAACTCCTTGCAAGGAGTAACTCGACAAAGACCCATCAAGGCCCATCGCCCCGGTGCGAGTGCGGCGACAGTCACAGTTCAACATGGCCTCTAGTCCGACTCTTCCGCGAACAATGTCGACGTCCTATGTCCAACCCGCGTCGACTCCCGCCATCATCGTCAACGGCAAACCATGGACCGTCGCTTCTCAGTACCGCCCCATATCCTGGAACTCGGAGAATGCACACGTAACGGCCATGGGCTTGAGTTCGACGGGCAAGGGCATCCTCATAGGAATGCTGTCTGCCTTTGGCTCGGCCGCCCTGGTCGCCATCATCCTGGCCTTCATCTACTTCTTCCGCTACACCAATCGTGGTCGCATCTTCCTGGACAGCATTGGACGGCCTGGAGAGTACGATGACGAGCAAGCTTTCTTACGTGAAGAGGAGGATGCTTTGGAAGAAATGGACGACCTGCAGCGTGCCGAGTATCTCCGCGCAAAGGGTAAATCCATATGCACATGTGCCATCCCGCAGACACAGATTCGCTGACACTATATACTACAGCTTTCGTCACAGCCAATCCTCCCGAATCCGTACAAACAGACATTTCGCTCTCGCAGTTCCTCGCAATTCAAGAGAAGGGCGTACAAGCTTGGGAATTCGAACCCGAGCTCGAGATTGCCAACTGCTTCGTCGAGGGTCGTACCGAGATCGAATTCTTCGATGCCGAGTGCAGTGTTCAGAGCAATCTCCCTGTGCCCAAGCAGAACGAGGTCTACTACTGGGAGGCCAAGATCTTCGACAAGCCGGACAACACTCTACTCAGCATTGGCATGACTACAAAACCCTACCCTCTTTTCAGACTTCCTGGTATCTTGCAATGTCCTTTTTAGCGTCAGAAGGCACAGCTAACGAATTCAGGCATGCACAAATATTCAATAGCCTACACCTCATCCGGCCAACGGAGATATAACCAGCCCTTCTCAGGCACAAGCTATGCGCCTTCATATGAGCAGGGCGATGTCGTCGGTGTTGGCTACAGACCCCGTACTGGAACCGTCTTCTTCACGCGCAATGGCAAGAAACTGGAAGATGTCGCCCACGGTCTAAAGTCTCAGAACCTCTTCCCTACAGTCGGAGCCAACGGTCCTTGCAACGTCCAAGTCAACTTCGGCCAGATGGGCTTTGTCTTTATCGAAGCCAATGTTAAGAAGTGGGGTCTTGCGCCTATGACTGGTAGTCTTGCACCTCCACCCCCATATGGCAGCGAACAAGGCAGTATCCTTCTCGAAGGTGGAAGAGAAGGTGTTCGCGAGGGACAAGCATATATTCACGGCCGCACACACAGCGCGTCAGTCCGTCTCGGAAGGCCAGCCACTAGTCCTGGCCCTCGACGATCGCCCACTGAAATTTCTCTCGCCCAGCTCAGCCTGGACGAGTCCCGAGAAGATGACGCCGGAGAGGGCACGAGCAATGCAGCTGCAAGTTACGAATCCCAAGAGGATCTGACAATGCCGTCTCACCCTGACGCCCCACCACCGGAGTATGAAAGCCCAGACGAGGACAATCACTTCTCGACACCACGAGCGAGTATGCACTCGGAACGCTCCCATCTACTACCACACGACCCACCGATCCCTTCTTATGAAGCTGCGGTCGGAGACATGCGGGCGAGCAAATCCCGGAACAACGATAATGAGCAATAAACTCGTCAACAAATCACGACCTCACACATCTCCTTTTCTTTTCGATATCTATTTTCATTGCGGAGTTTTTAGCGACAACTTCTTTTCTTCTTTTTTGGGTGGACGGTGTCTCTTTCTGGATTGATATTCCCCCCTCTCGAAAAGGGTAGGCTGGATCTGGGCTTGGGAAGGCAGTGTTTTTACAAGGATCAAACACTGGGATTAGGGATAGGTTCAATCGTTATATTCATTGCTCTCTTTTTGACAATCAAAATCACCAATCTTCGCTTTTTGTCATGTACCTCGGTGTGAGGCTCAAGCTGTCAAACATCCATCCCCCGCATGCAAGTGATATCAGATAGTTATCGATAACGGATAGTGACGTAATGGTAAATCACCATCAAATCATTCGAGACACCAGCACAATGATCAAAGACCCGAGCAACATTTCGAACAATCGATTGCAAGAAGACAAAAGCAATCGAATGCACCAAACTCTCCACCGTCTATTACGTACAATCATGACATCCTCATCAATCCTGACACCACTCAAAGACCTTAAGGTCGCCAAACATCAGATTCCAGCATATGGGTTGACACCGAATACTTCTATCCAAAACAAACCTTTACTCGTGTATAAAGAGGCATTTAAACAAGGTACTTCTGCTGCACAGATTGAAGAACATTTGAGGGGCGTCGGAGAGGTCGAGCCGGCTTGGAGGTATACTGTAAGTTTTGATCTTTCCGCTTACCTCTACCATTTGAAATCTTTTGCTGTTCCACATGCCAAATGGTTTAAGAGAGAGGGGAAAAGGTAGAAGTGGTTCTTCTGTTAATACTACATGGTCTTTGCTAACGAGGATGGAAAATTACAGATGTACAGTACATCACACTTCCACTCCACCTCGCACGAACTCCTCTGCATTTCCACCGGCTCCGCTCGCCTCTGTTTCGGCCATGAAGATAATCCATCCAACATTACACCCACCGTCTCTGCTGGCGATGTTATCGTCGTTCCTGCGGGTGTGGCTCATCGTTTACTTGACGATATAGAAGGGGGGTTTGAAATGGTGGGGAGCTATCCGAAGGGAAAGAGTTGGGATATGTGTTATGGGAAAAAGGGGGAGGAGAAGAAAATCAAGGAGATTGAGAAATTGGGGTGGTGGAAGAGAGATCCAGTGTTTGGGGATGAGGGGCCGGTTTTGGAGGTTTAGGAGTGATGGGTGGTCAAATGATATCCTAGAAGTCTATTCCTTTGGATATAATCTGCGGTGTGGTTTCTCGGACTCTTAAGAAGGGTTTGTGACTCGGAGATCAGGAGTGCTGCTTAGGGCTCCGATGGCTCCTTGCTCTAACATGCCTGATCCATTTCGTTATGTTGTACCTTCCTTCCAAACCTACATGCTTGCTAAGATGTTATACTTGACAGAGGTTACGGAGAGTCGCAAGTCTTTGTCTCTTTGCTTGTCTAAACAATGGCCTGCTAGTCTCAGTCACCGAGATCAAGATTTTGCGTATGCATAGAGCCTGGTTTCCCTCGTCCCGTTAGACAAGTGCACAGTGTACAAAGACAACAACATATTACGAACAGTCCTTCTTATCAGTACTTCCGAAACCTTTAGGCGTTGCAACTTGTATAGCTTCGAAGGTGAGCGTGCTTGAGTACACAAAGGCGGTTGGACTTGTCCAAGAATATGACATCTGTGTTATAACTGAGAAATGGATATATCCGGGTCTCCAATGGATCATCTGCTCGATCTCATCTCTCTCATTTTCTTTTGTGCATTTCTACAGCAAGCAGCCACACGTCGGCTTTAAGAAGTGAAGACAAAGAAAGGACGTGCTTTAGGCAGCTGGCGCTTCCCCAGATTGTGGCGGATTTCGCCGAAAGGCAGAGGCAACAGCGCGCTCAGACGGTAAATGACATAGCGGGAACACTCATACCTGGGTAGCTCTTCCCTACGAACATTCACACACCAACCCCTCACAAACTTCCTGTGAAGCGACAACCCGTGTTTTTGGGACTTCACAGCGTCCTCTCACCCTCTCGCAACCGCTCCCTAACCTTCGGCACACGCACTTCATAACCGCCCGCGTGCTCCCATCTCTGACTTTCAAGGCGCGCCTTCGCCCATTCATACACCCGCAACCACAAATATGGCTAAAAATGTTACTGTCATGCCCCAACTTCCGGGCAAGGACGATATCCAGGGCACTTGGAACTTTCTCGCCATAGGAGTCGAGAAGATTATGAACCACCTCCGTGACGGTATCGACCTCAAGACGTACATGAGTCTGTACACAGCCATCCACAACTTCTGTACCGCTCAAAAGGCTGTCGGCCAAACAACCAACCTCAACGCCACACATCGTGGAGGTCAGTCCAGCCATCCTGCTCCGTCCATACCATCCAGCACACTAACATACGACCCAGCACACCTCCTCGGAGAAGATCTGTACAAGCGCCTCAATGACTACCTCAAGTCTCACCTGGCTAGTGTCCATGCCGAGATGGTCAAGCACTCGGACGAGGCCCTCCTGTCTTTCTACATCAAGGAGTGGAACCGATACACCACCGCAGGCACCTATAACAACCATTTGTTCCGTTACCTCAACAGACATTGGGTTAAGCGAGAGATAGACGAGGGCAAGAAGGATATCTACGACATCTACACCTTGCACCTTGTCCGCTGGAAGGAAGATATGTTCGGAACCACCCAGAACGCTGTTATGGATGCTGTATTGCACCTGGTGGAGAAGCAGCGCAACGGTGAGACGATCGAGCAGAGTCAGATCAAGAGCGTCGTCGACTCGTTCGTGTCGTTGGGTATCGATGAGCAGGACAGCACAAAATCCACCCTCGACGTCTACCGCATCTACTTCGAAAAGCCTTACCTCGAGTCCACCGAAAAGTACTACGCCCAGGAGTCCCGCCAGTTCCTCGCCGACAACAGTGTCGTCGAATACATGAAGAAGGCCGAACAGCGCCTTGAAGAAGAGAAGGAGCGTGTTCCTCTGTACCTGCTCAACGAGATAATGGCTCCCCTGATGAAGACTTGCGAAAAGGCCTTGATTACCGATCACTGCGCCATTCTGCGCGACGAGTTCCAGGTTCTTCTCGACCACGATAAAGTTGAAGACATGACCCGCATGTATAAGCTGCTAGCCCGCATTCCCGAAGGACTGGACCCTCTGCGTAGCCGATTCGAGGCCCATGTTCTCAGAGCTGGTAACGCTGCTGTCGACAAGGTCGCCTCGGCCGCTGAGAACGCTCTTGACCCCAAGACCTACGTCGACGCTCTGCTCGAGGTTCACACCAAGTACTCCGATCTTGTACAGACTGCTTTCAACGGCGAGTCTGAGTTTGTCCGCAGTCTCGACAACGCTTGCCGCAATTACGTCAACCGCAACGCCGTCTGCAAGAACGGTTCAACACGCTCTCCAGAACTTCTGTCCAAGCACGCCGACACTCTTCTGAAGAAGTCACAAAAGAGCACTGAAGAAGATGACATGGAGCAGAACCTGAACCAAGTCATGACCGTCTTCAAGTACATCGAGGACAAGGACGTGTTCAACAAGTTCTACTCCAAGACTTTGGCCAAGCGTCTGGTCCAGGGCACTTCTGCTTCTGGTGACGCTGAGACTAGCATGATCTCCAAGCTGAAGGATGCAAGTGGTTTCGAGTACACCAACAAGCTCCAGCGTATGTTCCAGGACATGCAAACATCCAAGGATCTGAACGCATCATATGACGACTGGTGCAAGGAGAATCTTGACGAGGCTGATCGCAAGACTGCCATCGACTCCTACTACAACATCCTCGGTACTGGTTTCTGGCCGCTGCAGCCCTCAAACACCCCCTTCACACCGCCTCAAGACATTGCGCGCACATATGAGCGCTTCCAAAACTACTACCTTAGCAAGCATGGTGGCCGCAAGCTGACATGGCTGTGGCATCTCTGCAAAGGTGAGATCAGAGCCAACTATGTCAGAATGAACAAGGTTCCCTACACCTTCCAAGTATCTACCTACCAGATGGCCATCCTGTTGCTCTTTAACGACAGCGACACGGTGACCTACGATGAGATGTCCGAAGCTACCAAGCTCAACAAGGACACTCTCGATCCCTCAGTCGCTATCATGCTCAAGGCAAGAGTGCTCACAGCCAAGCCCGATGGTGCTGGCCAACAAAGCGGGACCACCTACACGCTCAACCAGGGCTTCAAGAACAAGAAACTGAAGGTCAACCTCAACATCGCCATCAGATCTGAGCAGAAGCAAGAAGTCGAGGACACGCACAAGACCATTGAGGAGGACAGAAAGATGCTCATGCAGGTAAGTTATAATCGTCTCCGTGACTCGTTCTTACAGCATGCTAACCAAAGACCAGTCTGCCATTGTCCGTATCATGAAGTCTCGCAAGACCATGAAGCACACACAGCTGGTTGCCGAAGTCATCTCGCAAATCAAGAACAGATTCGTGCCTAAGGTGCCCGACATCAAGAAGTGCATCGATATCCTTCTGGAGAAGGAATATCTCGAGCGTTTGGAGGGCGATGAGCTCGGCTATTTGGCTTAGAAAAAGAAGCTACGAAACATGCGAACAGGAGTTATGGGTACCATGGCAAAACGGGGTTGCCCAGGTAGAATTTCGAGCAAGGCGTTCTGGTTCGGGTGTGGCTTTTCCATTCTTGCAATGAACGATCCCCTTTATAATGGGGAGAGATTCGTAGAAACGTTATCACATCTGTATCTACCTTGAATCACCTAACCATATGTTTTAACGAGACATATGACGCCTGTAGCTGAAGAAATGCACAGTGTTTTCTAAGTTGAAGTCTCCAGTAAGAGAACGTTCATGATTCCCCCTGTGTGGACAACTGCACCATGCTGAAATCATCTCGCATTCCTACAGCTTCGATCTCTCCGGACATGATCCCGGAGACAGACGTAGTGACACATTTGTGTTTGTGAGGTGGTGGGCAAGGACAATGATCTAATCTTATCTACACTCTCGTAGATCTATCGGGAAAGCGCGAGCAATGGCGGCCCACGCACGGCCAGCATCATCGCAAGAGCAACTCGCAACCCGTGAATTCACTTCTACCAAATTCAACTCAAGGATTAGCCAGATGCTGGAATCTTTGCACGTTAAACCCCTTATTCACAAATACCTTGGGACACATCGCTGAACAACAGTGACGCGATGGAAAGACAGAGGAAGCGTACGCCGAAGATCGAGCTCGAAAGGGAAGTGTACCATGCTAACGACCAATCGCAGGCGAGCTACGCGACCTCAACCAACGTGCATGGGCTGGTGAGCCAAATGTTCTCGCTGTCCAGGGCTCGCTCGACTCGTCCATGAAGAAGAATACCGCCTTCATCAAACGTCTACGTACCGCAATCAACGCTGCTGGCCAGAGTGTCTTCCTACAAGAAATCTGCACTCTTTCGCTGCACAAATACCTATCCGAGATCATCTCTGCCTGCTTCGAAGGCCTGACCAAACTCAAGACTCCTGGAGAAATCGCCGCTGGTGTCGAAATCGTCTCTGCTCTCCACCAACGCTTCGGTCCCGATGAGTTCACCAAAATGCTCGGCTGGTTTGTTGGCCGTGGTCTGGCTACGCCCGATAGAGCGCAGTTGAAAGCTCTGGCTCAAGACGTGCGTGAAAGAGAAGAGAAGGAACGTATCTCAAGACAACGCATTCTGTTGCGAGTGGCCACTGAGCTGTGGCTTGTCGGTGTCCTGCGTAGTTTGGAGGACATTGCCCGTCCGGAAGAGGCCAACAAGTTGAAAGAGTCGGGAAAGCCAGTGGATACCCTGCCCAAGGCCAAGACTACACGACCCGACACTGCAGACCCAGAACCTTTCCCTCTGGAAGTACTCAAGGACATGCTGGGCCACGACCGTGAGCACGTGAACCTGCCGTTGGTTGTCATTTTCGTCAAGAGTTTTGCCTGGGACATTTTGGCCTCGAAACCTACACAAGATGGCCGCAAGACTGTCGCTGAGGATGGCTCGACAGTAACGGCTGCAGAAGAGACCGACGCTGACTCGAACGGCACTCAAGATCCTCCACTTTGCGCGTCCGACATGCAGCAGCGCTTCAAGAATATTCTCGGCCGCTATTTCCAGGACGTCAAAGCTCATATTGTTCGCGACCAGAAGCATCTGACCGCTCAAGGACGTCGCAATGCCGAAGCATACGTCAAGTCGGGAGAAGTCTTTGAAGACCGCCAAACAAACTTTGAGAAACAGACCAAGTCTCACGAGAAGCTGGTCTCAAATGCTCAAGTACTGGCAGATGCGCTTGGTGTGGACATGCCAGATCTGTCCGAAAAGGAGTCTAACAATGCTGGCGGCGACGGCGGCATTGGCCTGGTCAAGACCGGCGAATACCTACGTGGTCAAGGAGACGGCGCCGGCATCTGGGAAGACGAAGAAGAGAGACGCTTTTACGAGAATTTGATTGATCTCAAAGACAGAGTCCCTGGCATCTTACTTGAGGATGGCAAAAAGAAGAAATCTGACGGCGACGATCAGGTAGGAAAGAGAGTCGAAGAAAGTTCAGAAGCCAAGCTTGAAGCCGCAGAGCCCAAGTCAGCAGAGGGGGATGACCAATCTACTGCTATTGCCAACAAGACCGTAGGCGCGCAGGTTGATGCATTGCTTGCCCAACTTGTCGACTTGACCAACAAAGACCAAGTTGATCAATTTGCCATTGATTTTTGCTTCTTGAACTCCAAGGCCTCTCGAAACCGCTTGGTGAGGGCAATCCAGGATATTCCCAAGGGTCGCACCGACCTGTTGCCCCTCTACTCACGACTCGTCGCGACTCTTGGAAAACACTTGATCGATGTTCCTCAAGCCTTGATCGCTTACCTCGATGAGGAATTCAGGAGCTTACAGCGCCGCAAGTCAAAGGATTTCCTTGGACAAGTCCGTATGATCAACATCCGTTACATCGCTGAGCTTACTAAGTTCGGCGTTGTGCCCGAGCATGTTATCTTCCACTGCTTGAAGGTCAGTCTCGACGACTTTTCGCGCATGAACATTGAGATCATCTCGAACCTTCTCGAGAATTGCGGTAGGTATCTCCTTCGCAATCCGGATACCTCACCAAGAATGGCCTCCTTCCTGGAGACATTGCAACGCAAGAAGGGTGCTCAGCATCTTGGTCAACAGGAGCGTATGCTTATTGAAAACGCCATGTACTACGTCAATCCTCCGGAGCGCGCAGCCATTCAGCAGAAAGAACGAACCCCTCTCGAGTTATACGTCCGCAAGCTCATCTACCTTGATCTTTCGAAGCGCTCCCTCGAAAAGGTGATTAAGCAGATCCGAAAGCTACATTGGGAAGAGCCAGAGGTCCCGGAGCTTCTTCGCAAGATCTTCACCAAGCCAGGCAAGATCAAGTACAGCAATGTCCATCTATTGGCTGTCATTCTTGGAGCGCTGCATCGTTATCATCAGAGCTTCACAGTTTCTGTTCTAGATGATGTGCTCGAGCAAATAACGGTTGGACTCGAGACCAACGACTTCAAGCAGAACCAGAAGCGTATTGCCGAAGTCAAGTATCTGGGTGAGCTGTACGTCTACCGCATGGTGGACTCTGCTCTTATCTTTGACACACTCTACCACATGATCAACTATGGTCATCCAGGTGGATTCGCCCGCCCAGGCGCTTACAACATGCTTGACTTGCCCGATGACTACTTCCGCATCAGACTCGTGGCTAGTCTCCTTGAGACATGCGGTATGTACTTTGACAAGGGTGCGGTCAAGAAGAAGCTTGACTTCTTCTTGTCGTTCTTCCAGTACTACATCCAGACGAAGGAGCCGATGCCTATGGATGTTGAGTTTGTGGTTCAGGACATGTTTGCTCTGTTGCGACCCCAATGGAAGGTTGCTACCACGTTCGAGGAAGCACAGCAAGTCTTCAGCGAGGCTGTCAAGCACAACTACCAGAACTCTGGGTCCAACAAGCAGCAGGCAGAACAAGAGGAAGAAGAGGAAGAAGACGGTCGTGGCATTGACGACGTCAACAATGATGACGGTGAAGACGACAAGTCATCCGGAGACGAATCTGCCGAGCCCACCGATGATGAAGGCGCCGGTGAGACCCCAGAGGAAGGTACGGAAGACGAAGAAGAGCATATCGTCGTCACACGTCCCGAGGACCAGCGCGATCCCGAGGCAGATGCCGAGTTCGACAGAGAACTGGCTAAGATGATGGCGGAGAGCGTCGAATCGCGCAAGTTTGACCGCAAGCCTGTCTTCGACGTTCCCTTGCCCATGCGTAAGACTGCCACTGCTACGTCAACTCCTAACAGCGAACCGGCCCAGCCCGTCGAGCCTACCTCAAACACGATGAAATTCGCACTTCTCAGCAGGAAAGGAAACAAACCACAGGCAAGAACTAGACACCAGCTCCCCAAAATGATTATATCGATCAGCGCTAACTTCAACAGACTCGCTCCATTGACCTGCCTTCAGACTCGAACTTTGCAGTTGCTATGCGGAGCCAGCAAGAGCAGGCTCGCGCAGAGCAACAGCGCATCAAGAATCTGGTCCTCAATTATGACCTTCGCGACGACGACCCCAACGATGGTGAATCATCCTTCCATTACATCATGCAACCCAACACAAATCGCACTGTCCTCGTAGGCAAAGGCGCCCTAAACCGCCAACAGCTGCCTCGGGATTTCAACAATCCTGCAGCAGCCAATGCCTCACACATACCCAGAACAAGCAGCCATGGCAATATCAACATTGTTCGTGGTCTAAGTCTTCATACACCCCTTCCCCCATCTGCAATCTCATCTTCCTACGCCGTTAGCACACGCAACGAAAACTTCAAGCCTAGAGCTTCTCCCGCGACTCCAAATGCTGACCATGCCTCTTTTACCCCTACAGCAGCTCTAGATGCACAGTCCCCCTATAACCAACCCCGTGTTGACAAGTCCGGGACCTCACGCAACGTCACCAGAAGCAGAAAGCTGCAGCTCAGTGATGTCGACTGGTATGAAACCCCGCCCAACACCCCTGTTGCTTCCAAGCAGAAAGAGAAGCCGGAGACAAAATTGAGCTTGGACTCGTATGTTGTCGTTGGCAGGAAGCAGAAGAAGGTTCCTAAGAAGAAGGAACCGGATGCACTTGGCAATGCGTGATAAACGACGATATTGAGAGATGCGACGAAACAGAAGCTGATGTAAGGCCCCCCGTCGGGCAATCGCAGGACTTGAACGATATCGATATGCATATCCAACCACGACAACCACGGGAAGATTCCCGATAGCTCTCAACCACACCGACCAGCGTCTTTTTCGCTGCCGACGATTCGTCTTGATCACATGGAACATTGCTCGCACCGCTTGTTCTGCAAAGGGGTAAGCCACACTTGCTGAACTCCAAGTATCGCAACCGACAGCGTCATCGACAAACAAAACAACGCCTCGTCCAAACACAGCCCTAAAGATGGAGAAGATATTGGAGGCGTCTCGACCTGCAGAACGGGCAGATTTGCTAGCAGCACCGGTAATACTTTCATGGCATTTTTTGAGACATGCGGGAAGATTATAGGGAGAGACATTTGCTCTTTTTCCCCATGACTCGTTTTATTTTGTGGCTTGCTTGCTTGCTAGCTGGCCGGCTATCTCTTGGGCCCAGATTGCTGAAGATGAGGTCTTGAGAGTCAGAGTATAGATATATCTTGATCCGAAAGGGAAAGCAGCTATGAGCAGTACATGCAGTCTTTGTCTTGGTCTTGTCGTTCAGCACACGAGTGTTGTTCTTCTGCCGTTTCTATATCTTGGTGCGGTATATGGGTGTAGAGCGGACGTGCTGTGAGAATTTCGTCAGACTGACCTTGCCTTTGTACATTTGGACATCGCGAAAAGAGCGTGATTGCTTTGTCTGTGTATAGGCTCAAGTTATACCGGCAGTTGTACTGACAAACAGCCGCTGCGAAGACTTGCACTCACATTCAACGCGGGACTGACGAACATAGGGAACAGTTAAAGACGATGGTGAACGGACGTTGCAAGCGATCAGCACGATCAACAGGGGAAGGGAAGATTTGGATTAAGGTTTCAGGTCAAGCAACGCAGGTCGGTACAGATAAAGGAATAACGCCCGTTGGCTCCCGATAAACGCCGTTGACTTCCCATCCCAGGTCATCATCATCAGCAATGTTTTTCCATAAAGCATAAAAGTCATTGGCAGCCAGACGATTCTCAATCGCCCAGGTCGTCAACACTGCCATCTTCTCCCTTCGATAACGCCTTGTAGCTTTTTGAGCGAAAACCGAACATGTCCATGGACCCTCTCCACACTGAATGGCCAAGTGAGAGCATTGCTTTTCCGAACTGCAATGTCGATGAAGCGTTCGACCACGAGTGCAGAAAGGAAGATGTAGGTGTTGTCGGATGGCTTTGAAGCTACTTGCCAGCAGAAGGAGAAGTGGTGGTGTAGCCGGGAGACTTGGGGTCGGAGTTGAAGGTACGCTCCATGGCAGCTCTCTTCTGGTCGCTCAGCTTGAAGCTGGGCTGTCTACCAGTGGTGTTGAGAGCAGGGGGAGCGTCGGGGATGGTAGGGTCGCTGCGGTAGGCGAGATGAGCGGCATCAGGGTCGTGGTTGCCAGCGGCGACAGCCTGAGCCTTCAAGTCACGCTCGTAGTTGTCGGTCATGCGACGGTGGAGGTGAGGCTGGGGCTCGTGGGCCTCCTGCACCTTGTCGGCGTGCGAGTGAGCAGGGTGGAACTCGGGCGAGTGGTACATGGCGGCCTTGTCGTTGGAGACCTGCGAAGTGGCTGAGGCAGGGCTACTACCGGCAGTGCTGGTGCTGGGTCTCTCGCTGATCAGGTCGTCGTGGTTGGGAGCGGTAGGAGCCATTGCAGGATGGTTCGTTGTGGTGATGATTATGGGTTGAGAGTGCTGTGATGGTGCTTCTGTCGACGCCACACTGTACGAGGAGCTGCTTGAGAGGGATGTGGTGTGATCTTTGCAGATACACGGACAAGAAACTGTGATAAGGGATGACTTCTTGCAGGTAAGATGATGTGGAGTTGTTTTGAATGAAAGAGCGAAGTGAGCAGTCTTGTTTACCCCGGCGTGTTCGACAGTCGATGTCGTTCGTCTCGTTCGGGAAACGAGGGGTTGGATGCTGCCTGCCTTCCATCTTGCTTTACGAATTCTATGAGTGGGAAAGAGCTGCCATCGCAAGTTCTGTCTTTCGACAAGGAAGGTACATCTGTAAGGTACCTCCACCTTCTTTCCTGCACAACAACCAAAGAGCTTTCCCCGCATCACACACCTGCCGATCTATTGCCAGACAGCCCGGACCATCATCGATTCGTCGTTGATGTCTTGATTCTGACCTGTTCGACCTCAATGCCGGATTACACGTGTTCAGCCCGATAAGACAACAACAGGTCTGGATCTGAACATCGTAGAAGCCTCTGACGGCAGTGGAAGGCTTCTTTCCTCTTGCCGGCAAATCGATAGAGACAACGGCCATGGGAAAACGACTTGAGGTCTTGAAGCTGTTCGATAGTGTGCCCAGCCGCGAAGAATACTAAACTTTCGGCCGCCTCGGGCCTTGTTTGGCTTGAACCCTGACTCTCGAAACACACACCCCTTGGCGGGAAACGTATCTGATACGACCATCAAGTTGCGACACCAAAGGGCCTGTGCAACTCTTTTACAATCCTTGTGCGGCATCACTTCTAGAAAAGCAGCTTTGGCTCGTGTTTGTCTATCCTTAAAGGCAATGCCAACTCGCCAAGAGACGCATGAGCATCCCGGCAAAGTCTCATCCCGTACTGCGCCCTCCTGATCTGCCCAATTTCGAGTAAGGCCGAGCTATTCACGACGCCGCGAATGCAGGACATCGAAAGTCGGTGAAGACAGCGTCAATTGATTTTTCTCCCTTTTTCCATTCTAAAAGACGTCGCTATCCTCCTCCGGCACCATTGAACATATTCGAAACGGCTTCGCAATTACCGTTGAGAAGCGTTCTCATCCTAACACACGCCACTATCCCCACACAAGACCTACGTGTCTCGCACCTTTACTCTATTAGTCTCTGGGCCTCTAGTCCGCACTCCACTCGACGGAAAAAGGAAGATTCCACGTGCCTTCTCTGGTAGATAATACCTGGCCGTTTCTTCACCTTTCACTCTCACGCGTTCTTTCATCCCCAACTCAGACAAACGTCTCTGCCCTGGTCTCGGCTCTGGACATATAACATCGGTATTGACCCACCTGGAAGAGCATGCTCGTTTGAATCCCTCAACGCGTTTTCAGTCATTCAAAATGTCGGCTCTATCTTCTCCAGCCCTTAGCTTTTGCGACACTCTTTCCTCTCCGGACCTTGATGCCTACCTCGACAGTCTTCCACCTCTATCTCAATTGCCCTCGCCCGAAATGAAGGAAGCCTGGTGGAGAGAAGAATCTTTTCATGGAAGACATGACTCGCTCATGTCCGACGTCCCCTCTTCATGTAAGTACGACCAACATATTTTGTCGACGAGCACGTGAGCTAATGGCAATCGTAGTCGCAACTGCTGCCGAAGTGCTATGTAACATCACTGCATGTGACAGCTGCAACTCTGTCAAGTCATTGCAGTCGATGATCACGCAATTCTTGGACAACTCTCGTGTGCCCATGGAGACTGTAGCTCTGGTCTACAACATACTGTCTCAACCAGCCGTTGCTGCCATCCACTGCTGGCACGGCAACTCGGTCTCTTCCACTTCCGCTCAGATGCAATCGAAGATGATGCAAATCCACGGACCGGAATCGGATGCTTCTTGCCAGCGAGCTCTAGTCATTCTTTCAGCTTTGAGTGTCGCAGTATCATTCACAGAGGACAATTCTAGAAACTTGTTCCACTGGTCGAGACAGGTGGCCGAGGGCATATTCAGCACCGAGCAGATCAGCTCGATGAACCGCATCGTTCTTGCCAAACTCGAATGGTCAATCCACCCTCTTTCCGCCCCTATGGCCATCGATGCAGCGCTCAAGACTTTGTCGGGCCCGGGAGTTGTCGCACATACGAAGCTCTCGTCGTTCGCGCCGTTTATTGTCGATGAGGAGGAATCTCTCAGGTTAATCCTCGGCCCACAGACCATGGTTCAGCATGGACTTGTTACACCAGAACCCTCGCCCAACTGTATCCACGGAGAAGATGACTTGATGTCTAAATATCTGCCTGCGACGCCAGCATAAACAGGATTGTATGGCTAGTGATATCTGACGAAGCAGGCTTCGTCAAGCTTGTCGACCCCGGAGGTCGATGTGGATACGGGTACGACACATGCATATGGGATCAGGCGTTTGGGCAGCATAATCGAGATTCGACATGAGGGCTAGGGCGCATCACGGATAGGGTCGGGAAGGAAAGGCAGCGTGGATTTTGACAGGTCGTGACGATACCCACCTGATATTTCAACATGGCAACAGCCCATGAAAAGCAGACGAGACGCTAGCTAGTAATCCTAATATCAACAAGCGCTGGGTGCTACTCTATCTTCATATCGCAATCCTTTCCGTGATGGGTGCATGTGTGAGGAGCATCAACAAACACGACAGCTCAGGCACGGGCGACGACTATGGTGAAGGTTTCGGAAGGCTGAACCGAGCGGCTCCAGATCACGCCAGACCCGCGCCTTCCCTTTCGTACCCCGCATCAGCAGCTTCGGGGGAAGTTACGGAGCATGCAACAGTTCAGCAGAGAGCCAATCCTCTACGCTCTCAGCAGCAGCAGCCACCTACGGCAGCAAGACCAGAGCTTCGGGAATCGTTGGGAGCCGTGAACCTCTTCTTCAGCTCCTTCTCACCTCGTCCTCTTCTTTCCCGGTCAATCATCTTCCTGTTCCTTGCAACGCCTCGAGTCGCAGAAAGCTGCCCCTCACTCCCCAGACCACTCGTACCATTGTAATCATGGCAACCACAACGACCCCTTCTCGGTCGCGTAGACCATCGACATCGGCTCCTGTTGCTGAACTCTCAGGGCCAATTGGACCCGCCGGCATCACGAGGCCCAAGCACAAGCGTACAATCACAGGCTTCGGAGCATCTGATATCAAGAGCGTCGAAGCTGAGATCCCCGACGAGCAAAAGACTGCGTAAGTCAGCAAAGCGGTCCACATATCGACGACTTGACTAACACGAAGCTTATAGCTGGAAGAAACACGTACGACCTTGCCTGGCTTTCCGTACCACCCCCGAACCGACGCTAACACTAAGCAGAGTGCTTCTGGATTCAAGAACAAGGAGGACTTCGAGGTACAAGGAGGCTTGAATATACACATCCAAACACGCTTCTGACTAGACAAATAGTCTGCTGCCATTCGCCATATCGAGACAACCCTCGCTCGGTCGCTCTACAACTGCGATGAAGGGTGCGTGTCACAGTCCCGTTAGAGCAGAAAACCGGCTGACACTTGTCGCAGCGCTGCCTACGGCGGAACAGCCTTGGCTTTCCGCGACCGTCTGATCATTGATTGGAACAAGACTCAGCAAAGTCATACCTTTGCCGATCAGAAGCGCGTCTACTGTAAGATCAATCACATGTCATGAGCATTCTAGTACTGACAAGCATAGACCTCTCTCTTGAGTTCTTGATGGGAAGAGCCTTGGACAACGCCATGCTCAATGTCGGCTTGAAGGACGTTGCAAGAGGTATGTCGTGCAGCTTGTTGCACTGGACCTAACGGAGCTGACACTTGTACAGATGGTCTCGCCGACCTTGGCTTCCGCATGGAAGATGTCATTGGCATCGAGCGCGATGCCGCTCTCGGTAACGGCGGTCTTGGACGTCTGGCTGCCTGTTTCTTGGACAGTCTTGCCTCGCTCGACTACCCCGCCTGGGGCTATGGTCTGAGATACAGGTATGGTATCTTCAAGCAGGAGATCATCAACGGCTACCAAGTCGAAGTGCCCGACTACTGGCTCGATTTCAACCCCTGGGAGTTCCCCAGACACGATGTGACGGTTGACATCCAGTTCTACGGCCATGTCCGCAAGTACAATGATGAAAATGGAAGACAGGTTTCCGTATGGGAAAATGGCGAGATAGTAACTGCCAACGCCTACGATGTACCTATCCCCGGATACAACACCCCCACCACCAACAACCTGCGCCTGTGGTCTAGTAAGGCCGCTAGCGGTGAGTTCGACTTCCAGAAGTTCAACTCTGGCGAGTATGAGCAGTCTGTACATGATCAGATGAGAGCCGAGACCATCTCGGCCGTCTTGTACCCCAACGACAAGTGAGTTGACTTTATCCGACATGCTTGATAATCCACTGACACGATATCAGCCTTGACCGCGGCAAAGAGCTTCGTCTCAAGCAACAATACTTCTGGTGTGCTGCCTCGCTCCACGATATCGTCCGTCGTTTCAAGAAGTCGAAGAAGGCCTGGAAGGAGTTCCCCAACCAAATTGCCATTCAGCTCAACGACACTCACCCGACGCTTGCCATTCCTGAGCTGCAGCGCATTCTGGTAGATGAGGAGGGTCTCGACTGGGACACTGCTTGGAGCATTGTTGTCAATACCTTTGGCTACACCAACCACACTGTCATGGCAGAAGCTCTTGAGAAGTGGTCTGTCCCATTGATCCAGCACTTGCTCCCCCGTCACCTTGAGATCATCTACGAGATCAACCTACACTTCCTGCAATACGTCGAGCGCACCTTCCCCAAGGATCGCGACATGCTCTCCCGTGTCTCCATTGTCGAGGAGTCTAACCCCAAGATGATCCGCATGGCCTTCCTTGCCATTGTAGGCTCTCACAAGGTCAATGGTGTCGCCGAGTTGCATTCTGATCTGATCAAGACCACCATCTTCAAGGACTTCGTCAAGATTTACGGTCAAGACAAATTCACCAACGTCACCAACGGTATCACTCCTCGCCGCTGGTTGCACCAAGCCAACCCTAAGCTGTCCGAGCTCATCGCTTCCAAGCTTGGTGGCTACGACTTCCTCAAGGACCTTACCCTCCTGCACAAGATTGAGGCCTACGCCGATGACAAGCAGTTCCGTAAGGCTTTCCAAGACATCAAGTATGCCAACAAAACTCGCCTTGCCAACTACATCAAGGATACTACCGGCGTAAAGGTCAACCCTGCAGCTCTGTTCGATATCCAGGTCAAGCGTATTCACGAGTACAAGCGTCAGCAACTTAACATCTTCGGTGTCATTCACCGCTATTTGGCTCTCAAGGCCATGTCGTCCGAAGAGAGAAAGAAGATGCAGCCTAGAGTCTCCATCTTTGGTGGCAAGGCTGCTCCCGGCTACTGGATGGCTAAGTGTATCATCCATCTTGTCAACGAAGTTGGCAGAGTCGTCAACAACGATCCTGAGATTGGCGATGCGCTCAAGGTCATCTTCATCGAGGACTACAATGTGTCCAAGTGTGAGATCATTGCCCCTGCCTCTGATATCAGTGAGCACATCTCCACTGCCGGTACTGAGGCTTCTGGTACTTCGAACATGAAATTCGTCCTCAACGGTGGTCTCATCATCGGTACTTGCGACGGTGCCAATATCGAGATCACCAGAGAGATTGGCGAGGACAACATCTTCTTGTTCGGAAACTTGGCTGAGGACGTTGAGGACATCCGTCACCAGCACACCTACGAAGGCGTCTTGATCGACGACGGTCTCCAGAAGGTCTTCGATGCCATCCACAATGGCATGTTTGGTCACTCAGACGAGTTCTCCGCTCTGACTAACACAGTCGTCAATCACGACCACTGGTTGACTTCTGCCGACTTCGAAGCATACTGCAAGACCCAGGATTCTATCGATGTGGCCTTCAAGGACCAGGAGGCTTGGCTCCACAAGACCATCATCTCAGTCGCTCGCATGGGTTTCTTCACCGCCGACCGCTGTATCGAGGAGTACGCCGAGATGATCTGGAACGTCGAGCCCCAGAAGATGAAGCAGAATGGCGCATGATCGATAGAAGGATAAATAAAGATCGTTTTACGAGACATGAGGAACAACGGGGACAAGGGTAAGGGTCAATAGTACTTTGTTTTTAACATAATCCAAGATAATGATATTTTCTTCTTTGGTTCAATGACCGCTTTTTTCCTCATCGCTGAGCGGGACTTGTCAACTCTAGTACCTGTCCTCCTCGCAAGCACTCATATGAGATGGAAAAAAGTTGTCTGGATAGAATACTCTGCTCACAAAGACTGCAACAATTGCTTCCAAGGGCCATCGATAGAGGAAATCGTCGAGAATCATGGATCAGGAGGTCTCATTTCGTACTAAATGGCTTTGTTCTGTTCAGAATCGATTGCCCGGACATGGTGCTGGAAGACGTTGTTGTAGTATCCGGTGTTCGTGATCTTCATGGCGCTGTGGGGTTCCTGAGTGAGGTTGCTTCTGCGAGATGTGAGTGAATCGTTGACACCACGGATGTGTCGCGCCTCCACAGAAATTGGAGGTCGTCGTAAGCCGTGAATTGTCAAGTCATTAGTCGTTAGTGATTCGTGATTTCGTTGGTGGTTTTGGGGTGTTGTATAATGTCCACATGGTTGCCCACGCAGAGATTCGGAGTGCTGGAAGCCGTACGCGGTCGCCCCCCTCAGGAGGTCATTCTCTCTAGCCAAGAGTTGATGGTAGATACGATCTCCTTCCGGCCAGTCAGCTTTGGACTTTCGACAAACGATCTACCAGATGGCCAAGAATGAGGTTCAAGGCTTATTATATCACAGATTTCGAGATACTCCAAGCTCTTGAGATTGTCCCTCAGGAAAGTCAGAAATCGTCGTGCAGAAAAGCTTGGGTACTCTCGGCGATGCCGACGGTCCTTGCGAAACACAATGTGTGACAACTTCAGCTGTTGCAGAGTTCTAGCATGGTTCTGAATAAACTTGGCCAGAGTGTATGTTTCGACCACGCAGTGTGATAGGTCAATCTCGCTGAACGTGTTGGTCTTCAACACTGTTGCCAGCAGCCCCAGATCCGTGTTATACTTGAAGCGAGCAGGGAGTGTTTCTCGTGCACGTTGCAGGCTTTGGAAGATCAGGCGTCGCTCTGGCCATTCAATACGGAGTTGTGAAGTCATTACGCTGTCACTGGTCGGAGTGTTTTTCACGCAGACACTGAATTTCGAGTTGCCACGGCGGCCGTCGAGAAGGAGATCGGTAAGTAGTCGATCAACTTGAGGTGTGTCTGCTGTCAATTGCCTTCCCATACCCATGGGGACCGTCATGCACGCACATGCATCTATCTCAACGGCCCCGAGAGGATAGTCGCAGGAGTTCGCAGCAGTGATGACTGTGCTCAACACGTTTCCACCGTCCGCAGTCCAAATGTCGAGTTCAAGCAGCTCACCATAGAACGATTCCGCACCCCAGCCGGTTCCGATAGGAATCTTGTCACCGTTGTTAAGCTCGAGGTCGAAGATACCCAGATTCAGCGGGACTTGAGCATTCTTGAAGTTGGTGAGAGCTTCTGCAATCAGTTCGATGTGGCGACCAGACTCGACTAATTTCAATTGATGGTCCGAGCAATCTTGATGTCTGCGGATGAGCCATTCGCTGATCTCCGGGCGATGCTGAGAAACGACGACCTGCAAAGCGCAGCTTCCTTGCTTGAGAGCGTAAGACACAAACAAGATACTTTTGACGTAACGGCGCAGAATGTGGTTTCTGGAGATCTCAACCAATGCTTCCAAGCATTCTGAGAACAATACGGGATGAATGGTTCCTAGATATTTGCGACCAAAAGTAGGAGTTGCGGTATAGTACGCTTTTTTGCAAACGAGTCGAAGGTACGCGAGACTTTCGCAATTAATGTTGTCAAGTACCAATTGAAGAACTTCGATGGGTAGATTCAGCAACGAAGCCATAACTCTTTGATGCTGTACAGTAAACACAGAGGTGTCTGGAAAGAAGGATGGAGAGTGATAGAGACAAGGTTGGCGCCGTGCTCAGGGTGGGCTCGCACGGTCCAAGCGTACCTATGCACCTCTCCTGGAAATCACCCAAGACCTTTATTCGGTTCTTGTCACACATCGCGTTCTTTGCAGCAAACTAGACTGGAGCTGAAGACATTGTCTGACTGGAGTGTCGAAAAGATGTCATCGTTTCTAGCCATCCCTCCGGAGGTGATGGATGTGGTCTGCGACGTAGTGCACCGGGACGACTTGCCTGCTCTTCGCCTAACTTGCAAAGGTCTTTGTGTCATCTTCAGCGAGCCTTTCGCTCGAGCTTATCTTGAGGACATATCCTTGATATTCTCGGAATACAGTCTAGCCGCCTTGCTCAAATTGACAGCACACCCTGTGCTTGGAAGACAACTTCGCCGTCTGACATTTGGGACCCATTATCTTCAATACAAGTCCGATATGCCAGGCGAATTTCAAACTCGTGCAGAGGCGCTTGAAAAATTTGTGAAGTCGGGAGCTCATGTTGATATGCTGTCCCGAGCATTGAAGAATCTTAAAGATCGCGAGCTCGATGTTACACTTGGTCTTCATGATGATCTTGCTGAGGTCACAAAGCCTGGCAGTGGTCAGTACATAAAGGTGCCTTTCAAAAAGGCCTATGGATTTCAAGACTCCTACAGTGGACTCACAGACTACACGTCTCTGCAAGCAAATCCCGGACGTACTCTACAAGCCATCAATCTGGCTGCAGAACGAGCAGGATATGCAATGCCGCGGATGGAGATGAGTCTCTGCGATGGTGTATCTTTTCCCATTTGGGCAACAGAACGGAATGCTTACGGCTTCAATAATGCGATTGATGAATTGCTCTTTCAGCCTAAACGACCAGGCGCGGGCATATCTACAGACTTGAGATTCGACAGAACATTAGACATCATTGGTCATCAGCCATCCTTAAACACCGCATGGAACATATTCTTCAGCACCTATGGCCCACGTCTCGTTTTCAGCACCACATCCGAACATGCTCAAGAATACATCGAACCACTCCGCAGAGCGAGATTTCAATCGGACTTTGCCATGGATTGTGGCTCTTCTCTGGAATCATGTTTCGCTCTCATTGGTCTTCGCGAATTCTCGCTGCACAAATGTTTTGTCGACCTAGGTGCACTGATGGAATTCTTGGGAGAACAACGTCGCACCTTGCATTGGCTGGTATTACGCAATCTGTACGTCGAGTTTGACGATGAGGACGAGGATCCTGAGGGACATCGCGGGCCACTGGCTTTACTTCAGCAGCTCCGTGGTATGAGACTTGAGTTTTTGATGATTCAGGAGCTTATAAGCATACGGGACGAGACGAGAGTTATTGGCCCTCGTCTAGGCATGTTTCAAGGCGACAGGATCCAAAATGCGCTGCAAACATACATCCAGCGGGAGCAGCTTATTCTCAACTTCATCGAGAACGATCAGCCGATACCCGATGCCCTTATCGACCCACAGATTCCGGAAATAGTCAGGGAGAGACTCTCATACTATGATGATCCTACCGCGATATAGGCCAAAAGAAGGATGCGCCTGAGAATATGTTTTCAACGGATCTGTTCAATCGTTTGTCGGTATAGTAACCCAAGTGTTTTCGCATGTTTGTATCCTTGCTCCCCTACATATTCTCATACCTACCTAAAAGAACAGTCTATCAGGAAGTCAACATGTTTCTGCTGGATTTTGCGTTTAGCCTTTTACTCATAGAAAGGAGCACTTAACTCAAAGAACACAGTCAGGTATATTCACGCCTAGCTCTCGAGTCCAGAGATTCATGCCAGTATGTGAACGGCCAAGATAGGAGGCCGAGACAGCACGCACGGCAAAGTCTCGACACTGACCGCAAGCTCGGCGTCCATTACAAGGTGAACAACTCATTGAATTCTAAACAATTCGACGACATCCATCATCAAACGCGCGACTAAAAATGTCGACCTCTACCGCACAACAAGCTACTACACCTACCTACTGCAAGGGCTGTAGGGGCACCTTCCCCCTACCAGACTTCAACAAGTACCTGCCTGCTGACGTCGAGGGTGCTCCTACCGGCCGTACAATGGGCACCTGCAAGAAGTGCAGAGTACGTATACAACAATCTATCTTCAATCTACGTAGGACTACACTAACATCAAGCATTAGAAGAGGGCCGCTACAGCCAATGCCGCCGCCGCCGCTTCCAAGAAGAAGGAGAAGAAGAAGAAGAAGAACAAGAGCAAGAACAAGCGCGAGACTAGCGAGGCTAGTGACGATGTCGCCGCCGAGCCCGAAGTGGCCGAAATGTCTACCGCCGAGGTAGAGGAGGCTGCCGATCGCATAGTCGCCCTCGGCCTCGAAGCCTTCGCCCTCGACAACAGCTCCTAAGTCTTCGTTAGAGCCCAGTCAATGGGTAGTGGCTCTACAGAGTCTACCCTGTACAATCAATTGTATTTCTACGCCTAGTAGGTGCACCCTCATGTGATAGAGATCGTGAACATGCATAGTATCAACCAGAGTATGCCGCAACGGTAATGCACTTTATCCGCGATCCCTCTTCCTATCAGGGGCTGTCGCATGCGTGAAAAGGCAAGATCGTTTTTGGGAAGCCACAGATGGCCAGTGAGAGATAATCAAGCAATTGCTTCCAATGGACAGATCTACGAAGCCCAAAAACACTGTGCCTTTTAACGGGCTCGCAACAGTGCATCGCTGCCGATAGGGAGTTGGGCTTTTTTGTACCTAATTGAAGACCTGTCTGACTGCCACCGAGCTCCCTGAGCCAGCATCTCATCATCGGATTCCCCTTGAAACAGCCCATCAAAACGCAAGGTCGTTTTCGAGATTCGATTGGTGTCCAGTGAGAGCATGCAGAGGTGGCACTCTCAACGGACAATTGACCATATCCGAATTTTTTTATGCATTTTGACGACTTCTCCATAAACTACGCCGGCGACGAGATCGGACTCTACCCCTTTTCTGTGGCGCGGCGAACCCCTGCTGTGTATTCTCCTTCAAAGATCACCCATCGTAGTGGTCACGTCAAAATGCATGATGTATTTGGGATTGGGTGGTTGTTCAGAGAGAGCGCGGGGTGTATTTACTCTCGATTGGCACACCGCACATGCAAGAAAGTATCGCGTATTTCGACAGCTACTCGTTGGTCCTCGCTGCCAATTAGAGATGTGTTCTAACTAGCTTGTTTCACTTTCTTACCGCATTTCAGGTACAGGTTTCTAGAAAAAGAGTCAGTGAGAAGATTGGGAGACTACGACGGTGATTGCTTGCCTTTTTACAGGTTCCAAATCCTGCTTCGAAAGGCCTTTGAAGGGGACTTCGGTAAGTTGTCCACTGTGATAGTAAGGTTCCGATGCATGAGTTACGAGGTCGAATGTCTTCTTTGTCTTTGCTCCTTCATAGATTTCGACGCTCTTTACCAATTCGTGGGGCAGGTATGGAATAGGATCTTTCCATCCATAGAAAAATCCAGTCGGTAGCAAATAGAGGAAACCTCTCGATATTAGCTGCATTATCACTTTCGAAGGAGTAGCGGCATATCTTACCTTCGGGTTTGTTCACCTTCGTATACAGCGGTTGCAAGTTGGCCAAGTCTCGTGTGCACATTATCTCCTTTTCCTCTTCGTTTTGAGGTTCCACATTGCTGATGAACTCTTCAGGATCGGGGCTTAATAACATGTTTTCCATGCCCGCCCATCATAGATTTGTCGTTGAAAACTCTTTCAATCACGTCTTCGGCAGTGTCGTAGGGACCAGCATTCTCCCCCATAGTTCCATCGAGTTTGTGCTCCCGGGGTACATCCAGAACCATGAGTTTTAGAAGTGTCTTTGTAATCGTAGAAGCTCCGGCTGCAGCTGATGGTACAACGACAATCCGGAAGGCTTTGGCATCATTGGGAGATGGCAAGAAGATTACCTGGTCTGTTTTTTTCGTGAGTAGATTGTTCGCACGTTCCTAGAGAATGATCATACGTATAAGTGCGGAGTGAAGCATGTACGTGTCACCTCCAACGATATCATCGGTGATCTCTGAAAGACGGATACTGCCTTGACCGCCCTTCCGCCACGATTCGGACATGATCTCGAGATGCATATTCTGCTTCACAGGAGAGATGCAAGAGACAACGTCGATACCCAAGGTGTAGGTACCACAGCCCACACCCTCAATCAGGGGATCGAAAGTGTCGATTCCTAACCTGTATTGGTCCAGAAACTTTCGTTTTTCCCTTTCCTCGCAAAATATGAACACCTTTTCCGGACCGCTGTACCGTAGTCTTTTGTCTTTAGAAGGGAGTTTGCCACCATATCGACGTTTGAGAGCCGCTTTTGCATCGGGCTTCTCAAGCCAGTCGTAAGGAGGGATGTTTCTATCCAATGCATCGATGCAATCATCGTCTTCTCTCAAGAACGCGATCTAACCGCAAAGATCGAGAAGTACGTCTTGATCGGCTTTATTCGATTTGTCTAGGAATTGTTAGCATTGTATTTCTATTCCAATGGGAATTGACACATCGTTGTTCCTTACCAATCATCTTCTGGACGCGCTTTCCCAGACTAGGGATCTCCTCGAAAACATCTTCTACTTGCGTCGTCATTTCGAACATCCGAGGTCTAGTTCTACAGTCAAATGTTTCACTCGACAAGTTGAGTTTTTCGCTCCTACCATTTTTTGTATACTTCAGGACATACGTCATAGCAACCCGGTTCGTAACTCAACCATCGCGTCGACACATCTCATCCTTGCAGATATCATTATTGCGACCAGTCCAACTTCGTGTTCCATCCTATCTCCATACTAAGCGGTACTCAAATCGACACAATACAGTGTTCCTGGCCAGAGGCTCTTATCTCCTCTTTCCAGTTGAAAGTCAACGACCTTCGTGAAGCCGATACTCTCGTAGTACCTTCATGCTAAAATCAGTCATGCGTCTTCTTTTTCTCATGGCCATACTTGCATGTTAAGCCTTCTATTGTTGCCAGCCCAAACGTCAACGTACAACATGTCTTTGCCATCCAATCGAGCGCGTTGTTTGAGGGCCTCAACGAGCGCTTGTCCTGCTCCTTTGTAGCGCCTGTTTGGTCGCTGGTCGGCAACCAAAACCTCAAGGTATATGAGTGCCTTGTTGGCATCTATATGGCTTTTGATATCAACATGCTGATTGAGATATTCGGGTAGACGTTGACGCGTCATAGCGGCCCCCGCCTGGACGATTCCCTCTGAGCGACGTGTCTCCGCAATCAAGAAGTCGCAACTGCCATGAAGTTCTTTTGTCGTCCCCTTGATGATATCTGTCACCTCTTGCCTTTGACCTGCTCTTGCTGAGAGTGGCGGATTGCCCCACATCTCACCAGCTCCTATCGAGGCAAGAAACGGGAGTGTAGAGTCCCAAGCCGCCAGGATGAACTCTACGTCGTCGCCATCGAGGCTTGCTTTTCGTACGTGAAGTTGCGAGTTTGCGACGGCCATGATGCTCAACAATGTCTTTGGTGACAGTCGTGCTTGGTATCAGCTCCAGATCCAAGGCTCTGTGCACTTGGCCAATCTGATGTGACTTCCCAAAAATGAGGGGCTTCATATCGACCAAATCATGTGATTATGCCATCTTTATTGACCCTGTGTTGATGAGTTCGATAACAGACGCGCCGTAAGACATGTCTTCCGGAGATGATGCTGGATGACTTTCGACATCCGGCTATGTCTGAGGTCTATCGAGAGAAAGACTTTGTCGTTCGAAATGATCACAGCCAAGTTGTGGAAGGCAGAAGAAAAGTTGGTTTCATGAAGCAAAAAGATATTCGAAGCATCTCATAATTTCGGGAAAACGTCCCTTTGACAGCAAAAGATCAAGGACACAAGGATTTTTTCCCTCGAAGAGCAAAGAAATGCAAAACATACAGCAGCAGGGATTCCCACGTGGTCACCCACCGTAGTACTAATCTGCCGTTCAACTGCTTATGTATGGCAGAGCGGACGGGAT
>JGI24891J29808_1000166_pt1 | contig 80101 bp, 77 predicted proteins | sample FreactcultuFSWF8_FD_29808 | JGI IMG/M metagenome (IMG submission 29808)
CTTCTCCTCGGCCTTCTCCTCGGCGGGGGCAGCCTCGGCGGCGGCACCAGCAGCGGGAGCAGAGCCAGCGGCGGCACCAGCACCACCGGAAGGAACGGAGGCGAGCTTGGCGGAACCCTCGGAGATCAGCTGTGGATGGTGTAAGTAATGCGTTTGCGATGGAGAGTTTGCGATTTGGCGGGTTTATTCGTACCTCCTGGATGTTCTTGCCCTCGAGCTCGGAGATGAGCTTGTCGAGACGCTCACCCTCAGCGTCGACACCGACGGAGGAGAGGACGGACTTGATGTCCTCGGCAGAGGGCTGCTCGTTGCCGGCGAGGTTGAGGAGGAGGTAGGCTGCGAGGTACTTCATTTTCTGGATGCGCGGAAAACCGTCAGTCAGCCGATGTTCGATACGCGCGATGCGAAAATGCGATATTGGGTCGGTATCGTGCGAGAGAAAGACTCACGGTGGTTGTTGATAAGACAAGAGAATCAATCGATTTAACCGCGAGTTTGGGCGGAGACTGAGACTTATTTTGTCGTTGGAAGAGTCGTGATGCTGGTAGAGAATTTGTGAGTGCGAAAAGGCAGTCGGAAGTGCGGGCTCAGCCGAACGCGCACGGACCGCTCAGTCCGGGTTGGCTTGGCGGATGCTTGCAGTCATTGCTTTAAAGAGTCGCAACTTCCTCAGAGACATCAGTTCACTTCATCTGTCCATCGCCCGTCGTCAGTCGCACTTTCCTCACTTCGCGACTTCCCAGCGCTGGCTGCGATAATCACAGCATGCCTGGTTTTGGCCCGACAACAATTCGGTATCTCTGAAGACTGCGGCAACCATGAGTGTGAGTTATCTGTGTGAGGTCTGACCGCCTACCTCTTCCTGGCTGACCCAACGTGCAGCTTCTTAATTCAATCCTCTCTTCCATCAACGGCGGCCAGTCCGCTGCTCCACGCCCACAATCACTTCCTTCCTCTACCAGATCGAATCCTCCGCCGCGTAACCCGACTCCTCAGCAGGCAGTGCCAAAACGGAAGGCCGAAGATGCTCCTGGAGACTCCAAGCCTAAGGTGGCAAGAACAGATATCAACACATCAAGATTCGAAAACAACGCCTCTTTAGCCCCGCCTCCCTCACGCAGTACGACCTCTTCGCCTGCGCAAAGGTCCGCTTTGCCACCACCCAAGGCTGCCATCCCCTATCGCGGCAGTGGTCCCTCTGCGAAGACACAATTACCCTCAAAAGCCGCTGCCGCTGCGGCCGCCCCTGCGAAACCATCTACATCTTCTACCACTTCCTCAGCGCCTGCGTCAACGAAAGGAGGTTACCTAGCTATTCTGGAACGAGCCAAACAAAATGCTGAAGCCGCCAAACAAGCTGGCCAAATCAAGCACAAACCTGTCGAGAAACTCACCAAGAAGGATCGCCAACGTCTTATTGAAGAAGCCCGTGCCGCAGCAAAGGGCAAGCCTATAGTGAACAGAGATGCAAAGGTTGGCCTGAAACCCAGAGGCAAGAGTGCCGAACCCCTTGCCGACTCCAAAACAGGTGCATCGGCCAAGGACAAGCGAAAGCCTGTGGAAGTTGCGTATAAAGGTACCATGCGTGCAAATGCGCCTGCTGCTCCTGTCTATCGTGGTACAATGGGTGGACCAGGAGGTGCTGCCGCTCGCAAGCCAGTCGCCAAAGCTCAAACACATGGCAGGGCTGGTTACGGCGCCGGTCCTCGCTACGCTTCGTATTCCGATGAAGAGGAGGAAGAGGACGATGACGAACCAGAAGATGATTACGAGTCAGGATCAGATATGGAAGCTGGTGTTGACGAGATGTACGAAGAAGAAGAGGCATCTGCACGAATTGCAAAGCGCGAGGATGCGGTAGCTTTGGCCGAAGAGAACGAGCTCAAGCGCCAGAAACTCGAGCGCAAACGCAAACTGGAGGCACTCGCCTCAAAGTCGAAGAAACGCACCTACTAATCACTCGACCTACCTTCGGCGCACTTGGCCTATACATACCTCACCTGCTTTCTTTCGCCTTTCACAAACTGTCTTTTTGGAGTATTACTGATTTCATTGGGGGGCGTTGCCGTTGTTGTTCTTGCCTTTTTCGGATTCTGGGAGCCTGGGAGCGAAGGGGACTTTGCATTGGGCCGGACTCTTAGCAGTATTGCTACGAATTGCATGATATCAGTTTCACTGGGTTACCTGAGGGCCAACCACTTTCTACATATCTCCCACCTTTCCTCCTCTGTTGCTTGACTCTGAAGCTTATACCTTTAGCCATACTACCAACATATAATGAGACACATCTCCCGTATCAGCCACGTCGAATGAATGTAGGATCGTCAACGTTCTCCGCTCCCATAGGCAGTTAACATGTGCTCGTGCCAAACGCTTTCAAGATCGCACGGAAGGCGTCCTGATTGGCTATTCCAGTCTGGCTGGTTCTAGAGTACATGTTTGAGGTCGAGGGATCAGTATTCCAAAGCCTAAAAGCTTCCCAATTGTATCCCCAGGGACAATATATACGTAGGTCCACAGCAAGACTAGAGCATAAGATCTGTACCTATGGTCCATGTACAAGAAGATCACGCCTATAGGTGGTACTCGAGTAGTGACTGAGATGGTAATCAAGCTGTGGCAGACACGAACTTGATCAGATGCTCTGTCACATGCCAATATTGGTACTCTCCTCCACGAGTAGCACCGTCCAACAAACAAAGGGCCGTATATAGAAAAAGTTTGATTTTCTCGTTGTCAGGTTTTGGTATCTAGATGTCAATACGCCGAACTCTCCGAATACGCCGAGCATCAATAGGGCGTCTAGCGAACGGGCGCCCTGTAAGAAATATGCATTGCTCATCTAACCAATCCCAATTTTTCTCTGTCCAAAAAAGTTTATTGTTTGCTGCAGGAACAATCTCGCCATCCTTGGTACCTGCCTAAAAAAATCGTGGAACCTGTGAGACTGCTTCCTTTCTGTTACAAATCCAACTTCGAGAAGCAACCCCCTCCGGACAAAGAAAGCGATTTATCTTGCGCAGGCGAAGGATTGCGTGATTCGACAACATAACAACGACTTTAAGTGAAGAGAAGGGATAACTTCTACATTCGACTTTCATCTTTTTGCCTCCATTTGCATCGCAATATCAAAAATTCACAACACTCTTCGGATCTTCGAGATGCAGCCTTCGGAACATGGACAACACGGCTTCGGCACGCTCGCCGTACACGCCGGATCGCCGCATGACCCTGTCACTGGCGCCGTAATTGAGCCCGTAAGTACTTTTGAACATCCTGGACCCGAACAGTGAAGCATTCTTCATCAGATAGTCACAAGAGCTATGTTTGATCTCGGAACGGTTGAAAATTTGAGTCGTCAACGATGGCTTCCGCTTCAAATCTCATAGATCCAGGGACTAGACCGTCTTTGAGAGATCACCTTGACTGACGAAAACATCAGATCTCTCTGTCAACCACATATGCTCAGACTGCTGTCGGTCAACCCGTCGGCGCATATGAGTACACTCGCAGCTCGAACCCCAACCGTGACAACTTCGAGAATTGCATCGCAGCACTGGAAAAGGCAAAGTACGCACTGGCATTCAGCTCTGGCTCTGCAACCACCGCCATCATCCTCCAGTCTCTGGCCACCGGCTCTCACGTAGTCAGTGTGTCTGATGTGTACGGAGGCACCCACCGTTACTTCACAAAGGTCGCAAAGGCCCATGGAGTACATGTCACATTCACCCCTAGCATCGAGTTGGATGTCGAGGCACTGATTAAGCCCGAGACCAAGCTCGTCTGGATCGAGACTCCCTCAAACCCTACTCTTTCCCTGGTTGACATCTCAGCCGTCGCTGCAATTGCCCACAAGCATGGTATTCTCGTTGTTGTCGACAACACCTTCATGAGCCCTTACATCCAGAACCCTCTCGAGCACGGCGCAGATATCGTCGTTCACAGTGTTACCAAGTACATCAACGGCCACAGTGACGTCCTCATGGGTGTCGCAGCCTTCAACAGCGACGACCTCAAGGAGCGCCTCGGCTTCCTCCAAAACGCCATCGGTGCCGTTCCCGGAGCTTTCGACTGCTGGCTCGCTCACCGTGGTGTCAAGACCCTGCATCTCCGTGCCCGCGAGGCCAGCCGTAACGGCAAGATGGTCGCAGAAGCCTTGGCCGCCTCTCCTCTCGTCCGCGCCGTCAACTACCCTGGTTTGGATTCACACCCTCAACGCAAGATCGCACTCAAGCAGCACAGAGATGGTCTTGGTGGTGGTATGCTCTCTTTCCGCATCCAAGGCGGCAAGTCCGCTGCCGAGCGCTTCTGCGCAGCAACAAAGATCTTCACATTGGCTGAGAGTCTGGGTGGTGTCGAGAGTCTGGTCGAGCTGCCTGCTAGCATGACTCACATGGGCATTCCCAAAGAGCAAAGAGAGGCCGCCGGTGTCTTTGACGATTTGGTCAGAATCAGCTGTGGTGTTGAGGAGGGTGAGGACTTGGTCAGAGATGTCATGGCAGCTTTGAAGCAGGTTGCAGGAGAGACCAACGGTGTTAATGGTAATGGTCATGCTTAATCTGGATCTCGGATGGAATGTTCTTTTTTACACACTCTGAAGTCATCTAATGGTGCTTTGCTCTACTCAATTAGCTAAATAGATCTGCCAAGATACAGTGATTTTTCCTCTTCGTAAGCAGTCAATGTCGGGCTGGTACTCCCTCCCACTCAAGCCTCAGCCATGACTTCAGCCTTGAACATATGATCCTCGTCCTGCACTTCTACCGTGTCCAACTTCCTAGCCTTTTCGATCCTGTCTTTGTTCAACAGATACGCTGTAGGCAACCCTCCCTCGACAGCCTTCTCGATTGCCGTCCCGATGTCTTCTCCTGACACCATTGTAGCCAAACTCTTCCCGCACAACCAAGCATTAGGCATGCCATGGCCCGTGTATCCAGCAACAACAAAGACACCTTCCTTTTCTGGGACAGGACCGACCCATGGGAGGTTGTCGCGTGAAAAGCCCATGATGCCCGTCCACTCATGTGTGGCTTCCAATTGCCCCTGTTTCTCCCCTTCGCCAGGTATCAAGAGCTGAGGAACAGATGTACGGAGATAGGAAGCCACCTTCTCATCCACCTCTCCGTCATCACAGACACCCAGACTAGGACCAAAACTTCTGCCTCCGCCGAACATAAGGTGGGCTCCATACTCGTCAGGGCGCTGAACGAGATAGTCATCCATCTTGGGACCAATGAAGGCGAAACTGGTTGTAGTTCTGCTATTCCCTGAATATGCTTTCCCAGGGATGAGAGCAGACATTTGGCCTCGACAGGGGACGATCAGATCGGCCATCTCAGGAACGAGATGGGATGTGTAGGCGTTGGTGGCCAATACTACTTTCTTAGTCGACACTACTCCTCTTGGTGTTTCTACATCCCAGTCTCCAGATGAGGATGGTTGCAGTGATGTTACCGGTGTATGTGTCTGCAGGTTCAGCGATGAACTCAAAATCAGAGATTCCCAGATGGCAGCGATAAGCTTGTAGGGCCATAGTCTCGCCGCCACATCCGTGACTACCGCGCCTTTGGCTGCTGGAACGGAAAGTCCTAGTTTCTCCAATCCATCGGGAGAGTCGACCACTCTGACCATCTTGCCCAGAGTTGGATTGTTTTGATTCAATGCATCGACAGCGTGATGAGCGAGGGTAACTTCTTCGGAAGAGTAAAGCCCTCGGATACCAGGTTGGGTGTTCCATTCGCAGGAGATATTGCGGTTGGAAATCAGATCCGAGAGAGCGAGGAAGTTGGCATATTCAAAATTGGAAATCGAGGGATCGTGAGGGTGTTCGTAGAACATTGGAAGGCAGTGTCCACCATTTCTGTTGACACGGCATTAGTTTGTGATAACGACTGAATGACGGATGGCTTTGAGTCTGTGGAAAGTCCTGTGGACGTTGTTATCTGGTGAGATTCAGGTCCAATGGACGTAGTGCAGACGATTGAGCTTTCTAATATATCGCAGCACCTGCTGCTCTTTATGCCAATTCTGAGTCGCTGCTTCCTCATCGTGTCGGAATTTACTATGCGATAGTAAACTGGGCAGGCACGTCTAATGTTTTATGACGTGCCAATTAGGCGTGCCTGCCCAATTCACCGCAACCACCCCAAGCTTCTATTCAACAGACTGGGAATGAGGTATAGGTAAAATGCCCTCCCCAAACGCTGATCGCTGGTACCTCGAAGTTTTCGGCAGGTAGTGATGCAGCCAGCGAAATGGAAAATGCTTTTGAATGGGAGCAAGTCGTCCATGGAGAACGACTACTTGAAGTTATCTCCATGGACCCAACTCCCAAACCAGAATTGATTGTGTATAGTGACAGCCGTACAGTTGACAAACTTTGGCACACAAGGGGAGTATGAATTGACGTAATAAGAAGCATTCGGATCTTACCTTCCAGTAGCACCCCAGCAGACCTCTCTAGCCTCGAGAACAAGCACGTTCTTTTCTTCCCCATTTGGACCTTTCAGTCCTTCGAGTAGATGGTACGCAACGCTAGCTCCACTGATTCCACTCCCTACGACTACGACATCTGCTTCCCGAGGCAAATCTTCAGTAGTGCGGTAGCCAAGTAGTTTGGCAGAGGGCTCTGTGTGCCAGAACGAGGCTGAAGAGTTTTGGGAAGGAAGATCGGCTGGTCTTGACATGCTGCGTGCGTGGTTGTGATATGTGAAGACAGAGAATAGGAAGCAAGGATTCAATATTGCATGAGATGATATGAGGTTGTCCGACTTCGGATGATAAGATAGGCGGAAATAGGCCGAACAGGGTTGCCCTTCGGACTTGAATATTTATTCAGCGTTCAGCGATGCCATCGATGGGCTCCGTAATGCATTTTCGGCTCATCTTGAAACTTGTGATGCTACACTGGAAATCAAGCAAAACCACACATTTCACAACGATCTCTTCACACTTATATCCGGATCGATTCACATCCAGCCAGTTCCCGAAATGAGATGACACCGATATCACCAGCGTCCCAGCTCTCGCCAGGATGTCACAAGGTCCGACCTTACACGATGTTCTCCAGCAAACCCATCTGTATACTCCAGACAAACTTGAGTCTCTCTCACAAGTGTGCAGTACGACACCAGAATACCGAGGCAACCGAGCCGGCAATTGGCGGTTAATATCAAGCCCTTCCCCGCATGCACCCCACAACAATCGTGGGGTTGACAGATCCATCAGGGCAGAGCCGCGGCAACAAGAGCGTAGTGCAACCATGTCTTGGAGAGGAAGGCAAGATAGCAAGACGGGATAGATGTGCCGGGCTGAGTAGAAGGATCACGGGGGATGTTGTCAGCGGTCGAAGGACGTCGTAGCTCTTTTGTATCTTTCTCCTCTGCAAATTTCTTTCCGAACTATTACTCACAAACCTTGGGAACTTGACCATATACATCGACCTGTGAACGTTCTTCAACATGCCTTGGAAAAGTCGCTGGAATGTCGATATACCTCAGGTATCACTGCCGACTTATGTTTTCGGATCACCGTCAGCTCCATTGCCGGAAACACCTCTGTTGCTCGACGCAGAGAAGTCGGAGAAATATCACTTGTCGGCCTCGGATCTCAGAGAATGGTGCAAGCGATTCGCCGCTGGTCTCCAGAAGGCTGGCTTGAAGCCCGGTGATCGCGTGCTGCTCTTCTCTGGAAACACACTCTTCTTCCCTGTGGTCTTCCTGGGCACCATTATGGCTGGAGGCGTGTTCACAGGTGCAAACCCTACGTATGTCGCTCGTGAGCTCACATACCAGCTACAAGATTCAGGAGCCAAGTTCTTGATCTGTGCCGAGGCGAGTCTGGATACTGGCATTGAGGCAGCTGATGCTGCAGGGCTTTCACACGACAATGTCTTTGTGTTTGATAGTGGGTATGCCACTTTCGATAATGCTGGCAAAGGACGCGAAGATGTAAGACATTGGAGCAAGCTGCTTTCGAGTTCTTCAGAGAGCCACAACTTTGCGTGGGAAGAGTTGAGCTCCAGGGAAGAATTGGAGAGGACCATCTGTCTCAATTACAGTTCTGGAACGACAGGTGTGCCGAAAGGCGTGATGATCACTCATAACAACTATGTCAGTAACAATGAGGGCGTTGTTCGTGTCGCAAGGTCTGTTCCAGAGTACGATGAACTCAAGAAGTCAGCCCGATGGCTCTGCATGCTTCCAATGGTATGCATTCTTACTGTTTCCCAATTTAGAGGTGCCATCTGTTGACAACTTCCAGTATCATGCGTATGGCCAGACATACTACTGCGTCGGAACCATCTCGAGGCAGATTCCAACGTATGTCATGCAAAAGTTCGACTTCCTCAAGATGTTGAGTTATGTCGAGAAATACAAGATCACTGATCTCAATCTCGTCCCACCAATCGCTGTGGCCATGGCCAAACATCCAGCTAGCAAGCAGCATGATCTAAGTTCGGTGAGATATATTGGCTCAGGCGCTGCACCACTCGGAAGCGAAGTGTCAAAGGAAGTCGAACAATTGTGGCCAAGTGGAACAAGGAATATGAAGCAAGGGTGGGGGATGACAGAGTAAGTGGTAAGGCAGTCGAGAGGGTTGAACTCGCTGACAATTACACAGGTTGACTTGCTCAGCGTGTAGTTGGGATCTGACCAAAACATCGAACTCGAACGCTGTTGGAGAGCTTAATCCTAATGTCGAAGCCATGATTGTAGACGTAGCTTCAGGATCCGAAGTACAAAGAGGCCAACGAGGCGAGCTCTGGATCCGAGGACCAACTGTGATGAAGGGCTATTGGGGCAAGTCAGATGCCACAAAGGAGACTATTACAAGCGACGGCTGGTTGAAGACTGGCGATGTGGCGTACCTTGACGAAGATGGTCATCTCTTCATCGTAGACCGCATCAAGGTAACTTATCAAGCATTTTCGGCTCGAAGGAGACGCAACAGCTGACCACCACACAGGAGTTGATCAAGGTCAAAGGTAACCAGGTCGCACCAGCCGAGCTGGAAGCACTATTGCTCGAACATCCAGCGGTAGCAGATGCAGGTGTGGTCGGAGTCACAATGTATGTTTACCAGCAACCAAAGCAGGCCAAGTACTTACGATTCGCAGAAAAGGAGAAGAGCTCCCACGAGCCTACCTCGTTCGACGTGCAGAGCAGAAGATTGATGCTCAGGACATTCAAGAGTTCATGAACAGCAAAGTCGCAAGGCACAAACGTCTGGCTGGTGGCGTTGTGTTTGTGGAAGCAATTCCAAAGAACCCTGTAAGTGTTTCTCGAGTTTCGTCGAAGGACGTCAATTGACAAGAGAATAGTCAGGCAAGATTTTGCGCAAAGTGCTCCGCGAGCAGGCAAAGGCTGAGGTGGGAGACTCGGAGGCTAGAGCAGCACGCCTGTAGAACAGTACATAGTGATCTCACGGCGACCGAAGATGGAAATTATCACAAGAGTGAGCAGTGCTTGCGTTTCGCATGAGCAATCGTGAGCCAAACATTGAATTGTAGAATCAGAAGTGAAAAAGGCTGGCGATGCGGAAGTTGACGATTTGTTGATGTTCACGGCTTCAGTGTTCGATCAGCGTGGCCAACTTCGCTGCTAATACGCCAAGACATGCTCATTTTTTCGCTTAATTTGTGCGCATATAGCAAAGCCCACAAATTCTTCTGATCTTTCACGCCCAACGACCCCGTCAACCACCGACAAGATGCCTTTCGTAAGTATCACCGCCTGCTTCTGAAGAGCCCTGTGGCCATCGCCTTGATGGCAGAGAGTCCCTGCAAGATGCTTCGGAAATGGTTCTGAAGCGCAAATTGCTGACTCGAGGATGTTTTTTAGACCAAGCTGGTCAAGAACGACGCCTACTTCTCGTAAGTGCACACTGCTGAATCCACTGACACGACGCGCGCGCAATTCTAACAATTTTTTAGGCGCTACCAGGTCAAGTACCGCCGTAGACGCTCAGGAAAGACCGACTACTACGCCCGCAAGCGTCTCATCACCCAGGCCAAGAACAAGTACAACGCCCCCAAGTACCGCCTGGTCGTTCGCTTCACCAACCGCGACATCATCTGCCAGATCGTCTCCTCCGAGATCACCGGTGACAAGGTCTTCGTCGCTGCCTACGCCCACGAGCTCAAGGCTTACGGTGTTGAGCACGGTCTTACCAACTGGGCCGCCGCCTACTCTGTCGGTCTCTTGATCGCCCGTCGTGCCGTCCACAAGCTCGGCATCCAGGACTCCTTCACTGGTGTCGAGGAGGCTGATGGCGAGTACACCCTGACCGAGGCCGCTGAGGTCGATGGTGAGGAGCGCCGCCCCTTCAAGGTCTACCTTGATGTCGGTTTGACCCGCACCTCCACTGGTGCCCGTGTCTTCGCCGCCATGAAGGGTGCCTCCGACGGTGGTCTTTACGTCCCCCACTCCGAGAAGCGTTTCCCCGGTTTCGACATTGAGACCAAGGAGCTCGACGCCGAGACCCTCCGCAAGTACATCTTCGCCGGTCACGTCGCTGAGTACATGGAGACCCTCGCCGACGACGATGAGGAGCGCTACAAGTCCCAGTTCCAGGGCTACATCGACGACGACATTGAGGCTGACGGTCTTGAGGAGCTCTACCAGGATGCCCACAAGCAGATCCGTGAGGACCCCTTCAAGAAGGTCGAGGGTGAGGAGAAGAAGTCCAAGGACTTCTGGAAGGAGGAGTCCAAGAAGTTCCGTGACAACAAGCTCACCAAGGCTGAGCGTGAGGCCAAGATCCAGGAGAAGATCAAGGCTCTCTCCGCTTAAATGCATTTCAGTCAGCATCAAAAGGGGTTTGGGGTCGATTCTGGACGGGAACTCGTGACGCCTCGAGGGTTTCGTCCATGTTTATGACAGGAGCTTTCGGCGTCAATGGCCTTGCTTTAACGATATCATGGGTGGGACAATATGCTACGGCATTTGTGGTTGCTTTTATTCTGAATCAAAAAGTCTGCAAAGCAAGGTCATCAAACCTTTCTGTTTTCCCGTGAATATAATAATGTGATGTGGTGATTTCTCAAAATGTGTCCAATCCTGTCCAATGCCTCAAGTATCTTGCTTACGGTGCGCCTGCCTCGGCACGAATGTTTACCGTCCTGTAAAAGTAGACGGCCACCTCACCGCTGTGTGCATTAAGCGTGCAGTACCCAATCGCGGAAAGAGGACGAGCCGAAAGACGATTTTCAGGCCATCACTCCACCGAGTCCACCCAGCAGAAGCTCGCGTGCTCATAGCGGAGCCAAACACGTCATGGTAGACATTCATGATTGAGGAAACACCAAAAATATTCGCGGCAGTAGAGTAGTGTGTAACAAAAAGTTGATGTGTCTGTGTCCGCCGATTTGCGGAGCACATATTTTCGGAGGAGCGGTCGCGCTATTGCGACAGGCCTTGGTGTCTCAAGCAAAAAGTCCGAGGGAGAGCGTGGAGCCGAAGCTCTCAAGGCCGGGTTCGCGCAAACATGATGCGACAAACACACGAGGGCTGTTACATATGTACAGAGCCCTCATACAACAGACGGTGAGACTTGAGCAGTCGAGCGGTTTCAACAGGACCAAGTCAGTGGCACTAAGATCACGCGTCCAAGTGAGGAGCGCGAGGGTCCCATGGCTATTGTACTAGTTACATGATCGTCTCCTCCACACCTGATTGATCTGGACTCTTGAACCCATCGGCCCGCTACACCTAACTGAAATTAATAAGACCCCTCCCTCCCCCAAGCCAAGTCTTGTCGCATTTCGACCAATCGCTCTATACCGTCGCGCAACTTGCGACAAATCAAAGACAAGACACGAATTGAGAAAGAGCATGGCTTAACACACACAATCCGACCAAGCAAGCACAATGGAATCCGTGCACGGCGTCGACGTCAGTTGGCTCCATCAGCCAAACAGAGACAGAGGTGCGTTCTTGCTTGCTGCCCGTCTTACAGGCTATACTCGAATACTCAGACTGCTGCAGAACACCCACAGCGTGAACCTCATGTCCATCGTGCTCCTGGCACCGTCAGCGATGCCGCCCCGCCCGTCTCAGCGCATACCCGTTCTCGCTCATCCTCGCCTGTAGAGTCGAAGAAAGCCCCTCCAGCACCGACGAAGCCACCATCTCCACCTCGGAACGCTACACCGACTCAGCCTCCACCGACACACTCTACAGACTCGCCCAATGCCTCCTCAAAGACCTCCTCTCGTCGACCCGGCATCCTCAGCCGCAGCTCTTCGCAAAGAGAAGGGTCCGATGGCACAAAGTCTTCGCGCCGGAACTCGTGGATCTCAAACATCAGCTCCAAATTCTCGTCGCAAACTCCTCCAGCTCCAACCGTGCCTCAGACGACCAAATCCCAGGCCAATGGCACGAATGCCGGTCCTTCGGCTCAGTCTGCGAGAGACAACTTAGTCACGAGCCCGACACAATCCACGCCGAACCGTGAGGCCGAAGAGCTTCAACCGTACGTCCCTCAGAAACCGAAAGACTCCAACACCTCCTTCTTCTCTAACCTCACTCGTCGCCTGTCATCGGGTGCTCAGAATGGTGCTATTCCTCGTGGAGGCGAGAATGGCGGAGTGTGCCCTCGACGCGTATTGAACGTGAATCAGGGTCGTGAACGTTGCCTCCTACCAGAACTTGATTCTGCAAAATTGCGACGCGTTGCATTTTCCGTTGATGTTGAGATTGCTTCTGGCCCGCGATACAGAGATGACGACGGAGATGTTTCGAAACAAAAGAAAGTCAAGGACAAAAAGCTCAAGGATCGTGCAGAGGGTGAGGCCTTGAAGAACCCGCAAGCTGTTACAGAACGCAAAGAACAATCAGACGCCGCTGCTGCATCCACTGACGACGCCGTTGCTGCCAACAAGGTCCCATCGACCGAGAACAATCTCGATACGAACAACACGGCCACTATGTCCGAAGATGTCTCCCAATCGACAGCCGAGGATGAGGCGCGTAACGAACGCAAAGAGAAGAAGAGACAAAGGGCTGAAGCTAGTGGTTCAGTGCCTCGTGAACTGACAGGCGACGTCTCGCCTACACAAGGCGTTTCATCCAATCCAACACCCTCAGTATCAGGAACTACCACCCCCAAGGATCGACCAACAACGGATCCTGTACGAATCTACAGAAGATGTTGTCAACTCAGAGAATCACCCATCCTCAAGCGCATTACTGAACAGCTGATGTCCGAGGACTGCACATCGCCTGAGGATCCTGGAACTGTCACCCAACTCAATCTAACTGGATCTCGACTCCAGCTGGCCGACTTTGTGACTTTGAGCGATTGGCTCGCGATCGTCCCAGTCAAGCGTTTGCTGCTTGAGGATGCAGATCTCAGCGACGAGGGCTTACGTGTGATTCTTTCCGGTCTGCTTGCATCAAAGAAGCCTCAACCTACCAGACGCCGAAACGGTGCTCGCCAACCTCCTTCTAAGCCTACTGGAGGAATCGTCGAGAAGCTAACACTCAAGAACAACCCAAGAATATCTAGGAACGGTTGGAAGCACATATCCATCTTCCTTTACATGTGCCGATCCATCAAGGCTTTGGATGTCTCGATGCTACACTTCCCTCAAGACCTTCCACCAAGCGAGCCCGATGCCAATATCAAAGCGCCTAGTCAGATGCCGAGGACCACTGGAAAATCAGTCGACGCTGCGGAGACACTGTGTAAGGCACTGTCTGGCAGACTTGGTGGTTCCCGACTGGAAGAAATCACCATGGCAGAATGCGGGCTGGTCCCCTACCAAATCAGAAAAATTGTTGACGGAGCTACTGTTTGTGGCATTGCCAGACTCGGGTTCGCTGGCAACAAACTCGACGATGAAGGCTTTGAACACATTTTGCATTACGTGCGATCCGGAGTATGCCATGCCCTTGATCTGGGCAGCAATGACCTGCGGGGCAAGCTTGGTAAACTCGCAGAGGCCTTGAGACACAATCCTAATTGCCCAGTGTGGGGCCTCAGTCTTGCCGGATGCAGCTTGGACACAGGCTCCTTGAAAGAACTCCTGCCGACCCTGACAACACTCCAGAACTTCCGCTTCATCGACATTAGTCACAATAGAAGCTTGTTCGTAGGTGATGCATGTGCACTCCAGCTACTTAGAAAGTACTTGCCTAAGCTGGACAACTTGAAGAGATTGCATCTCGTAGATGTTGGTCTCTCGGTGAAGCAGGCTATATCATTGGCTGAGGTAAGAACGATCTCGCAATATATGTAAGCCATGATTCTGATCCTCACAGGTGTTACCCGAGGGAGTTTCGCTCGCTCATCTAACCATTCTGGAGAACCCTCAACTATCCGAACTGGCTCAAGCTACAGACGAGGACAGTCAGGAAGAGGCCTGCGCTCTGTATGCATCACTTTGTGCAGCTGCACGAGTCTCAAAATCACTCGTCTGTATCGACGTTGATGTAAGTCACCTGTCTCGTGCATCTCCTCCAAACGTATTCTAATCTCTGTGATAAAGGTTCCTGGCTCCGGTCAAAGTGAGGTCGTCAAGGCTTTGGCAAAGCAGATTGTTGCATACTGTCTACGTAACATGGACATGACGATGGCTCAGTCGTCTCTATTGCCTGCAGCAACCATGTTGTCCAAGCAACACGGTGTCGAAGATGCCAGACAAGCACCTGTTCCGGATGTACTGGTCCATCTCGTAGGTCACCTGGATGACGATCAAATTTCCGATGCCAGCGACGACGAGACGGCACCCGATGACGACTATATCGTTGGTGGTAACGGCATCATCAAGGCGCTGGAGTACTTCCTTGGCGAAGACAGGTCAGATAGGCGCAACGGCAGCATTTCGCTTTCAGGAACCACCACGCCACTGGATATCGGAAATCCAGCTCAAAGTGAGGTCAAGAGGAGAGGAAAAGCTAAGGAAGTCAGCAGGAATCTGCTTGACAGTGCTCGCAAACTTCGTAATCGCCTGAAGCCAGCTTTGGCTAAGGAGTTTGCGGCTGGTGACGAGATGAATTACCGCCGCTTGCTCTTCCTGGACCAGACTTTGAGTGGTATGATTGAACGGTTCGAGGATGAATTCCCAGAAACTCGCCTCCATCTGGACATCCCGCCACACCAGCAGAATCTCTCACTGTCATCATCACTGGAGTCGACAGAATCTGGACCGTTATCGAACGAATTCATGGCCAGCTCAGCTACAACGTTCGGTACGGAGACATCAGCTCTCGAGTCAGATGTGGACCTGGACGAGGATCTACGTGTTGGTGGGTCAATGAGAAGAAAGGCCAGCGATGTCAGTCTGGCGTCACGAGCTCTTTCGATCGAAGAAGGTCGCATTCACCGCCTTGGTCACAAGGTGCGACAAGACATAATCGACGTGCCCGTCGCTGTACAGACTTCAGGATCAGATGCATCTGGCGAATGGGCACCGGGCTCTCACATGGCCGAAATCGCATCAAAGCTGGCAGATATCTCAGGACCCGAGCTTCGTGTGCTTGTAGACCAAGAAGGTGGTTGGGAAGGAGTGATGGAGAAGATGGGGGCAAATCTTGAAGAGTTGCAACAGTTGCAGATGAAAGATCCTCAGGGCTGGGAGCAGTTCAAGGAGAGTCAACTGAAAGCGCGAGCCAACCGTGGAGCACCGATATTCTTATAGTACGGAGGGTGACGTTTGTACTCGACACGCTAATGATGGGTGGGATGACGGTCGTCTTATGGCCAGGCGTTGGATACTATCTTTATGGCGGTACGAGGCCAATTCTTGAATAACATAGCCACATTACTGCATACCACAACCATGATATCTCACTCAACCTCGGCATACAGAGATGCAGACGATGCTGTTGCACAAAGTTTCCGAGATATGTTGTGTTGCACATAGAATGGAAGGATGATGTAGCGTCCCGAAGCAGAAGGATGTTTGGTACAGGGGCTCTGAATGTGGGGAAGGAGCTGGATGGCTTGTGCATGTGAAAGTGAATGTGGCAGCTTGAACACCTAATCGATAATTCGTCTGGTCAGGTACGCGACACACAACGCTGTTCTCTCTCATTCGTTATCTGCTACGTCCACAAGTCGGCGAGAGACAAATCGCTTTCCAGAGTTTCAAGACTGACGCTGAAAGACTTGGCCAGCTTGCACCATCGACGAGACACGCATCCAGTATACCCTTTGCGCCGGCACGCGAGCCAACCCATGCAGCAAGCCGTCTACTGAACCGATCATAGCCTCGACGTCGGGTACCTCCCAATCACACTATGTCTTATGCATTGCCTCGCACAGGCCCCGATGCCGGAAGATCACGGTTTCAATCTCAGGATGTTTCGACAGGCAGCGCAGGAGTGGCCGAGAAGATAGGAGGCATGTTTGGCGATAGAAGACCCTCATTACCAATGTACAAGGACAAGCCGTTCGCTGGCTCATCTCGCAGAGTCCCCTGGTTCAGACGGAAACGCACACTTGCCGCTCTGCTGCTTTCCTTCATCACCTTCTTGTACTGGATGGGCATGTTCGGTCGAGGCGCTCCTAGTGTCATCAGGTCAAAGAAAGTCGCAAACTGGGAAGACCGACGGGATCAAGTAAGAGATGCTTTCAAGCTGAGTTGGGCTGCATACGAACAACACGGCTGGGGCTACGATGAATTCAAGCCCGTCTCTCAGACAGGCCGCCACATGGTCAAGGGTGGCATGGGTTGGATCATAGTAGATGCTCTTGACACTCTCATGCTCATGAACCTCACTACCGAACTCTCGCACGCTAGAGACTGGGTCTCTACCACCCTGGAGTATGACATTGACCACGATGTAAACACCTTCGAAACAACCATTCGCATGCTTGGTGGTTTGCTATCCGCTCACTACATTTCCACCACCTTCCCCGACTACGCTCCTTTGACCACTCACTCTGCCACTGGTGCTAAAATCAGCGAGGATCTGTACTTGGAGAAGGCTGCCGATCTCGCCGATCGTCTTCTCGGCGCATACGACTCAAACTCTGGTGTTCCCTACGCCAGCGTCAACCTTCACTCTGGAAAGGGAATTCCTTCTCATGATGATGGAGGTGCTTCTTCTACCGCTGAAGCAACCAGTCTCCAACTCGAGATGAAGTACCTAGCCAAGTTGACTGGAGAGGTGCATTACTGGGAAAAGGCCGAGAAGGTCATGCAAGTCGTTGACGACAATGGTATGGAGGATGGCCTCCTACCCATCTTCATCTATGCCCAGACCGGTAACTTCAGAGGAAACAACATTAGACTGGGTAGCCGTGGCGACTCTTACTACGAATACCTCATCAAGCAGTATCTGCAGACTTCAAAGCAGGAGCCTGTCTACGAAGAGATGTGGGATCAGTCTCTTGCTGGTATCCAGAAGCATCTGATCACTTACTCTCAAAAGGCTAATCTTACCATCCTCGGTGAACGTCCTCAAGGTCTTGACCAACCCATTTCTCCGAAAATGGATCATTTGGTCTGTTTCATGCCAGGAACCATCGCTTTGGGTGCAACTCAGGGTAAGACTTTGGCAGAAGCCAAGAAGTCGCCCACATGGGGCAAGAAGCAAGAAGGCGAGATTGAGCTCGCCAGACAACTCATGAAGACCTGCTGGGCCACATACAAGGTTACCGCTACTGGCCTTGCTGGAGAAATCACTCATTTTGAAATCCACGATCCTCCTGCCATGATGCCCGACGGCATTCTCTCATCGCCAGAGACTCTTCCCGAAGACGCGGACGCAGAGTGGAAGAAAGACCTGATCGTCAAGAGTGCCGATGCTCACAACCTCCAACGTCCAGAGACTGTCGAGAGTTTGTTCTACATGTGGCGCATTACCGGCGATGATATTTACAGAGAGTGGGGCTGGGAAATGTTTGAGTCTTTCGTCAAGCACACTGCTGTTGATCACAATGGCGGTTACACGAGTATCAACGATGTCAACGATGTTCCCACATCTGCAAGAGACAACATGGAGAGTTTCTGGCTGGTAAGCAATCACTCCTCCTGATAGAGCTCTACTCTCAGCGCCGTGAAGTACTCGAAGCAGGGCTGTTGAAGTGCAAAGGATTCATCAAATTTCTTTGCACTTTCACAGCCCTTTCTAGATACCTTTCGCGACGATGAAAGCATAGCAATTCCTACCCTGTACCCCCTTCGAATATGGCTAACCCCTACAGGCCGAAACACTAAAATACTTCTACCTTCTCTTCGGCCCCAACGACGTCCTACCCCTGGACAGAGTAGTCTTCAACACAGAAGCCCACGCCTTCCCCACCTTCGAATTGGGCAAACTGTTCAAAACTGGCTGGAAGCGCAAGCCCAGAGACTCCAACGGTCAGATCGTGGAGACGGCCGCCGCTGCAGCACGTGACTCGATCACAGGCGATATCAAGGAAGGTGCCAAAGAAGTCGTCAAAGAAGCTGTGGCCAAGGTGAAGACGGTCATGGTGGAGGGAGCGACTAAGACGCCTTCGGTTGCTGAAAAGGTTGTCGAGGGGGTTGACAAGGTTGCGGCGTAGGGTGTGGATTGCGTGTTAGGCTTCTTGCAGTGGTTTGGATGTTTTGAGTGCTGTGGGAGGGCGGTCTGCATAGCGTGTTCGTTGGAAAAAGCATTCATCCATTCATTTTCATTGTTCTGTTGGTTTGGTGGTGGTGTTTTGTTTGGGCGTGGGGTGGGTGCAATGTCACAGTACTGTATGTGTATGATGGGCATCGTTATACCTGCTGAATTTTGAGGCATGTATGTGTGAGTCAAGGCTCTCCTTGATTGCTCTCAAACAACGTTGTACATCTTGATATATACGTGTTGAGCAGTGTCCGACGGGAAAGAGAGAGAGAGAAGGCCTGTTCTGTGTCCTTGTTCATGTCCATGTCGATCTTGTTCACCGGGCCACCCTGTCGATAGATTGTGTGTCTCGTTTCCGGCCATTGAAGTAGTCAATACAAGCTAAACATCTCTCTTCCAGTCATGTTTGTACATATCTACTCTTGTCGTTCGAGCTAAATTGGCTCTCATATGTCCATGCCTGGTTTCTGCATGGAATTGTAAAAGATGTTTTGGTTTCGAGCATTCGACATATTGTTCTCACACCATAAACTCTCGACTGGACATGATCAACTCTTCGACAAAACAAACACCCAAGGTATTGACGTAGAGAGTTCAATCCTTAGCAATCTTTCGCAACTGATTGAGAATATCTGGATCGTGAGGCTCTAATGTAGGTAACCATGGATGCAACTTTCTGTCAAGGAAGGAACGACTCAAGCGTTTTACACATCCGTACTTTTTTCTATTCCAAATACCCTCCATACCTTCCAGAGGTACCACAACCTCTTTCTTTCCCTCCCCTTCCACATCTCAAACATCACCCGCATCCTCCTTTCCCAAAACCCTCTTCGCAACAACCAACCCCTCGCCCCCTTTCTGCAACGCCTCCACCAGTTCCTCCCCAGCCTTTTCCACACCCTCCCTCTTCATCGGTGCCAATGCATCCAATATGAACAACGCCGAAGTGGTCTCCTCTTTCAATTGCGTACGCACACATTGCCTCCAATTCCAATTCCTACACGTGACCCCCGCGTCATCGCACCAAACCACTTCCCCTACATCCGGATGTTCGATGCCGGTTTTGGTTTCGAACTCTTCTGTCCCCGAGGCACGGATGAGTTTTGGCGCTCCTGTATAGGCGTCTAGGTTTTCTCCTCCTAGGGGTAGGTTGTGCAAGACTGAAATGCCGTTGTAAATGTCTGTGAGCCGGTTCACTCTGGGTAGTCCTCCATTGGGTATGCGGCGGGTGAGTGCTTCGATCGAACTCTGGTATTTTTTGGGTTTGGCGCCGAAGGATTTATATGTGTCGCGCCAGGCTTTCACCGCGGGGATCTCTGTCACGACGGTGGTGGAGAGACGATCTTTGGCTGCGGCCTCTGCTGATTGGAGGAGGGACTCGGAAGTGGAATCGCTGGGGGATGGTGTTATGCCGTCAACTGCGATCAAAAGGGCGAGGTAGTCGGGGCGTAGATCAAAGACATTGCGTGCTATGACGGCGCTGTCAACGATTTTTTGGAGTTCGGTGACTGAGCGCATGATTGCTGATCTTGTTGGTGAAATGACTTGGAATGTAGAAAAGAAGAATTGATCAAAAGACGAACAGATATTCGTTTCTGCTTTTGCTTCTTTGCAACGGATGTAGCTCCTTCGTCATATATCTAGCTATGGTTAGAAGCTCGGACCGTCTCACGCCCTGCAGGTGACAAGATGGAAACAACGACCAAGTACGACCAAAGAGGCAAAAGCGACCGTACTTTTACTTAATTGAAATGCTTACTCGTGCCCATCGAACACAATCGTTAGACATGGACTCTTATACTTTCACGTGTAATTGTCACACACATGGAATGACGTAAAGTGATAGATCTAAAAGAGATCCCCTTTTTGTTCATTCCTATGATACGAGAGTAGACAAAAGGTGGACAGGCTAAGAAGGGGGTAAAAGTAGAATGCAACGCTTGCCAGTCAGCTCGAACGAATGTGTCGAACAGCAACAGCATGGTATAGAGAAGAAATGAAAAACTAGCAACACGAAGATGCAAAATGAGGAAAATGGAGGTCTGGGAAAGAAGGGTAGAAGTGGAAGAAGAAAAGTAACAGACAAAAAAAGTCTTCATGTTCATCTCTCCTTTTCCCCCCAAGATTGTGTAACGCCGTGAGGATGTCATAAAACAAAAGGCAAACCTCCCTTTCGAGTCGGGAGGTTTGTGTCGCGGTAAGGACGATTTTGTGCCATCAGCGCCTCGTAGAAGAGGGATGATAGGTCGTCGTTGAATATGTCTAATATTGTGCAGAAGATGAAGGGTGACAAATGAACTGGTCGTTGCGAGTGGTTGATGGAAACCATTCTATAGCACGTCGAAAATGTTTCGTGTGATGGGATTCAGGTTCTTCTGAGGCGGACTTCGAGGATCCTCCTTTCCATTGACGGCAGCAGCATTTGGCTTTTCGACCTCGGGTGGCTCCGAGGGAATATTTGCAAAAGGGTTTTGTGTGAACTCGAAGGCGCGCGGTGAGGCCAAAGCATCCATGAAATCGGGCTCGTCATGTGTGAGCTCAGCCTCAAGCTTCGATTGCATGTTCTGCATCTCTCGCTGCTCGCTCAGGCTAGGCGCGCTGATCTTGGGTCGCAGCGTAAGACTCTTTGGCACTTTCTTTTGTGACTTGATAGTATCAGGAGAAAGACGCTGAGGTCTGACTGGTGGAAGTACTGCCGGGCCCATACCTAAAGACCCAAGCAACGATTCGCGGTCGAATGGAGACTGTGAAAACTCCGAAGCACGAGGAGACATCAAACCGAATTGATCGGCCGAGTCCATCTCTCTGGAGGGTCTGAGAGGCGCCATTGCGAATTCGGTAGCTCTTGGGGACATCATAGGAATAATGTGTCTGCCTGAATCTTGTCTGATGTGGGATTCGAGGTTCAGTGATTTCGGTCTATCCTTTGGTTCTTTGGCAATTTTGGGCTCGAGGATGGGGTGGTCTTCAGATATCTGGACCACAGGTACCACACGGCCGTTTGGATCAACAAACGCTGCTTCATTGCGAGTTGATTCTTCCGACTTCTTGGAGGCGGGCTCGTCATGATCCGATGGCCATGTGAGCCCAGAAGGTGCCGAAGAAGGACCAGGGCTAACCGCCAGGAGGTCCGGGTTGAGCAGAAGCTTGGATTGCGCTGTATCTGGTGGAAGAGGAGCAGTCTTTGGTGATTTAATTCCAGCAACACTGCTGCCGTCGTACGAGGCTGGACGTCCCATCTCTGTGAAACCGAACGGAGGCGAATTGGGACTGAGAGCGCGTGTGTTACCGAATCTACTTTGGGGCCGTTGCAGAGTCGAGCGGAACTCCTGGAGTTGCATGATCAAGTTCATGTTGGGCCCGATCCATCTGCTTCGCTTCTTCACGTCATCGTATGCTTCTTGCACGCTCATCGAAGGATTCTTGTAAAGAACATAAGCCACAACCAGTGTCGCCGATCTGCTGACACCACATTGACAATGAATCAGAACGCGCTTTCCGAGTTGAACACGCTCATCAATAACCTTGACCAGGCGGATGAGATCGGGAACAATGTCTGTGTTGTGCTCCCATGGAATGTGAATGTATTCAGGCTCCGATTTAGAGGATTCTTTCGATTTGGGCGCAGAAGTGATATCCTTGAGAAATGGATTCGCCTTGGGGGTGGTTGGCGAAGATTCGTATACTGGGCTCAAGTTTTCCCGACCAAAGCTGTTTTGAGAAGCCATATAATTACGCTTTGGTGCATACTGAATACCGCCTCCACCATCAAGGCGCAACTCAGGCCCAGATGGTTGAAATGTTGCGGAGTCGAAGGGATTTCTGACTTCACTGGCAACATTCAAAATAACATCATAGTTAGAGGCCTGCTCAGCAGTTGGCTCTAGATAGAGATCCAGATAACGACCATATACGCAGATCGGACCGTCAGGATAAGCTTCAGGCTTCTCCTCTTTCGATTGGGGAACGTCGAAGTTCTGGTCCGAGTCGTTGGTCTTAAGAGGTGTGCGCAAATGTGTAGGTAACGTAAACTCTTTCTGTCCTTGTTGTGCTTCTAATGATGGCTCCTCGCGAATCTCCTCGGTGATGTGGAGAGGTAGGGAGGGCGATGACTGGAAATGGCGAAGGACATTTGGTCGGGCAAACGATGGAGTAGGAGGAACTGCTGCGCGACCGTTCTGGGGCAGTGCTTTGGTGTTGGCAGGTGTCAAGATGGTCAAACCGAGCGTTTTACTCGAGCGTCTCTTGGTAAGACTGGGAGGCTTGGAAAACGACTGCCCAAGACTTTCTCGATTTGTTGTACCTTCAAGTGATGATGACATAGGCAGAGATGTGGTCGATGCAGCCCTAGACATGACGAAAGCTCCCGAGGTATTGACAGCAAGGTTCTTGAGGTTTCTTCCTTTTCTTCCAGGTGTGGTAGATCGTTGCAATTCGAAGAAAGGCTGTGATGAATGCATCATGGCATTGTCAGAAGTATGCGGTCTGGTCATGGCGAACGAGGTAGGGTAAGGCTTCCCTAGAGGTGACTCTGGCGAAGAACCCGGAGACATCTCTGTGGCAGATGAGTCGTCGATGATGGATGCGGTTGTGGTAGGCGATGAGTCTGCTGATGTAGATGCGGACGTTGATATGCTCTCTTTATGCTGATGATACGACTCGAATGGTTTTTGCAAAGATGTGCCTGTTCGCGAGACATCACCGCCAGGTAGCGGTTTGCTCGTGCCGACAGGTCCGTGAAGATCGCCAATCATCGCGATCTCACAGACAATTTCCAAATCAGACTGAAGGAATTGACAAAGCTATGTTAGGCGATGTTTAAGAGACGTCGAAGCCAAACGATCTATTTGGTGGTTAGATATGTGCGCTTCGTTTGTCATCAAATCGGGATCAATATCCGGAAATTGTGATGGAGAGATCGTACCAGAGGTGTCGGACCTTCACCGGGAAGGGCTCTGTAAGAACGACAGAGACAGCAAACGGTCGAGAGGTAAGTGTAGGGGCTGTAAAGGAGAGAAAGGTCGGCAGTGATGTTTCAGCGGACAAATGAGAGCAAATTATTAGAAAGCAAGATTGGCACTATAAAGCCATTGCTCGAAGCAGTAATCGGCAAGTCCGGGCAGGCGGCGAGTCAGTGGTATGGGTACCAGTGAACTTGAACAGAGGGTATGTCAAGATAGGATGAGTGAAAGCCTGGTTGGTCGGACAAGGTGTGTTAGCAGGGCGCTTCACAAAAACTACATGCGTGCTTGACCAATCATGTCATAAAGCGGCTTGTAGCCGCGCTGGGGTCATGCAGAAGCCGCATTGAGTGCAGTAGCGCCCGCAACTCATTGTGACAAAGAATAGAAGCCCTTGTGCGGGTCAAAGGAAATTGCTGATGGATATACATACCAGGTCTTGAGAGAGTTGAGTCGAGTCGAGTCAACACTGAAGAAGTATGATGCAAAAGAAAAGCTCTTTGCAGACGCAGGCTTGTTTTGGGCAACGTGTGGGATGTTGATCTTGTTCGACGTGAGTTGTATTATTAAGGGCTGCACAAGGGAGCAGTTTGGCGGCTGGAGGGTGGAAGGGAATCGTTGGTAGAAACGCGCCGGCAGTTGTCGTCTCTCGAGCGGAAGCTGCAATTTGATGCGAAACCGTACTGGCTAACGGCCGTCGTAGGGAAATAGGAGAGTTGAGATTGAAGCCTTGTCGAGGAAGGATCGAAGGTCGAATGCGTAGGGTGGGAGGAGGAGTCGAGAGCGGTCGAGGCAGGAGCGAACAAAGAAGGCAGGCTATTCCGGGCGCGGTTGACTGAGCTGTATGTCCTGTCGGAACTTGTCGCGCGAGCAGCGTCAGGGTCGCTGCTGTTATCGGGGACGAGATATGGTGGGTGATATGATATTAGGAGCCCTTACGAGGAGAAGCAGGCAGAAAGGGACAAAGGGCAAAGAGAACAGAATCCGGACAATACCGACCTGCGCGCGCTTGAGAGAGAGGAGAGAGATGGGACCAGACAGAAACGGTTGTGACGGTTCTCTGGAATGGACGCCAAGGGTGCTGTGGGAGTTGCTATTTTTAATCTCTAGCTCAGCAAGTTGACTTTTCTGTGCCGCTAAGTTTCATCTTGTCGAGGAGTCTTGCGAGGTCGTCAAGATGCTGAAACGCCGACGGCGCTATTGCAATCTATCTCAATGACGACTGCCCCGATTGCCGCAAAGAACAAGTGTTTGCGCGTCGAGTGCTGTCTATCAGGAGCAATATAATGAGGATGTTCCCCAAGGCTGTCTCGCGTACCAACGTATCGAGTTTAGGCCAACGGCACCGTGGGTTTATTTCTAATTCGACACGAGGTGTGCAGACTGCAGGGCAAGTCGCCCGAGCCTCTTCTCGTGTGCTTATGATGCTGCCAACGGCATGCTGCTCACCTGGTGCAAACGGTTCGCAGATTGCTTTTGTCAACTTCAGTGAGCCATGTAGGCGGGGACTCCAGCCATGTTGCGACAGCAAACACAAGTGACACTTCTCGGCGTGTCAGCACACGAGGTCGGGACGAGGGCTGGGGCTAAGCGAGTTTGAGACTTCATAATGATTGTTGGACAATAGTGTGTTGCTATGGCAGAAGTTGGCCAAATCGAGTTTAAGCACGGGAGTCGAAGCAGCTTCATTGAGCTTTTGTGCCAGGGGTGGCTGGTAGCCTGTAGGCTGGTAGTTTGGCGGGTGAAGCCAAACCTGCGACACACGCCATCTCTCCCTACTGTTGCTGCTACTGCTGCTACTGCTGTTACTACTGCTGTCTACCACCGTCTCCGCCTGCATACCGCCTTCATCACGTCGTCGATTGCTACCGCACCATCATTGCCCCCCGAACCTCAGGCTGCTCGTTGATTGCGCGCGTCAAAAGTTTGCCTGGTCCGCTGGAAGAGCTTGCGCGCAAAGAGCAGGAAAGCAGGAAGGAAAACAAACACCCACTTAGGGCGCAGATTAGGCGTGCAACCTCCACAAAAAAAAGTGAAGTCGCGTAGAAGAATGCTCCTATGATCATCTCGTCTGGAAATGTCGACAAGCGATCATGACAGTGGAAGCCAAAGTAGGAGGGTAAGTGTGTCGAGGATGCGCCAGACGGCCAACCCCAGCGACGATCTGTTTCTGAGCCTCGCCCTGAACGATTCGGATCCCGCCAATGGAAAAGGTAAGACTAGTCTCCGCTGCTGCTCGCTCAATACACGCTCATGTCTTCCCAGTGCCGTTGCGCAAGCCATTGAATGTGCGAGAACGCGCTCCATCCAACGAGAGCCTCAATGCGAGTAGGCTGGCCGAGTTGCGCGCTCAGCACTCACCCAGCCCAGCCCAGACCTCAGACAACCTCCGGACCCCCTCGCTGCGTGCTTCTATGCGCAAACCTCGCTATGCCATTGGAACAACCACCTCGTCGTCCTTCGAGGCTGCTGCCCGCGAGTGGAACGCCTCTCCAGATGTGCTCAAGTTTCCCTCTAAGCGTGCCACTGGTCCTGTCTCCGAAGCCATACCAAGGCAACGCCGCATGTACCGTGTCGGCAAAGCATATGAACCCTTGGGCGGTGCCCGTAATCTCTCCAGTCTCTCGGAGCGACTTGCTCAAGGCCTGATCACTCCGACCATGTCACCCGCCCCGACCGCTCGAAAAGGCTCCAACGCAGAGAGTGAGTCGGTAGATTCTGTCAATGCTCCGTCTACCGTGTGGGATGAACTGGACGACCTCAAATCACGCATTCGCAGTCTCGAGATTGGTGGAAAGGCCTCGCCTTCCAGTGCAAATGCTACGAACCAATCATTCGAACGCCCCCGTACAGCGACCACTGCTCCGACTACTATATCATCCTCGCCCAAGCATGCTCGAAAACAAAGCAGTGTGCCGACAGACGTCAATACTCCCGGTCTCTCTACAGCTAACCTGCATCCTCTGTTGCACAGCGCTCTCGGAAAAGCAAAAAACGTGCTTAGCCCACAATTATATCGGTCTCTCGAAGTAACCGCTTCTGACGCTCTAGCGCTTGCTGCCATGACAGGTAGTGGTGGACCGCAAGGCACTGCCTTCACAGCTGCGTCCATGGTGAACGGTGGGACCGTCTCAGAAAGGCATATCAGAAGGAAGGCCGACAGCATGTGCAGAAACCTTACCGATCTTTGCATCGCTCTCTGCGAAGGCAAGTCAGATCTTGCAAGTCCGACTATCAAAGCCTCTCCTATGAATTCCTCTCATCTGCAAGGAGAAACACCATCATCGCGGTATGCTCGGAGAGCTAGTCTCGGCCCTCAAGACCTTCAATTGAGAACGGAGCCCACCAGATCTATGAGCCGTCTCGACAGCCGAAGAAGTAGTTTACTTGGCTTGGGATTGGGCAATACCATCACTACTAGCCCACGCGAAGCAAACGACCAATTTCTCAGCCAGGACTTGTCACCCAGTCATGACCAGACTGACTATGCCTCCCGTTACAATCGCCCGGGAACGAGTATGCAGCAGTCAAGATACTCTCAAGTCGAGGATGAAACGCAGCAGGACATTCCTTCACGGGCGCCTTCTCGTGCTATGACTGATCTCGGCCATATGAGACAGTCATCAGCACGCAGAACCGATTACAATCCTGTGGTTCAGCATTCACCTAGCCTGCGGGAGACTCTGGCAGCTAGACGTGCAAATGTACAAGGAGAAGGTAGCCAATACGGGTCAACGTCCTCTCATTCTGAAGCAGCGAGACGTATCTTGGAGCGCCGTGCTGCTGTGCAGCTCGAAGAGAGTCAGTACGTGCCTAAGAGGCGCCGCATCGCCAGCTTGACGCAGTATTCGCCTTTAAGTCCTCGGATCGGAAGTGAGCCCGTTCGTACGAGCAGTCTCTCAAGAAGACGCAATCTCGTTGTTGAATAACGATGTTCATGGCCTTTCCACGACCTTTTTTTCTTTTCTTGTTCTCTTCTAGATACAAACACATACATAGGGCTTGCACTGCTTTTCGCGCCAATAAGGCTGCATTTCTTGTCAAAACTGGCCTCGAAAAGATGGCCTTTTTCTACCACAGTTCTTCCAGGCCTTGTTGCGCGTGAATACTTGCCGATTCACGTCTCATGTGTGCCACAATGGGGATCATGAGCGTCCAGCCCAGATTTCTGGGTGGCTGAGCGTGACGCACCCCCACGACCAACCCACGTCACTATGCAGGAAAGCGGCAGAGCATGTGAAAGAGTCGATAGCAGTTTCCTTGAGTGTGTGATCGATCTCTAAAGACTTGCTTCCCTTGTGATACAAAACAAAAAGCATTTCCGACTCTTGCTGTTCTCTCTGCTCTTCACTTGATTTTACCTGTCTCAACCTCTCGAACCAAAGTCTCTAAACCAACAACCACCTCATCCCCACAACAACACAAACATGGAGTGGTCAAAGAATCAGTACAACAAGCAGTACGAGAACTGGATGCCCTGGGTCGAGGACAACGTTCTCTACTATTTCACCAAGGACAACAAGGCCTCATACGCTACCAAGGGTGAGCTCGTCCTGTCATGTGCGCGTACTCAACTGTCATGCTGACTCCTCAAAAGACCAACTCAGCAAGACCAAGGTTACTGGCAACGAACAAGTCGACAACCTTCAAGATGGTGTGAACAACCTCGCTGCCGGACAGATCGGCCAGGGCGGTCTTCTACAGCCAGTCGGTGACCACGTCTCCAAGGAGGGCATCAACCGCACCGAGAGAGGCGGCAAGGACGACAGCGGCAGCTACGCCGGTGCCATGGGCTCCAGTGCTCAAGCTGGCGCCAGCAAGGTCAGCGAGGGCGCAAAGGGAGCGGGCAGCTACGTTGGAAGCTTCTTCGGCGGCAAGAATGAGAAGAAGTGATCGCAGGCTCAGTGCTCTTGCTCGAGACTTGATTCTATCACGTCGGCCTTCAAGCACACACATTCTACCCTTTCACGAATAACATGATGGCTTCGGATGGTTCACTTTATTTTCTGGGTTTGGGTTTCGGGAGCGGTCAACGGTATACCATAATAGCTTTGCGAGAACCTTGCTTTTCTTCGACTTCATCTCTCGACTTTCCTCTCTTCCTCAACTTGTGTCTTTTTCAAATCAGCCACCCAAAGCCTTGTTTCTGTCCCGTATCTCTGGGGTGTCTCGTCTTGCCGTCCTCATCACTTCCAGGATCCTGGCACAAGCCACAGGATGATTGACGTCAGATGAAGATCAGGCAAGTATAACCGATACAGGCAGATCATATTGAAATCGGCCAATGCAACTCGTCCTCCATGCACAACGATCTCATTGGAAGTTGAAACCGCAGCGGGTTTGAGTTTAGTCTTCAAGGTAAGTGGACAAAAGGGCGTCAGCATGTCGTCGACGTGCTCGCTTGGTCTGCAGTAGTCTCTCTTGTCCTTCGCATCTACTTGTACCCTGTGAACTTACCCTTCGCTTTGCGACCTCAGACGAAAGACACTCCCCAGCATGGTTCACCTTGATACTCCCGGACCGGACACCGGTATCTTCACCACGGAAGAAGTGCGACCGCGATCGAAGCCTTGCAAGTCTACATCACGTATCGTTTCTCTGCCGCGCAACCACTACAAAGAGCCGCCGAACCTGGCAGCAGGCTTCCGATCACTCGACCTGTCATGCGAAGCACCAGTCAGAGCGAATCTAGTCGCAGACAAGATTACCACCGACGCGTTTCGGATAACTCTGGAAACCTGGGGCGAGAGGTCCATCCTCTACTCTGCGAGCGCGACCTGGATCGAGCACAAAGCCTACGCCAAAGACTGCCTGTTCGGTCAATTCGACACACATGACCTGCCCGCAAATAATGGCGCAAGCAAGAAAGGAGCACAGCAAGAGAACTCGCGACACTTCACCTTTCCTCAAGCCTTCAAAGACGACTGCGATGTCGTCTGCTGGTTGAACCGCATAGACATGGCCAGCGGTGACAGAAACTACAGGATAAGAGCTTACGCTACCAACATCACTCGCACGGGTTTTACGGCGCACATCGATACCTGGGGAGACAGCCTGCTCTTTGGAGGAGCAATGTGCTGGATCGCTTTCCCAAAGCGCAAACGTTACGTACAGTTTGGCAGCTTCCAAACAGGAGACGTCAGGAGTTGGAGCAACCCGATACCAGAAACGACTTCGCAAGTCAAGTTCGAGGATGGCGCATTCAAATCGCATAGACCTGCTCCAACGGTCTTGTGCGCTCTCAACATGATTGACATGGCGGGTAACGCAGACTTGCGGGTTTCTGTTGATGTGAACGATGTTGATACACAAGGATTCCGTTGGTCGCTGAAGACTTTTGAAGATAGTACGCTGTACGCAGCTGGTGCGAGTTGGATAGCTCTTGGGTTTGCATGAGCGGGGAAGGACGAGCTATGAATGTTTCGAGATGGTGAGAGCAGCTGCAAGGCGCTGAGAAAGAGTCGGAATTGGTGGCATGGCGAGGGTAGAGGCTGAAGACTCGGCCGGTAATGGGGCTTGCACAACCACCTAATACTGTACAGTCACGTTGTAAGTACTTGCTACAGTAGAACAGGACATAATTAATGAAAGCAGATTATCTCATTCGCAATACGGCCTTAACTCAACGTGTGCTTTGTAATGTTTCAAAGTTGTCCTTAACCCATGACATGGTCTTGGTCCACGGCTGTGTTGCTGGTGAGGTGACAGGCGTGGGGGAGGGGCCATGAGGTCGAATCAGGAACCGTGTAACAAACATGACAAGGCAGAAGCACACAAACAGTCATCCAGCTTGTGATGTTTCTTGCTTCATTCGCAGCCTCTCAGAAAAGTGATCTCATCGGCCATAAACAGATGTGATTTGCTGACGTTGGTTCGGCTGGCCGGTCTAGAGCCAATGAATGAAACGACAGCCTTGGTGGTCGACGTTCACCTCTAACTTGCGTCGACATTGCATTTTCCTGTCTCACTCGACTAGCAACTTTGAGTATTGTCGACTTATTCACAAAAAGCATATAATGCGCGCATCTGCTACGGATCCCTTCTTACCGCAATCCGCCTCCATTCGTTCTCTGAGCCTTTGATCATCAATCCATACAACATAGACCACGTCACGCCAACGCAGTCCATCACGCTTCCTACTTTAAAAGCAATGGCACCCAACATGGCCCTTCAACGTACGCGTTCGCCAAGCAGCGGCCGCCGCAGCAGACGCATCTCTCTACCAGCAATCCTCCAACACATTCAAGCACACAACACATCAAACACATCCATCAACGACTCCATCAACATGTCACCTTTCATCAACCTTACCGACCTCTCTGATGCTCTCGACATGCCTGTCTCATCAAGCAAGCACAAGGAATCTATCAAGGCCAGAGGTGTCCGATTCAACAGCAAAATCAGTGTCGTCGAAATCCCAGCACCTGAGCAGACACAGGCCCATCGCGTCAGCTTCAGCGACGAGATCATCGACATTGATACAGCAGAACTCAGCAGCTCATCACAGACATCAAGTCCTCCCAAAAAGCGCGTCCGCTTCGGTTGCATGAAGAACAGCGTGCGCAAACACTTCTCTCACACACCCATCTACAAGATGAAGAACTTTGACGCCATCAGCCCTCTCATGACAAGTAAGAAGAGAGTCCGTTTCGGCTGTATGAAGGGTGAGCCACCTACAGTCACTCACACCAGTGAAGAAGTGTCTGAGCTCTTGGCCGATGAGGCAGCAACCTTCAAGCGCGAGAAGAGAAGAGGATCGACTTCCACCTACGACAGCGAGATGTCGGAGCAAACCAACGACTCTGAGGAACTGGAAGTGGATTGAGGCAGTGTTACAAGAAGTGACGACAAGGCGCTTGGATTGGAAGTCAGCAGCGACATACACGAGCAGGAGAAAAGTGAGGCAGGGTGGCCATGGTCTTTGCATGCCGAGGGGAGGCAGTTTCAGCTGGAACGAATAAACGAATAATGAAGAGTGCATGGAAACGGGTATACCAAGCAAACACGGTCTAGAAAAGATGGGGTGTGGTGCGGAGGAAACTGGAGCTCTATTGCTGCATGCATGCCGCCACAAGAAACAAACAAAAGATGATGTGCCCACCAAGTTAGTTCCACATGTGTTGTACTGTGCTTCCCATCTGGCCAGGAACAAGAGGTACTGTCTCGAAGTTGTGACTCGTCGTTAGCAGGCTCGAAATAGGATATCTGTGTCGTCCATGACCAAGGATACTGCACTACTCACTTGTAGACACTCGTAGGCAGATATCATCCGTGCGCAGTCGGATGCGGAAGTTCGGAGATAAGGTCCGATGACATATCACTGCCGCATCCGGAGCGCTAGAACATTCGAAGGCCATGTCAACATGCGACCAGCGACGACACGACTGTCTTTCTGCAACTAGTTGCCCTTGTCCGGTGTGACCAGTCGGCCAATCTCCGACTGTCCCTCGTTCGAATCGCCAAAATGGCCCACCTCGCCGACAAACTAAAACAAGAAGGCAACCATCTATTCAAAGCCGGCGACTACATAGCAGCAGAAGAACGGTACACGGCCGCAATCACAAAGTTCTCTCGCAACCCTCTCATCTTCACCAACCGCGCACTCGCTCGCATCAGACTCCAAAGATGGCAAGGCGTACTGGAAGACTGCCTCAAGAGTCTCGAGTACACGCCTCGCGACGGCTTCAACTTCAAGTCCTACTTCTACCTCGCACAAGCCCAACTCGCTCTCCACCACCCCAATGAAGCCCTCCACTCGGCCTTGACAGCCTACAACCAAGCCATGCATCCTCCTCAACCCGAAGCCACCAAAGCAATCGCCGCACTCCCTTCCCTCTCCGAATTGGTCCTCAAATGCAAGAAAGAGAAGTTCGCAGCTAGGGAACGCGAACGCAGGCGCAAAAGAGGCGACATCCTCGCCGAATTGGAAGAAAATCTGGAAACGAACAAACGCAACGATCTCTCTGATACCGAAATCGCTTTGTCACAACAACGAATCGGTGTCATTGAAGCCCAAGAACGACGCGCCGAGATTCTGGAAACACATCAAGGAAAACTGGATGAACTACACACTGTGTTTGCACTGGCGGATCCTCAGAATCATCAGGCCAGAGAGGTTCCTGATTACTTGGTGGACACGATAAGTTTTGAGATTATGCATGATCCGGTTATTACGAGGACGGGTCATTCGTATGAGAGAGCGACATTGCTGGAGTACTTGAAAAACAGTCCGGTGGATCCGTTGACGAGGGAACCGTTGACGGCAAAGGACTTGAGGCCGAATGTTGCATTGAGACAGGTCCTCGAGGAGTTTTGGAAGACGGCGGGCAATTGGGCCATTGATTGGTGAGGTATGAAAGGTGCAGCGACCTTTCGTACTGTTCTCTCTCTTTGGATGCTGTGGTTGTGGTTGCAATTCTCTTCCGGTCGATCTGTTTTTCCCTTTCAAAGCATGGCGATGGCGTACAAGCTTGCATTATATTATACCTTTCTTCCCCTTTATACATTTCCCTGATTTGTGGCTCTCTCTCATTCTCTCTCTGGTCAGAGCGCCAGGACCATTGGATCATCTTCTTTCGTTCTTCTTTGATCGCTCTTCCACTATTGATGGCTTACTACACCACGCGCAAGAGCAAAGTAGGCACACAATATATGCCTCTGTGCTATAATCAAAGCATTTCTGTATCATATGAGCTATACTGTCTGACTACCAGGTGATACAGACAAGATGAGTGAGAATAAGCAATACACATCCTAGTCTACACCCCCCTCATTTATGGCGAAGGAAATATATATCTGGAAAATATACCTCAAATGTGGTCTTGATAGACATCATCTTTTGACCCATGGCGACTTGAGATCGATCAGAGGACTTCCTCGATAATCGTAGGCCCTAACCTACTCGCTTTTGAAGAATACCGTAGATTCTAGCTTGGTGGACTAAAGAATCAAAGAAGGTATAGAGGAGGTGAGGATGCTAATATTTAGACTTTTCATCTCAAAGCAATAGCGGCTATGTTGTTTCTTCCTCCTGGGCCATACTTTCTGATCTCTCTCTCTTTCCTTACTTGCTATATCGTTCTTTTCCCATCATATTTTACCTTGGTCGATCGCACCTTCTCAGTCTATCAAGTCACCCCTTCTCGATTCATTTCGATTACTGAACATCTCCTTCTAATCACAAACTTTTGTCCAACTTCTAAGCAAAACACTATTGTCAGGATATATGGCGTGGAACAAGACGACTGGCGAGTAGAAGGTAATGCCAGATCGACATGCAGTGTGGGAAGCACCACGTATCAAATTCGTCTGTTCGACAAAATGGCCGGTTACTGTATGTCGATATTCGATCAACCAGACGATCCGATTCGACATCTACGGGTCGGTATTGCGGGCTTTGTTTCCCCTGTCTCAACTGGCAACGATGTAGTAACATGAGCTGTGTAGTCAATGAGATGCATCTTCGTTGGGGACCCCTGGATATAGTTGTTGTTGTTGTTGTTGTTCCTGCAAAGGCCAAAAGGAAAAGGTGTGAATCAAAGCATAGAATGATGAGCAATTAGATGATGATACCCTGATGTAGCCTCCAGGATGAGAAAGTGTACGGAGTGAGTTACAAAAGGGAAGAAACGAAAATATCCGGATACATTCATGGTCACCAAGTACACATCAATCACGTGCGATGCTTCGGTCCCCATCTCCGAGGCCTTCCCTTCCCTTCCGCTTCGATCTTCACGATTCATGATCACGATGCCGATTCCATGGTTCTTGTACATGAAGCTAGAGTATTCAACCGTATGCCGGTAGACAAACGGTACGCCCGTTTTGACCCCCTGAAACCGAAACAAGAAAAGATGGAAAAAGACCCCAAAGACCCGAGGACCTGTCATGCAACAAAAAAAGCTCGGTCTGGCCGTTTTATGGAGCCCGGAAAGACCGTTGTGGAATTCTCCCCCTTTATTCTCAAACAAGCATCCGAGGGAAAGCATTGACACTGCCAGAAGAATGTAGAAGGCAAATACAAATGCAAATGCGAATGCGGACCGGAATACGTGGGTTCGAAACAGGAAGGTCGAGAGAGTTCTGAAAAAGTGTTTGGAATTTTTGACAGAGGAACATTGATCCCAAGTCCAACCCTTTGGAGGAAACCCAGCCTTGCCGTGAGGGTGAAAGGGATAGAATTCGATCTCTTCTTTTTTGCAAGATAGCTACGAATACAACAAGAGCGCCTGACCAGTTCCCAGTGTGACCGAGTCCCACTTTCCTTCCATTCGAGTGGTGATCCTAACAAAAGAAAGAAGGTAAACAAGGAAACAAAACAAAGAAACAAATAGAAGCAAGAGGCGTCATCAGGATCCCTCAACCTTGTGTAAAAGAAGGCCACCCGAGTGTCGAAACGGATATGCATAACGTCTTCTTCCGTCCCCCTTTATCGTTCTTTCGAAGGGGGGCGGCGAGCGTTTGCTTTCGTCCGCTCGAATCGAGCGGTCCAACAGCTGTCGAGATCAAGATCGATACGCCAAATGCCAGCAGTGCTTTAGACACTAGAATAGAAGAAAAACAGATGATCGCGGAAACGACCGATGCGATGCTTTGAAAGGAAGAAAAAGTATGAGGAAAATATAAAGCAAAACATCAAATGGTAAGAAACTGGCTTTGGGTGAGCAATGCTTGAGAAGCAACGCAAACCATGAATTGACAGAAAGAAAAAAGAACAAGAGATATCTGGGGTATAACAAGAATCGAAGAAAGCGAAAGGTGATGAAAGCGAACAACTCCCCACCGAACCTAAAACATATCCGCCTGTTCCAAATGGTCCGACTCAAGGAAATCGCAAATATAGGAAATAAATTCAAAAGATTATCCGGCGAACACCAGTAGTAAGAGTCTCGAGCTCTCTACTCGCTCATGTAGTTCGTAGCCGATCTGCGGCTGTTCTTTTTTGCTGCCTTCCTCACCCATTCTAGGGTGGAATGCTCAGTCCCGCCAGCAGGCTGTAGTCTAGAAGACATGTGCGCTTAAAGACTGGCGGGATCGATGGTACCGTACTGCACAAAGCTTGACATGTCAATCTCCTCGCCATGTTGGTTTTGGTGATCGTTTGCACCCAAGCTAGGGCTGTGGTACACGTCGTGGTTCTGAAGGTGGGAAGGGTGGTGAGCTGGTGTTGAGTATGCCGACTCGTGCATTGGTGATTGGTACATCTTGCTGTCATGGAACATACCAGTACCGTTAACTTTGGGTGTCTGGTAGAGGTTATGGCCATGGTCACCGTGGCCCATATGCGTAGGTGACTGGAAAGCAATAGCAGAATCTTGGTGCATAGCCATTTGAGCGGGGTTAGGCGACTGCTGGTGCATGGGAGTCTCGTTAGGCATGCGGAAAGGCAGGTTCATCTTGTTTGCAGGGATAGGCGAGTTGTAGTCGTAGTGAGCCTCTGAAAGCGACGAGTCGAAACCCATGTGCTCGTCAGGAAGAGGGCTGTGGAAACCCATACCCATCGACTTGTTGTAGACATCAGATGAAAGGCAGAGAGCATCGTCGTTCAAGCCGTTGTCACCTCCAGGAGTGCTGAAGATGTCGTCCGATTGGCTGCGGCCAAGACCGTTGAGAGGCGGTGATTGGTCTGCAATGACTGGGTCACCACCGCTAAGGCATGAGACAGGAGTGTTGCTGGTACCGATCATAGCAGATGGATCGACCGAGAGGAAGGAACTCGAGTACGGGGTGTTGAGGTTGGAGTGAGCCATCATGTCGCTGGTAGGGCCAGGGTTGAAGAATCCAGGAGTACCAAAGTCGCTCGGAGAGTTGAGAGTGGTGGCAGACATTGGGCCGGCGAATTGTCTAAAGTCCATGCCATATCCAGCGGAGGTATCGATGCTAAGGCTGTTAGGACCCATGCCTGTGGAGAGACCGTGGTGGTGCTGAGGCTGAGGAGCAAAGATGGCAGTGTCTTGGAGAGGCTGAGCGGGTGTGTTGGGTTCGTGCTGAATGAGGAAAGAAGGCATTGGGTTGTTTCTGAGCATTGAGAGGTCAATAGCGGCAGGAACCGAACGACTACGCTGTCTCTTGTGGCCGCGAGGAGCAGGCGGGCCCATGAGACCCATGGCAGAGTCCTGGAAAACGCCCGAGTGAGGGTGTACTAAGTGGTTGGGCTGACTGGCGGGTCTGAAAGAAACAGGTGAGACAGGAGCTGACGCAGCAGCCATGGCAAAGTGGGTGGGGTCAAGCATGGTGTGGCGGTTCTGGAAAGAGTCAAGAGAGACGAGCTTGGCCAGTTGACCACTGAGAGCCTTGGAGGGGCCGCCGAGCTGATGGACCATGATCTTGCTGGCCTGTTGGTCCTCTGTGAAATCACCACACTCGTAGAAGCCACCGCTGCCGGAGCTGTCCATGTAGAACTTGGGGGGACGAACCAATTCGACCACCAGAGCGCCCAATCTCTGAGAAGCGCCCTCGGCAGCGGTTGTGACCTCACCTTGGACAAGGTTTATGTTCTTAATCCAAGCGAAGGGGTATTCAATCTTGTAGCCAGCCGAGTCGTTGTTGATGTAGTATGTAACACAAGCCTTCTCGGGCGAGTAGAAGATAATCAGGTCCATCTGGCTTTGGCCGACTCTGCGCCAGGAACCGATCGAGAGGGAGCGACATGCAAAGTGTTGGATGACTACACAGGGGTTAGCTCGGGACATATGCGTAACAATACGATGTTAAAACTCACCAACTTTTCCGGTGCCTGCATCGGAGTTGAGGCTCATGGTGCCGGGGGTGTAGCCGTAGCCATTACCGCCGGGGCCCATGAGGTTAGGGAAGAAGCCCTTTCCAGACTCAAGCGCTTGCATTGCGAGATGGCGGCGCATCGACTCGGGAATGCTCTCGCAGTCCTCACCGTTCTCAATGCTCTTTCTTGCAATGTTCTTAATCTTGGCACGTCTGCAATGGTATTAGATACGCAACGTGGGTCGTCTCTGTACGAGGGGACTTACCTGTTCTGGAACCAGATTTGGACTGATCTCTCAGTCATGTTGATTTCATCGGCAATTCTCTCACGGACAGCGGCGGTAGGGGTGGGGTTCTTGTTGAACTCGACTTCCAAAGTGATGAGCTGGTCTTGAGTAGCACGTTGTCTCTTCTGGTTCTTTTGTTGTTGGGTAAGAGTGCTCTTGCGCGGTGGCCTCCTCGAGGAAGAGCCACTTGCGGTGAGAGGGGTCGCGGGGGAGGGAGTGCCTGGCGACGCCGAGTCCATCGGTCCCATGTCTTTGGTGTCCATGGTGTATATGTTGTTGATTATAGATGGCTAACAGATGAGTTTGTTGTTCTTGATGATTATAAGCCGCCAATGGCAGTTGCAGCTGGGCAGTGTCAAAGAAGCAGGCAGTTCAGACCGAGGCTGAATCGAAGTTCGGAAGTCTTTGTCTGTGGGTCAATCCGTGTGCTCAATCGAGACAATGCCGAGAGCAACAGCTGAAGGAAGGCACGAGGATCAAAGGAGTCGAATTAGGAAGAAAGCAGGAAGCCTGTGTTGTTGTTGGAAGGAAGGAAGGTAGAGGTGACAGCCGGAAGGAGTGACGGTCTGCCGAACTGGCCAAAGCAGCGATACAGATAGGGTAAGCGTGTTGGATAGTCGTGGCTAATCAAAGAAGCAAAGAGAAGGATATGATGTGCGAAGGAATTAGACCGCAGCTTAAGGGAGTGATGAAGCGGCGCACAGGAGCAATAGAAAGGGAAAAGAGAGATGTTGCAAAGGGAAAGGCGAGGATAAAGTGCTTTGGGCAGGCGAAACACACACGAGAAGAGCGTGCCCTCCCCCCTTTGAGAGACACTGACGGCCACGGTCCACGCTCCACGGGTCCACGCTTCGACGAGCGAGTCGGAGCAAAGTCAAGCACAAGCGCCAAAAGCGCGAATCACGTTTGTGAAACGCACGAGGCAGGCACGACCCACATACCAGACCATGCCGCTTTCGGACGCTCCTCCACGGCCGCTCGTCTGTTTTCCACACAACCTTCCAATCGCCCGACCGATGTGATGCTCCTTGAGCATTCTGGTGCCGTCATGGGCGTTTGTGCTGTTGTCTGTCGACCTCTTGTTCCCGCGTGCCCGCTCTGCTTCAGCCAGCTGTTGCTATCTCGCTATCGACGCTGTGCCCTGTGAGCCAACGTGCGTGTTTAGGCACACGAACTCCTCCTTCGATCCACCACTGTAAATAGCTGCTACTGCTGCCGCCGCCATCCGTCATCCTCCCTCCACCTCTCTACCAATACCAGTCGCAGATGTCGCGAGACGAATGCTGCCCTGCATGCAACCAATGCATCGTGCCGTAGGTTAACTTGTCTCCTCCGCGACTCGGACACGGATACCGCTGCCTTGGCGACCAACTCGCGCCTACAAACCCCGTGCCCTACTAGTTTACGAAAAGCAGCCCACTATCATGTCTGTGTATTCCACTTCCGCTGCTCTCGACCGCGTGTACGGCACAACTAGGCCTATATCCCATAAAGAGGCCATGATTATTTTGAGTACCTCCTGACAAGTAACTACTGCATCAACATACACACTGTCCAAACCGCCATCTAGACACAGCGTCCACATGCAGCCCGTACGAATCTTTTGGTCGACTCTTTGTCAGACATGCTGCGTCGACGTTCGGCTATTTCTCTATCATGGTCGATGCCTCGATTCCTTATCGGCCGAGTCCCCCTTCTCGTCCTAGCTCGTACTGATTGTCCCCTCTCCCTGCACGCTGGACCGACGTCACGTCACAAAGCGCCGTGCGCTGCCGGTTGTTGGTGCCTCTCGACACTGGCTCGCTGACCTGATCGGCAAGTGTTTTGTCTTGGCCCCCTGACCCCTGTTCTCGTGGCTTGACGATCCGTGAAGAAAACGCAGGCACCATTCAGGAACACCCGCCGCCAGCAGCACGAGCCGTCAACGTCGGACCCACACAAGCTCGAGGATGCTAACGGTCGGGGCAAAACACTAGCGCGGTGAGCCGCAGAGACATCGGAGCTTTATCGTCCGGGACTCCGGGTGAACCCTTCTACCGCATCCTTGACGACCAGGGTTACTTGATCTGCACGCAATATATTATGTGTTGCTGCTCCCCCAGAGTGTCCTCCAAGCCAACCTTGCGTGATACAAGACGTGGTTGAATGCATGTTTGTGAAATCCTCCAAAAAAGTATTCGTACCTCTGCCAGAGGCGGGCTGAGAATTGAAATGAATCATGGACACGAATGTTGGTAGATTTTCTATTTTTGCTCCAGATACCCGTAGCGTCGCTTCTTGAACCTCACAAAATTCATCTCAAGTCTCAGAGCTTCTGGAAAGAGTACCTCGAAGTATCTTTTTCGATCTGAATCTACTTCTCGATCTGTTATCCGATCTAAACCATAAGCAACAGTTGCGCCTGCTGTGTTTCGGCATACGATATGTCATCCCGTGTTGAAGATTGGTTTCGTATATTAGAAGGAGCGTTCGGCCGGGAGGATGAAACACCACACTCCCGGCCGGAGTAAACTTATACCAAGTGCACGAGCTTCACTATCCGATGCCCTCCTACGAAGCCAAGTCACTAGAAGGTAGCTACGCGGATACCCAGTGTCGGTAGCATCTAGTAGGAATCCACCGAGGACTACTCGAGTAAGTTCTGAGTAAAGAATTCTAGCTTGGGACTAAGTCTGTATATATCTTTATCTGCTTGCTAAAGAGGCGCGTATGTTGAATTGAAGCATGCATAAGCCGAACATGGAACCCTTTCCGTTTGTTATCAACGCTTGCCTTTGGGTGGTCAGGGCGACGCTAGAACATTCTTCCACCATTCTACTGCCAACTATTCAGCCTTGCCTAAGAGGCTGTCATCTCGATTCTGATACCCGGATCTTGCCCTTTTGTCGCACCTTCTCATCCATTACGAAGCCCCGAGGCTGAAAACGCCAGGTGGTGCTCCAAGTGTACGCTCTCGGAGCATCCGTTGCCTTCCAGAATGTGACTTTCTTGCCGTTTGTTCACCTGTTGACGGATGAGGCTTCCGGCTCTCCAGGAAGTTTCGTGGGCCAACAGCCACAGCTTGTCGAGAAAAGCATCCTGAAATGATGGTGAAGCACAAAGCCTGCTACCAATGCGTCCTGGAAGGTGGAGATATCATTTAATAGCTTGAGAGCAGTTCACATCGACGTCATGGTATGAACAACTGAATAACCGGCGGCCCGCCCGAAGCGAGAGTACCTTGGCCTGTCAAACGACTCATCGGCTTACGAGTAATGCCTGAGCACTGCCACCATGAGGCATACATCTTCGATGGCTTCTAAAGAGTGAGTCAAGGTTTGTACTCTTGCTACGGCTTGACATGGAAGTGAAACGATTGTTGGTGTTCATGGCGGGCACAGTCTTGCACTGAGCGAAGGCGAATCTGATTGTCCCGACCGACCACTGAGAACGTTGCGATACCTCCATAAACCGTGTTGTGTACAGCAAGGATGTTGTGCTAGTAAATCAAGCGATGGTTGAGTGGCGTGTACTCGTGCTTTCTCTCGCTACAAAGGTTCTCAGACGTTGGTGATAGTGCTCGTACTGCCGAAGTCTATTGGTCTTCGGTATTGACTTCGTGCATGATTGCGAAGATCTGGTGGTTGGCATCTCGTTGCTTGCGGCATTGCAAGGCTTCACATTGCATCGTACGCAGTAGTGATAGAGCCGTATTGGATACCCGATATCGCCCGGGTGGTCCGAGTCTCGCGATGCTCCATGGTATCCTGCATGATACTTATGCCGAGCTTTCAAAGTGATTGATGACAGCAATTTGCCTCCCAGAGTGACTTCTAGAGAATCATTTCCTGGGCAAAGAAGATGCTTCATAATTCCGTCAAGCCACTTCTCATCAGGTGTTTATCATCTCCACGGGAGACGGAAGAGCCTGATCCAGTAGAAAGATTTTCTGTCTAGGCCAGTCAAGGCTTGGTAGTAGCACGACATCCAGTGTTGCAGCTACATGTTGCAACAGGGCCGAAGGCCATCTTTGCAGCCACCAGGTGTTCGACCTCAACCTCATGAGCGCTGCGTAGTGGGCCAAGACAACGAGAGAGATTGGATGACGGTCTGCGAGCATATCGAGGAAAAGCGAGCTCACGTTTATGGGCCACATTTGGACGTACATTGGGCCTGGGACTTCCTCTGGATGCGTTTCCATGATGGCCATGTAGAAGAACACCCTCTCAGCAGCCTGCAGACAAGCTGATGCTTCATCACCCTGGCAGTGCTGATTTATGGTATCTTGAAGATTCGAATATGCAGGGTAGGTCTCGCCTAGTGTTGCTATGAGCGCCGTATGGTCCGGGAGCACAGCGACCTTCTGGATTGATTCTTTCTCTCGGAGCACCCCCCATTTCTGCGTAAGAATGGTCTTGATTCCTCTTCCAAGATGAAACGAATTGAGCAGTTCTTCGACTGGATCACGTACCAGACCAAGGCCTCGTGGGTCATAAGCTGGCTCTGCCAGTGCAAAGATGGAAGTAATCGCGGCGAATCCTAATATCGGTTGGCTGTGCTCAGGTGACGATTCAATAATATGAGGTCGTACAAGGGCCAACGCAGCGTGCTGGTGATTAGCTGCTCGAGACAAAAGCTCCAGTCGATGAGGCTGTTCGGAATACAGATGCAGCGCTGCCAAAGCCAAATTTGAATGCATCAAATAAGGAAAGCGAAGACCCATGGCGCTCTCTTCCTTGTTTGGTTTGGCTTCTGGTGTGATGGTGTAGGCAGTACTCGTGATGGATTGATGAAGTAGCTCAAAATCCGCCATAGGTAGAGGCTGTTCCGGATCTCCATTGTGGTCGGCGATGTTGTGTGAAATTGCGTTGAACACCCGAGTGTTGACAGACACATCCGAAGCTGGGCTTCCAACTGTGGAAAAGCTACATTCAACTTTTCTCTTGGTACATCCTCCACATGATGGCTTTCCTTCGTCACACTGTCTTCACGTTAGCTATACGACCAGGCGTGACAGCTCAAGGCGGTTGGACCTTATAATGTCTCTTCTTGCATTGATCGCAACCACCGCGACTCTTCTTATGCGTTCGTCTCTGCCGTTCTCCAACAGGACCGCCTCTCATGATGCATGCCCAAATTTGGTTGAACGGGTTCAAAAGGGTCAAAGTTTTTGGAAGAGGAAATGTTCAAGCGAAGATCAAACGCCAGTGACAGCACCCCGTTAGCGACGCCCACGGTTTCTCCGGCCCCCTAAGTATCGCGATTCATTCCATCACATACTCCAAGCAAGATTTATAAGAGGATCTGAAGATGAGAGAACACATCAAAGATAAACAAGCTTACGTGGCTTCTCATAAGCAATAAGAATCTCTTGTTATCCAAGATCTGAGCCACTGCAGCGTGCCTGAGAGGATACCGCTGAATTAAGGGTGTGACTACCTCGGCAACGATAGCCGGAATTGAGCCCTCTGTACCATACGCGCTCGAATACGCACTTCTTGAGATTTCCTCCAACACTTCATGCTATTTTCGTTCCGATTGCGCATATCTCCAAGAGATATCTCAACGTTGTGGTTCGTCATTTTCATGATCGCCAGGTACAGCCACTATGTCCCCCGTATGGTACACGCGCAGAGGTAGATATAAGAAGGCGAATGCCTTTCCTCCAACTCGAGTGCTTCATTCGTTATCCTTGTGAAGCACCTCATACTCGCCTACCGTTTGCAATCTTTCTTGAGGAACTCGGAAGATTAATCTTTGGATCAAAAACTGGAAAAAGATTCCGCCGAACCAGCACCTCACGTTCGACCATCATGGCTCTTGCTCCAAGCAATATCGATCCGGACCACCTTGTCCTCTATGCCTACAAACCCTCCGCTGTAGCAGCTGGCATCTTCATGGGAATTTTCGGAGTAGCCACGGTCGCCCACATATTCTATCTTCCCAAATTGCGCCAATGCTTTTTCATTCCTATGATCTTGGGCGGTATCAGTACGTCTTGACATGTTCTCTACATTCAGGCGCAGGTTACTAACATTCGTACAGTGGAAACAGGTGGTCTCTACGGTCGGTTCTGGGGACACAGCGATCAGAACAACTTTAAGGCCTATGTGTTACAGGCTTTGCTTCTTACACCAGCACCGATCTTCTTGGCAGCGACAATGTACATGACACTAGGCAGAGTTATTGTTGCTCTGGACCCCGACAAAGATCATACTCTTATTCGTCCCCGCTGGCTGTCGAAAATCTTTGTGATGTTCGACATCATATGTTTCCTGGTCCAAATAGGCGGAATCGGCATGCAATGTTCTACATCAGCCTCAGCACAGAAGACTGGCCGCACAGTGACAGTGATTGGCTTGGTACTCCAGCTCGTCATCTTCGCTTACTTCATCATTGTGGCTCTCGTTTTCCACAGACGCATCAACGCCCGACCCACATCTATCTCGGTCCATCATACTGTTCATTGGGTCAGACACCTGCGTGTCATGTACGTTACGAGTGTTCTCGTGCTGATCAGAAACATATTCCGTATTGCGGAATATGTTGAAGGCGCAGATGGCCCAACTGGCCATTCGGAGGTATATCTTTACATCTTCGATTCAGCGTTAATGGCCGGCCTCATATGGGCGTTCGTCATCGTACATCCTGGCAGACTCCTCAGGGCTATCAAGAAGTTGGAGAACCGTTGCTCCCTAGAGAAGGCGGAAGGAGAATCGCTTGTATCTCAACAGGGTGCACATGAACAGATGGGCGCGTAAACTTGACGACTTCGAGACGTCCACCAAGCGGTTTGATGGACCTGATTATGTTTTCCTTTGTTAAGGGTGGGTCAAATTGGTCCACTGGGGCTGGAGCTGGTGTGGAAGCTGTTGACGGTCTTATGTTTCGTTCGTACGTTTGCCTAGTAATCTAGAGCCTACCATAAATTAATTGCTTCGAGAGTTCGGTAAATCAACCCTTCAAGGACAATCGCATATATACTGAGTTGTGATGTAACATGTCCGCAATAAACGTGACTGATGGTCGAGTAGTGGGTGTCCTTTCAGTGTATCTCGAGTCTAGCATGATCAATGGTCACGTGAGCGGCAGTATATCACTGCATTCCATCATGAAGACACATGTCATCAGAGATTGATCTTGCGCGTGTTAGAGAAAAGAACGTGATGCAGAGCACGAGGTCGAGAGTAGAAGGTCGAGTCGAGGTCGAAGCTTGGCTAGCACGCGCGAGGTCAGCATCAGCCCAATCGGGCGGAAATGACACTCGAGACGCGACTTCCTCAGCAAACGCGGGGAGCAGCTCAGCACGCGTCGTCCTGAACATTTGCCTGCCTTTCATCACAACCTCAATCACCACAAAGATGCCTGCCGCCAAAGTAAAGGACGTACAGCCGAAGAAGCGTGTGCTCGTCGACGCACCCTCTTCCCGCCAGAACATCCAGAAAGACAGCCCCTCCAAGCGTAGGAAGCTCAATGGCCAACCCAAGAACTTCAAGACACCCGGCGGTCCCAACTCTAGTCAAGTCAAGAGCCAGTTCGAAGAAGAAGTCCTCGAGAAGTTGACACAAGATCTCGATCATCTCAAGCAACACAATGCCGAGAAAGACCAACAATGGGCCCGACCAAGCCTGGACGACTTCGACGAAACAAGAGACAGTTTGTGCTTCCAACAGATCGAAGCTGAAGAAGGCACTCTCCACGGCGGAAAGACGTGCATCAAGCTCTTTGGTGTCACCGAGGTAATCGACTCACTAATGGTACACCTTCGTGATAGACACTGACAATACATCCCCTCTTAGACCGGCCATTCCGTCCTATTACACGTAACCGACTTCATGCATTACCTTTACGTAGCCGCACCTACCGCGTTCCAACAGAGCGACTGCGAGTCTTACAAGGCATACCTCGAGACTCATCTCGCCCAACATCAACCCGTCATCTACTCGGTACAAATGGTTCTCCGTGAGAACCTATACGGCTTTCAAGGAAACGTAAAGAGTCCTTATCTCAAGATCACTGTCACGGACCCAAAACACATCAACAAGCTGAGGACTTCGATCGAGAGTGGAGGTGCCAACTACAAAGGTCTCTGGAAGGGCGCCGATGGCGGTGTTCTTACCTTTGACAGCATCCAATATGTGCTCCGCTTCATGATTGATACAAAGGTATGTCTTTTCAACGCATGCGCTTTCTTCACCTTTGCTGACACAATTAGGTCTCGGGCATGTCCTGGGTCGAGACGCCTGCATCCAAGTACACTGTGATTCCCGCCCGCGACAGGCATTCCAACTGTCAGATCGAAGCCTTCTGTCACTACAGAGATCTCATCGCCCATCCCGCCGAGGGAGAATGGGCCAAGATGGCTCCTTTGAGAACTCTCTCATTCGATATCGAGTGCGCTGGTCGCAAAGGTATCTTCCCAGAAGCCAACGTGGATCCTGTTATCCAGATCGCGAACGTCGTCACAAGATACGGAGAGGAAAAGCCATTCGTGCGCAATGTCTTCTGCTTGGACACGTGCAGTTTGATCGTCAATACACAAATTTTCGAGTTTGCAGATGAGGACAAGATGTTGATGGCCTGGCGAGACTTCCTGGAGAAGGTCGACCCAGATGTCATCATCGGCTACAACATCTCCAACTTCGATTTCCCCTATCTGCTGGACAGAGCGAAGCACCTGAAGTGTGGAAAGTTCCCATTCTGGTCAAGATTACGAAACGTCCAGTCTGTTGCAAAGGACACAAACTTCTCGAGCAAGCAGATGGGCAACAGAGATACAAAGGCAACCAACACCAACGGCCGTCTTCAACTCGATCTGCTTCAATTGATTCAGAGAGACCACCAGCTCAGAAGTTACACTCTCAATTCCGTCTGTGCACATTTCTTGAACGAACAGAAAGAAGACGTACATCACACTATGATTACTGAGCTGTTCAACGGTACCCCAGAGTCACGACGAAGATTGGCTGTTTACTGCCTGAAAGATGCTTACCTTCCACAACGTCTTATGGACAAGCTCTTGTGTCTCGTCAATTACACTGAGATGGCCAGAGTCACGGGTGTGCCATTCAATTACCTCCTCTCTCGTGGACAGCAAGTCAAGTTCATCAGTCAACTCTTCCGAAAGGCTTTGGAACAGCAACTTGTCATCCCCAATCTCCGCAGCGAAGGAACAGACGAACAGTACGAAGGTGCTACAGTCATCGAACCCACCAGAGGTTATTACGACGTTCCCATCGCCACTCTCGATTTTGCCTCGCTGTATCCAAGTATCATGCAGGCTCACAATCTGTGCTACACCACTCTGCTCAACAAGAATGCTGTCGACAAGTTGGGCTTCAAAAAGGATGAGGACTACATTGTCACGCCTAATGGTGATCTCTTCTGTACGGCAAAAATCCGAAAGGGTCTCCTCACGCAGATTCTGGAAGAACTTCTGGGTGCCAGAAAGCGTGCCAGAAAGGAGTTGGCTCAGGAAAAGGACCCATTCAAGAAAGCTGTCTTGAACGGTAGACAGCTGGCTCTGAAGATCAGTGCAAACAGTGTGTACGGTATCACGGGAGCTACAGTTGGAAAACTTCCCTGTCTTGCCATTGCCTCAAGTACGACCTCTTATGGTCGTCAAATGATTGAAAAGACCAGAGACGAGGTCCAAAAGCGCTACACCATCGCCAACGGATACAGCCATGATGCTGAAGTGATCTATGGTGACACCGATTCGGTCATGGTCAAATTTGGTCCTAGTGATCTTGCGAAGGCTATGGAGCTGGGCGAGGAAGCGGCCAATTACGTTTCTTCAAAATTCATCAAGCCTATCAAGCTTGAATTCGAGAAGGTTTACTTCCCATATCTTCTTATCAATAAGAAGCGTTACGCCGGACTGTACTGGACTAATCCCAACAAGTGGGATAAGATGGACAGCAAAGGTATCGAGACTGTCAGAAGAGACAACTGTCGTCTTGTACAGACGGTCATCGAGACGAGTTTGCGCATGCTGTTGATCGATCGCGACGTCCAAGGCGCCCAAGAGTGAGTTTTATCTGCATTCGAATGCTTCGATTGAATACTGACTATTTGCAGCTTCGTCAAAGAGACTATCGCCGAACTGTTGCAAAACAAGGTCGACATGTCAAATTTGGTGATCACCAAAGCCCTGACCAAGAACGACTACGCTGCCAAACAGGCCCACGTGGAGCTCGCTGAGCGTATGAAGAAGCGTGACGCTGGTTCTGCTCCTGCACTTGGTGACCGTGTCGCATATGTCATGGTCAAAGGTGCAGCTGGCGCAAAGAACTACGAGAAGTCCGAAGACCCCATCTTCGTGTTGGAGAACAACCTTCCCATCGACACAAGATACTACCTCGACAACCAGCTCGCCAAGCCTCTAGGTCGTATCTTCGAGCCCATTTTAGGTGAGAAGAAGGCTGGTCAGCTTCTGACTGGTGAGCACACCCGATCCATCAGTGTTGCTGCTCCGACCATGGGTGGTCTGATGAAGTTCGCCAAGAAGACCGAGACCTGCATGGGTTGCAAGAAGCCTTTAACCGGCAAGGACGAGAAGGGTGGCGCTGTCTGCGAGAACGACCGTGACCGTCTCGGCGAGCTGTACCAGAAGACTCTGAGCAAGGTCGCTGAACTCGAGGTCCGCTTCGCCCGCCTCTGGACCCAGTGCCAGAGATGCCAGGGCAGTATGCACAACGAAGTCATTTGCTCCAGTAGAGATTGTCCCATCTTCTACATGCGCATGAAGGCCAAGAAAGATGTCGAGGACTCGGGCAAGGAGCTCGTCCGTTTCGACAATGACGGTGCTCTTTGGTAAGTTACCTAGACGAGTTCCTTTCTTGCGCGGCGTTTGATGGCGAATATGGATTGGGCATGCATTAGATCATTATGAGGGAACATGGGAAGGATGAAACTTGCTCGATCAGCGTAATGGGGATTCCGGAACTCGGACAAGAACAGAAGACATGCATATGTATCGATATATGACTATACGAGCTTTGAATTAGCAAAAGACATGTTTTACAACCAACGCTGTACTGTGTGCTTTTTCTTGTGTCTGGCGTAAATGTACAAAATGCTTGATACATGCCTCTCTTTTAGTGTGCGGATCGTCCTTGACTTATAACTTCACATGCAAGGAAAATCACCTTCTTTGCAGCTACACAAACTACGAACATCTTCCACCATACTCCTCTCACTAGCTCTCTACGTACGAGTTAGAAACACCGGGACGCCCGTAGCCCCGTGGTTATAGGATAGATGTTTACGTATCATCACGGCTGTCCTAAACTGGAGAAGACGTTGCTCGGAGATACAGGGCCAACTCTGCCGTACATTCCTCATCGACTCGGCACCTAGCAGGCGAGATTGACGCACAAATGCACGCCGGAAGGAGCGATGGAGAAGTGACGTTTCAAACTGCTCGTTATCAGATCTAGCACATTGACAAGGTTGGAAAGAGACGAATTCAAGAACAGCATCTTATGTATTGGTACCAAACGTGTATACCAGAGAGGGACAAGCAAGTTTTTGAAGGAGGAAATCTTTTCTTACAACAACTCGGGAACAAAAGAACTTTACACAAAAAAAGAGCAAAAACGTCAACAACAATGCACAAAGGGGACTCGCTCGAAACAGAAACTCGGTACAAATGAGAAAGAGGGAAAAGGGAAAAGATGCAAACAACAACAGACAGACCGCTACCCTTTCTTTACACCAACGCCTGCTCGACTGAACCAGAAAAGGAAAACCACGATGGTAAAACAAAGGGAAAGATCGAAAAATTCAATGCTTTCCAGAACCGACAAAAAAAAACAGGACCGGTCTCCCCTGATACACATCTTTCTCCTACATCTCCCATGTATGCCCTCGACACCTCCCAGGTAAGACTTTCGAGCTCTATGCTGGTGCCTTGTTGATCTCGACACTCAGAGCCCTGCAGCAGCCAAGTGCTCCCCATTCTCAAGCCGAAGGAGAAAGACAAAAGAAAAGATTGAAGGAAATTTCTTTTTTACTCTTTTCCCGAGGCTTTCGAGATGGTTGAGGAAGGGTGAGACAGCTGAAAAGGCGGTGAATGATGAGAATGACTCAAGCAAAGAAAGAAGAATGCGGAAGGATGCAAGTTTTTGCTTTGATAGAACAGAGTATCGAAAACAAGAGCGATAGCGTACTTCCAAAGACATCCCCATTTTTGTTGCTCAAAAGGTTCTCCGGGCCGGTGTAAGTATTATGTATGGAATGTATAACAGTAAAAAAGAGATACAAGGTGATGGGATTGCAGTTTTCTCGTCCGAGCGAAGCGATCGGACAGAGCAGTGCGAATGGTCCTTGTGGTGTTCCTTTCTCTTCTTTTGGTTTCCCCGTAGCGCTGCGTAAAAGTCGTAGAAGCGGCAGAGAGAGTAAAAGAGGTGAAAGATGTAGAAGAGAAGCGGGGGGAGGAGAGTGATGACGATGGGGAGCATAGACGGGCTCGCATGAATGCTCAGCGATGAGAGCTGGGTATCTAGCCACAGCACAGGACCTTGAAGAACTTTTGCATGCCTGAAGGCTTCTGTTCAGGCTGTTGTTGAGGCTGTTGGACGCGCTGTGCTTGGGCCGAGGGCTGAGTGGTGCTTTGCCTGCTTGGCTGGGTGTTTTGCAGGCGGCCAGGGAGGTTGCCAGAGCTGTTGGCGAATTGAGCGGCAGTAGAGCCTTCCGGCGGGGCAAGGTCACCGCCTTGGCTTGTCCTCTTCTGAGCGTAGTCTTGGCTGTAGTGGCGGTTGGTGCCCGACTGGCGTTGTGCTTGGGCGGGTGATCGAACAGCGCCGGGCTTGGGAAGCTCCTGCTCGAGGCGACCCGGAGGGATGGGAGTCTTACTGGCACGGTTGGCGTGGACGTCGCGGGCAGAAGTGTTGGCGACATTGTTGTGGTGGGCATGCAGGTGAGCCTGGCTGGGGTGTTGCTTCATGGCCTCCCAGCCCTTGCCGTTGTTCAACTTCATCCAATCGTACTCGCCGTCCTCAACCTCGCCACTGTTCTTCAGTGCCTGGGTGAAGAGGTCGCGCAGGTAGTCGTAGTCGGGTGTGTCCTCGAAGCCAAGGTTGCGAACGTACGAAAGGTACTTGTTGAATTCCTCTGTGAACGAGATATGTTAGCAACGATAATTTGAGAGTGCGTTGTTGGTTGCCTACCAGGGAAGCCCTCGCACAGATCCTTAATGGCAGTTGTCTGCTTCTTCTCTCCAATCTTCTCGTACTTTTGCTTGTTGGTAGCAGCCTTCAGGCCCTGCCAAGGCAGACCACCACGGAGGAAGTACATGAAGACGTGGCCCAAAGCCTCGAGATCATCTCTGCGACTCTGCTCACGGCCCAGGTGGGTGTTGATGGACATGTAACGGGCTGTTCCGCTGAGGGACTTGCGCTCGCGGTAGGGAATGTGCTGCTTCGTCTTTGGGTCACGGTATTGCTTGGCCATGCCGAAGTCGACGACGTGGATAACGTTGGCGGCTTTGGTGCCAGGGCGGCCGATGAGGAAGTTATCGGGCTTGATGTCGCGGTATATCAGGTTCTTCTCGTGGATGGTCTGGACGCGCGACAGCATCTGCTTGGCGACCATGACGACAGTCTTGGTAGAGAAGCGACGGTTGCAGTGGTCGAACAGGTCTTCGAGGGAAGGGCCCAGTAGGTCAATGACGAGGATGTTGTGCAGACCCTCTTGACCGAAGTAGTAAACATTGGGGATACCAGCTGTACGTGGGGTTAGACGTGATAGGTTGGGGTAGCAAGAGGCAGGACTCACGGCATCCTACAAGGATCTTGTATGTACGGTACTCATCACGCAGCTGGGGAGCATCGCTCTTACGCGGTTCCTGCTCGGGTTAGGGCATGTTGGCAGGACAGAGGAGGAAAGGAGAGGTTGTTGTGGGCACGCACGAATTTGATGGCAACCTGAGTGTTGTTCAACAGGTTGGTGCCCTCGAAGATGACACCGAAGGAACCCTCGCCAATCTTTTTGCCGACGCGGTAATGCACGCCGACGACGTTGGATGATGAAGACGACATGGCGTAGGCTTGGTCGTGGGCGTGTCGGGCGTGTCAAACACCAGAGCCAGTTGTGGTGATGCTATTCCGACACTTGACAGGTCGATTGGGAGATGAAGAAATACGTGGACAGGTGGTCGACGGGAGCAGAGGGCGCCGACTCGGAAAACGGAGTTGTTGGCGATCGAGGGCAGATTGGAGCAAAAGAGGGAGGTTGGGTGTTTCGGCTTCCGACAGCGAAGGGCACGGGGGAGACACAACAGCCTTCTCGACGGGTGAACGGGCAGGCAGGACGGGGCGGGCACAGCAGGAGCGACGACAACAACAGACAAGAGACGCGCCGGACCTTGAGAGCGCTCAACGATGGTGGGAGCGAGGGTATGCGGTTATGAGATAATACGCTCAATAGGCCTCCAGGGAGCCTGATGAGATGCAGACGGCAGGTGTTGTTGACGCGAGAACTTCGGCTGATTCAGCCCGCCCCTGATAGACTTCGCCGTACGCGCTAGCGCCGACAAACATGGAAAGTCCACAATGCCCAGACCCACTTCCGCCGTGCCCATCTACAAAACCCGCCCAGCTATCACCTCATCCCTTGCCTTTGACACCTTGAGCAACAGGCAGGTCCAGAACCACTTATCATTCACGCTGCGCACCACTTTTCTTGCCTCCGACCCTTCAGATTTCGTCAAGCGGACACCCTGCACGGCGCCCGAACACGCTCAATCTATTTCCTTGTGCACGGAACTTTAGACAATCAAATTTCGCTTGTCGTCTGTGAACAAATCCCAAAAATTCCTTGTACTTTCGACCACCTGTCGAGCCATGCCCTATCATTTAACTAAACTCCCGCTTATGCCATTTGTACATCGCCGTCATCCTCCGTCTGTTGCTCTGACTCGGTAGCCTCATTGTTGTCGGCCATTGGTGCGTCTGTGTTCGTCTCCGCAACCACCGCCCCATCGTTTTCCGCTTCCTCCAACGTCTGTTTCAGTTGTTGAGCAGCTGCCTCCTCCTGCACATTTGCCGCGGCTTCTTCTTCCAGCTTCTTCTTGGCTTCTTCAAGACACACTGCATGCCAATGATCCGCATTTGATCTTTCAATCAGCGACTGTAGTTTCCTGTCCTGAATCAAATTGTCGTGCATGATCGGGTCACGAAGCTCTTCTTGTGGGAATCTGCTTTGAAGTTCCTCCGCAGTGCATCCTGCGCCCAGTGTCTCGCTAGGAGTCATCATGCGGATGCCTGAGCCTGGGTGGAACAATGCTGTGTCAAACGTCAGCCAAGTTCTCGTCTTTGGTCTTGTCAACTTACAAAGCTCCAGACCATGCATCATGGTCTGACATGCAAACGTGTCTCTGATGTGCCTCGAGATCAGCTTGTCTGTCCGCTTTCTTGTGTTGTTGATGAATTCCCAGTCATCTTGCAGGTAGCATCTCTTCCAAATCATGCGGAGATTTGTCTCAAATCTTCCCTCCTCCATTCTAGACTTGCCAGCCTCGAGCACCTGTAGGGCCATCAAGAACTGCTTGCCAATGATATTGGCTTCATTGTCTTCGCTGTCCTTGGTATCCATCAGTGTCAGAATGTCAATGACCTCCTCCACTGACAAGGCCTCATTCCTCAGCATGTGTTCGAACGATGCCTCGAGCAGTGCATACAACGCAGGAGTCTTCAACTGGAGGTACGCTGCGTAAGCATCACATGCCAGTTGGACCTCTGCCTCAATATCAACTGCTGCGTACAGAATATATTGCAGGTGCTGTCTGATAGCTTCTTGTGTGTTGACCACTGTCAAGTCTCCATTGAGCAGTTCCGCATTGCCTTTGCTTCCGGTCTCTTCAGCAGCAGCCAAAGATGTCAGCTTCGCAAGCGAGAGCTCAACTTTCTTGTTCCAGAATTTGACCTCTTGCTCTTGGGCTAGATTTGTCAGTGCTGTCGATGCTTCTTGGAAGTCGCCCTCTTGAAGTACATCATTAATCCAACATAGGCGACCACGAGCTTTCTCGGCTCTAAGGTAGCGTGTCAGAGGTTTTCGGAACTTCTCTGCCTCCACTAATAAGCCATAGCTACGGTAGTTGGACAGGTGGGTATCAAAAAAGGCGTTGGCCCATTCCTCGCCGAATGTCTTGAAGTAGCGTTGAACTCTGGCTTGCATCTTGTCCATCTTGACCTGGGTCTCTTCCCTATCGTGAGCTACAACTCCAGGGTCGTTCAGGACGGTGGACATGAATTGAGATTCGTTGATGACCAGCAGCACCAGTGTCTGCATGTCTTTGTAGTGCTCGGCAATACCGATGCCGGCGGCAGACTGACCGATCTTGTTGAGAGAGCGCAGGTGGTGCGAGCGTGCCTGCTCGAAAATCTTTGCGAGGTTTCTGGCTTGGGCCTGGCCGTTCTCATCGTGCACCTTTATGTACCCAATCCGTTCCCGGTAGCAGAGACAAAGAACATTGATCATATGAACATTCTCGTTAACGACCTTTTCGACGACCACGACATCCGAGTCTCCAGAAGTCTCGTCGAAGGCATCAATAGCAAGATCGCGTGATATGTCAATAAATCTGTTCAGAGCCTTGAGAACCTCATTCTGCGAAGTCCAAGGCTCTATGAGGTCCTCATAGCCTTCTTCCAGCACGCCGTCACTGAACAATGTCGAATCCAAGCCATAAATTTCGACATTGTCGGTACGGAACTTGAAGACGGCATCATAAAGGCTGAACAATACGTCGTTGGCTTCGCTGACAAAACGCATCAGGTTCTTACGCTTTCCGTCCTCATTTAGTGTGATGATGGACATCAGAATGTGGGTACGCAGCCTGTCGATGCCACTGACCTCGTTAACAAACCAGTGCCTCATTGGATCGGCGCCGTCGTCGACGGATAATTGCTTGGGACGAGATCTGAAATATGCTTGGATGACGATAGGTAGTAAAGCAGATTTGGGTGAGTTCTCTTCGTATGTGGTCCAGATGGCTTGGGCAGCGGCTAATCTTTCTGCGTCGAGCAAGAGCTTCCACGATGTCGATTTGGACACAGGAGGGTAGTCGCTGCGGAGATGAAGGATCAAAGCACGAATCGCCTTGATGCGATTCTGGAGATGTGCTTCCATGGATGAGGCAAGGGGTGGAATGAATTGAGAAGTAGAGCGCAGAATCTCATCACTAATGAGTAGTGCAGCTGTTTCGGTCTCTTCGAGGTCGTAGCGATCGTAGGGTTTGCGGGAAAAGTCGAGAATATTATCTGACATGGTTCCGTAGAAAATGGCCTGCTCAATTTTGGTCTTGATCGATGGATGAGCAACATCAGTAGACGAAGCAGAGATACGAGCAAGTCCGTGACCCTTGATGAAGATGGCACAAGAAGAGGTACCCTTGTTGTCGATCAAATCTTCTTCGCAAGCTCCCTCAATGGTGACATGCTTATCTGATCGTAGGCGGATAGCATCTTGGAAGGGACCCGAATTTGTGATGGAAGCGACAATGATCTCGTGTTCAAATATGATGAAAGCAGTGTGTCCAGGATTGGGTAAAAGTAGGCGTGGACGAGAGGTAGCCGGAGAGTCCGGTGATACAGTGTTGATTGGGATGATACCGTCAAGACGAGCGTTCTCCTGCCCATCCATGGTGACTTGGGCCATGGCATACAATGGGGATGAAGCAGGGCCAGCCTGGACGAGCAAGACCAATTGTAATGGAGCGTCGGCGGCCGAAGATGCAGGGGTAATGACCATGTCGAGCAGACTGATGTTATCCTCGCCCAACAAAGCTGCCAGCTCATTCTGCAAGAATTGGCGGAAATTAAAAGCGCCTCTGAAAGTGGGTTGGCCAGACCAAGCCAAATGCCAGGTGTAGACTTGGCCAGTCTCGGTGGCAGCAATTGCCTGAATCTCGCGTCTGGTAGGAAGCGGGCGAGTGCGCACCGAAACAATGTCGCGTTTCCAAGGGCCAACTCCGAGAGCGTTCTTGAGACTGCCGAACAGACCACTACTGCTGGCGGCCTCGGTTGACCGCAAGAAATGTGCTGAAACCTTTGGTCTGCCTTGGTCATCAATCAAGCTCATCTGAGCGATGCGACCCGAGCTGAGTGTGACGATAAATCCGGCATGATCGGCTGAGTCGAGATGGATGATAGTCTCACCGCCGGATAATGAGCCGATGTTTCCGTTCACGGCTGTATTTTGCTGATTGAACAAAGTCAAGGACTCGGCGGTGTCTATGTTTTGCCAGTAGGTGACATTGCCGGTAACTGCAGAGACAACCACTAGTCCGATATCTCTTGTAGGTGATGTAACGAGGGCGGCAAGAGGGAGAGGGTCGGTGGAGCGAGCTGGTCGTGGCACATCAAATGTCTTCGGGTGTGCGACGGGAATTGGGGAGGTGTAATCCCAGATGTAGGCGCGTTCACGAGTAACAGCTAGAGCGAGCGGCGGTGAGGAGAGAATGGATGCACGATAGTCTAGGCTTTGGTCAGACGAGGCAAAAGACTTGGTAGCGGACGTGGTATTCGTACCGCTGGCGCTGTTGCGCAGAATGTCTGGTGTGCTGGGAAGATGGCGCACACTGTACTGTTCTGTTTGTGCCTGCGAGACGTGTCCTGGTCAGCGGCTGCAGCTGGATAGAAGATTAGGTGGGTGCGATACCAAGAGGGTGCTGTTGTCGCTCTTTGGCGACCTCTTGTGACGCGCGCCGACGTCTCCTGTGCGGGAGAATGAGGCCGAGCTCTGGACAGCAAGCGCACTTAGTCCACTGCGTAGCGATTCTGTCGTGTCGGCAGGAAGCGATTGCGGTTCAGGGTCGTGCTTCTTGTTCAATCTGCGTATCTTTCGTTGCGGACCACTTGGGCTGTTTGATTCTTCGGGTTTCCGAGGTCGTCGTTTAGGATTGCGCACTGCGCTACGGCGCATGCTGTCGCCGCCGTCTGTAGTGACCGACATGGACATGGTTGCGCGTTGTGAAGGAGTGGATGGAAGATGGGTTGATGTGGATGAAATAATTCTTGTTTTGATGATGATGGTCGGGTAGAGCTGCGCGAGCTTGGCCGGAGCAACGATACGACTTTCACTTGCTCTTAACTCCGCTACCTTTCTCACAAACTGCATCTGCCTGTTTCACGCGAACACGACTTGACTCTGATTCTAATCTCTAGTTGAACGCGTATATGGCCCTATCTCCCAGTCCGGGTGCCGAATATTCTTCTTAAGTGGACTGCGACCGTAGGCCCTTAGGATAAAACACGCCATTGGCCTGCCTGCACTGCACGATCTTAGAGCATCAGATCGGACTCTCTGCTTCTCCATCTGGATCACTTTCTCCAACCTCACCGACCCTTGAAGACTCGAGTCTTTGCCCTCTAATGGAAACATCTGCACAATTCCAACGTGCATAATGCAAGCTTAATATTATGAAATAAAGTCTCCAGATCACCCCCGCATTGTACCCGCACGGGCCGAATTGTTCGACCATCATGGTCTGGTGACGATGTGGGAGACAACTCGAGATTGTGACAGGAAGATATCATCCGCGTAGAACATTACTCAGTTTTTATCAATCGAGGCATTGGCTATCCTGTAGTAAACAGAAGGCTTTTTACTCATAAGACATCCACGTCTTCCATCCAATCCGCTGGAGGAATGGATGTACAAATATCTTGTAGCATACAGAAGTATCCGGCCATAGCTCCTTGACCCCCGCATCCGATCTGCAATGCTCACCACTAGAAGTCCCGATGGCGTGAGTATTGGTCTCCCTCGCCTTCGTTCGGGAAGAAGGATCCAGAAACATACACAGCATGAGAGGTGCCTGATGGGATAGATGGCAGTAGCATTGACCTCCAGATGGTCATTCGATCCAGGCAAAATCGCTGTAGCTCAAAACTGCTATGGTCGGCAGTTGTTGACGCTTTTGTACAATGACAAGCTTCACGGCTCCGAGGAGTGCTGTCACGCGAGCAACGTAACTGTCGAGCTCTGATGGTTCCTTTATATTAAGCTTTCCTTGCTACCAACCTCAGCTTCTCTCCTTCTTCCATCTGCCTGATCGCAATTCCACACGACACATCTGTACAACTTCAACCACTATCCAATTCTTCTTCAAACATCATCGACCTTACTCAAAACTCCTATCTACGACCAGTGAGTCTCCCAATTCGACCGAGCCATATCAACATAGACGCGCCTTCTCAATCTCCATCTGAAGCTTCTCGAACTTGCACGCGACCACACTTCGAGGCTGACAAGTGACTCTCATAGTGACCCGTTCTCACAAAGTCAACGACCGTGACCACGTTGGTCTCGCCAACGGCACTGCTTCTCCCGAAGAGCATCTCCCTCGCTACTTTGCCAAGTCCGGGTTCAGTGCCAATGACAACCCCAACAGAATCAAGAAGTCTGGTAACGGCAAGGGCAACTGGTATGTAACTCAAGACTATCCCTTTCGGGGTCCTAACACAGGTTTCATAGGGGCCGCCAAGGTGAAGAGCTCGAAGACATGGACGACATGTACCGCCCGAGCAAGCCCCGCCGCCGCAGCAATGCCTCTGCCCAACTTCTCGACGCCATGACTTCCAAGTTTGAAGTCGTCGAGGCCGAGCCTATGTTCAAGGAGAATGTCCATGGTGCTTCTGCCCACGACTATGCTGTCCTGGAGAAGACCATGTCTATGGAGTCTGCCCCCAGTGAGGCTGGAACTACTACTTCTTCAGAGGGTGATGAGGGAATGGCCAAGTAGAGGTAAGAGGGTGATAGACTGTAAGAATTGGGCATGGGACACCGCTGGCGTTTGTCTTGTGGTATCTACCATTCACCTAGAAGCGATATTGGTAAGGTGGGTGGCAGGGCTCGATGTCCTGCACATCGATACCGATTGAAAGCTTTCTAGCATGTATTACGAAATGACACGAATTTATTGAAGCTGAATTATTGATCACAGCAAGTTGATCAAGAAACGATGGTGCACAGCATCGAAGCTTTGATTTGAGACATGATATGATCGAAATCTAACATTGGCAGCTTCTGTATCAGTAAACGATATATCTTCTGCTCAGTGCACGGGACAACAGGCTCTATGGAATCAGCGGTCACTCCATTGCCCTCTAATAGTTGTTGTTGCAGCAGGAACAGTGATAAATCGTCTTGCGATCAATGCCAGCCGGGTGACCCTGCCATTAAAGGCTCCGCGGAAGCTCGGAGGCAGCAGCAGCTCCTCAGCCAAATCTCAATCCTTCGCGTCTCTCGCGATACAGGCAACACTGATCACAGTCCAAGTATGACGTGCAGCATGGGTCTCCAGCTTCAACAGTCCTGGGGAGCTATAAGACCACGTCCATCGTGGTCCGCAGTGAGACAAGAAGCGTACCTCACTCGCCATGACCTCCGGCCCACCACTTCAACTCCCGCCGACGTCAGTCGGTACTCTGTCGCATGCATACACTAGTCACATCAGCGACTGTGCTCGCACAAGTGTATACTACCTCTATTCCTCGAGTTTCTCAGCCACGACTCTCGCGTCGCTGTGCGATTCTCTGACGACATCCTACGTGCGCGATGTTCTAGGAGACGAGTCGGTGGAGGACTATCAACGGTTCCTCACGCCCATCTGTACTCCCTTCGCCCGTGTTCAAGATTGTATCAAACACCACTTCGAGACTCTGGACAAGTGGATCCTCGAACACCAGGTCCCGAACGAAGACACAGGCATCTATCCATTCAGCATTGTTGTCTTTGAGGAAAATGAGAAAGAGGCACTGCTCGTACACCTCGACTACATAAGTAAGCGATGGCATATAGGCTCCATCCGCTTGCCCGCGACAGATCTCGCTCTGGACCTGAGCAGCCTCATGATGGGCGACGAGTGGTTCGGAGATCTGTGCTACAAGTACGGTGTCAGTGTTCCCCAGAACGATCCCGCGATTGATGAAAACTGGAAGGATCACGAAAAAGATGAGACTGGCGCGTGGAAGAATAACGCCCCGAGATTTGCTATCTTCTCAACCGGTATGAGCCATGCATTGCCTGTAAAGAGTATGCTAGACGATGCACACGATGATGCACCATCTGGTCATCATGATGTCGAGCTCTTTGGTCTGACTGGTGGACGCTATCTCGGTGACAAAGACCAGCTCAGAGCTCAATTTCTCGTCTACGTGGCAGCCGATCAGAGGGGTGAGAAGAGACACGAAGGAAAAGGGCCATGTCTCTCCTGCAAGCCTTTGCACAAGAGCATCTTCATCGAAGTCGATGATCCTGATCCAAGGACCAACGGTGTCTTGGTGTCTAGGATGAAATGGAGCCAGGACACAGAAGAAAAAACCGACGATCAGCTGACTGAGATTGGAAAGAAGGCAGAGATCACGACAAGAAGAGTAGGCGTCGCGTTCGCAGTAGCTGCTGCAAAGGCCATGGCTATGGATGACTTGACTTTGCAACCCGAAATATGGAAGAAGAAGAAGACATAAATGATGCTTCGTCTCATATCATCGCTGACGCACAACGTAGCTAGTGAGGGTATACCATAAAATCGATTGCCCTCACTATTTTCCTTAACACAGAGTTGTCGCCATCTGAGTCGACGCGAACCGTCTTATCTCCATTCAGACAGCGCCTTTGTGAGGTTCAGAAGCCCGAGTCTGATAATGGCGAATAGCAACCGCCTCGGGAGATCTGTGTAGTCCTGGTGACTCCAACAATTACCTCAAGCCTCGCAATTCTACCATAACATCAGTCTTCGACTCATCAATCGTCAAACTATGCAAAGCATGTCTATCTTGTCATATCTCCTCCTAATTACCATAATTTCTTCGCCCCAAACCAACCCGCTTGGAAAAGACAGCTCGCATTCTCTATACTAAAACTCCCCATCTCGCATCTCTGACCCATCGAAATTACAACCATGAATTCCCTCACCAACGACCCCTCAATCTTCGACGGCGTCCACGAGATCCTCGCATGCCACAATCACCCTTTCATCCTAGTCGGCCCCAGAGCCATCCGCTGGATGGGAGTCAACGCACCCCTCGATCCAGCCTGCGACATTGTGCTGCGCAAGGACCAACTCATCCGCATCGTCACCCACCTCGCCAACCACAAAGACTGGAAAATCACAGATATGCGTCACGAAGACCCAAATCTAGGACACAGCTTCCGCCACGATCCCATTTTCGCCGAAGCAGATGCACTTCTCGAGCGCAAGTGTTGGACTGACGATGGTGTCAATGCCAGATATCTGCGCATCTGGTCTGATGAGACGTTACATCTGAACATAAGGTCTAGATCCCAACTCGTGAGGGTTCCTGATATTCACACACGCAAACCAGTGCTTGTGGAAATGGATTGTCATCCTTGTAGATACAGAGATGACGATGTTTGGTTTGGTCCCGATACGATAAATATGGCCATGGAATCATCGCCATTGCCTTTCAATTTGCCACGATGCGGACTACCTTATCGCAACTATAGGGTCTATATCCCCACTATACCGGCTTATTGGGATGCCCTGGTTGCTCAGAAAGAGCAGGATGGTAAGAGAGGACTCAAGAAATTGGCATCGAGACAGATGAATTTGCTGTTCAGGTATCTCTTGTGCGATCTTTGGAACGCCATGAAAGAAGCAGAGAGCGATCAGGAGATTTCCGGCGAAGAGTCGGCAAAAGTGGCGGTCTGATGTTTGCGATGTCTAGATATGTCGTGGATGAAAAGGATGTTTGAGGAAGTCTGAATGTAGCATCATGAGTTGCCACAACCGTATTCGAATAGCATGTAGTAACGTCGACGTAGCTGCAGAGGAATTGGACCGGTACTGAACTCATGCTCCACTTCGAGGGTCCCAAAGTAGCTGTAGAAAGACAGGATGCTTCCAGTGATCAGTCATGTATCCGCTGGGAGCGATACTTTTCTGCGGTCTCTTTGGATTGTCATATCAGAATGAGTTTCTTTAATGCATACTAACGCGCATCACTAAGCCGAGAGCTCGATTATGATGCGATTTCTGTGCCCCTATGTCCATGTTACTTGATATCGGATCAAGTAAATGTGTGCATCGATGTCTTAGCAAGACAATACAGACGTCCTCAGCACACGCTCTTCTTGTCGATTAGATCAAGCACCCTGCTTTTCGGCCATTCGAGATGTTCTAGCCACTCATCTCCCAAGACCTCTTCCACCCGTTGCAAAAGCTTCGAAGGCCATTCATGCAAAGGCCACATGGTGTCAGATCTCAACCTCATAAGTACAGAATAATATCCAAGAATCAACAATGCAATCGGTTTGCGTGCAATGAGCATGTCGAGGAACCGCTTCTTGATCTCTATCGGCCAGATCTGGACCAATCGTGCGTCGGGATGAAGATTCGGACACTCTTCCAGAAGTGTGATGAAAGAAAAGATCTTTCGTGTTGCATCGAGACAAACTAGAATGTCTTCTTCGATTGTGCAGTGTATGTTGATCAGGTCTCGCAAGACAGGATAAGGCGGATATTTAGACATGAGATCCTGCTGCCATGGATCTTCATCGTCCAAGGCGGGGCCGGCATCTGGATCGAACTCCACTTGCTCAATCTGCCATTGGCGTTCTAGAACAGTCCTTATGCCTCTTGTCATGTGAAAGGAGATAAGCATGTCATCGATAGGATCGTTTCGCCGGCTGACCCGATATGGATGTTGGTATAGCGGCTGAGCGAGAGCAACGACCGAGGTGATGGCACTGAATTTGACCACTGCTTCGACATTGCATTTGTTGATATCGAGAAGGTGCGGCCGCACTAAAGCGAGTGCCGAGTTCTGATGCGCGCAGGCCCGATCCAGCAATTCCGTTCTGGATGGCTGTTCTGAGAAAAGTTGCAGTGCCGACAAGCTCAAGATGCTGTGCAGCACATATGGGAAGGCGAAGCCGATCTGAATATCATCACCATCACGTCCAATGGCTTGATTGTGACGCATCTGTCTATACAGTAGCTCCAGATCCGCAATCGGCAACGGTTGCAGATGTGGAGGACTCAAAGGTGCCGGGATACTGACACAAGACGATTTGAACCCCTCGCCATGCCGTGTTCGAAAGCTCGGGCTCGCCTGACCGAAGGTCGGAGAAGCATTGCTAGGGAGTGTGAATCCCTCACCGGGTTTAGCGGTGGTAGATTCTGCTGTATCACTTGCGAGGCTACACATCTTCTTGACCTTTTTGCAAAGACCACATGTCGGTTGTTGCTCGTCGCACTGTACCAGCATGTTAGACCAGATAGGAAAGATCCAGACGTGAGATGCTATACCTTGACATGCCGCTGCTTACAGTACTGGCAACCGTTTGTTGACTTTTTATGGGCTCGTCGCTGCCTGCCACTGGCCGCAAGTGCTTCTGCTGCCATCAGTCCAACGTATAGCAATGCGTATACAAGCAGTTGCAGTTGACGGCGTATGAGTAGTTCACAGAAACAGTCAAGATCGAGTGACGAATGGAAAGCGTATCCAGCTATCACTGAAGAACCACATATTTGCTACTGCAAAAAACGAGGTGCTCCTGTCAGAGCCATGCGTATCCCAAGGAAGAAAGCAATTTCGGGATGCGTATTCTCCACAGATTTATCTCCAGAATGCATCGGCCGTTCACCGGTCCTTCCTTTGACATCAGAGCGATGTCGAATTCAGCTTGTGAATTGGGAACACGAGTGAGGGCAGGAATCTGGAAGGAAGGAGGCTTTCGGCAGATGGATGCCGCACGCGATCAGCTCCTCGTGTCCAACCTCAAGCCTTGCTCCTCCGCAATTGCTACATCTCACTGTCTTTGCTACGTTCGTGCTTGCCTAAAGAATGCCTTTGTAGCAGACAGGCTTTTCGGTGCAAGAAATCTCACGGATGGCGATTTTGCGCAGTCATGTCGCGTGCTTCTTCGACGCCATGAGGTAATCACAGTAGACCATGTACCCTTGTCCGCCAGTCGTCAGGACATCTGCACATAGGTAACAAGCATCAGCACGCCTGAGAATGACGATCAATCTTCGCTCAGGAGACGGCGATAACAGTTTCAAGGGTCGCATCGACTCGGCAGCGTTTGTCGGCTTTGTCGCGCCCGACCTCGCGGAGGTCGTCGTCACACTGCCAATCCTTGTCTCCCGTGGGTCGCTTCCACTTCGAATAAATGAGAATCGATCACCAAGGCAGGTTTGTTTCGTAGTTAGTCCCGTTACTCCTTTCCCAGTCCTGCTTCAATCTACCACGCAGTGTCCAGTCCCTCTAACCACCCACTCAACACAACACAACACAACCATGGCTAGCCGTCAGTTCGTCGACCCGGTTCAACTCCTCCGAATCACGCCTCTCATCGCAGCGACCTTGACCCTCGATCATGCCTTCGACAGCAACCTCTTCCTCTCAGCCCTCAACCAGCCCGAAACGCGCTCGAAAAGCAATGCCGCTCTCTCCACCTACTTCCCCGTCGTCTCTCACGCAGGCTTCTACCGCCGCTTGACTTCCGTCTCTTTGACCCTCGTCACCGCCATCGCCAACTTGTACTCCCGCGGCAGCCCGGCAAGAGCTTGGTACCGCGCCGGTGCGATATTCGCAGTCGCACACTTCATCTTCATGCCCTTCATGATTGGCTCCAAGGAAGCCATTCGTACAAATCATCCTGCAAGAAATGCGAATATTGCTTTGGACGAGTGGCTTTGGTTCAACAGATTGAGAGGTCTGACTGTTGACTTGGGTGCTTTCCTCGCTCTGGGTGTCGCTGTTGTCAAGAGTTTGGGCAATTGAAAACATACACATCAGTGGTAACACGGAAGTTGCGGGACAAAATTCCTGGGGACAAGCAATAGCTTGAAGTGAGGGTCGCTGGCGTGCACCACTGCGACGCTCATCTGTCCAACGCACTGCCCCCTACGCGAGCCATCCATCATGGCTCTGCTCGGCGTCCATAAGTCGCGAGTTGAAGGATATTTTGACATAAGTCCGGGTCACGTGTCAGTGACGCGAAGTGATGGGAGACCAGATCAAAGCTGCGGCATGAGAATGGATGTGTGCTAGAAGTGGTGTGAACATTGCAAGTCTTGCATTGTTCCATGAAATACTATATAACTTAGAGGGTATCACAGAGTGACGACATATCGTCAAAAATATAAAGCAGAAGTGTAGTGCCTGTCAGCCTACAATGACAAAGGAAAGTAGTACCTCAGTCCTGTCGAGTCCAGTCCGTCGGTCTTGTATTATGTGGTTCCGAGCACCCGCAGTGTATGCCTCCTAGTAGCGACCCCAGACCTTTGTGTTGAGACCCATGTTGTTAGTGGGTTTACGCAACGGCGCCTCATCGCTGTCTGAAGTGTGTCGTCTGGAGTCGAAATTCTCGCCCTGCCCATCCGTCTTTCCAGAGCGTTCCGAAGGTGCGCTTTCGACTTCCACGGTTACTTCATCATGTCTGTGAACGACGAAACCTGTCTCATCTTCATGATCATGGTGCATTGATTCCTCCTCCTCGATGATGCCAAAGTGGTTGTGCATGGCTTCGACAGACTGGGGTCTGATGTTACCGAGCTCAACGTCGCCGGCCGGCACGGGCGTTTTCTGGATTGAGTCGCGTTTGCTTTGGCTGGTTGCCGTGTTGAAGGTGTAGCCTTTGCCGCCGAGGGTGCCGTTAGATGAGCTCTCGGGGTTGTTGAAGCGTACAGGTCCATTGTCTTGGTTTCGAGCGACATGGGCGATAAGTTCAGCCATGGACATTTCGATCTTCAGCTTTACAACGTAGGCCAAAGGATGGAACTATTGTCTGGTTAGCTAGATACTAATAAAATTGTCGTATGAGAAGATTACTAACCATGAGATATACGAGAGGGTTCTTCAACGACAACATGCCTGCACGATAAGTTAGCTGATTGCAACTTCAATTGCGGCCGCACTAGTCACTTACCGATAATCAAACAGTCCATAGCCAGCGAGAGTATGATCATCCAAAGGTTGAAGCGTACAAGCGGGCGATACTTGGTAAGACCAGGCTTGATGAGTTGCTTTTGGACGACGCGGATAAAGTAATAGTTCAAAGCAGCATCAACAAGCAAGATGATGACCTTCTCGATACGATCCCACACCACGTTCAGGCGTTCGTATGTTTTGTTGACTTCCATTTTGGCGGGGATCCAGATGCAGAAAACGCTTATGTTGACGGCGAGGATGACGATAGCAGTGCCATATTTGAGCTGTTTAGCCCGTGATCGGTTGACCATCAAAATTGACACGCGGTTGATGATGATCTGGAACAGGCAATGGACTTGGATGACCCAGAGTGAAAGGATGACGAACAGACTCCAGAGTCTGGGTTTGGTTAGTTGTGGTATCACCGTTCTTGCAATCGATAGACTCACTCAAGAGTAACAGGTCCTTGCAAAACCAGCCAACAGATAACGCTAAGTCCAAGAGAAGACAGCAGCTCGGCCCAGACCATCCAGATATACGGATGATTGAGATGGCCATTCCTTCTCTTCCACATGTGTCTTGTCTGCTTCATTGCGGTCCATGTCGTTAGGAAACCAAATCCGAGTGTGAAACCCCAGGTAATGGAGATGATGGCGAGGTCCGTCTCGCTAGAAATCTCGTTCCTCTTCTCCATGAGACATCTAATAGCAAGAACTGATGCCATGGCAGGCAGTTTCCGAGTCCGGGACAGGTGAAGAGCAAAGAACGTATATGGTCAGCGGGTAGTGTAAGCTCGAGCGGATGGGTTGTTCTACAGTTATGAAGTACACCAACACTTTGACCAGTTCTCCAACTGAAGCATAATGAAAAGAAAGATGGCCGCCAATGTAGCACGTGCTTCCAGAGTTCGGACGTTGACTCGAGAGCCTTGATACGACTCGCTTGTGACTTTGGGCCCTAGACCCCAAAAGCAATTGACAGTACCGCGGAAGGTTGAGGTTGAATCATAATTTCCAATTCTCGGCGAATTCTGCTAATGATGATGAGACCCATAGACAGTATTTCCTGTGCACAAAGTTTTGTCGGGAATACTGTATGTACCTATATCCCAGGGTCCGAAGGTACTGCCATATGTCAAGTCGAAAGCTTTATTCGGATCTCGAAATGCAGTCCTGAACATGTTGTGCTGTGATGTGTATCCACAAGCTGTAGGGCACAGTATTGGCCCTCAGCTTCGAGCTGCGTCTCGACCACTCGTATGTGATGCTCTGATCAATGAATGACTCTGGATGAAACACAGCGCGGCTGGTTCAACGGTTGAAGTTCAGGTCGTGAGAGCAAGGAAGGAAGATCTCCCCAGAGCGATCTACCGGCCCCAAGCGCCCCAACTCGGGTCTTGCGTGTGTGGCTGGCACGTGCGTAAAGACCCGTGCTCACTCTTGTAACATCAGCTCGCTGTGCTTGCCTCTTCTCAGATCGCTGTGTCATCATGCCCTCAAGAATTGCATCTCGACCGAGATCCTTTTGTGCCCTCGCTTATTCTCAAAAGTCCATGAGATGTTGCGGTTGAATTGTATTCACTTGGAGATGTTTGAAAACTCTTCGAAGCCAAACACGACTCGCGGGTCCCGATTTAGACTTCTCACAAGTATCTAGGGTAAGACCGAATCGCTTTCTCAGCACCATTGCCACGGTCATGGGTGGCCAAGAAGATACGCCATCAGATCCTCCCTTCCCAAAACCAGTCTCCTGGGAATTACTCGTACGCGTTGACCCCACAGCCCGATCACGAACGGAGCATTTTCCTCTATTGGAAAACAAGAGATTGGTGATCCTACAATCAGTACATTCGGGCGACAGGATCTCATGCTTGTACCTCTGATCTTCTGTCAAGACTTTGTCTACGGCAAACGAAACAACCGGCGCTCTTCGGGAACCGTCATTGAGAACTTAGCGGACACACAGAAACCACTTGTCTTCGTCAACTATGTCCTATTCACGCCCCGGATTTGGGTATTTGAGGCCAAACCGAACCCAAGCAACTTGGCGGACTACTAATCATCACTATTGCTTAATATCGTGGCGTTCTTCGAGACTTTTCAGAACACTTGGATGCTCTGATGTCTCCTAAGCCTTTGCCAAAAGCACGTCGGTATTCAAAGGCAACTCATGGCCTTTGAAGGTATGCGGCCGTTGAGAGAGGGTCCAAATTATGATTTGACCACGTTGAATTGAGTTCCTGTACTGCTCGGGGTAATTCCCGTACGTACTTGGGTAGTGTCTCTGCGGTTCTGTTTTCGAACACTGCTTCCACGCAGAACATTCCGTGCATGAGTTGAGACGCACAATGTCACAGTAAAGAACTGTCACAGAGCTCAACTCCACAGCATAGGGCAAATTCATGGTTGCACACGTTCATTAAGCTTTTTTTTTTGGGAGACCTCTAGCAGTAAGTATCCAAACAAATAGCTGACCTATAGGTACACGTAGCTCCATGAATCGTAACCCGGGCTGTTTAGACTCACCGACTCAGATCGACGAAATCCTTCAAGTCATGGCAGCACCCTTTGTGCAGATCTGTTCACATGAAAGATGGCGCAACGGCCCTTCTCCAATCTTGGAGTGATCCTCCGAGACACACCACTACTCCGAGTACTAAGATCTTCGGACGGGATCCGAACAGGGACTGCAGATACGCATACCCAGAAAAGGCAGTCCTAGACACGACCTTTGCATTCGCCACTTGCCAACTTCTTACTCTACTCCTCGCAGCCAGCTCCTCGGAACGACTCATGTGACAACATGTCAATGTCTTCCTTGAGCAGCATGACCAATACTGAATGTTTGCTGGCTACACTCTACCATGGCGAGCCTTGCTCAACGCGGAAAAGGGGTGTATATTCTCGCGACAGTCATCTTGTAGAAGCAAATCCAGACAACTAATCTGTCAACGAACAAGGCACAACCACACAAGACACATCTGCCTCGTCCATACCTCGGCAATGCTTATCACTTCTTCGCCACCGGCAGAAAACGCGGATAGAGTGGTGTAGGAATCTCACCACCATCGAGCTCTCAGCTTGACGAGATACCTTACCAAACAATCTGCCGAAAGACACAGTGTTTTTCTCCTTAAATCAATGGTCCAAAGAGACCATAGGCAAGTGCCACTCTTAGTGAAGAAGATGCTAATCGTCAAAACCCATCTTGCCTTTCGATAGCTACTTTGACGCGCGCGGTCTGTATTCGGGGATCTCGACGGGCTCTCACTATTATTATTTTCGAATTCAGAAGGTCCAAATACAGTCTTTTAACCACTATATATTCCAACCACCACTTTCCAGCTTCTATACCATCCAGGCAGGCGTCGACGTGCGCACGACTGTTACCAAGCATCGATCTCGTATATTACGGCTGGTTGCGGCTGGTTGTTTGACCTTTCTGTGAACACGTATCAGACTTCGAGTATCAGGTCGTCGACGGCGTAGCTCTCCGAAAGGATCCGACTACGGCGATCGATCACGATCAAGGTACGAAAATCTTGCACGAGTGCCCTATAAACAGCAGGAGAGAACGGAGAGACACAGAGAGAGCAAGTTTTGGATATGAGATTGAACATCAAGTTCAGGTCACCGAAAGCATTACTCTGCCTAAATGGTCAACGTTTGATCATGGTAAAAAACTTTTCTTCAAGGATCCTACTATCGTCGTTGTTAGACAGGCGCATCTACGATACATCCCTACCCTGAAGTCTCGGCTGTTTGCGATCGATGTTCAATCGCGTACGGAAACACCGCACAAGTGGTGCTGTATACAAGGGGAGGAGGGAGAGCAATATTTCCAGGTTAATGACCTGATATCATTGTTCGCTACGGCACGAGATAGTTTTTGATCTCTTGCATCTGTTGCTTGCCGAACACCGTCTTGTGAAAATGCATGATGATTATAAGCTTCGGGTGATTACTCATAGAGAATAGCTGCGGTATTGCGAGTGTTGAGTTCGCTCGAGCAGTGGTTCTCGATGATCAAAAAAATGAAGGAACCATGTATGCAAGAAAAAGGGGAAGGAATCATCAAGGTTGAAGCATACTCGCTTCCAAAAAAGGGTATCTACATTTGTCTTTCTTCTTGCTCTCCAGCGATCATTTATTGCGGAGGAGCGTTGAAAACGAGGGACACGCTATCATCACCGGCAGTAACGATAGCTCTACCACCACCACCCTGGACAAAACCCATAACACCGCCACCCTCACCACCTCCTCTGTGACCTCTCCATTCACCGCTCAATCCGCCATTAGCGGCGGCAGTGCCACCTCTGACGTCCCATCTCCTCACCACACCATCGTTGCCGCAAGATGTGAGCATCCAGTTGTTTCCATTTTGTCCCGCGTTGACGAATTCCACTTTGATGACTGCTTCCTCCTCGTGTGCGTCTCTGATGTGTCTGCGGATGGCGAAGTTGTGGGCGACGTCGAAGAGAGCGATACTGCCGTCTACACTTCCTGCTGCCAGCAATGTCAATGGCGGTTGGGCGAATGACAAGGTCTCGATGCCGTCGGATTGGGCGGCGAGTGCTGCGAGAATGACACCGGATTGGCCTGATGCGGCGGTTGATTGGCCTCCACGGGGACCGCCGGATTGCTTGCCGCCGCCGGCTTTACCACGGGCACCTGCGCCCTTTGCGCCGGAGGTGACGGATTGGCCTCCGGGGATGGAAAGGCGAGGGAGACCGACTACGCGGATTTGACCTTCGGCTCCTCCTACTGCGACGAGAGCACCGCCGGGAGAGACAGCTACACTGTAAAGACCACCTTCGATCAGGAAACGCTCGTCGTCGCCGGTAAGACCGACAACGGCCTGGCCAGAGGGGTTTGCGAGTCCGGCTGCTGCGGCATCACCAAAGACGTCCCAGACGTATAAGCTCGAGTCCTCGGAAACTGTGCACAACATCTTGCCATCGGGTGTCCATGCACCAGCTGTGCATGAAGCTTGGTGGAGGTAGAATGCTTGTACGATAGTGAGAGGAGTTGCGTCCTGCTCGTTGACTGTGTAGACCCAGACACTGCCGTCGTTGGCGCCGAGGGCGAATGTGTTGGGATATGTAGGGTTGGGGCATGGCAACAGCCAGTTGATCTCCTCGACCTCGGCGGCCGAAGCGAATGCCTTGGCAGGCTCAGCCTGTGGTTGTTGCGGAGTGCGATAGACGTTGAGTCTGCCGTCCAGACCGGCAGTAGCGACAAACTTACCATCGGGCAGCGAGAAAGCAATGGCGTTGACCGAGTCCGTGTGGCCCTCGAGCTTGACGTAAGCTTCCTGGCTGTGGCGTTCGACGGGTTGGGGGTTGCTCTCGTACGAGGCGGGCAGGACGGGAGCTTGCGGCGGAGTGCAGTCGAAGAGGTAAGCGACGTCGTCGCCGCCGCCGGTTGCGACGAGTTGTGGGTGTGTGGGGTGTTGGGCGATGCAGAAAATGCTGTCCTTGTGTCCGTCGAAGTGTGCAATGCTGTCGTTTTGCAGCATGATCTCCTCCATGGCTCCTCCTTCTTCATCGTCCGACATGGGCATGTCCTCGCCCTCGCCCTCGAATTCTTCCTCCATGTCCTCGGGGTTGAACATCTCGTCGTCGTCTTCCGGGACATTGCTGTCCTCATCATGTGGTTCGTGAGCAGACATGTCGTGTATAGTTTCGTGATAATTCGGGTGTGAAATGTGAGAAGGTCAAAACGGCAATGCGATGCCTCGGATCTTTGATGCAATAATTTTTGGTCGCTGATAAATCGAGTTTGCTCTGTTTGCTTCGCATGACGCAAAGCCACGCATGTGAAGTCCGCCCTCTCACTATCGAGTAGGTCTTCGTGACACGGAATTTTGCAGAGGAGACAGAAATAAGGGGCTTTTGCTCCTATCGTCTTGCTATGTGACTAGCGCGACATGATTTGTGCAACCGTCCTGCTATGTGGCTGGTCGGAGAATCATCCTTGACCCCTCCATGCAATCGCCAACGATGCCCAGATTCGCTATACCCCAGGAAGTCATCAACAAACGCCCATGCAAAATGCTGCACCTCGAGTCGCTCCAGAAACGCCTCCGGGTATCCTGTATCATGCTGCCAATCTTGTCGAGAAGACAAGAGACCTCAGTCGTCATCCATATCATCATCGTCAGAGTCGTCAAGAGCTTCCATGGCTTCTTTGATGTATTGAGACGCCTGCTAATTGTTAGTGGAAAGTCTTTCAATATCATGCTGCTCGTTGCGTACCTTTGCATCAAGATTGAGCGCTGTAGTAAAGGTTCGCACACTGTCTGCTCGCCTTCCAAGTCCTTTGAAACACTTTCCGAGCAAGAAGAAGACATTGGCTTCCTCTGGTGCTAGATTCTTGAGCACTTCAAGCTCTACAAGGGCATCGGCATAGAGTCTCAGGCTCATCAAGACTCGGGCCTTCTTGAATCGTGCGAGTGCCGAATTTGGTGCCAGGTTCAATGCAAGCGTGTATTGTGACAAAGCCTTCTGCGGTTGATGGAGTTTTTCCATGATCTGTCATCGTCAGTCATTTGCCATGTCAAGATCCGAGAACCTGTCAAACTCACCACTCCTATACAGACCGCTAGCACAGGATTGCTAGGGTTGATGCCGAAAGCAATTCGGTAATGTCGTTGCGCTTCATCCCATTTGCCCATTCTCTCATAGCACTTGCCCAAGCCATACCATGCTCCAAATCCGCGCCTCTCGCTTCCGACTCCTTTACGGAATGATGCTAGCGCTGCGTCAAACTCTTCATTGGTCAACAGCTCGTGACCCATGAGTGTCCAGGCATAGCTGAACTCAGGATCGACTTGTGTTGCACGTTTGAAACAAGCAATGGCTTGCTCATGCTCTCTGCTCAGAGAAAATGCGTTTCCGACTGCACACCAAGTCTGTGGAGAATTGAAGTCCAAATCTCTCAGATTGTGTGCCAGGAACGCCAACTGTACTGGCTTTTTCAGCTGCCATAGGACTGTCGAGTATACTTCCATGTCTTCGATTCTCGTAGGTTGGAGCTTGAGTATTTTAGCAAAGCAAATTTCTGCTGAAGAATACTCCGCTGCCTCATAGTACGCTTTGCCAAGCTGTGCAAGTACCCATGGTGTCTCCCGATGCGCCGAAGGTAGAGCTTTGAAAGCATCGATTGCTGACGACACCTGGTATCGACTCAGAAGGTAGTAAGCCGCTCCTAATGATCTGAAGGTGGACAAAAGCGACTCCGTCGATGCCATCTCGATAGCCGCTGTAGACTCAAGAGCCTGCTTTTGTGTGGGCATTGGCGGCGCCGCGCTGCTCCGACTAGGTGCACGAGTGTCTTTGGCTTCTCCTGGATTCGGTGGCATGACTTTGCGGTTGCCACTTACAACACGACCAACTTGTGCAGGACCTCTCCCTTTCGTCCCGGTAGCCTTGGCCTTTTTCACCTCGTCGCGCTTAGCCGCTGTCAGAGAATTGCTGTCGGCAGGCATGCGACTTGTCGTTTTTGATCCGGTAATCTGACTGAATAAGCGATTGCTTCTCCTTGGAGCAGAAGTTATTGTTTCGGCATCTGTGACTTGTGCGCTGTGTCCGGAAATTGTCCTCTTGTGCTGCGTCCGCCTGCTCTGCGCAGCATTTGTCGCATCATCGGCATCCACCACTTCTGAGCTAGGCTTCACCTGACCTCTTATCGTCCCGGAGCGCGCCTTCTGGCTGTCTTTTCCGGCGTCCAAACCTAGCCTTTGAAGAGCAGTCCTTGACCTCCGTGTTGGTGCAGCTGGTGCTGATGGTTCTTCCGCTACGGCAGTCTCTTGTGGTACACCTCCCATTTCGACATCCTCATCTCCAGACATGCCATTAGCCGTGGGTGTCTCCCACGTCGGCTGGTTGGTAGGTTTGGACATGTTATTGCCGAATATGCCTTTTGACTTGATCTTGGGTAACAGGAAGTTACTCTGAGCTTGCGCGACCAAGTCTCCGCCATTCTTCGAGGGGTTGAAGGGATCGTTGGTTGGTGTGAGATTATGAATGTTATTGATATTGTTCGAGTTCGAGGGGGCTGAGTTGTTTGGAGGTTCGTCCTTGACAACTTCTTGATGTGGTATCGTCGCCGATGCGCTAGATATGGCAGAGGCAAGGTCCGGGGTCATTCTGAAAGAGCTTGACATGTCGATGTCGGCACCTGTTTCAGTCAGCATTTTTGGAAGCGGGCGCAATGATTGTGGTCATACCCAAGTCACACAGTCCCTGGAAGACCTCCCACGTGAACGGATTGCTCTTATGTGCCTCGATGTAGCAGTCGCCGGCCCTTCTCGAATCACCGTGATCTCGCCACAACTTTCCAAGCAATGTGTTTACAGCAGCGGCATCCGGTGTATGTCTGGTTGAGGATTCCGTATGCTTGCCTGTTGATCTCGGTCAGCACGCCTGGTTGCGCATGAAAAAGTACGAGCCAACAAACCCCAATGATTGCGACCCTGCCACAGGCTCCTGGCCTTTTCCAAAGCAGAAATTCCTTCATTATGTTTCCCAAGCTCTTGACAGGCTAAAGCCAGTACGTAGGCGCATCCAAGATGTCGCCCACTAGCGCCATTTTTCTGACTGCAATCATAGGCCGCTTTGAAGCGTCGTAACCGGTAGTGTGTGAGGGCCAGGAGATGTGAAGAGTCCGGGTTCCGAGGATCAATTGCAATCAAGCGGCCAGCGAGGAAGTTCGCATTGTCGGGTGATTCATTGTCCAGGTGATAGTATATGAGCTGCTTGAGTTGGGTAACAGCCAGAGTAGAGTTATGTGACATGATTTATGGGAGTGGTTGATCCGAGAAATAAGTGGGTTGGGAATTAGTTCGAGGTGGCGGGGATAAAGGTAATCGGACGGATCGAAAAGATGAATGTCTGGTGGAGATACATGGGCGACGTGTGAGAAACGGCACGAGGTAGGAGCGACTGCGACAAAGCGATCGAAAGGCCGAAAAAGAGGTTGGCGACAGCAATGCTTCGATGGGGAATTTGTTGTGTCCACGGCGTGGCTTCCTCAAAACAGCTTGTCCATGCGGGACGCAAGGAAGTAAGGCGGGATCGAGTCGCGTCGAGATGGTGGGGCGAAACAGGAAGTAGCTGTGCTTGATAATACCACAGCTAGGTTCAAAGAGTCGATCCTTTCGAGCCGATGGGTTCGTAGGCAAAGATGATGGTTATAGGAAGGTAGGCGCGTTGACTTGGCCGTGTTTATTGACGCTTTTGGAGAAGCAACCTGACTGAGAAACTGCGCACGGCCCCCTCGGGTCATCGTCACCGACCGGCAGCTCCTTCCCCGCGACGTGTGAGGTGCATCTGGCCAGCTCGCGTGTCGTTCAACTCTTGCTCTGCCTTTCTTCAGCTTCGACAAGACCCCAGCACTCGCATACCGTAAAATCTTTCCAACTTGAGGATTCTCCCAAAATGGCCAGGGTCAGTGTTCAATTCACACATTGACTTTCTTCCATCTTCTAAACGACTGTAATAGCAAGCTCTCAAGACTCAAGCATCCCGCAATGCCGCCATCCTCCAGCGCACCCATATGATCGCATTGGGTGTCCATGGCTTCCACCTCCTCCTACGCTTCACCTTTGTGCGCCGTTCTTTCTGGGCGTATCTTCTGTTGTCCTTCCCATCCCTGCTCATCCAGTTCTGGTTCGAGCGCGTCGGTCGTCCTACCTATGTCGATGGTGTCAATGGCAAGGAATTGAAAAGAGCCGGAGAGGATCTCGAGGCCAAGGGTCTTACAGAATGGATGTGGGACGTTGTCTACTGGTCTTGGGGATGTATTGTCCTGACCACTCTGTTGGGCGACTGGGCATGGTGGTTTTTCGTAAGTCACTTTCCGTACTCTCCCCGTATTCTTCCCTTTGCTGATCCGCCTTGTAGGCCGTCATTCCTCTCTATTCAGCCTGGTTGGCATACACGACCTTCACCGGCGCTCGTCAAGGACTCATGGGCGGCGGTGGCGCTATGCCCGCCGAGGGTGCTTCCAGCGGTGCGCAAAGCAAGCGTCAACAAAAAATGGAGAAGAGAGGCGGTCAGAAGATGCAATACAGATAGTGTGCATACAATTTACACAATAGACCAACATAAATTCGTCTCGGAAACACCTCCATCAATGCACCTAGTTAAGGTCATGACAAGTTGTACACACTTTTTCTTTTTGGCTGTCTTTTTACAGACGTCCATGTTCACAAGCGCAGTTTTGATATACATCGAATGACTCGCTTAGAAACAGAAGACCTGGTCCTCGAGCTTGCTGACGGGTCTGGCCTTTTGGTAGCCAAGACTCTCGGCAGCCTTCTTCATGGCAGAAACCATGGGAGGAGGACCGCAGATGAGCATCTTCATGTCGGGCGAAGGAGCGGGGCAGTTTTCCTGTGTGAATTAGTCAATTGAGTCTCTAGATGGGGTTTAGAGGCATTGATCATCCTTACCTTGATCATCTCAGGAGTGACGAAGCCAACACCACCAGTCCAGCCAGAAGGAGGGTTGTTGAGAACGTAGTGGACTCTGAAGCCACTGTCCTCACGGGCCATGCTGTCAAGTTCGTCCTTCATAAGGATGTCCTCGGGGTTGACGTTGGCGAAGATCAGGTCAACCTGGGTTCTGTCGCCAGAGGCACGACCACGGAGAATAGCCTTGGAAATCTGGTACATGGGGGTAATACCTGTACCACCAGCGATCATGGCGAAACGGCTGACCATGTTGGGCTGGTAGGCCATGGCACCCTTGGGACCTTTGACCTTGATGGTGTCACCAATCTTCATCTCAGCGAGGTGTCTGCTGATGTTGCCAGTGGGATAGCTCTTGACGAGAACATCGAAGTGGCCGGAGGTAGTGTCATCGGTGATGGGGGTGTAGGAACGCAGAATCTCCTTGTTGGAGGTGACGTCGGTCTTAGGGTCCTTGACGGGCAGAGTTGCAGCGAGTGAAATGTGCTGGCCAATGGGCAGACCAAGGATAGAATTGGGGCTGGGGAGACCAAAGCGGTAGATGGCAGTGTTGTGCGACAGGACAGTCTTCTCGGTCAAGGGGAATTGCTGGAAAGTGGTGGGATCAAGGACCTTCTTGACCTCTGATTCATACAGTTAGAGACTGTACGCAATGCAAGAGAGCAGCAGGGAAACCTACGGTTGTTGAAGTACTGGTAACCAGCCAGAGCAGCGGCAATGGCAATAGCAACAGGCACCAAGGTCTTGTTAACCAGGGCGGCTCCGACGATCAAGATTGCCGAAGGAGCATAGACGCCCTGGATGTATTGAGGAGCAAAAGGCCCTGTGGGCTTGTAAGTGTGCTTCGACGACATGACGAGTGTTGAATGAGACGAAATGGAGAGGAAGGCGGCGTCGAGATCACGGTCGACATGTAAGAACACGCGACTTCCGAAGCTTTCGTGTGCCCGGGCAGATCAGGGTCGCCGATGGTGGGGTTGCCGTCTCGCAACTTGGGGCTGGTCCATCACCCTGCCGAATTGGGTTATTTATTCCGGTACCGCCCAAGGCTGCCTGTGCTACTTTCTCTCGTGCGCGAGCGACCAGGTTCCGCCACACCCATCATGGCCACAGATATGACAGATCTTGGTGCCTTTCCGCTGACGGCAATTGACCGCGAAATCGTCGCTATGAACGATGAGGACTTCCCCTTGGTCAAATGGGATGAGCTCACAGAGATCATCTGTACGTATTGATCCTTCTTCTGTGATCGGTATTGGGTCTGTTTACTGAAGGATCAGCTGCGAACCGTCTTGAAAAGTTGAAACGTCGTCCTTCCGACCTTCGCCGCTATATTCGTTGGTCCAACGAGACCAAGGCAGAGTATGGCTCCATTCCCAACTTTGTCGTTCAGGAACGCCTAAAGTGGACCCCATTGCCTTCTTCAATTCCTGGGGAGCCCCCCAAGTTTGAGTTTCTTGATTCTGTTCCTTTCAAGAACCAAAACGACTTCAAAATCCTCAAGAATGATTGGCCCTATGGACTGGACACCGGCATCGTTCACATATGCGTTTGGCTCAAGACACCCATCGAGACCGACTCGAGCACTGGTGATGTCACCGACCACTCCAGATCTCTTATCAAAAAGTTCGTGGACGACACTTTTTCATCCAAGCTGGACACTGCTTTTGGCCCCGGGAAAGGCAAGGACCATGTCCTCTGGTTCAAGAACTGGGTTGCATTGCAAAGTGTCCGTGGTGTCGATCACATCCATGTCCTTGTTCGTGACGCTCCTCAAGACATGCTGGAAGACTGGACTAGACAGTAGGAGCATCAAAGGCTGGAGACAGCTTCCTTTGACGATTGATTTATCTAGTCTCTTCTCAGTTCTCTTGATGCCCATACAGTACACAGCCTACAGCACCAATAGACACGAAAGAAAACATCTCTTGCACGTCAATATTCCATACAGGCATCATTCAAGCATTCAGTGGTAAGTATCCTTCACCAAACTGTCATGTTCGTCTGATTCGATACATCATGTCTGCCTCGATCTTTGAGCATCATCTAATGGACGACAGTGGTGACCATGATCAGTTTCACTCCTATCCGGCGCCCTGTCATGTATGGCTATAGCATGAGTCTTGGTTGATGCAAAAACCTTTCGAGCCATGTATAATCTCATTCACCGAAAATCACCGTTCAACAACACCTGATAGGCAAGAGTCCTGATTAGCACGACGGGAACGCTGTTTTAGGCAGCAGAATTAGCATACCGCTAGTGCAGTCGAGCTGGAGCTTTTCTAAGCAGCACGAGGATGACGGGATACCGTCGAGTACCAGTTCACTACCGTGATTTACCTTAGGTGGCCACTTTGAATAGACGGAATACGTATCTTCGGACGAATTCGATATCTTCTGCTTGCAGTATTGGGACGCAGCTCGCTCTCGCGACCTGGAGAAAACCGGTGCTGATCCGTCGCAGTTCTGCCACTCTCTAGCCTCGACACTCGCTTCTTGGTCGTCCCAAGTTTTCTTGTGGATGGCCATGTGTTCTGTCAAGACATGATATCGAACGATACTCAAGGGTGCCTGAGATGCTTAAGGCTGCAGGCGTGCTTCGAGCGGGTTTCAGCGCAAAATCGCTCAATCTTGGCTCGGTTTGCTGTTGTCTTCGAGTTCTCGGGCTTCGAAAGTTCGAGCTTCGGATCAATGACCTACTCTACCGTACTGCACACGCAGCACACACAGCACACACAACCCACCATCGGCTTTTGTCTGGAATTCATTCGTCGCAATAATGTCAGATCCACTCAGCTTTCTCGCCGCCTTCTCGAGCGAAGAAGTGATGGATCATGTTCTTCCACAAGCAACGACATTCTTCTCTCTGCTTCTGGAGCTACGTACTCAAATTTATCGTTTGTGTCTTGCGCCCAAGCAAGAGAACACACAGACGCGCAGACAAGCGGTTACCGTCAAAACCCACATGAAGTCTCGAGTCGGTCTGAACCTACTACTCGGTTGCAAAGAGATATATGTGGAGGCGGTGCAATACGCTTACGAGTATCGATGGTGGCAAATAGGCAACGTGCCTGTTCAGAGTCCTCAGCGACCGCTAGATGGTAGTACGCCTATCTTCGATGGTCCTGCACTCATGGCTTCCATCAACAGTCAGACGATGGCCAAGATCAAAAACCTCAGTTTCAGAATACCAATTACAATGCACGGCGGGTTCGCAGCCTCCCCAGTCGTGCTGGGCGCTCTTGACAGCATGGAAGGGTTGTCAAATGTTAGGGCTTGTCTTTACTTTCGGGACAGCAGCTGGGGTTATGCTACGAAACTCGCAGACTCACCGTTACTGATCGGACTAATGATACAAGTCCTTACGCAGGTGCCCGAGCATGTCATGTTGTCTTTCGAAGTGCGAATGCTCAAGCCATCTGCGCGTCGTGGTGTGTATCCTTACTCTCATAGCGATACGGCATTGGAATCAATCCGGACCCTGGTAACGGATTATGCATCACTCCAAGGACACAACTGTAGCCCTTCAAAGCCTCTCAGCTCCCTCAAGTCCGATTCTTCAGCTCGCGCCACCATCTTGAGAGGCCCAATATCTGGCAATGAATCGCAGGCAATCAGAATATCAACGAATTCAATACCATCGAAGAGCACCGATTTGGAGCTGATTTGACTGGTCCTGGTCATATCGACAAAGCGAACGATCTACGGTTTCCTCAGACCTCCCCATGTGCTTAACTTTGTCGCTGTCGCTGCTGTGGAAATGCACGATAGTTTTCAGGAATGGAGCTAGGTCCAAAGAGATGAACTCCAAGTATTGCTCTCTGTGGACGACACATACTTTTGCTCGATGTCATCGTGCATACTAATGCATTAATCGATGCGCATCGCTGTGGCTTGAGAGTCGATGTGACAAAACTTAGCACACGAGGAGGGACTGAAGTGGTTCTTCCCCCTGATAGGCTGTATCTCGATCCGCCCCATTGTCGCACGCACTTAGGGAAAGCTGAAGCCTTACAGCCAACCATACTACCTCAATCAAGCTTTCCTCCCGCACACTAATCCTACCTTGATATACTGGAATATTATGTCCTCCTTTAACAAGCAAAAAGCCGTGGTAGTGTAGTGGTCTAACACACCCGTGGTCTTAACACGTGCGCAGTCATTCGTTGTTACTCAACGCCGTGTCAGTCTAGATCCGAGGAGGTCGCGGGTTCGATTCCTGCTCATGG
>JGI24891J29808_1000167_pt1 | contig 79324 bp, 70 predicted proteins | sample FreactcultuFSWF8_FD_29808 | JGI IMG/M metagenome (IMG submission 29808)
ATTGATAATTATTTTGGAGTTCATGCTTTTAATTTAGATTATCAAATATCACTTGATGAAGCTAGAGAAGATGCTTTTGAATTAGTGAAAGCAGTACTAAGAAAGGCACAAGAAAAATGAACGAACACTACGAATTTTATTTATATGTCCAAAGCTATATTGAAAAGAACCCTGAGTGCGGGGCTTATGTATCTGACTTTGTGGCAAAAGGTATTGAGAAAGCTAGAAAGCAAGCAAATGAAAGGGCGGCTGATATGGAAGTGGCTTTATCTGTTGCTCTAGCTAAAAGGTTCAAGAATGGAAATGAAGTTATTTTAAGCAAACTAGAAAAATGGAATTCTAGGTCATCTTTAAGGTGGGATAACGCCATTGATTTACTAAGAAAGGCACAAAATGAATCTTGAGCAGCTTAATGAAAATAGGGTAGAACAAGCCCTTACTCGCCTTGCAAACTCTGATGAAGATCATGCAGCATGGGCAGGTCAGGTTAAATACCTTGAGGAAGGCTTAAAACAAGCCAAGGCGCACTCTTTTCTACTAGCCGAGGGGACAGTAGCCGAAAGGGAAGCAAAAGCCATAGCGAGCCTAAAATACGAAGAAGCACTTGTGGCTTGGACAAATGCCCTAAAGCAGTTTAAAAAGATAGATAATGAAAGAAATCATGAGATGCGAATTATTGACATCTGGAGAACTTTATCTTCTAACCGCAGACAGGGAAATATGTAATGAGTACCAAAAAAGAGAAAGAACACTATGACAAACTTGTCAGATTTGGATGTGTCCTCTGCTTCTTTCTCGGTTATGGGGAAGAAACCCCTGCGGAAATCCACCATGTTCGCAGAACTAGACCAAGGAAAGATAGTCCTGCCATCCCTTTGTGTAGAGAGCACCATCGAGGAGATACTGGAATACATGGGCTTGGGCGCAAGCGATTCGAATCCACCTATGACATAACTGAGGAAGAACTTATAGAAATTGCCAATGAATCAATAGGTTATCATTGGGAAAGTGTTGCACCAGGGATTGTGATGGGGAGTTTAATTCAATGAGTGAACAAGATGGAGTTGCCTTAGTATTTTGTATGCTGATCGCATTACTAATTGTTTACTATTAACAAATTTGTTATTTGTATAATAACTTTACAATCCTTAACCTAATACTTTACAAAAAACTTTAAAAACTTTACAAAAAAGTTTCTTTATCGGGCAATTTGTAAGAAAAAGTGCATGAAATTTCAAAAAAGTTACTGATCGGGAAATTTTGTAAGAAAAAGTCTGCCCAAAGTGTGCATCGACAGTAATTTCACCATCCAGCTTTACCAAGAATCCTCAGCAATCTAGGCATGGGCAGACAATCAATTATAGCTAATAGCTTAAAAATGATTCATTAATGAGTCCTTATGGGGGTTAAGGGATTATTTACAGGTCAATAACTTTACAATGCTTTGTCTACAACTTTACAATTAGCCAGCAAAACTTTACAAAAATGTTTACAACTCTGTTGATATGTATACTTTTTGTCAATAAATGTACACATAGGTATTAATATGTATATGCAATCAATACCTATAGGTTGTAAGTCTTAATCGGTTCATGGCTTTTGAGATCAACATTACAAGCCCATTTAACCGCTTCTTCAGCACTTAATCCCATTCTCATACAAACTTCAGCAGCCATCGCACCAGAACCAATTGCCATAAAAGTCTTTGCTCTTTCCCATTCAAGATCATCACCGCAATAAAAAAGACCTTCTTTGGTCAATTTAATAAAAGAACTATCTGGCTTTAATTTAGGCTTTACTTTGGATTTCTTATTAATATATTCAACTACTTTTTCGCAATCACTCCAATTACCAGCAACTCCAAGCCAACCACCATCAATTGCAACAATTTTTTCTTCAAAGTATTTAATACCAGTATCTTCATCAGAGAATTGACTATCTGACACTAATACTTTATTAATCCAATCGCCAACAATTGTAGTCATGTTTAAACCTTGTTTATACATCCTCGGAATTCAAATTCATCCTCACCAGATACCATAACCAACTCTGGCATTAACATTCTGCCATTTTCCCATGACAGTAGGACAAACCCTGATCGCCAATCTACTGGCGCATCTTCTGTATAATGTACAAAGGCATCGGAATGAATATCGGCTAGTGTTCCAGTTTGAACACCCCATCTAGTTCCCATGTTAAAGGCAGGGCTGAGATCGGTAATAGGAAATGCGGATAAATTGTGGGTATGCCCACAGATATAATTGATACCGCTATTTAAGGCATTGCTCCTAGTAGCACCGAAACCACCCTTCCATCGGTGTTTTATGCAGGTATCTTCATTGACCCAGAAAGACCAGCAAGATTTCCATAGCGGAAAATGATCTTTTAGGCTAAATCCGAGAATACCCTCATAAGTCGCTGCACCTGAATTTGACAGAAATGTTTCAAAGCGAGCATCATGATTTCCCAGACACCATATAAGGGGAGTATCTTTTCTAGCAGCTTGTTCAATTCCTGTCATAAATTCTTGACAGGCTTCAAGTTCTTCTTTTACTGTAGGAGTTTGCGACCAATTTATTCTTTTGTGTGCGCTATTTTGACTTCCATCGAACATATCGCCATTCGCTACAATCGCCTTAAGTTCGCCTTTAAAAGCCTTAATCATGGCTAATAGTGCTTTATAAGCAGTAGTAACTTCCCCAGGCTGAAAATGGGCATCACTAAAAACAATAACCCTACCTTTATCGGGAATCTCAATACCCCTGCGAACATGACCAGAGGTTTGATCTATTTTCTTAATATTAGTACGACCAGTTGATTGCGGATTAGTCGTTGGTAACTCTATCTGATACTTTAACTCTAAAGCCCTTCTTCTAGCATGGACTGATCGAATACCCATCTTCAATGCTCTCGATACTCTATCTGGACTACCCAATTCTTTCCAACATTCGATGAATTGCTCATCAGTAGCAAGGTAATTAGACATAAGACTCCCTAAGTGAGTAAGCGAATCTTAACTGAATTTGATTAATAATCAATGACATATTAATGTCCCTTATGCTAATATGAGATTGTCAGATAGGGTACAACTGTCCTTGTATGCCACAAATAGTCAAAAGCTATTTCCTATCTGACACTTTAAGTTAGATATTATGGAAACAAAAAAGAAGGTGGGTAGACCATCAGATTACTCTGAAGAACTAGCAAATGAGATTTGTCTAAGACTGTCTTATGGCGAGGGATTGGTCAAAATTTGCAGGGATGAACATATTCCAGCGAGAAGTACAGTTATTTCATGGTTGTTTAAGCATAAAGAATTTCAAGACAGATATGCACAGGCGAGAGAAGCCCAAGCTGATTTTCTCCTAGAAGAACTATTAGATATTGCCGATGCTACCGAAGGAGATATGCTTTTAGATAAAGATGGCAATCCTACTGGGAAGGTAAACCATGAGAATATCAACCGATCCAGATTAAGGGTTGATACTCGTAAATGGGTTATTACAAAGTTAGCACCGAAGAAGTATGGTGATAGGGTAGAAGAAATAGCCAAAGAAGAACTCACTATTAATAATGTCCCGACTAAAACAAAAAAGTGAAGATTTAATAGATTTACAGCCATTCCATGATGGGCAGCAAGCAGCCTATGATGAAGAAACTCGATTTTTTGTAATCCGATGCGGAAGGCGATGGGGTAAAACCGCTATGATGCAGAATTTAGCGGTGACAGCAGCAGCCAATGGGCAAAAGGTAGGCTGGTTTGCCCCTGACTACAAAATCCAATCTGAAGCCTTTAGAGAGATTGTTGATCTATTATCCCCAACTATTGTTTCCTCATCTAAGATTGATGGAATCATTACTACCCAAAAAGGTGGGCGCATAGACTTTTGGACTTTAGAAAATGAAAGAGCAGGTCGATCTCGAAAGTACCATAAGGTCTTTATTGATGAAGCAGCCTTTACCAAGCCTAATATGATGAAGGTGTGGCAGACTGCAATTAAACCAGCATTACTAGACTTTCAAGGTAGTTGTATAGCAGCTTCAACCCCCAATGGGGTAGACTCTGAAAATTTCTTTTGGCAGGTCTGTAATGAGCCTGAACATGGATTTACCGAATACCATGCCCCAACTCATACAAATCCATTCTTGCCAGTCGAAGAACTTGAAAAGCTAGAAAGAGAAAATCATCCGCTAGTCTATCGTCAAGAGTATTTGGCTGAGTTTGTGGATTGGTCTGGTGAGTCATTCTTCAGCTTAGATAAACTATTAGTCGATGGTAAACCAGTTGCTTATCCTACTAAATGCGATGGTGTCTATGCGGTTATTGATACCGCAGTCAAGGGTGGCAAAGAAAATGATGGTACTGCTATTGTCTATGTGGCTGTAGATAAATATAGCACTAATCCATATCAACTAATACTTCTTGATTGGGACATTGTGCAGATTGATGGAGCAATGCTAGAAAATTGGATGCCTAGTGTATTTTCAAGATTGGAAGAACTAGCCAGATTAACTAATGCTAGGTCTGGAGTGGTCGGTACATTTATTGAAGATGCTGCTGCTGGTTCTATTCTCATACAACAAGGGCGCACTAGAGGATGGAATACATTCGCTATTGATTCTGGACTTACTTCGGTTGGTAAAGATGAAAGAGCCATTTCAGTATCAGGATATTTTCATCAAGGATTAGTAAAGATCAGCGATTATGCTTTTGATAAAACTATGACATTCAAAAATGCAAGTCGTAATCATCTATTATCTCAAGTAACCAGTTTCAGAATTGGCGATAAAGAAGCCTATAAAAGAGCAGATGACTTGCTCGATGCTTTCGTATATAGTCTAGCCATTGGTGTTGGTGATAAATATGGCTACTAAGGAAGAACTATGTCAGATGTAATGATTAATAATACATATCTTGGCGGTGAACTAATGTCATTGCTTAGTTCTGAAAACATTCAGCCAGGATCACAAGCAGGATATGAGTTATGTAAGCAAATCTGGACATATCATCCTCTTGGTGGAAAATTAGTCGAAAAACCAGTAAAACTTGCGCTATCTAAACCAAGAACTATTACAATAGATGCTCAACCAAAAGAAATGCTCGCTGAAGCATTTAATAAGGAATGGGAAAAACTAGGTGCTACTAATCATATTCGTGATGTTATGTTTATTAATCGCACTTATGGGGCTGGTGGAATTGTTGTGGGGGCTGATAAGATTCCTACTACTGATCCCATTGACCCTTGGAATCTTCCTTATCTTAATCTTTATTTTAATCAGTTAGACCCACTCAATATGGCTGGTTCGATTGTTACGAATCAGAACCCCAATGCGCCTGACTTCCAAAAACCTCTTGCATACACTACTGCTGCTGGTCAGCCCTATCATCCTTCTCGTAGTGTTGTTGTTTTTAATGGCACTCCTGTATATCTTCAATTTCAGTCTAGTGCCTTCGGTTTTACAGGTCGGTCAGTCTTTCAAAGGGCTTTATATCCACTAAAGTCATTTATTCAGTCGATGATTACCGATGACTTGGTAACATTCAAATCTGGTTTAATCATTGCCAAACAAAAACCTGCTGGATCAATCGTCAATCGCTTAATGCAAAATGCTGCTGGTATCAAGCGCACTTACTTGCAAGAAGGCGGTACTGGTAATGTGCTCTCAATAGATATTGATGAAGAAATCAATTCCATTGATTTGACCAATACTGCAACATCTATGACAACTGCCAGAGATAACATTATTGCCAATATCGCTGCTGCTTCTGATGTCCCTGCAATGCTACTGAAAGATGAAGCATTTACCCAAGGCTTTGGAGAGGGTACTGAAGATGCCAAAGCCATTGTGCAATACATTGATGGCATTAGAGTAGACATGGAAAGCCTATTTGCTTTCTTTGACAAGATTGTGATGCACCGAGCATGGAATAAAGAATTCTATGAAGCGGTTAAGAAAGCCTATCCAGAGATTTATCGCAAGATGTCTTATGAGCAAGCCTTTTATAGTTGGCAAAACAACTTTAAGGCTGAGTGGGAATCCTTAATGGAAGAACCACCATCAGAGAAAGTTAAAGTGGAAGATATTAAACTCAAAGGTATTACTGAGTTGCTTCGCACTATGCTTCCAGTTGTTGATCCACAAAATAGAGCAGCTTTACTTCAATGGGCGCAAGACAATATCAATGAAATGCCAGATATGTTTGCAAGCAGCTTACAACTGGATGCCGATGCTATTGCCGAATATGAAATACCAGAGGAAGAACTTAAAAACTTACCAAGACTAGATGCTTACTTTGCAAAGGGGGATTGGGCTAACCCCACCCCAAAGGCTGATGCACCTTTTGTAGAACAAGACCATCCTAGAGATACCGATGGTAAATTTACATCTGGTTCAGGTGGCAGCGCATCAACCGACATTACTCCTAGTGGCAGAGTACAAGCACCTTATTCTGTAGCTGCTAAGAGTATTCCTAAAGCACCAGAAGCACCAAAGGCATTAAACAAACCTGCTGCAACTGAACCACCTAAAGCACCCTCATCAAAAAGAGTTAAAGAGTTGCTTTCAGGTCGTATGCAAGGAGTGGATGTAGAAAGACTCCCAGAAGATAAGCAAGCCATTTTTGTAGAAATGTATGAGAAAGCAGCAGCCAACAAAGATGCTTTTGATGAAACCAATGCCAAGATTGCCAAAGAACTAGGTGGTAAGGCTGCGATTGTGCCATTAAAGGGATCGCAAAGAGCAGTCGATAAGATTACTAAGTCCTATGACAATGATCCAACCAAAATTAAAGACCTACTTCGTACCACTATTGAAATTAAATCATTAAAAGATGTAGATAGCGCAATTGATAAATTAAAAGCCCAGTATGGTGAACCAAGCAAACTAAGAAATTTACTTGATCCTAAGTCGGACTCTCTTGGTGGCTCTGGCTATCGAGATGTCAATATGGTGGTAGAGATCAATGGCTCTCATGCTGAAGTTCAGATTAATCTACCAGCGATGTTAGAAGCCAAAGAGAAAGCGCATATTTACTATGAAGAAGTTCGCATCATAGTTGAAGATGCAGCAGTCGCAGGTCGCAAGCTAAATGTTTATGAAGAAGCCAAGGTAAACAAGGCTAATGAAAACATGAAGAAACTTTATGATGCAGCCTGGGAATCCATTACTAAGGCTTGAAATACTTGAGCATTACTAGGCAATAAGAACTCATCACCCATGCTGATTTCTTTGGGTTCTCCATTGATCCAGACCGCAACCATTGGAATGTCTTTACCAGCATTGACTGATACTGGCAAACCATCTTCTGAAGTTACATAGAAGATTGCTGATGGACTGATTTCGTAATTACCAATTTTCATATATTGCCCTTTCAATTCATTTTATCATATAACAAAAAGCCCTCGAAAGGGCTTGTAATAGTAAGTAATTTTTAATCGTATATTACTTCAACATCCGAGCACAATTCGCTAATATATGCAGCACATTCTGGATTGTTATTGGATTCAAATTCTGAAATAGCGTCATCTTTTGAAAATCCACTATAAAGAATAAAGTATTCCAAACAATCAGAATAGCTAACTTCCGAACTTTCAACAAGATACTTAACTGACATAATATTTCCTTTCGTGGTTATCTTGGCACTTCTAAAATCATTTTTCCATCCATGATTTCAAACAAAATCGCTTTGGCTTTGTTCAAACTTTGTCTGGCTCTCTCATTCGCACCCACCTGCAACTCCTCTTGGGCATCACTCATCATTCCAGCCACAACCATTCCAGCCCCACCCAATTGATACATGGCTGAACCTTTGATCTGGGCAATAAACTCTTGAATGTCGCACCCATAACATTGCTGATCGAATTCTGAAATCATGCTGCACCCCTTTCTTGAAATTGCTGGATAACTGCTCTAGCAGCAGCGACCCTGCCCATCTGACCTTTTGCCAAAGCCAAGATCAAAATCCCCTGTGCTTGGGCAATGCTGAAAACCTCATATCCATACAAAGGCAAACTCATTTTTAACTCCTTTCGTGATTAACTACTACAACATCAGTATATACCAAATAAGTATATTGTGTGCAATTAATTACACATTTGTTGTATTTGTGCAAAAACAACACTTTAGGTAAATATATTTGACACTTATACTAAATAGGAATAATATAAGAATGTAGTCTTAATTAACCACGAAAGGGAATTAAAAATGATCTTCGCACTAATCGCCCTCGCTGTCTTGGTCTTGGTTGTTTATCCAATGTATATGGAATCAATCGAAGGTTTGGTAATCTAATCCACGAAAGGAAATAGAAATGGCTTATGTTCTCAATATCCTACAAAAAGGTTTAGACAAAAAAGGCAATACTGTTGCCCTTTGTGCTGGTGGCGGTGGAGTTTTTGAAGATAAATCTTTATTTGCTGTCTGGTATAGAAAAGGTAGTTATTGCAGTTATGCTCCGAATGGCATCGCTTATCGTTGGGTTTATATCGAGAGAGATTTAAGTTTGGAAGCAGCACAAGCGGTTTTTAATAAAAGAGTTGTTAAATAATCCACGAAAGGAAAAATCATGAAAGAAGTTGAAATTTGGGCTGGTAAAAAAGTCATGGCTTACCAGGATGCTGACTTGGTTGAAAAAATGCCTTACATCAAAGCTGCTGAGTCTGTCTGGTATCAAAGCTGGTTGGACAATGGCGGTCAGGACATCGGTAGCTGCTGCGGTGGCAAAGCGATTCGGATTTACTACTTGGGCAAAGGCAAAAGAAATGTTGTAGAAAAAAGCATTGTGCCTTGTAGCTTTGTCCAGGGAAATGTGGCTGCTGCAAAATCAGTTGCCTCTGCTTTGGAATTTTTGGCTGCTCATGGGATTGTTGGTGAGTATTACGATGGTTGGATGAATTGATTAATGCCCCTTCGGGGGCTTCACGAAAGGAAATCAAAATGGCAATGGCTTATAAAGAAATGGTTGTTTTTGCGAGATATGTTTACAGCTTCTATGGCGATGGCGGTATTTACGATATGGGAGTTCCCTATGAAATCATTAAGCAAGCTATTCGCTTTTTGCAATCTAAGGCTGGTCGCAAATATCGTTTCGGTATTCCTGTGTGTGGCGATTCTGTAGATCGTGAACACATCCGAATGATCTTGGAAGAAGAATATGGATATTTTGAAAAAAAGCTACAAGCTGCTTGACATTATCCCAAATTAGTATATAATGAAGTTGTAGTATTGATAAACCCACGAAAGGAATCAAAATGAAAAAAGAAATCAGTAGTCATGCTGGTGCTGCCAAAATGATTCGGGCTTATATGAAAGCCCAAGGAATTGCTGGTAGTGTGCGTAGCAAAAGTTATTCAATGGGCAGTAGCATTAATGTTGATGTTGTGGATTTGTTGCCAGCCCAGTATGCGGATTTGAAGTCCTATGTTAGTCAGTTTGAATATGGTCATTTCAATGGCATGGAAGATATTTATGAGATCAGCAATTCCAGAGATGATATTCCGCAAGTCAAATATGCTTTTGTTAATAACAAAATGAGTGATGAAATGGGTGAAAAAATCTATCAATTCATGAAAGGTTATTACTCTGGCATGGAAGGTGCTCCAGATAGCTTCAAAGATGCTCATAGTTTCTACAATATGAGTTTCAATGGATATGCCAGCCACTTGGTTTACAAATTGTTTGCTGGTGGTTACATGAGAAATGAATACTATGAGTCAATCGGTGCGATTGCTCCAGAATTAGAGGTGGCTTAAATGAGATTAGAAGAATACCTAGTTAAGTATTTGACAGAAGAAAATGCCAAAGAATATGCAGCTACTCAAGATAAGTTGCTATTTTGTGAGTATTTAACTGATTTGCCATTCCAAAGCAAAATTTTGGATCGCTTCGAGGAAGAAATGTGGATTTATGCTTGTGATCTCGGTTTTTGTAAAGAAGATGAAGCCTTTGAAAAGAGTAATTAAATGAATATTGATATTATTTTGGATGCAATAGCTTTTGCAATTGATAAGCATGGAAAGCAGGTTCGGAAAGATGCTGAAGAATCTGCCTACATTAGACACCCAATCGAGGTGGCTCAATTGTTAATAATGGCTGGAATTAATGATGAAGATGTAATAGCTGCTGCGGTCTTACATGATGTAGTAGAAGATTGTGGGGTTTCGGTGGCTGACATTTCTGCCAGATTTAACCCTCGTATTGGTTTAATCGTGCAAGAGGTTAGCGATGATCCTGCTTTAAGTGGCATGGCTCGTAAAGATGCCCAAGTTGTTAAAGTTGGCATGATTAGTCCAGAAGGTAAATTAATCAAGGTAGCGGATAAAATCTGTAACTTGCAAGATGTCTTATATAGACCACCAGTTACATGGGATGAAGCAAGAAAAGCTGCTTATTTTGATTTTGCAGAAAGAGTATTCAAAGCTGCCAATATTAAAAATCCTTATTTGATTGAGTGTTTTAATGATTTAATGGAAAAAAGAATTGTAATTTAATGAATAAAAGAAATCGTGGTACTGCTGGTACAGTACCTAATACAACTGAAATTATTGCAGCAAGGGGTGATTTATCACAATCCAAAGCAGCATCTTTAATATATACTACCCAAGCTAGGTGGAGTAATTACGAAACTGGAAAGAGTCGTATGCACCCTGCTTCTTGGGAACTTTTTATATTAAAGACTAAGCATGACATTTTATGAAGTCTTAACTGCTGCCATTAATGACTTTATCGAGCATGGTTTCGATTCTCAAAGTCGAGTAGAGTCCTGGCTTAAAAAGATCAAGGATGCAGCAAACAATGTGCTGATGTCTGATGAGCAGATGCAAAGGGAGATGGAAAAGGCTTTAAATGCAGCCTTTGATCGCCTGGTAACTAAAGGTGGTCTAGTCAATAAAGAAGTATCCAAATATGACATTGACCGCTTAAAGCCTAAACTTCGATCTGAATTGGATCGCAGAATAATGGCTTCTGCTAATCTGATTAAATACAATCGAGAACAAAGTATTACAGATGTGCTTAGAAGATTTGAGGGTTGGGCTACATCCATTCCTAAAGGCGGTTCTTTAGCAGTTGATAAAGTTAAAGAAAAGCAAAATATTAAAAAGTCTTTAGCAAAAATGCCTTTTAACCAAAGGCGAGTTGTAATAGATCAAACCCATAAACTTATTTCTAATATTAATGACATTGTGGCTATTGATAATGGCGCAATTGCTGGTAAATGGCATAGTCATTGGAAGCAGATTAATTATGATTACCGCAAAGATCATAAAGACAGAGATGAAAAAGTTTATGTCATTCGAGGTAACTGGGCTTCTGAAAAAGGTTACATTAAAGCAATTAATGGATATACTGATGACATTACCTCTCCAGGTGAAGAAGTGTATTGTCGGTGTAACTATAAATATATTTACAGTTTGCGTAAAATGCCAAAAGAAATGCTGACAAAAAAGGGTGAACTAGCGTTACAATCATCAAAAATATCGTAAGGTAGTCTATGCCCTTTGAATCCGAAGCACAAAGAAAAGCTATGTATGCTGCTTTAGCAGGGCATAGTAATATCGGAATTCCTAAAGAAGTGGCAAAAAAATTCATTAAACATAGCGAAGATGGCGATATTCCAGAAGAAGCTACTCCACTCAGCACTCCAAAGTTTAAAGAAGATGACGAACTTGTCATTCGGAATGGCAAAAAAGATGAACTCAAGAAATTTCAAGGTGATTTAGCTGATGTAGCTAAAATCATTATGGGTCTTAAAGATCAATCCAAAACTGTACCTCGCTTTGGACAAGATTCAGAAGCATGGGAAACAAAAGAGGGAAAAAACAAAAATGGCGGTTTAAATGAAAAAGGTCGTGAATCCTACAACAAGGAACATGGTGCTCATTTAAAAGCACCTCAGCCCGAAGGCGGTTCAAGAAAAGAATCTTTCTGTGCTCGCATGAAGGGTATGAAAGAAAAGCTAACAAGCAGCAAAACTGCTAATGATCCAGACTCCAGAATTAATAAATCGCTTAAAAAGTGGAAATGTGACGATGATGCTTCTATGACAGATGAATTAGCTAAATTATGCGATTCATTAATAGAATATGCTCAAGCTATTCCAGATTCCGATCCTTGTTGGGAAGGTTATACCCAATATGGTATGAAAGAAAAAGATGGCAAAGAAGTGCCAAATTGTGTGCCAGATGCAGCAGAATTAACACCTGAAACTCCAAAAGAAGTTAAGCCAATTGCCAATAATGCTGGTGCAGCAGGTCGGGCTTCTGGCATTATGTTTGTAACTGGTGAAGGTCATACTCTTTTGATTCGCAGGGGTGCAGGTGGTGGGGATTACCCTAATACTTGGTGTGTGCCTGGTGGTCATCAAAAAGAAGGCGAAACCCTAGAAGAAGCTGCTCGCAGAGAATGTAAAGAAGAAACTGGTATTGACTATAAAGGCAAACTAGAAGTATTACATGACGATGGTCAGTTTTGCACTTATATTGCCAGAGATGTAAAAAAAGAAGAAGTCAAACTTAATTATGAATCTACTGGATTTGATTGGTGCGATCCACTTTGCCCACCTTTACCATTACACCCTGGTTTAGCAATTGCTTTTAAGATTGCATCCGCAAAAACTGAAACCGATGTAGCGCAATTAATGGCTGATGATTTGTTACCAAGTCCTCAGATGTATGCCAATGTCGGATTATTCGCTATTCGTATTACTGGTACTGGTTTAGCTTATCGGTCAAGCATTGAAGAAAATGTTTGGCGTGACCCATCTTTATATTTGAATGATGAGTTTTTAAAAAGATGTAATGGCTTAATGGTCATTATGGATCATCCTGAAACTGCGGTTTTAACTTCTAAAGAATTTAAAGATCGTGCAGTTGGAAGTATTATGCTGCCTTATATTAAAGGCGATGAAGTTTGGGGCATTGCAAAAATTTATGACCAAGATGCTGTAAATGAAATTTGTGAGGGAGAGATTTCTACCTCACCTTCAGTAGTATTTGACAATACTGCTGGAAACACTACACTAACTACTGAGAATGGTGAACCACTCTTAATAGAAGGTGTTCCATTTCTTTTAGATCATATAGCTATTGTTACAAAAGCTAGGGGTTCTAAAGGTGTATGGGATAAGGGTGGCGATGCCACAGGAGTTCTTTTAAATAACCAAGAGGTGTCTGATATGAATGACAATACGATTGCACCAAAGGCAGATGCCCAAGGTGATAAGTTAGATGCTGTACTCGCTGTGCTAGGCGATTTGGCTGCAAGAATGGATGCAATGGAGAAGGAATTACCTGCTCCACCACTCGTTACTGCTGCTGATAAAAAAGCTAAAAAAGATGATGATTCTAAACATCGTAAAGATGATGATGAAGCCATGTGTGACGATGAGGAAGAAGAAATGGCTAAGAAAGATGACGAAATGTCTGAAGCTGAAGCCAAAAAAGAAATGATGCGTAAAGTCGATGCTAAGAAAAAGCATCGTAAAGATGCAGAAGGTTCTAATCCTAAAGAGCATGACAAAGGCGAAATCAAGCCAGATGACGAAGGTGAAGTTGAGCATCCTGGTCACATGGAATTCAAAAAAGATGAAGATGAAGAAGAAGAAGCTATGCGTAAAGATGAAGAAGAAGCTGCAATGTGCGATGCACAAGCTAAAGCTGACTCTGTATTCGCATCCTTCGGTAAATCTGCTTCTCGCCCATTAAAAGGTGAAGGTCTAATGTCTTATCGCAAGCGGTTATTGCGTGGTCTACAAGCCTATTCTGATAGCTACAAGACAGTTAATCTGGCTTCAATCAAAGATGCTCAAATTTTGAGTATTGCTGAAAAAACCATTTTTGCTGATGCTTTAATGGCTGCAAGATCACCAAGTATGTTTGGTGCTGACCAACTCATTGAAATCAATGAGAAAGATCGTGCTGGTCGTACAATCACGAAGTTCAAAGGCGCAATGGAAGCATGGCTAGGCGATTTTAAAGTGCCTTCTATGCGTGTCAAAGAATTTCATCTTTTCAACAACAAGCGATAAGGAATAAGCCATGACAGCGCAAATCTCTTTACAACCTATGGTAACAACTGTAGCTGGTGGTTTATTTAACACTAATAGCAATGGTTTTACCCAAGGTGATGCACTTGCCGATCCAGCAGTTACTTTTGCTTTGGCTGGCGGTGTTCTTTCAACATCTGCAACAACTCCATTGTGGGGTGGTGTACCTATTACTGAGTTGATCCCAACTCTGCAAAATGGTTACTATTCACAGCCACAACCAGGCACAGACAGCCTCGGTAGCACAGTTACTCAAGCTACTGCTTCTTCTGCTCCTACTGGTATTGCTGTATACAACCAAGCCTTCGGTGGTATTACAACTCCTCAGTCTACTGCGCCTTTGTTTTCGCCTGGTATGTCTGTAAACTTCTACCGCTTTGGTAGCGGTGCTCGTATTCCATTGCCTTGCGATGCTTCTATCGTAGCTTTGGATGGATCATCTGTTACTGAAACTGTATATTGGGACACTACCAATTTTCTTTTGACTACTACTGCTACTAGCAATTTTGCTGTACCTTGCAAAATTCTTCGTACCAGCACAGCTAACAATAAGTTAGTTTCGTATTCAAGCGGAACTGGTAATGCTAACTGGACTTCAACTGGCTATATTGCAGTTGTTCAAATCTAACAAAGGAAAAATATTATGTCAGGTTTTGCTCCTTCATTTGTAACAGTAAATCCGCACTTCATGATGCCTGAGTTGATTATGCAATACAGCTTGGCTTCAGGTGCTTTTACGACCCTCGCTACAGAAAATCCTATGCCTCGCCTTGGCGAAGCAGATTTGTATGTTTATGCTAAAAAGATTCAATTAACAACACAAGTTAATGCAAATCAATCTACTGTAAACCAACTGCCTAGCGCATCTGTAATTCCTTCAATGATCTCGACTGCAACTTATCGTCTGCAAACTCGTGCTCAGTATGACAACTTCGATGAAGCTGCTACTGGTGCATGGGGCTATGCGCTGCCACAAGCAATGCGCCTAGCTGCTCGTCAAGGTATTGCTCAACAATTGCGTAATGCGCTTTTGTATGGCTATAACCCTGCCAATGGCGAAGGTCTAGTAAATACCAATGGTGCTACCCATCAAGTTTTGGGTTCAGATACCAATGGTAATACTGGCTACAGCACATGGGATAGCGGTCAATTGGCTCAGTATTTGCTGAACATGATCGGTAGCCTTAAAGTGTCTACTTTGCAAATCGGTCAGCCTTTGCGCTTAGTTTTCCTTGCTCCACAGCGATTTATTAGCCAAATCAGCTACTCTGGTGTAGTGTCCTTGACACAATTCCAGCGTATCGGTGCTGGTGTTGAAACTGCTGCTGGCTTGGTCGAAACTGTTGCTCAATGGGCAGGTGGCGATGATGTTTCATTCGCTGCTGATGACACTTTGATTGGTCAAGGTGCTGGTGGTACAGATTTGATCCTCTTAATTGCTCCAGAACTCAAAGTTCCTAAAGCTAATGCTCAAATCAATACCAACATTTTTGCAACATTGACACCTAACCAGACAGCAACTTCATTGATGCTTACTGATGTGTCTGCTCCTACTGAAATCCCTACTCCTATTGCTGATGGTGGTATTACTACCCTCTACACTATGCGTAGCACTTCAGGTTGGGGTATTCGCCCAGAAGCAATCAGCCTTTTGTCTGCTGCTTACTAAGCAACCTAGTATTACAAAAGCCACCCTTCGGGGTGGTTTTTTGTTATAGTAATAAGACCTCGTGTGATGCCGAGATGCTTTATTTGGGGGGCAGGGAATCCTTAAAAAAGATTCCGCATCATCTGTCCCCCACCCTTTTGGGAGAATTAAATGAAACTTTTTGTAGCGAATTGCTCTAAGCAAGATTTCAACTTCACCTATATGTTGTTGGAAAATCCTCGCCCATTTCACCACCGCATTAGAGCAGGTGGACAATGGGAAATTAATGGTAGTAATGATGAAATAGATCATATTATTAAGCAACATTCAATTTATGGGATGATGGAAGCTAACAAAGTCAAAAAAGGCTTTGGTGGTATTGCCTATCGGATTGATAAGCCTATTAATGTGGAAGCTATTGAAGCTGGACTTAGCCAAAGTGAGCAAGAAGCAATTGATCGTGCTCAACAAGCTAGAAATGTAACCGCAGCAGCAGCCGATCAAATCCTTGCATCTAAGGCTCAAGAAATGGGTTTAAAACAAAAATCAGGTCTTGAGATAGAAGTAGTGGAAGAAAAGCGAAATGCAGGTGATAATGAGAGTAAATTTGAACAAACTATCGAAGTAGTTCGAGAAGGAGTTCAGCCGATCAAAAGTCGTGGAAGAAAGAAATAAAGTATGAGTGATCCCATTACAACTCCTTCATTAACTGGTTTTATTGCTTGGACAAGGGCTGTAATGGGCATCCCAACTACCGCTATTGCGGATAATGATGTTGGATATGCTTATGCTTATCAAGTTGCTTTAAATTTAGTTCCACTCGATTTTTCAGTTGCTTCCCCAGATATTTATACTTTGACTGTATACAATCTGGGGGGTAGCAATCTATTACAATGGCAACAAGACATTCAAGGGCAAACCTTTTTTGTTAATGCTAGACAGGCTTATGGAATGAATAATTTTGTGGCTGGTGTCATTAGTGGTGCAGGTGATGTGTCTACTAATGAGTCTTTAGCAGTTGGTCAAGGCTTGCAAAACTTGGATTTGATTTCATTGGAAGCAATTAAAAATCCTTATGGCAGACAAGCAATGGCTTTTATGCAATCTCTTGGAACTCTCTGGGGATTAACTTGATTCTCCATCTGGGTGTCATTGATGTCCCAGAGCCAGAAGGGAACACCACCTATGGGGTGGCTACTGCATTAGAAGAAAAGTATGAACTTTTTTCAGTATTTGCTAAAGTCTATGAACCAAAAATAGTCAATAGCCTTACAGAAAGCATGGTAGGGGCTTTAGAAACTATACTCCAAGGGGGTAGTGTCAAAAACCCTTACAGCGATGCTACAAGCGAAATTGAAGCCAATTTCAAGCATTTTTTAAGTTCTCAGGAAGCTGAACAACAAGGTATTCCAGGGACTCCTACTAAGGCTGCTTTGGAAGGAAGAAGTATTCGCTTTAAAGACAGAGTGACTGCTAAAGGTTATGTTAAAGGAAAAAGGGCTGGATTTACCAGAGTAACTGGGGTTCGTAGACCTTCTTTTATTGATTCAGGGGTATTACAAGCATCTTTTAAATCTTGGGTTGATTAATGGCTAATGTATTTGAAACTTCAGGCGCAAAACCGCAACTCGCTTCTGGATTAGCAGAAGGAGTCAATACTTTATCGGGTAATGAACAAATTACCTTTACACTTTATGTCAAATTGGTTTTGCCTTTAGATGGCTATGTTTTTTGGGTTAATGCTGCCCTTTTAACTGATACCGCTATTTATAATGCAGCGCAATATGATCGCTTGCTTTATGACAATTACAATGGCGCAGTACCAGCAAGGTCTATTACTGCTCAAGGGTCATTTCATTTAGCCCAAGAATTGCATCAATTGGATGACAGAACTACAGTCTACAACCATATTACTTTTACATCCCTTCAGCCAATTCAGGACTTTAATTTAATTAATCCTCAATTGATTTATGTAGCAACTTATCAAAATGTCCAATTTGCTTTTAGTCGCAAGGACAACTATTACAAACAAGCCGATCTTTATCATTATCGTGGTGATGCTTTGTACTCCATTATGGACACTCAGCTTATTGACTCGATGACTGATTTTGATACTACAAGTGTCATTGTGTCTAATAGCCTTCCTATTTGGCTATCTTTAAACCAGTATTTTCCAATGTACCCATCTTATTTGGTGGAACAAAACTTGCCACCCCCTTATGCTTCTGTGGACATTATTCCTTCCAATACTGAAGCCTTGGGTCAATTTCCGATTGTAAATAATGTTTTAATCAATGGTGGCGCAACCCCAAGTACACAAAGCACAATCAATCAATTAGCAACTGATACAGTCAAAATTTCTATTTATGGAATTCGGAACAATGAGGCTTTAAATTTTGCTAATTATGTGTTTCAATACAGCATGGATACTGATAATATTGGTATTCAAAATATGCCCATTATGCAGGATGAAAAAGTAACTCAGCCTGAATTTGGAATTATTGCAATGAAGAAAACAATTACCTTTAAGGTCAGTTATTACCAAAATACTGTTAATAATGTAGCCCAACAGTTAATTAAAAAAGCATTTATTAGTGTTAGTGCAGTATCACCTTAAAATCGTCTAAAAAGGAGTCTTAAAAATGGCAATTACTTCAAATCCAGCAGTTATCAATGGTGCAGCTATTACAGCCCAAGGCATCAATACTTTTCTCAACATTTCTACCGCTACAGCAATTAAATCTAGCAAAGGTCGCATTGCAAAAGTCAATGTAACTACTGCTGGTTCTACTAATGGCGCAATTTATGACCATGCTACTACTACTGGTACTGGTGCAGCTAATTTAGTTGCAGTTATTCCAGATGTTGTTGGTTCATATTTAATCGACTTCCCATGCGCTACTGGAATTGTTATTACTCCTGGTACTGGAATGGTTGTTTCTGTTAGCTTTAACTAATTAGGGGGCAATTATGCCAAATATTGTCAATGTAAGTGTTACCCAACAGGTAGCACCTGCGCCTTCTACTTTGCAGCAAACAGGCGCATTTATATCGCAAGGTGGTACAACTCTTGCTGCTGGCACAACTCAATTGCTAACCCAATTGTCGGATTTGACTTCTATTCTTAGAACTTCAAATGCGATTACTTCTGCTGTTTGGAATACTGGAGTAGTAACTGTAACAACAACAACTCCTCATAACATTCCATCTGGTGATGTTATTCAAGGTATTATTGCTGGAATTACTGTAACTGGAAGTTTGGTCAATGGTTACAATGGAACTTTTGCTGTTACCTCTACTGGCACAAATACTTTAACTTATGTTGTTTCAAGCAACCCAGGGACAGCAGTAACTACAACTGCATTTTTTACGATTGAAGATGTAACTGAATTAGTTGCTATGGCAACTACATTCTTTGCTCAAGGTTCAAATCAATCAGTTTATGTACTTGAATTAGGTGTTGGCACTACAGCGCAAGGTGTAACTGCTTTAATCGCCTATATTACCAATCCAACAATTAAGTTTTATAGCTTCTTATTGCCAAGGGCTTGGGACACCGAGCCTACAGCATGGGCAATGGCAAATACTTATTCTGGTACTACAGCAGAAATTTATTTCTATGTTTCATCCACTTTGGCAACTTATACAAACTGGCTTACCTATAAATCAGCTTTTGTAACTTTGCCAAGCCCAAGCGCACCTGTAACTGAATTTAGTGCTTCTGCAATTTTTTGGACAACATTAAGCTATAACCCAAGCGCAAGCAATTTAGCGCATCCATTGGCATTTACTTATGTTTATGCAGTAACTCCTTATGTTTTGACCAATACTCAACAAACTTTGTTAAAAGCTGCTGGTGTAAACTGGATCGGTACTGGAGCACAAGGCGGTATCAGTAATAGCATTATTTTCTGGGGTACATTCATGGACTTGAACCCCTTTAATTACTGGTATTCAGTAGATTGGACTTCTATCAATGTTCAATTAAATTTGACCAATGCAATCATTAATGGCAGCAACTTGCCAACCAATCCTTTGTACTATAACCAAGCTGGTATTAATACATTGCAAAAGGTTGCTCAAGCTACTGTAAACAATGGTATTGCTTTTGGACTGATTTTGTCACCTGCTTCTGTATTTGCTGTTCCATTTAGCACTTATGTTTCACAACATCCAAGTGATTATGCAACTGGTACTTACAATGGTTTAAGTTTGACTTTTGTTCCATTAAGAGGCTTTACAAGCATTACTATTTATTTAACCGCATCTAATATCCCTGTCTAGGAGTAAATAATGTCTAATCCACAAGTATTACAAGGTACATTAAATAGACTACTAGCCAGCGTAGTTTATGCAAGTTTTCCGCAGCTTAATGTCACTTCGGCTTACCTAGCAAAAGAAGCTATTTCCATCTCTTTTGATGGCGATACTTCTTTGCTTATTGGCACTTTAACAAGCGCAGTAACTAGCCCAGAGCCTTATGTCTATGGCACAGTTACTATTCATCTGTTAAGAACTCAGGCATTGGGTAATGCTTATAAGACTCAAGTAGAAACTAATACTACTATGGGTTCTGTAACTGTTTACCCTGACTCAACTGCTTTAACACCATTTCAGTTAAATAATTGTGTTTTGCAGACAGTTCAAGAAATGCCTTTTGATGGTACTCAAGCAAGTTTGATTATTCGCTTGAGAGGTGTCTATAACATTAACTCTACATTATTTACTACCGCTTAAAGGATAAAAATTGAAAATTGATCGCAATCTGAATTTAGTGATGCAGGTTCAGACTGATAAAAATGGGATGGTTTATGTACATTCCGCTTCTATTAGTCGATCTGTTTTTGAGCAGTTTTACCTTGAAATAGGAAAAGTATTTAGTCAATGTTTTGATAGTGTCAATCAAGCACATTTAGCCTTATCAGCACCCCAGTTAGCTTATCCTGCTTTAAAGTCTATAGCGACAAAAGCAGGTAACTGGGATGGTGCTGGTGGTGTTAAATTTGGTTTGGTAAATGAAATTGTAAGATTAACCAATGTATTAATAAGTGGTGAAGGGGGTTGGGAATCCATGCCCCTTGATGTAGCAGTAAAAAGATCAATCATTGATGAAGATGAGGAAGCTGAGATTCTTAGTTCTTTAGTTTTTTTTACAGCAATCTCCAAGGTAGCCCCGAAAGACCTGAAAAATTCTTTCTTGGAGATGGCAGGGGCATTAAGAAACTGGGAACTTACATCCTTGGACTCTATGGAGTATCTGAATGGTTTGCCGATATTGACCAAAAAAGGAAATACTGGCAAGAAAGTGAAGGAATCATTGCTCATATCTTAGAGTTTTTGGCTACTACAGGGTTTAGTGAGTTTATGCGAGAAATTGGTGGTAAGTGGTCTGATGTACAAGAGTATCGCCAAAGGCATTTAATTAAGGCAATTAATAGCAAGACATTTTTTTAACCGATAAGAGAACAAATTATGGCAACCAAGTCGGTTATAGAAATTGATATTCTTGATGAAAAATTCAAGTCATTTCAACAAGCCTTTGAAAAATATCAAAAAGCTGTAAAAGGTATGCCAGCCGATTGGCAGAAGGTCAATACTACTCTTAATAATATTGATGCTTCACAGAAAAAGATGAATAAATCTCTTTCTGATAATAGCAAGGCTCTAAAAGATGTAGCATTTCAAACTGGAGTCATTGCCAAAAACCTTGCTTCTAGCGCAATATCCATTGCTAAATGGGTCGCATTGGGGGCTATAGGAAGCGGTTTCGGTTTAGGTGGTATCGCAGCATCAGCCAATGATTATCGTAGGAAAGCGCAAGGTTTAGGCATTAGTACAGGCGATCTTAGAGGTGCTAATGTAACCTTAAGTCGCTACATTAATCCAGAGTCTACTTTGGGCAACATTGCAGACATCAAATCTGATCTTGCAAGGCAGCAAATATTAGGTAGATTGGGTGGGGGTGCTAATCAATCTCCAGCAGAAATGCTTCCCAATTTGCTTCGTAATGCAGTTTCTCAATTTAAGCAAGGTGGGCAAACTCAGCAGTATGCTGAAGCAATGGGTTTAACACAAGTATTTACCCTTGAAGAATTAAGAAGATTAGCTAGTCTTAGTGAAAAAGAACTTTCAGATACTATTGCTGATTATGAAAGAATTAGAAATAGATTAAAAGTAACTGATGCTGATTCCAAAGCAGTTCAAGATTTTTATGTCAATTTGAAGTTGGCTGGTCAAGAAATTGAAACCACTTTAATTAAAGCAATTGCACCTTTATCTGGTCAATTTAGTGAAATTTCCAAAGTAATTACTGAGCAATTAACTCAATCTATTACAGAATTTGCTAATTATTTAAGCAGCCCAGAAGGAAAACAAGCACTTACTGATTTCTTTGAAGGAATCAAAATAATTGCTGAGTTTATATTTACTACTTTTGGAAAAGTTTCTGATGTCAAAAGAGGTTTAACAATTGCTGGAAATAATATATTTAGAGGTGGTGATGCCACCAAATCATCCATGCAATACTTTATGGATCAAGGATTAACTAAAAACCAAGCAACTGGATTAGTTGCAAACCTATATGGTGAAAGTGGTTTAAATCCTACTGCGGTTGGGGATAATGGAAAAGCCTATGGAATTGCTCAATGGCATCCAGATCGCCAAGCTGAATTTGCCAAGGTGTTTGGTCACGATATTCGCAAGAGCACAATGCAAGAGCAACTGGATTTTATAACTTATGAGCTTACCCATAAAGAATCTGCTGCTCTTACACAACTTCAAAAATCTTCTACAGTAGGCGAAGCGGTCAAAGCTGGACTTTCTTATGAAAGACCTGATCCAAGCAAATATGATGCCAATTTTTCTAAAAGAATGGAAATTGCTAGTAAGATTGAAGTTAAAGTTAATAATAATACTGGCGGTAATGCAGTCGCTACTGCTAATGCTTTACCTGGGGCTAATCAATGAGTATTTCTACAGAACAAACAGCTTTTTCATTAGTTTATGAAATATCCCCCATCATTTTAATTGATGGTTTGGCTCAATATTTTCCTTTTGGTGTTCTTCCTATAACTGTTCTTACAGAAATGTTTGATATTCCAGGGATAGAAAATGGAGAATTTTTTGCTCATTTCAAACCAATTTCAGGTGGCACTTTAGCCGATTGGGAAGTTGCAGAATATCCTTTTGCTAGTATGCAAGTGGCTGCCAATGCTGTTATTCAGCAACCATTAAAAATTAGTATGATGATGGTTTGTCCTGCTCAAAATGGTGGTGGCTATTTAATTAAACAAGCTATTTTGACTGCCTTGCAAACTGCAATACAAACCCATTTATTATCTGGTGGTAGCTTTACAGTCATTACTCCTGCTTACACTTACACTCATTGCCTTTTAACCAGCATTAGAGATATAACCCCAGTTTCGGATAAACAAGTTCAGTATGTATTTCAATGGGATTTTGTGCAGCCTTTAATAACCGCTTCTGGAGCACAACAAGTTTTAGGTAATTTAATGAACAAATTTGAAAATGGCTTACCTACTCCTAGCAACCTAACTTGGAATGAAACTGCTCCTACTCAAGTACCAGCTTCACAAAGCCTAGCCCCAGGGGAATCAATACTGTAATGACTACAATTGTTCAATTTAATCCTTCTTCAACCGCTAATTTTCAATTTAATCCCACTTTAGATGGAGTAAATTACATTGCAGTTTGCACTTGGAATTCTTATGCCCCAAGATACTATATTTCCATTTATGATACTGCTCGTACTTTAATCATGATAAGACCGATTATTGGTTCTCCAGATAACTATGACATCAATTTATTATTTGGATATTTCACAACTTCAAAAATGGTTTATAGGGTAAGTAGCAATCAATTTGAAATAACCCCATAATGCGCTACTATGAAATACAAATTAGCCCAAGTTCTTTAAGTACTAGCAGTTTTGCGCCTATTACTTTTAGCACTTTAACACCTACGAAAACAGACAATGGTTCTGCTTTAAGTGTAGATATTGACATATTTCAAACTTGGTATCATCAACCAGCCCAAAATGGATATATCAAAATCAAAGGAGTTGATTTTAAAGATTTGAATCAATCCGCTAACTTTAATTTAGCAAGAATCAAAGTTTCAGTAGGTATGTCTAAGGGATTGCCCTATGCACAACCTAATCAAGCAGGTTTAATTATTGATGGCACTATATTGCAATGCTTTGGTAATTGGCTTGGTTCTGAAGTTAGCTTAGATTTTGTAATTGGGGCTGCCACTTACAATCCAAAAACTGATGTTAATTTATCTTTTAATTGGAAAAAAGGCGATACCTTACAACTAGCTGTCACTAACTCGCTTAAAAAAGCCTATCCCAATATTCCTGTAAATGGATCATTTAGTTCAAATTTAGTTTACACAGAAGATCAATGGGGTCAATATACTAATCTTTTGTCTTTTTCTAAACAAATAAATCATTTCAGCAAACAAATTATTACTTCTGATGGATATTTAGGTGCTTCAATAACAAATACCGCTTCTGGCTTTTTTTTGTTTGATGGCACTACTCCTTCAACTAAAACTACAAAAGTAAACTTTACCGATATTGTTGGAAACCTCACTTGGATAGATATTGCCACTATTCAAGCGAAATTGATTATGCGATCTGACCTAAATGTTGGTGACAATATTGTTTTTCCTAAAGGAAGCCCAGTATTAAATGTAATCAATAATTTTTCTCAATATAGAAACAATATTTCTTTTGATGGAACTTTTCAAATTAATCAAGTTCGTCATGTTGGAAGCAGTCGGCAAGCGGATGGCAATAGCTGGTGTACGATTGTTAATGCAGTAATTCCAGGGGTGCTTAAATGACAGCAGCACAAAAAACCCCATTAGCTTCAACTCTCAACAATTTTACAGAAAAAAAGATTGAAGATTTTCAGCAAACTCAAGGACAGTTTTTGCCTTGTTCAGTTGTTGCTGTAAATGGCTCAATTGTGACTGTCAATTTTGAGGTTTTAAGCGGTATCTTGACCCTTCCACAAGTCACTTGTCCTATTGCAGAAAGTGAATATACTCGCCTTCCAATACAAGTTGGTGATAAAGGTATCTGTATTGCTGCCAGTACAAGGCTAGGCGGTATTACTGGTTTAGGTCTAGGGTTAGCCCCATTGGATAATCCAAGTAACCTTGGTGGGCTTGTATTTATGCCTATAGGCAATAAAAACTGGTTTTCAGTCAATGGTCAATACTTGGTTCTTTATGGAATTGATGGGGTAGAAATAACCACTAAACAACAAGATGTAAAGCTGACTTTAAATCATTCGGGAATTACAATTGACCTTCATGGGGGCAATTTAATTGTAAATAATGGAAATACTACAATGAATGGCAATTTAACTGTAAATGGGCTTATTACTGGCACTCAAGGCTTTAATATTAGTAATAGCGGAACTGGTGGCACAATGACTATTACTGGAAATATTAATCAAACTGGTAATTTTGCTAATACTGGAAGCATTACAAACAATGGCAAAAATATTGGCAGCACTCATGAGCACTCTGGAGTTCAATCTGGTTCAAGCAATACTGGAGCACCAATATGAGAACTTATGGAAAAGATCAAAATGGCAATTGGGTAGAGATTGTACAAACTTCCTATATTTGGTTAGCTACTTTGGCTCAAACTTTAAGACTTCAGCAAGGCGAAAGCCCCTTTTATGGGAACTATGGCATACCAGCGCATGATTCAATTATGAGTCAAATTGCTCCTGATGCTGCTGTAAATAGGACACAACAACAATATGCTCCTTATTTTGCTAATTTGACAGTTTTAAAAGTTACCAATGTGACACAACCTACTTATAAAATTAATGCTATTTTTCAAAATGGCACAACCATACAAACTACTGTAGCTACATAAGGATTATTATGGCAACTATTACTTCCGCAGGAGCAATTCCAGCAAGTCCAACTGATTTGCTAAATGCTGAGATTGCTGCTGCAACTGCTCTTTCTCCAGGTTTAACAGCTAATTTACCAGGCTCTTTAATAGAAGATTTAGCTTCTACTGCTGCTGGTGCATTGGTTATTCAAGATCAAGCCTATGTTGATTTAGTTAATTCCATTAGTCCATATACAGCTAATGCTTCCATCCTATATCAATTGGGAGCAGTTTATGGAGTGCAACAAGGTATAGGTTCTAATACTTCTGTTTATGTTACTTTTACTGGTAATGCTGGTTATGTGATACCAGTAGGTTTTACAGTTTCCGATGGTAGCTATCAATATACAGTTCAAGATGGTGGAATTATTAGCGCATCTGGTACAAGTACTGCTTTATATTGTTTAGCTACTACTTCTGGTTCTTGGGCTGTGCCAGTAGGTACAGTCACTCAAATCATTACTTCTGTGCCATCAGGGTTTACCCTTACTTGTACCAATTTAACTGCTGGAATTCCAGGTGCTCTTGCACAAACTTTGCAAAGCTATCAAGCGCAAGTAATTCAAGCTGGATTTGCTTCTGCACAAGGTATGCCAACATTTTTAAAAACCCAATTAGAAAATGTAAGCGGAGTACAGCCAAACCTTGTTTCGATCCGCAATCCTAATGTTAATCAATGGGAAATTATTTGCGGTGGTGGCGATCCATATCAAGTAGCTAATGCTATTTTTAAAAGTGTTCCAGATATATCAATATTAGTAGGTTCTACACTTTCAGTTACAGCTATTACTTCTGCAAATCCAGCAGTTGTAACCACTTCCTTAAATCATGGATATTCATCAGGTCAGACAGTAACTATTGCTAATGTCACCCCAAGCGGATTTAATGGCACTTTTACTGCGACTGTTTTAACTGAAAATACTTTTAGTATTCCTTTAAATGCCACAAGTTTGACTTATGTAAGCGGTGGAGTTGTAACCCCAAATTTAAGAAATGTAACTGTATCTATTAATGATTATCCAGATACTTATTCTATTACTTTTGTAAATCCACCAGTACAAACTGTCAATGTAGCTATTACTTGGAATACTATTTCTACTAATTTGGTATCACCAACTGCAATTTCCCAATTAACAACACCAGCAATTGTTTCTTATATTAATAGTATTACAGTTGGTCAGCCAATAAGTGCTTTTGAATTACAAGAAGTATTCCAAAATGCAGTTTCATCTATTTTGCCAGTAAATTTAATATCAAAAATCAATTATGTTGTTGAAATTAATGGTATTCCTACATCACCTCTTTCTGGAACTGTATTGATTTATGGCGATCCAGAAAGCTATTTTTCTACCTCTAATTCTTTAGTTACTGTAGTTCAAGGCTAATATGATTGTTCAAAATCTACCTGCTTATTTGTATCAGCAATATAGTTTTGATCCAACTACTGATGACTTGCAAGCATTTTTTACTGCATATAATAATAGTTCTCAAACTAATTTAGATACTATAAATGGCTTAAATTTGCCAATTTATACCAATCCAGCCATAACTGGAGTTTTGCTAGATTGGGTTGCTTTAGGTATTTATGGTATGACAAGACCAGCTTTATCTGCTGGTAGTGGATTTTCTCCATTGGGTGTTTATGACACAGTATCTTATGATACTACAGCCTATACTCAAAATATATCAAGTTCTCCTGCCACTTTTTATACAGTTACAGATGATTATTTCAAAAGAATTTTGACTTGGAATTTTTATAAAGGAGATGGTTTTCAGTACACTACAAATTGGCTAAAGCGCAGAATACAAAGATTTATATATGGAATTGATGGTACAGCCCCTAAGATTGATAATACATATAATATAAGTGTTACCTATACTTCTGGTAGCACTATAACTGTGAATATTCCCAATTTACCAATTTCACCAATCTTAAATGCAGGTATACAAGATGGTGTTTTAAATGTACCATTCCAGTACAATTACACAATTACTTACTAGGGGTTTTGAATGACGATCCAACTTTTCGCCAACAATGCTAAAACTACCCTAGCAGCCCCAATTACCAGTACTCAAAATACTATTACAGTTGCTACTGGGACAGGCGCATTATTCCCAAGCCCTACTACTGGTCAGCAATTTAAAGTTACTTTAGTAAGCGCAGCTTCGGCTTCAGTTTATGAAATTTGCAACTGTACTTCTAGGTCAGGCGATACTTTAACAGTATTGAGGGGTCAAGAAGGAACTAGCGCACAACCTTTTATTTTGAATGATATTGTAGGTCATTTTGATACCGCAGCAGTAATGACAGATTTAGTACAATCCGAACAATTACAAAGTGGATATTATCTTTTTGCGGTGGCAACTGGAACAGCAAATGCTTTGACAGCAACCCTTCCATCTAATTTAACAAGTTTGCCAAATGGAATGTCTATTACAGTTATTTCTGCTTATGCGAATACTGCTGCTGCAACACTTAATTTAACATTAGGAAGTACTTCTACTGGTGTTATTCCTATTGTAACTGGCAATAATACTCCTATAACTGCTGGAGTAATACCTAATGCTGGTTATCCAATTACTTTATCTTATAGTTCAACTTTTAATGCTTGGGTTATTACAGATGGTCAAATTGACCTTAGTCTTTATGCGCCTAAGGCAAGTCCTACTTTTACAGGCACTCCTCAAGCTCCTACTTATTCACCGCCTTCACCTACTGCCCCTACACCAACTACACAACTTGCAACACTAGGATATGTATATAATAGTTTGCAAAATTATGCACCAATATTTAGTCCAACTTTAACAGGAGTTCCTGCTGCTCCAACAGCTACAACAGGTGCTAATGATACTCAAATAGCTACAACTGCATTTGTAAATAATCAAATAAATTATCAACTTGTTGGCTTAGGTTTTGGCGGTACTACTTGGCATCAAGTATCTAGGTCAGTAAATACAACCTATACAAATCCTTATAATTATCCTATAGCTGTAACAGTATCTTTTGGCGATACTACTACAAACCCAAATTTTCAAGCAATTGTTAATGGTGTAGTTATTAGTTCTGTATATTACGATCAAGGTACATTTTTTGGAACGACTGAACTTTCATTTATTGTGCCATCAAATCAAACATATCAAGTCTATAATAGTGGTGGCTACCCACCTAGTATTTGGGCTGAACTCTACTAAGGATTAATTATGACTTATAACTATGGCAGTCCAATTACAGGCACTCTTACTGGAACAACCGCTACTGTAGCAGTTCCTAATGTTGTTTATCCAGCAACTATTGTTCTTAATTCAGCAGCAAGTGGCAGAACAATTCAATTTTCTTTGGATAATGGCACAACTTTTTATGGAGCAGTAACACCTACTGGAACTGAAACAAGTCAAATTTATTATGTTTTAAATTTTCCTGTAACAACCATTAAATTTACTGGTGCAGCAGCCGATACTTATAGTATTCTTTAATAGTGTTAAAAAGGGGTTTTTATGCCAACACTATTATTTGCGAACCAAGCGCAGACCACTCTTGCATTACCAATAACCAGTACTGATACTACTATTTATGTAGCTGCTGGTACTGGAGCTTATTTTCCTTCGCCTTCAGCAAATCAAGCGGTAACTTTAACCCTTGTAAATTCAATTAATAATTTAGTTGTTGAAATTATCTCTTGCACCGCTATTGTTGGTGATGCTTTAACTGTAATTCGTGGTCAAGAAAATACTACAGCACAAGCATGGAATCGTGGGGATTTTGTTACTAACTTGATGACTGCTGGAACTGCTTCAGCTTTTGCACAGCTTTATGGTTTAAATAATGCCCTTTATTCACCTCATTTTGCAAATACTTTAACCGATTCTGGACAAGTTACTGCTATTCCAGTAAATCCTACAGACCTTGTAAATAAACAATATGCTGACTCGATTTCGACAGGCGCAGCAAAGTATGAGTGCCAAGTAGCCACAACTACTAATATTACTCTTTCTGGTCTACAAACTATTGATGGTTATACCACTTTAGCTGGTGATCGTGTCCTTGTTAAAAATCAACCTAATTCTGCATACAATGGTATTTATGTAGCTGAAACTACTACTTGGACTAGAGCAGCCGACATGGAAGCATGGGTACAAGTCCCTGGGGCAACTACTTTTGTTCAAAATGGTACTTTATATGCCAAAACTGGTTGGGTAGCTATTGTTCCTGAAAATGGCACAATTGATGTTACTCCTATTACTTGGAGTCAAATTTCTGGTGCTGGTACTTATACTGCTGGTACTGGATTAACCCTAACAGGGACACAATTTAGCATTACCAATACTGGTGTTACCGCAGGGTCTTATGGTGATGCTGCTTCTGTACCAACTTTAGTTTTAAATGCTCAAGGTCAAGTTACCAGCGCAACTAATACTGCAATCAGTATTTCACCTAGCCAAATCAATTCAACCATTCCCAATTCAGGATTAACTAATTCATCCATTACTATTGGTTCTACAAGTGTTTCATTAGGGTCTACCCTTACTACTTTAGTGGGAACATCTATTAGTGGTGCTACTAATACTCTTACTTCAATTCCTAATAGTGCGTTAGTTAATAATTCAATTACTATTAATGGTAATGCAGTTGCATTGGGTGGTAGTACTACAATTACCGCAGATACACCAAATATTTTAACAATCGGTACAGGTCTATCTGGTGGTTCTTTTAATGGTAGTTCAGCAGTTACTATTGCCTTGGCAAATACTACTGTCACAGCAGGTTCTTATGGCTCTGCTGGTTCAGTAGGCATTTTTACAGTTAATGCACAAGGTCAATTAACAGCAGCAAATACAACTTCCATTGCTATTAGCAATACTCAAGTTTCTGGTTTGGGAACAATGTCTACCCAAAATGCCAATGCAGTTGCTATAACTGGTGGCACTATTCAAGGTGTATCTTTGACTATTGATAGTCTTGATAACACTCCTATAGGCTCTACAACCCCTTCTACAGCTAAATTTACAACTCTTTCTGCAAATAGTACTGTCACTTTAAGTAACTATACTGGCTATGTTTATGCCAATGGTTCTAGTGGGATTACTGCATCTACTACTATCCCATTTAGCGCAATTTCTGGGACAGTTAGTGTAACCAATGCTTTAACCATGAATAGTAGTGGTACTGGAGCAGTTTCAGGCACTACATTTAATGGTTCTGCTGCACAAACTATTTCCTACAATACTATTGGTGCTTCTCCTTTAGCTGGTTCTACAAATTTAACCACTACTGGAACTGTCACTACTGGTACTTGGTCTGGTTTATTTGGTGCAGTTACAGGCGCAAACTTAACCAACTTAACTGCTGGTAATCTTACTGGCACTATTCCTTCAACTGTCTTAGGTAATTCGACTGTTTATATTGGAACTACCGCAGTCGCTTTAAATAGGGCTTCTGCGACTTTGGCTTTAACTGGCATTACCCTTCCTATTTTAACTATTGGTACTGGACTATCAGGTACAAGTTTTAATGGTTCTTCTGCGGTCACTATTGCCCTAGCGAATACTGCGGTAACTGCTGGAACTTATGGTTCTTCTTTAGTTGTCCCAGTATTGACAGTCAATGCCCAAGGTCAATTGACTTCAGTAACTAATACCACCATTAATGCAGTCACTTTAACTACAGGCTCAATTACTACTACTCCTGTGGCTTCAACTGATATTGCTAATAAAGCCTATGTAGATGCTGCGGTTTCTAATCTTTCTATTAAAAATTCGTGTAATGAAGCTACAACAACAGCACTTCCTACCAATACTTATAACAATGGTGCAAGTGGAGTTGGTGCAACTTTAACTGGTGTAGCAACTGGGACATTAACTGTTGATGGTCAATTAGTTGTTTTAAATGATAGAGTTTTAGTAAAGAATGAAGTAACAAGTGCAAATAATGGAATTTATGTTTGTACTGTAGCTGGTGCTACTGGTGTGGCTTATGTATTAACAAGGTCTACCGATTCTAATACTTCTAGTGAAATTCAAGGTGAATTTACCTTTATTGAAAAAGGTACTGTTAATGCTAATACAGGTTGGGCAAATACCAATACTTCTACTATTACTATTGGCACTACAGCTATCACTTATAGTCAATTTAGTGGTGCTGGAACTTACACAGCAGGAACAGGTCTAACTTTAACTGGTAGTCAATTCAGCATTACAAATACTGAAGTTACTGCAAATTCTTATGGTTCTGCAAGTTCAGTACCAACTTATACAGTTAATGCTCAAGGTCAGCTAACAAGTGCATCTAATACAACAATTAGTATTCCTGCAAGTGCAATTAATACAACCATTCCTAATAGTGGATTAACTAATTCAACCATTTCAGGAATAAGTTTAGGTTCTAATCTTGCAACCTTAACTATTGGGACAAGTCTTTCAGGCACTTCTTATAATGGCGGTACTGCTGTAACGATTGCTTTAGCACCCACAGCAGTAACAGCAGGAAGTTATGGTTCTGCAACTCAAGTTGGTACATTTACTGTTAATGCTGAAGGTCAATTAACCGCAGCAAGCAATACAACTGTAACTCCAGCAGTAACTTCTATTACTGGCTTGGGGACTGGGGTAGCAACTGCTCTTGGTAATGCTACAAATGCTGCAAGTGGAATTGTAGTAAAAGATTCTAATGGCAACATTACAACAAATTGTTTGTTTGAAGGTTTTACAAGTCAAGCAGCTAGTGGTACAACTGTTGTTTTAACTGCTGCATCTGTACAAAATTGGGTAATTACTGGTTCTGGTGGACAAACAATTCAATTGCCAGATGCAACAACTTTACCTAATGGCGCATTATTTACTTTTAATAATAATCAATCATCTGGCACTATTATTGTTAAAAACAATTCAGGTACAACTATTTGTACAACCCAGTCAGGTGCATTTATACAAGTTTCATTATTAAGTAATTCTATTGCTGCTGGTACTTGGGATTATCATAATGTTGCACCAAGCAATGCAAGCTGGTCTACAAATACTTTATCTTGGGCTGGTTCATATACCAATGGCACATGGAATGGTTCAGCTATTGGAACTCTATATGGCGGTACAGGCTTAACTACCACTCCTACCAATGGTCAATTATTAATTGGAAATGGTTCAGGCTATACACTTTCAACCATTACTGCTGGAACTGGTATATCAGTTACTAATAGTTCTGGTGGCATCACTATTGCAGTAAATGGTACAGGTGAGGTAACTAGCTTTCAAACTAGCTTATCTGGATTAACACCTTCTACTGCTACAGGCGGTGCAGTAACCCTGACTGGTACTTTAGGGGCTGCATCTGGTGGAACTGGTGCGACAACTCTTACTGGCTATGTTTATGGTAATGGCACATCTGCCATGACTGCATCCACGACTATTCCAACAACTGCTCTTTCAGGAACAATTACTAATAGCCAGTTAGCGAATAGCACAATATCAGGGATTTCCCTAGGTAGCAACTTGGCTACATTGACTATCGGTACTGGTTTATCTGGCACTTCATACAATGGTGGTACAAGTACAACTGTAGCACTTGCCAATACTGCTGTGACTGCTGGATCATATACTTATGGTTCATTTACAGTTAATGCTCAAGGACAACTGACCGCAGCATCTAGCGGAACTGCCCCAGTAACATCAGTAAGCGGAACAAGTGGTCAAATTAGTAGTACTGGTGGAACAACCCCTACTTTAGCTTTAGTAGCTACTGCGGTGACTGCTGGTTCTTATACAAATACCAATTTGACAGTTGATGCTTATGGTCGAATTACCGCAGCATCAAGCGGATCAGGTGGTGGTGTTTCTTCATTTAGTGCTGGCACTACTGGTTTAACACCTTCATCTGCAACTTCTGGTGCAATTACTCTTGCAGGTACTTTGGTTGTTGGAAATGGTGGTACTGGGGTTGCTACTCTTACAGGTCTGGCTTATGGAAATGGTACTTCTGCTTTTACCGCAGCAACCGCAGCTCAAATAGTTTCAGCTATTGGAACAACTGCTGTAACTAATTCGACTAATGCTACAAATACTGCAATAACTGACAATACAAGTTCTAGTGCTACATGGTATCCAACCATTGTTTCTAGCAATACAGGAAATTTGCCACAAACAACTTCTTCAACAAAATTAAGTTTTGTTCCTTCTACTGGAACTTTAACTGCTACTGCATTTAGTGGATCAGGTTCAGGTTTAACTGGTATTTCAGGAATACTTGCTTGGCAATCTGTTAAAACTGCAAACTTTACTGCTGTTGCTGGTAATGCTTATCCTGTAAATACTTCTTCTTCTGCAATTACAGTAACTTTGCCAGCTAGTCCTAATGCTGGTCAGCTTGTAACCTTAACTGATTATGCTGGAACTTGGGCTACAAACATCGTAACTGTAGCTGGAAATGGTTCAAATATTGAAGGTATTTCAGGTAATTCATTTTTAAACATTAATCGTTTATCTGTAAATTTTGTTTATGTAGACTCAACACAAGGTTGGATTGCAGCAAGCACAGCAAGTCCAGCTAATGCAATTGTTAGCAGCTATGCTGTAAGTTTTTTAATTGTTGCTGGTGGTGGTGGCGGTTCAAATGCTGGCGGTGGTTCTTACGAAGGCGGTGGCGGTGCTGGTGCTGGTGGTTTTGGTACTGGTTCTATTTTCTTAACACCTGGAACAAATTATCCAGTAACAGTTGGTGCTGGTTCAAGTGCTGGTAATGTAGGTTCAAATTCTGTATTTAATGGTCAAACTGCCAATGGTGGTGGCGGTGCTGCTGGTGGAAATGGACAAACTGGTGGTTCAGGCGGTGGTTCACAAAATGGCGGTAGTGTAGGCGGTGCTACTGGTGGTAGCGGTTCATCTACTACATTCTTAGGAAATATTGGTGGACAAGGTTATAACCATGCTGGTGGCGGTGGTGGTGGTGGTGCTGGCGGTCAAGGTGGTGGTGGTAATGCTGGTGCTGGTGGCAATGCTGGTGGTGGCGCATCATCTTCTATTTCGGGTTCATCTGTAACTTACGCTGGTGGCGGTGGTGGCGGTTCAGGAAATAATGGTGCAAATGCTGGTGGTAGTGGTGGTAGCGGTCAAGCTGGTGGCGGTAATGGTGGTAATGGTGGCGGTGGTAGCGGAAACTCTGCATCTGCTAATACTGGTTCAGGCGGTGGCGGTGGTGGAAATAGTTCATCAACCACTAATGGTGGTAGCGGTGGTTCAGGAATTGTTGTTATTTCTATTCCTACTACTTATTACTCAGGAATTACAACTGGAAGCCCAACTGTCACCACTAATGGAAGTAATAAAATTTTAACCTTTACATCTTCAGGCTCTTACACAGCTTAAAGGAAAATTATGTCGCATTTTGCACAAGTATTTAATGGCACAGTAACTCAAGTTATTGTTGCTGAACAAGATGTAATTGATTCAGGTGCTTTTGGTCAAGGCTGGATTCAAACCTCTTACAATACAAGAGGTGGAGTTCATTACGCACCTAATTCACATACTCCTGATGGAGAACCAGCATTGCGTGGTAATTATGCTTGCATAGGCTATACATACGATAAAACAAATGATGTTTTTTATGCGCCTAGACCCAAAGATATAAATGGAAAACCATGCGAAAGCTGGACTATTGATGCGCCTAGCTGGACTTGGACACCACCAATTCCTTATCCTACCGATGGAAATTTATATGGTTGGAATGAAACTACAAAAAGTTGGGTAATTTTAACAAATATATAAACTTAATATATACTATGATCGGCAATGATGCCCAATTTTTAAAGGAAAAACCATGTCAGTAATTACATTAACTCAAGATTTAGTAGAAGCTATTTTTCAGCATTTAATCAAAAAACCTTATGAAGAAGTGGCTCATTTAATTGCTCCTTTGCAACAACAGGCTGCTCCTCAAATTCAAGCTGCTCAAGCTGCTGCGGATGCTACAAATCCTGCAATAGTGACTGATGTAGAACCAACTACACCTGCTGCATAAATCATGTCTTGGGAAGCTATCTTCGCAGGACTAACTTTAGTCTACTTTATTGGTGGCGGTGTTATTAGCTATTGGGTTAATAGCATTTCTAAAAGCCAAGATAATTTAGGTAAAAATCAAACTATTTTGGCTAGAGATTTAAAAAACCTCGAAGTGATGCTTCCCAATGATTATGTTAAAAAAGCAGATTTGGACTATAGGCTATCCAGAATTGAGCATATATTAGACCAAATTATGACAAAACTTGATACTAAAATGGATAAAACATAATGTTTAAAACTATTTGTGCCTTGCTTAAAAGAAAAACTATTAAACCTAGTTTCCCTGTAAAACCAGAAATTAAAAAAGAACTGGTAAAAAAGGCTACAACTCGCAAGCCTAAAAAAGAAACTGCTTCGCATCCAATTGAAGTTAAGTTTGTACCAGCAAAGAAAAAAACCATTAAAAAAGCCAATAAGCGGTTAATAAAATCAGAAAAATGAAAAAGTTTTTTATAGACTTATTGACTCAAAATGATAACCATACTTGGTGTATAGCCAGATTTGGTGTTTTTCTTGGAGTTGTGTCTATTGTAAGTTTAGGCTTTATTCATACCCTTTATAATCATAATATTGATTTTTCTGGCTTTGGTATGGGATTAGGCGCAATTTTAGGCGGTGGTGGTGTCTATGTAGGCTCTCAAGCTGCCACAATGAAAGATGGAAATGCAGCCTAATGTTTGGTTCAAAATTCTCTTTATTGCTTTGGGTTTATTCCTTAGCTTTTGTAGTGGGTGTTATGTATATCATCTTAAGCTGGTGGCTTACCAAGAAAAAGTAGAAGCCCAAGGCAAAATTCAAGAGCAGCATAATAAAGACCTTTTAATTCAACAACAACTTATTACCAAGCAGGTGTCCAATGATTACGAGAATAAGCTGGCTCGCATTAAGTCTTATTATGGTGGGTTGCACTACCCCAGTAGCGGTCAATTGTCCAATAGCAGCCAAACCAGCTCCAGAATTGATGGCACTCCCACCGACCCACAATTTGCTCTTAAATGCGCTGAAACCACCCAACAACTAGAATCCCTTCAGGATTTTGTTAATCAGCAGTTAGGTTTGAAATGACCAATAATGAAGTTGCTTTGCTCAAAACTTTGGGCTTTTCTGAGATTGGTAGGGATTTATTAGCCCATTCTGATAATGGCTACAATGTTCTTTATGGTGGCACTCTTTTTGTTAGTTATGCAGATCACCCTAGAAAACATATTACCGCAGCAGGAATTACTTCTACCGCAGCAGGTAAATATCAAATCCTAGAGAGAAATTACGACTTCTACAAGGTTTCTTTGGGGTTGCCTGACTTCTCCCCTCACTCACAAGATTGCATTGCCCTAGAGTTGCTTAAAGAGGTTGGAGCAGATCAATTAATCAATCAAGGTCATTTTGAAGAAGCCATTATTAAGGCAAACCGCATCTGGGCATCTTTACCCAATAGCCCTTATGGACAACATACCAATGTTATGGGTTATTTAAAAGCCTTTTATGAAAATGTAGGTGGAACTTTGGCATGAGTGATATTTTTGATGATGCCAGCGATACTGAACAACTTCATAGAGAAATGGCAATACAAGAGATCAGAAGTAAAAAAAGGCATCCCTATACTGGGCATTGCCTTTGTTGTAATGAACTTATTCCAAAAGGAAGATTTTGCTCTGCTGAGTGCAGAGAAGATTGGGAATTAGAGCAAAAAATCAAAAAGATTTCTGGTCGCTAAAACTCCCAAGTCTTTTTAATCTCAAATTTAGTTTCGCCATCTTGTACTGAAAAGTGCCATACTTCTTCATCTTTCTTGGATAAGTCTGCATAACCAGCAAAAGGTACTGGTTCTTTTTCAGCTTCTTTTCTATCTTCAGTAGTAAAAGTAGTCATCCCTCTCCCCCAAAGTCTTTTTCATCCAAAATATGCCTTGTTAGGGCTTCTTTCATAAATCCAATGTAATGCTCAATTTCTTCTAGGTTTTGACCACCTACAGTTGCAGCAGTATGTCCTAAAGGCTTTCCCATTTCATTGTAAAAAACCTCTCGCATCTCAAAATAAACCTCATCAGGTTCATCGTACATTTTCATTAACCGCACATTCCAAGTCATAAAATTCCTTTCGTGAAAAAATTATATTTTAAGCATAATCAGCAACTTGCATGATTATATTTTGTACAAGTACATCTAATTCAATCGCTTTGTCATAAAGCTGTTGTTTACCTGCTAAAACTGGATTTGCATTAAGCATCTCTAACTGGTTAATTAGCTTTCTAACCTTAACAATTTGCTCGCTAATATCATTCATTTTCTCTGTCCTTTATTATTTAATCCGAACTACTTTGGCTTTTTTAAGAACCATTTCGTATTCAATTTTGGCTTGATCGTCTAGCTTTCGAAGGGGAAGCTCCTGAAAATACTTGAACTTTGCTTGATACTCTGGTAGTTCTGATGGTTTAACCCAACCATATTGCTTAATCCATCTTTCTTCGATATTAGTTCCTGCTGCTGTCCAGATATATTCACTCATGATTGCTCCTTTATGTTTAGATTTCTATGAACTACACCATCATCCCATTTTCGATCAGTAGAATTGTTATACAAATCTATGATTTTATTGGGAAATACAAATATCGGAACTGGCTCATTCTGAAAGCAAAAAGCATAAACCAGAGGTGCTTCTTCCGAACTAAAACACTTCACCAACTTGGGCAATAACTCAAATTCTTTTTGCTTAAAATTGGCTGTACCTTTGACACAAACTACAAAAGTTTTAGAACCTGCATTAACTACATAATCTGGCAAATTCCTAATAATTGCACTTAATTTAAAAAAATTTTCTACAAAACCATTTTGCTCATCAAAGCCAAGGCGATTAAATTTATAGCCTTGTCTTTCGCAATACATTTCAAACAAGTCCTCACCTATATTGGATTGGACTCGCAAAGCATAGGGCTTTTCATTACCTTTCATGCTGCCAAGGCAAACATACAACCAAAGATAATACCCATGACAATAACCGCTAACCATTCAGCCCAAGCTGGAACTTCCAAAGCATCAAAATATTTCAACATGACATTTCCTTTCAAAAAGGTGCTGCTGCAAAGTTATAAGACTTAAATGATTTCTTTTTAGTCTTAACAAAGACATAAGACCAACCATTACGAATACTGACAATCTGTTGCGCTTCGCATTTATGACGAACTTTTCGCATCAATTCTCCAAGTTCGTCATAGATGTAATACATAGTTAATTGACACCAAAGAAATTGCGGTTAATTTCATTATCAAAAATCGCTTTAACTCTGTAATTGTTATATTGTTCCGCTAATTTTGAATGTGCAATTTCTAATTTTTGACACAAAATATTTGCTTCTTCAACATTATCAAAATGGGCAATTGTTTCCCAATCTTCATAAGGATATTGTTGAACTAAATAAATTTGACTCATTTTGATTTCCTTTCGTGGTTATCAGACTACATTCATAGTATTACATAGAACTATTACAATAGCAAACAATTTTAGTCATTGTTGCTTTTTTGCATAGGGTGGAGTCCCTACCCCTCACGAAAGGTCTGGCATTGCACCAGAAGGTAATTTTTGGGTGTACCACTCCCAGAAATAGGGACTCCATATTCATTTTAAATCAAAATGGAATGTCAGACTCTATGTCTGCCAAATCAACCCCTTTTGAGGGCTTTTGAGAAGGTTTTGAATCTTCTGAAGGCTTACCCCCCAACATCTGCATTGTGCTCCCTATGACCTTTGTAGAGTACTTTTCAACCCCAGTATTCTTATCGGTGTACTTTTCGGTTTTAAGTTTTCCTTCCAAATAAACTGAACTACCTTTTCTAAGGTATTCACCAGCAATTTCAGCCAGCTTTCCAAAAAAGACTACATTGACCCATTCAGTCACTTCTTTTTGCTCCCCCTGCTTATCCTTGTATTTTTCGGTACAAGCAACAGAAATGTTGCATACAGGACTGCCATCTGGAAAGCTGCGAAGTTCAGGGTCTTTACCCAAGTTTCCTACAATAATTACTTTATTTACTGATGCCATGATTTATCCTTGATTAAATTTGCCGATTTAACATGAGTTCGGTTTCTCTTTCTACTTCTTCCAAAAACTTCTTTACTTCATCTTCCATGATGCCAATAAACTTGTCATCTCGAAAAACTCTTTTTACCAATAATTGACTTTTTTCTGGCATCCTTGGATCAAAACTAATAAAGTCATTCCATTCCCTACCAGTACAAGCTATCTGGGCTTGCATCTGAATAAAATATTTATTGGGTGGTTCGCCAGATTTTAAATATGACCAATGCGTTGCAGAATTAGGACACTTGATTTCACAAAGACCATCAGAATTAACCAAGCCATCAGGACTAGCCCCAAACCACTTAATACTGGGATGATCCACGAAAGGCACTTGTTCAACCATGACATCATTAAAAACTTCATAAGCCATTCTCGCCTTTGGTTCAGTTTCAGTTCCCCATGCCATAGCTGCATTAGTATATGATTCTTCTATCTGACCTGTAACTCTTTGGATAGCCAATTCAACTAGGTAATTACCCCTACTTGCAGATACCCCAGTTTTAGTTTTTGCCAATATATCAGCTACCCTGGATGCGGTTACTTTACCCAAGCGAAGCTGATGCCATTCGGCTGTACCTTGTTCAATATCTTTGTAAACAATCGAAAAATTATCTTTTGTAAGTGTTTTCATATTAAAATTCAATCCAACCTGTAACAATATATTTAGTATTGCTTAATGGTTGATTTCCTCTATGAGTATGAGTAAATGCTGCTGGAAAAATAACAAAAGTGCCAGCTTGCGGTTTAATTCTTACAGGAAAATATAAAAACTCAGTTTCACCACCTTCTACAACATCATTCAAATATAAAGTCCAAGCTAACAACCTGTTAGAGGTTAGCCTACTATCTGATTCATAATGCCATCTGTGATAAGCCTGACCTATTTCAGTTTTTTGAATTTTAAAAGCATAGCTTTTATGAGTATCGCTTTCTGCAAGAATTGGATAATCTGTAGCATAAATTGGATATATTTGCTCCCAAAGAATTTTATTAAATTCAGTTATTAATTTGGCAGATTTATCTAAATTTCCTTCATCATGAGAATAAAGTTGTATATCATTTTTTTCTATGCTAGAAAATCCTTGCTGATGCCTTGTCAAAGTTAATCCAGCAGATTTTTGCAAATCAAAATAATTTATTACTTTGTCGCAAAACAACCTAGTAAAAGCATTTTCGTATATTCCAATAAAATTTTTCATTTTCTGTCCTTAGGTGGTTGATTATTATGAGTAGGAATTAATGGAATAATTGGCATTACTGGTGGAATTCTCATGTTTGATTTCCCATTATTTTTCATCCCTAAATTTCCAAAATATTTTGCTATGAGCATCTTCAACATCATTCATAGCTTTCCAATATCCCATTTTGTAAGCCTCTTTATAAAGGTCTGAAAGCTCATTAAGAGTTGCTTTTACAAATCCTTTGTTGATTTTGTAATACTCAACTTCATCAAAAAGATAAAAAATATTTTCTTTTAAGTATTTTTTTGATAATTTCATGATTGCACCGCCATTAATTCATTTTTGCGAATGTCTTTGGCTTGTTCTAATTCTTTGAGAGTGCCACAAGCCTTAACTGCTGCAATGTAAGAGTTCTTTAATTCATCCATTGTCAATGCTTTCATAATTGTGCTGATGTATGGATCGGTGTCTACTGGCTCTTTTTCATCTTCTTCGGGCAAATCAGACCCCGCAAAAATATACAGCCCAATGCCAAAGCAAGCAATATTTTTTGACAAGCACCTCATTTGTGAATCGGAAATTTTTCGTGCATCTGGCGACTTAATGGCATTATTTCTGTTGTCCATTACTGGCAACTGCATACCCAATGTTTTGCCAAAAGCAAAAACTTCTGTCCTAACCATCATGGTATCGTTATAAACAATAGGCTCTAGGAATTGCCAAGTAGCTGTAGGATCATTGATTAACAATTGATCTACTGCCCAAGTCCAAGAAAGATAGGTTAGATTACCTTTCTTTTCGGTGTGCTCATTGACATTAATTTTGCGAAGTTCTAAAAAAGTTTTCATGTGTATTTCCTTTCGTGGATTAATCTATTATTTCTCTTTCTGCTACAGATTTGGCATGGAATTCCATATATTCACAAGCCATCGAAATCAGTTTGCGACCCAAGGCTTCATAATCACCAGAGTCAATAACTGCTTGCAAATCTTCAGAATCTTGAACACCCATTTCGCTAAGTGATTCGGCAATAGCACCTGAAGTTTTGTAATCAAACATTGCGCCAACTTTCATAAGTTGCCAAGTTCTTTCCTCAATTTCATCTGACCGATCATCATAGTCATCTGGTTCATACCATCTATCATGCATTGACATTCCCATGTCTTTCTCCCTTTCGTGGAAAGCCCCCGAAGGGGCTAGATTTAAAAACTAAAGTCATAATACTCATCTCTTACACCGATTTTTATACCGCCAGAACCGATGTTAAATCTGCCAGTTTCAGGCTTAATGTAAACAGCTTGCCAAAATCCATAAGGAGCAACTTTTCTAAAATAAGAAATTTTTCCATTCGGATTTGATGAATATTCGTATTCTTGACTTTCACTCATACCATTTTTGTCAATACGAACAGAATTATCTTCTTGAACTTTGATGTACAAAACATCCTTTTTCTTAAAAACTTCAACAATCGTACCAGCATGACGATCAGACCAACTCAACAAAGTAGCACCCATTCCAACATAAGGGGCTGGCTCACCTTTAACTGATCTGCTATCAAGATGATTCATTAAAGAACCAGTACCGCTTCCAAGTTTTAACATTTTTGATTTCCTTTCGTGGGTTATCGAACTACACAAGTAGTATTACACAAAACTATTACACTTGCAAGGACTTATGTGCAAAAATGCAACATGACCGAAATAACCTTAGAACTTCCTTTGCCGCCCTCAGTAAACAGTTATTGGGGTTTTGCTGGTTCAAGGCGGTTTTTAACCCTTGCAGCTAGAGAGTTTAAAAAAGAAGTGGCTCATATAGTGAGCCAACAATCAATTATTTTTGGGGATAAAAGATTGTCCCTGACTGCTACTTTATATTTCAAAGATCGCAGAAAATCTGATATTGACAATCGTATTAAAAGTTTACTTGATGCTTTGGTTCAGGCTGGATTGTTTGATGATGACTCCCAGGTTGATGAACTTCATGTATATAGAGGTGTTATATACAAACAAGGGAAATCCCTTATAAAAATTTCTGAGTTGTAAAAAATATTGTTGTATTATTGCAGTTCAAGCGGATGCTTGTTAATTAACTTTTTTGGAAAAAAGGACAATGCTCGAATTTCCCCCACAAGACAAAATTGAAGTATATGCAAGTGAACAAGGCTTTATTTGCTTTAAAGCTGCTGGTGATCTTGAATTTACAGAAGAACAAATAGTCTGTTTAACCATTGGTCAATTCAGATCAGTATTGAAAAATGCAGACAAACTTATAGCTGAAGCAGATGAAATCAAAAAGGGGCTTTTATGAAAAGACCTTCCTTTCAATTTTATCCTTCAGATTGGTTAAGAGATACAGCCCTTAGATCATGCTCAACTGGTGCTAGAGGATTATGGATTGACATGATTTGCTATATGCACGAAGGTAATCCTTATGGTTATCTTAAGGTTGGAAGTAAGGTTATCCTTCCAGAAAACCTTAGTCGCATGACAGGGGAAACCTTAGAGAATGTAAAAACATGGTTAGAAGAACTATTAGAAGCTAATGTTTATGATTTAGACTCGGATGGTGCGATATGCTCTAGGCGCATGATTAAGGATGAGAACCTTAGAAACATTAGGGCAGAGGGCGGTAAACTGGGTGGAAATCCTGCTTTAAAAGGTAAAAGTAAGGATAACCTCAAGGTTAAGCAAAAAACAACCCCTTCATCTTCATCTTCATCTTCATCTTCAATAATAAAAACTACTCCCACTCCTGAAGGAGTGAGTGCAGATTTATGGAATGATTTTTTGATTTATAGGAAAAGGCTAAAAGCACCAGTAACCGACAGAGTTCTTGCAAGGCTTATCAAAGAAGCTGAATTAGCAAAAATGCCATTGGGTGAAGTATTAGAAACAATCATATTTAAAGGCTGGCGATCTTTTGAAGCAAGCTGGATTCAGCAATCGCAACAAAAAGCCAAAGAATTGCCATTAGGGACTGATAAACAAATTGAAGAAGCCTACAGAATTGAATGTGGCGGTGATCCCCAACAATCCAGATTTGGCAGTTATTTTGAAATGAAGAAATTTATTCTGGATGCCAGAGATAAAAAAAAGAAGTAAGATTATTAACCTATTACAAAGGAGCAGTTTGATGGAAAAGCAAGGCGCAGCATCTAAGGTCAGAGCAGCATTTATTCAAGAACAAACCCCTCTTACCTTGTTTGATATTGCTTTAAAAACCAATCTTAAAGCCCCTCAAATCTCGATGGCTCTTTGCTATTTGCGTAGACAGCGATATTTGAGCAGGATTTTGGTAAACAATCCGCACAACAAAGGTAGAAAAGAAGTTTGGCTGTATGAGTACCACCCAAGTCGAATTGGATAAATTCAAGTGCGCTGTAAGGCAGATGCTTGCCTACCGCAAGGCTTGGGGATTAAAAAAATTTCAGATTTACATTCGTGGTGAAAGGACAATCAAGTTATGGATGAAATTGGAACAATCTTTCGTAGAACAATGGCAAAAGGGCAATCGGGGGGAATGGACAGTATGGAAGTGAACCGACTTCAAGAAGAATTAAAAAAAGTCAAAATAGATGCCGATTATTGGCGATTAGCTTATGACAAGTTACTAAAGCATATTGAGCATCAAGACTCTTACATCAGACATCTGGAAAGTCAGGTCTGGGGCGGTAAAACCTTTTGAGTGCCTGGCTAATCATTGTTACTGGATTGATCTATGCTTATATTTCAATTGAGCAAGGATTTAAAGGTAATTTAGCAATGTCAATGGTTTATGCAGGATATTCTTTCTCCAATGTTGGTTTATATATTTTGGCAACTAAATGAATAAACCAGTAGCGTGGACAGATGGCAGAGGAAACTACTTTGATAAGAATAGTTTTTTCCCAGTAGATGGTCTTATTCCACTCTATACCCATCCATTAAAAGAACCGACAGACCTTGAATTGTTAAAAATGATAGGCGAAAAATTTACTAGGTTTGGTTTTGAAGGTGATTATGTTGTTGAAGATAGTGAATTAGTTGATTTTGCTAGAGCAATACTAAGAAAGGCAAGTGAGAAATGTAACCACTCTAATTTTGTAAAAACAGAGCATTTAACTGGGGAAGGTGCTATGGAATATGTTGAGTGGTTTGATAATACTTGTTCAGATTGTGGTAAACATTGGACTACTAACAATTAAAGAAAGGCACAAGAGAAATGAACGAACACTACGAATTTTATTTGTATGTCCAAAGCTATATTGAAAAGAACCCTGAGTGCGGGGCTTATGTATCTGACTTTGTGGCAAAAGGTATTGAGAAAGCTAGAAAGCAAGCAAATGAAAGGGCGGCTGATATGGAAGTGGCTTTATCTGTTGCTCTAGCTAAAAGGTTCAAGAATGGAAATGAAGTTATTTTAAGCAAACTAGAAAAATGGAATTCTAGGTCATCTTTAAGGTGGGATAACGCCATTGATTTACTAAGAAAGGCACAAAATGAATCTTGAGCAGCTTAATGAAAATAGGGTAGAACAAGCCCTTACTCGCCTTGCAAACTCTGATGAAGATCATGCAGCATGGGCAGGTCAGGTTAAATACCTTGAGGAAGGCTTAAAACAAGCCAAGGCGCACTCTTTTCTACTAGCCGAGGGGACAGTAGCCGAAAGGGAAGCAAAAGCCATAGCGAGCCTAAAATACGAAGAAGCACTTGTGGCTTGGACAAATGCCCTAAAGCAGTTTAAAAAGATAGATAATGAAAGAAATCATGAGATGCGAATTATTGACATCTGGAGAACTTTATCTTCTAACCGCAGACAGGGAAATATGTAATGAGTACCAAAAAAGAGAAAGAACACTATGACAAACTTGTCAGATTTGGATGTGTCCTCTGCTTCTTTCTCGGTTATGGGGAAGAAACCCCTGCGGAAATCCACCATGTTCGCAGAACTAGACCAAGGAAAGATAGTCCTGCCATCCCTTTGTGTAGAGAGCACCATCGAGGAGATACTGGAATACATGGGCTTGGGCGCAAGCGATTCGAATCCACCTATGACATAACTGAGGAAGAACTTATAGAAATTGCCAATGAATCAATAGGTTATCATTGGGAAAGTGTTGCACCAGGGATTGTGATGGGGAGTTTAATTCAATGAGTGAACAAGATGGAGTTGCCTTAGTATTTTGTATGCTGATCGCATTACTAATTGTTTACTATTAACAAATTTGTTATTTGTATAATAACTTTACAATCCTTAACCTAATACTTTACAAAAAACTTTAAAAACTTTACAAAAAAGTTTCTTTATCGGGCAATTTGTAAGAAAAAGTGCATGAAATTTCAAAAAAGTTACTGATCGGGAAATTTTGTAAGAAAAAGTCTGCCCAAAGTGTGCATCGACAGTAATTTCACCATCCAGCTTTACCAAGAATCCTCAGCAATCTAGGCATGGGCAGACAATCAATTATAGCTAATAGCTTAAAAATGATTCATTAATGAGTCCTTATGGGGGTTAAGGGATTATTTACAGGTCAATAACTTTACAATGCTTTGTCTACAACTTTACAATTAGCCAGCAAAACTTTACAAAAATGTTTACAACTCTGTTGATATGTATACTTTTTGTCAATAAATGTACACATAGGTATTAATATGTATATGCAATCAATACCTATAGGTTGTAAGTCTTAATCGGTTCATGGCTTTTGAGATCAACATTACAAGCCCATTTAACCGCTTCTTCAGCACTTAATCCCATTCTCATACAAACTTCAGCAGCCATCGCACCAGAACCAATTGCCATAAAAGTCTTTGCTCTTTCCCATTCAAGATCATCACCGCAATAAAAAAGACCTTCTTTGGTCAATTTAATAAAAGAACTATCTGGCTTTAATTTAGGCTTTACTTTGGATTTCTTATTAATATATTCAACTACTTTTTCGCAATCACTCCAATTACCAGCAACTCCAAGCCAACCACCATCAATTGCAACAATTTTTTCTTCAAAGTATTTAATACCAGTATCTTCATCAGAGAATTGACTATCTGACACTAATACTTTATTAATCCAATCGCCAACAATTGTAGTCATGTTTAAACCTTGTTTATACATCCTCGGAATTCAAATTCATCCTCACCAGATACCATAACCAACTCTGGCATTAACATTCTGCCATTTTCCCATGACAGTAGGACAAACCCTGATCGCCAATCTACTGGCGCATCTTCTGTATAATGTACAAAGGCATCGGAATGAATATCGGCTAGTGTTCCAGTTTGAACACCCCATCTAGTTCCCATGTTAAAGGCAGGGCTGAGATCGGTAATAGGAAATGCGGATAAATTGTGGGTATGCCCACAGATATAATTGATACCGCTATTTAAGGCATTGCTCCTAGTAGCACCGAAACCACCCTTCCATCGGTGTTTTATGCAGGTATCTTCATTGACCCAGAAAGACCAGCAAGATTTCCATAGCGGAAAATGATCTTTTAGGCTAAATCCGAGAATACCCTCATAAGTCGCTGCACCTGAATTTGACAGAAATGTTTCAAAGCGAGCATCATGATTTCCCAGACACCATATAAGGGGAGTATCTTTTCTAGCAGCTTGTTCAATTCCTGTCATAAATTCTTGACAGGCTTCAAGTTCTTCTTTTACTGTAGGAGTTTGCGACCAATTTATTCTTTTGTGTGCGCTATTTTGACTTCCATCGAACATATCGCCATTCGCTACAATCGCCTTAAGTTCGCCTTTAAAAGCCTTAATCATGGCTAATAGTGCTTTATAAGCAGTAGTAACTTCCCCAGGCTGAAAATGGGCATCACTAAAAACAATAACCCTACCTTTATCGGGAATCTCAATACCCCTGCGAACATGACCAGAGGTTTGATCTATTTTCTTAATATTAGTACGACCAGTTGATTGCGGATTAGTCGTTGGTAACTCTATCTGATACTTTAACTCTAAAGCCCTTCTTCTAGCATGGACTGATCGAATACCCATCTTCAATGCTCTCGATACTCTATCTGGACTACCCAATTCTTTCCAACATTCGATGAATTGCTCATCAGTAGCAAGGTAATTAGACATAAGACTCCCTAAGTGAGTAAGCGAATCTTAACTGAATTTGATTAATAATCAATGACATATTAATGTCCCTTATGCTAATATGAGATTGTCAGATAGGGTACAACTGTCCTTGTATGCCACAAATAGTCAAAAGCTATTTCCTATCTGACACTTTAAGTTAGATATTATGGAAACAAAAAAGAAGGTGGGTAGACCATCAGATTACTCTGAAGAACTAGCAAATGAGATTTGTCTAAGACTGTCTTATGGCGAGGGATTGGTCAAAATTTGCAGGGATGAACATATTCCAGCGAGAAGTACAGTTATTTCATGGTTGTTTAAGCATAAAGAATTTCAAGACAGATATGCACAGGCGAGAGAAGCCCAAGCTGATTTTCTCCTAGAAGAACTATTAGATATTGCCGATGCTACCGAAGGAGATATGCTTTTAGATAAAGATGGCAATCCTACTGGGAAGGTAAACCATGAGAATATCAACCGATCCAGATTAAGGGTTGATACTCGTAAATGGGTTATTACAAAGTTAGCACCGAAGAAGTATGGTGATAGGGTAGAAGAAATAGCCAAAGAAGAACTCACTATTAATAATGTCCCGACTAAAACAAAAAAGTGAAGATTTAATAGATTTACAGCCATTCCATGATGGGCAGCAAGCAGCCTATGATGAAGAAACTCGATTTTTTGTAATCCGATGCGGAAGGCGATGGGGTAAAACCGCTATGATGCAGAATTTAGCGGTGACAGCAGCAGCCAATGGGCAAAAGGTAGGCTGGTTTGCCCCTGACTACAAAATCCAATCTGAAGCCTTTAGAGAGATTGTTGATCTATTATCCCCAACTATTGTTTCCTCATCTAAGATTGATGGAATCATTACTACCCAAAAAGGTGGGCGCATAGACTTTTGGACTTTAGAAAATGAAAGAGCAGGTCGATCTCGAAAGTACCATAAGGTCTTTATTGATGAAGCAGCCTTTACCAAGCCTAATATGATGAAGGTGTGGCAGACTGCAATTAAACCAGCATTACTAGACTTTCAAGGTAGTTGTATAGCAGCTTCAACCCCCAATGGGGTAGACTCTGAAAATTTCTTTTGGCAGGTCTGTAATGAGCCTGAACATGGATTTACCGAATACCATGCCCCAACTCATACAAATCCATTCTTGCCAGTCGAAGAACTTGAAAAGCTAGAAAGAGAAAATCATCCGCTAGTCTATCGTCAAGAGTATTTGGCTGAGTTTGTGGATTGGTCTGGTGAGTCATTCTTCAGCTTAGATAAACTATTAGTCGATGGTAAACCAGTTGCTTATCCTACTAAATGCGATGGTGTCTATGCGGTTATTGATACCGCAGTCAAGGGTGGCAAAGAAAATGATGGTACTGCTATTGTCTATGTGGCTGTAGATAAATATAGCACTAATCCATATCAACTAATACTTCTTGATTGGGACATTGTGCAGATTGATGGAGCAATGCTAGAAAATTGGATGCCTAGTGTATTTTCAAGATTGGAAGAACTAGCCAGATTAACTAATGCTAGGTCTGGAGTGGTCGGTACATTTATTGAAGATGCTGCTGCTGGTTCTATTCTCATACAACAAGGGCGCACTAGAGGATGGAATACATTCGCTATTGATTCTGGACTTACTTCGGTTGGTAAAGATGAAAGAGCCATTTCAGTATCAGGATATTTTCATCAAGGATTAGTAAAGATCAGCGATTATGCTTTTGATAAAACTATGACATTCAAAAATGCAAGTCGTAATCATCTATTATCTCAAGTAACCAGTTTCAGAATTGGCGATAAAGAAGCCTATAAAAGAGCAGATGACTTGCTCGATGCTTTCGTATATAGTCTAGCCATTGGTGTTGGTGATAAATATGGCTACTAAGGAAGAACTATGTCAGATGTAATGATTAATAATACATATCTTGGCGGTGAACTAATGTCATTGCTTAGTTCTGAAAACATTCAGCCAGGATCACAAGCAGGATATGAGTTATGTAAGCAAATCTGGACATATCATCCTCTTGGTGGAAAATTAGTCGAAAAACCAGTAAAACTTGCGCTATCTAAACCAAGAACTATTACAATAGATGCTCAACCAAAAGAAATGCTCGCTGAAGCATTTAATAAGGAATGGGAAAAACTAGGTGCTACTAATCATATTCGTGATGTTATGTTTATTAATCGCACTTATGGGGCTGGTGGAATTGTTGTGGGGGCTGATAAGATTCCTACTACTGATCCCATTGACCCTTGGAATCTTCCTTATCTTAATCTTTATTTTAATCAGTTAGACCCACTCAATATGGCTGGTTCGATTGTTACGAATCAGAACCCCAATGCGCCTGACTTCCAAAAACCTCTTGCATACACTACTGCTGCTGGTCAGCCCTATCATCCTTCTCGTAGTGTTGTTGTTTTTAATGGCACTCCTGTATATCTTCAATTTCAGTCTAGTGCCTTCGGTTTTACAGGTCGGTCAGTCTTTCAAAGGGCTTTATATCCACTAAAGTCATTTATTCAGTCGATGATTACCGATGACTTGGTAACATTCAAATCTGGTTTAATCATTGCCAAACAAAAACCTGCTGGATCAATCGTCAATCGCTTAATGCAAAATGCTGCTGGTATCAAGCGCACTTACTTGCAAGAAGGCGGTACTGGTAATGTGCTCTCAATAGATATTGATGAAGAAATCAATTCCATTGATTTGACCAATACTGCAACATCTATGACAACTGCCAGAGATAACATTATTGCCAATATCGCTGCTGCTTCTGATGTCCCTGCAATGCTACTGAAAGATGAAGCATTTACCCAAGGCTTTGGAGAGGGTACTGAAGATGCCAAAGCCATTGTGCAATACATTGATGGCATTAGAGTAGACATGGAAAGCCTATTTGCTTTCTTTGACAAGATTGTGATGCACCGAGCATGGAATAAAGAATTCTATGAAGCGGTTAAGAAAGCCTATCCAGAGATTTATCGCAAGATGTCTTATGAGCAAGCCTTTTATAGTTGGCAAAACAACTTTAAGGCTGAGTGGGAATCCTTAATGGAAGAACCACCATCAGAGAAAGTTAAAGTGGAAGATATTAAACTCAAAGGTATTACTGAGTTGCTTCGCACTATGCTTCCAGTTGTTGATCCACAAAATAGAGCAGCTTTACTTCAATGGGCGCAAGACAATATCAATGAAATGCCAGATATGTTTGCAAGCAGCTTACAACTGGATGCCGATGCTATTGCCGAATATGAAATACCAGAGGAAGAACTTAAAAACTTACCAAGACTAGATGCTTACTTTGCAAAGGGGGATTGGGCTAACCCCACCCCAAAGGCTGATGCACCTTTTGTAGAACAAGACCATCCTAGAGATACCGATGGTAAATTTACATCTGGTTCAGGTGGCAGCGCATCAACCGACATTACTCCTAGTGGCAGAGTACAAGCACCTTATTCTGTAGCTGCTAAGAGTATTCCTAAAGCACCAGAAGCACCAAAGGCATTAAACAAACCTGCTGCAACTGAACCACCTAAAGCACCCTCATCAAAAAGAGTTAAAGAGTTGCTTTCAGGTCGTATGCAAGGAGTGGATGTAGAAAGACTCCCAGAAGATAAGCAAGCCATTTTTGTAGAAATGTATGAGAAAGCAGCAGCCAACAAAGATGCTTTTGATGAAACCAATGCCAAGATTGCCAAAGAACTAGGTGGTAAGGCTGCGATTGTGCCATTAAAGGGATCGCAAAGAGCAGTCGATAAGATTACTAAGTCCTATGACAATGATCCAACCAAAATTAAAGACCTACTTCGTACCACTATTGAAATTAAATCATTAAAAGATGTAGATAGCGCAATTGATAAATTAAAAGCCCAGTATGGTGAACCAAGCAAACTAAGAAATTTACTTGATCCTAAGTCGGACTCTCTTGGTGGCTCTGGCTATCGAGATGTCAATATGGTGGTAGAGATCAATGGCTCTCATGCTGAAGTTCAGATTAATCTACCAGCGATGTTAGAAGCCAAAGAGAAAGCGCATATTTACTATGAAGAAGTTCGCATCATAGTTGAAGATGCAGCAGTCGCAGGTCGCAAGCTAAATGTTTATGAAGAAGCCAAGGTAAACAAGGCTAATGAAAACATGAAGAAACTTTATGATGCAGCCTGGGAATCCATTACTAAGGCTTGAAATACTTGAGCATTACTAGGCAATAAGAACTCATCACCCATGCTGATTTCTTTGGGTTCTCCATTGATCCAGACCGCAACCATTGGAATGTCTTTACCAGCATTGACTGATACTGGCAAACCATCTTCTGAAGTTACATAGAAGATTGCTGATGGACTGATTTCGTAATTACCAATTTTCATATATTGCCCTTTCAATTCATTTTATCATATAACAAAAAGCCCTCGAAAGGGCTTGTAATAGTAAGTAATTTTTAATCGTATATTACTTCAACATCCGAGCACAATTCGCTAATATATGCAGCACATTCTGGATTGTTATTGGATTCAAATTCTGAAATAGCGTCATCTTTTGAAAATCCACTATAAAGAATAAAGTATTCCAAACAATCAGAATAGCTAACTTCCGAACTTTCAACAAGATACTTAACTGACATAATATTTCCTTTCGTGGTTATCTTGGCACTTCTAAAATCATTTTTCCATCCATGATTTCAAACAAAATCGCTTTGGCTTTGTTCAAACTTTGTCTGGCTCTCTCATTCGCACCCACCTGCAACTCCTCTTGGGCATCACTCATCATTCCAGCCACAACCATTCCAGCCCCACCCAATTGATACATGGCTGAACCTTTGATCTGGGCAATAAACTCTTGAATGTCGCACCCATAACATTGCTGATCGAATTCTGAAATCATGCTGCACCCCTTTCTTGAAATTGCTGGATAACTGCTCTAGCAGCAGCGACCCTGCCCATCTGACCTTTTGCCAAAGCCAAGATCAAAATCCCCTGTGCTTGGGCAATGCTGAAAACCTCATATCCATACAAAGGCAAACTCATTTTTAACTCCTTTCGTGATTAACTACTACAACATCAGTATATACCAAATAAGTATATTGTGTGCAATTAATTACACATTTGTTGTATTTGTGCAAAAACAACACTTTAGGTAAATATATTTGACACTTATACTAAATAGGAATAATATAAGAATGTAGTCTTAATTAACCACGAAAGGGAATTAAAAATGATCTTCGCACTAATCGCCCTCGCTGTCTTGGTCTTGGTTGTTTATCCAATGTATATGGAATCAATCGAAGGTTTGGTAATCTAATCCACGAAAGGAAATAGAAATGGCTTATGTTCTCAATATCCTACAAAAAGGTTTAGACAAAAAAGGCAATACTGTTGCCCTTTGTGCTGGTGGCGGTGGAGTTTTTGAAGATAAATCTTTATTTGCTGTCTGGTATAGAAAAGGTAGTTATTGCAGTTATGCTCCGAATGGCATCGCTTATCGTTGGGTTTATATCGAGAGAGATTTAAGTTTGGAAGCAGCACAAGCGGTTTTTAATAAAAGAGTTGTTAAATAATCCACGAAAGGAAAAATCATGAAAGAAGTTGAAATTTGGGCTGGTAAAAAAGTCATGGCTTACCAGGATGCTGACTTGGTTGAAAAAATGCCTTACATCAAAGCTGCTGAGTCTGTCTGGTATCAAAGCTGGTTGGACAATGGCGGTCAGGACATCGGTAGCTGCTGCGGTGGCAAAGCGATTCGGATTTACTACTTGGGCAAAGGCAAAAGAAATGTTGTAGAAAAAAGCATTGTGCCTTGTAGCTTTGTCCAGGGAAATGTGGCTGCTGCAAAATCAGTTGCCTCTGCTTTGGAATTTTTGGCTGCTCATGGGATTGTTGGTGAGTATTACGATGGTTGGATGNATTGATTAATGCCCCTTCGGGGGCTTCACGAAAGGAAATCAAAATGGCAATGGCTTATAAAGAAATGGTTGTTTTTGCGAGATATGTTTACAGCTTCTATGGCGATGGCGGTATTTACGATATGGGAGTTCCCTATGAAATCATTAAGCAAGCTATTCGCTTTTTGCAATCTAAGGCTGGTCGCAAATATCGTTTCGGTATTCCTGTGTGTGGCGATTCTGTAGATCGTGAACACATCCGAATGATCTTGGAAGAAGAATATGGATATTTTGAAAAAAAGCTACAAGCTGCTTGACATTATCCCAAATTAGTATATAATGAAGTTGTAGTATTGATAAACCCACGAAAGGAATCAAAATGAAAAAAGAAATCAGTAGTCATGCTGGTGCTGCCAAAATGATTCGGGCTTATATGAAAGCCCAAGGAATTGCTGGTAGTGTGCGTAGCAAAAGTTATTCAATGGGCAGTAGCATTAATGTTGATGTTGTGGATTTGTTGCCAGCCCAGTATGCGGATTTGAAGTCCTATGTTAGTCAGTTTGAATATGGTCATTTCAATGGCATGGAAGATATTTATGAGATCAGCAATTCCAGAGATGATATTCCGCAAGTCAAATATGCTTTTGTTAATAACAAAATGAGTGATGAAATGGGTGAAAAAATCTATCAATTCATGAAAGGTTATTACTCTGGCATGGAAGGTGCTCCAGATAGCTTCAAAGATGCTCATAGTTTCTACAATATGAGTTTCAATGGATATGCCAGCCACTTGGTTTACAAATTGTTTGCTGGTGGTTACATGAGAAATGAATACTATGAGTCAATCGGTGCGATTGCTCCAGAATTAGAGGTGGCTTAAATGAGATTAGAAGAATACCTAGTTAAGTATTTGACAGAAGAAAATGCCAAAGAATATGCAGCTACTCAAGATAAGTTGCTATTTTGTGAGTATTTAACTGATTTGCCATTCCAAAGCAAAATTTTGGATCGCTTCGAGGAAGAAATGTGGATTTATGCTTGTGATCTCGGTTTTTGTAAAGAAGATGAAGCCTTTGAAAAGAGTAATTAAATGAATATTGATATTATTTTGGATGCAATAGCTTTTGCAATTGATAAGCATGGAAAGCAGGTTCGGAAAGATGCTGAAGAATCTGCCTACATTAGACACCCAATCGAGGTGGCTCAATTGTTAATAATGGCTGGAATTAATGATGAAGATGTAATAGCTGCTGCGGTCTTACATGATGTAGTAGAAGATTGTGGGGTTTCGGTGGCTGACATTTCTGCCAGATTTAACCCTCGTATTGGTTTAATCGTGCAAGAGGTTAGCGATGATCCTGCTTTAAGTGGCATGGCTCGTAAAGATGCCCAAGTTGTTAAAGTTGGCATGATTAGTCCAGAAGGTAAATTAATCAAGGTAGCGGATAAAATCTGTAACTTGCAAGATGTCTTATATAGACCACCAGTTACATGGGATGAAGCAAGAAAAGCTGCTTATTTTGATTTTGCAGAAAGAGTATTCAAAGCTGCCAATATTAAAAATCCTTATTTGATTGAGTGTTTTAATGATTTAATGGAAAAAAGAATTGTAATTTAATGAATAAAAGAAATCGTGGTACTGCTGGTACAGTACCTAATACAACTGAAATTATTGCAGCAAGGGGTGATTTATCACAATCCAAAGCAGCATCTTTAATATATACTACCCAAGCTAGGTGGAGTAATTACGAAACTGGAAAGAGTCGTATGCACCCTGCTTCTTGGGAACTTTTTATATTAAAGACTAAGCATGACATTTTATGAAGTCTTAACTGCTGCCATTAATGACTTTATCGAGCATGGTTTCGATTCTCAAAGTCGAGTAGAGTCCTGGCTTAAAAAGATCAAGGATGCAGCAAACAATGTGCTGATGTCTGATGAGCAGATGCAAAGGGAGATGGAAAAGGCTTTAAATGCAGCCTTTGATCGCCTGGTAACTAAAGGTGGTCTAGTCAATAAAGAAGTATCCAAATATGACATTGACCGCTTAAAGCCTAAACTTCGATCTGAATTGGATCGCAGAATAATGGCTTCTGCTAATCTGATTAAATACAATCGAGAACAAAGTATTACAGATGTGCTTAGAAGATTTGAGGGTTGGGCTACATCCATTCCTAAAGGCGGTTCTTTAGCAGTTGATAAAGTTAAAGAAAAGCAAAATATTAAAAAGTCTTTAGCAAAAATGCCTTTTAACCAAAGGCGAGTTGTAATAGATCAAACCCATAAACTTATTTCTAATATTAATGACATTGTGGCTATTGATAATGGCGCAATTGCTGGTAAATGGCATAGTCATTGGAAGCAGATTAATTATGATTACCGCAAAGATCATAAAGACAGAGATGAAAAAGTTTATGTCATTCGAGGTAACTGGGCTTCTGAAAAAGGTTACATTAAAGCAATTAATGGATATACTGATGACATTACCTCTCCAGGTGAAGAAGTGTATTGTCGGTGTAACTATAAATATATTTACAGTTTGCGTAAAATGCCAAAAGAAATGCTGACAAAAAAGGGTGAACTAGCGTTACAATCATCAAAAATATCGTAAGGTAGTCTATGCCCTTTGAATCCGAAGCACAAAGAAAAGCTATGTATGCTGCTTTAGCAGGGCATAGTAATATCGGAATTCCTAAAGAAGTGGCAAAAAAATTCATTAAACATAGCGAAGATGGCGATATTCCAGAAGAAGCTACTCCACTCAGCACTCCAAAGTTTAAAGAAGATGACGAACTTGTCATTCGGAATGGCAAAAAAGATGAACTCAAGAAATTTCAAGGTGATTTAGCTGATGTAGCTAAAATCATTATGGGTCTTAAAGATCAATCCAAAACTGTACCTCGCTTTGGACAAGATTCAGAAGCATGGGAAACAAAAGAGGGAAAAAACAAAAATGGCGGTTTAAATGAAAAAGGTCGTGAATCCTACAACAAGGAACATGGTGCTCATTTAAAAGCACCTCAGCCCGAAGGCGGTTCAAGAAAAGAATCTTTCTGTGCTCGCATGAAGGGTATGAAAGAAAAGCTAACAAGCAGCAAAACTGCTAATGATCCAGACTCCAGAATTAATAAATCGCTTAAAAAGTGGAAATGTGACGATGATGCTTCTATGACAGATGAATTAGCTAAATTATGCGATTCATTAATAGAATATGCTCAAGCTATTCCAGATTCCGATCCTTGTTGGGAAGGTTATACCCAATATGGTATGAAAGAAAAAGATGGCAAAGAAGTGCCAAATTGTGTGCCAGATGCAGCAGAATTAACACCTGAAACTCCAAAAGAAGTTAAGCCAATTGCCAATAATGCTGGTGCAGCAGGTCGGGCTTCTGGCATTATGTTTGTAACTGGTGAAGGTCATACTCTTTTGATTCGCAGGGGTGCAGGTGGTGGGGATTACCCTAATACTTGGTGTGTGCCTGGTGGTCATCAAAAAGAAGGCGAAACCCTAGAAGAAGCTGCTCGCAGAGAATGTAAAGAAGAAACTGGTATTGACTATAAAGGCAAACTAGAAGTATTACATGACGATGGTCAGTTTTGCACTTATATTGCCAGAGATGTAAAAAAAGAAGAAGTCAAACTTAATTATGAATCTACTGGATTTGATTGGTGCGATCCACTTTGCCCACCTTTACCATTACACCCTGGTTTAGCAATTGCTTTTAAGATTGCATCCGCAAAAACTGAAACCGATGTAGCGCAATTAATGGCTGATGATTTGTTACCAAGTCCTCAGATGTATGCCAATGTCGGATTATTCGCTATTCGTATTACTGGTACTGGTTTAGCTTATCGGTCAAGCATTGAAGAAAATGTTTGGCGTGACCCATCTTTATATTTGAATGATGAGTTTTTAAAAAGATGTAATGGCTTAATGGTCATTATGGATCATCCTGAAACTGCGGTTTTAACTTCTAAAGAATTTAAAGATCGTGCAGTTGGAAGTATTATGCTGCCTTATATTAAAGGCGATGAAGTTTGGGGCATTGCAAAAATTTATGACCAAGATGCTGTAAATGAAATTTGTGAGGGAGAGATTTCTACCTCACCTTCAGTAGTATTTGACAATACTGCTGGAAACACTACACTAACTACTGAGAATGGTGAACCACTCTTAATAGAAGGTGTTCCATTTCTTTTAGATCATATAGCTATTGTTACAAAAGCTAGGGGTTCTAAAGGTGTATGGGATAAGGGTGGCGATGCCACAGGAGTTCTTTTAAATAACCAAGAGGTGTCTGATATGAATGACAATACGATTGCACCAAAGGCAGATGCCCAAGGTGATAAGTTAGATGCTGTACTCGCTGTGCTAGGCGATTTGGCTGCAAGAATGGATGCAATGGAGAAGGAATTACCTGCTCCACCACTCGTTACTGCTGCTGATAAAAAAGCTAAAAAAGATGATGATTCTAAACATCGTAAAGATGATGATGAAGCCATGTGTGACGATGAGGAAGAAGAAATGGCTAAGAAAGATGACGAAATGTCTGAAGCTGAAGCCAAAAAAGAAATGATGCGTAAAGTCGATGCTAAGAAAAAGCATCGTAAAGATGCAGAAGGTTCTAATCCTAAAGAGCATGACAAAGGCGAAATCAAGCCAGATGACGAAGGTGAAGTTGAGCATCCTGGTCACATGGAATTCAAAAAAGATGAAGATGAAGAAGAAGAAGCTATGCGTAAAGATGAAGAAGAAGCTGCAATGTGCGATGCACAAGCTAAAGCTGACTCTGTATTCGCATCCTTCGGTAAATCTGCTTCTCGCCCATTAAAAGGTGAAGGTCTAATGTCTTATCGCAAGCGGTTATTGCGTGGTCTACAAGCCTATTCTGATAGCTACAAGACAGTTAATCTGGCTTCAATCAAAGATGCTCAAATTTTGAGTATTGCTGAAAAAACCATTTTTGCTGATGCTTTAATGGCTGCAAGATCACCAAGTATGTTTGGTGCTGACCAACTCATTGAAATCAATGAGAAAGATCGTGCTGGTCGTACAATCACGAAGTTCAAAGGCGCAATGGAAGCATGGCTAGGCGATTTTAAAGTGCCTTCTATGCGTGTCAAAGAATTTCATCTTTTCAACAACAAGCGATAAGGAATAAGCCATGACAGCGCAAATCTCTTTACAACCTATGGTAACAACTGTAGCTGGTGGTTTATTTAACACTAATAGCAATGGTTTTACCCAAGGTGATGCACTTGCCGATCCAGCAGTTACTTTTGCTTTGGCTGGCGGTGTTCTTTCAACATCTGCAACAACTCCATTGTGGGGTGGTGTACCTATTACTGAGTTGATCCCAACTCTGCAAAATGGTTACTATTCACAGCCACAACCAGGCACAGACAGCCTCGGTAGCACAGTTACTCAAGCTACTGCTTCTTCTGCTCCTACTGGTATTGCTGTATACAACCAAGCCTTCGGTGGTATTACAACTCCTCAGTCTACTGCGCCTTTGTTTTCGCCTGGTATGTCTGTAAACTTCTACCGCTTTGGTAGCGGTGCTCGTATTCCATTGCCTTGCGATGCTTCTATCGTAGCTTTGGATGGATCATCTGTTACTGAAACTGTATATTGGGACACTACCAATTTTCTTTTGACTACTACTGCTACTAGCAATTTTGCTGTACCTTGCAAAATTCTTCGTACCAGCACAGCTAACAATAAGTTAGTTTCGTATTCAAGCGGAACTGGTAATGCTAACTGGACTTCAACTGGCTATATTGCAGTTGTTCAAATCTAACAAAGGAAAAATATTATGTCAGGTTTTGCTCCTTCATTTGTAACAGTAAATCCGCACTTCATGATGCCTGAGTTGATTATGCAATACAGCTTGGCTTCAGGTGCTTTTACGACCCTCGCTACAGAAAATCCTATGCCTCGCCTTGGCGAAGCAGATTTGTATGTTTATGCTAAAAAGATTCAATTAACAACACAAGTTAATGCAAATCAATCTACTGTAAACCAACTGCCTAGCGCATCTGTAATTCCTTCAATGATCTCGACTGCAACTTATCGTCTGCAAACTCGTGCTCAGTATGACAACTTCGATGAAGCTGCTACTGGTGCATGGGGCTATGCGCTGCCACAAGCAATGCGCCTAGCTGCTCGTCAAGGTATTGCTCAACAATTGCGTAATGCGCTTTTGTATGGCTATAACCCTGCCAATGGCGAAGGTCTAGTAAATACCAATGGTGCTACCCATCAAGTTTTGGGTTCAGATACCAATGGTAATACTGGCTACAGCACATGGGATAGCGGTCAATTGGCTCAGTATTTGCTGAACATGATCGGTAGCCTTAAAGTGTCTACTTTGCAAATCGGTCAGCCTTTGCGCTTAGTTTTCCTTGCTCCACAGCGATTTATTAGCCAAATCAGCTACTCTGGTGTAGTGTCCTTGACACAATTCCAGCGTATCGGTGCTGGTGTTGAAACTGCTGCTGGCTTGGTCGAAACTGTTGCTCAATGGGCAGGTGGCGATGATGTTTCATTCGCTGCTGATGACACTTTGATTGGTCAAGGTGCTGGTGGTACAGATTTGATCCTCTTAATTGCTCCAGAACTCAAAGTTCCTAAAGCTAATGCTCAAATCAATACCAACATTTTTGCAACATTGACACCTAACCAGACAGCAACTTCATTGATGCTTACTGATGTGTCTGCTCCTACTGAAATCCCTACTCCTATTGCTGATGGTGGTATTACTACCCTCTACACTATGCGTAGCACTTCAGGTTGGGGTATTCGCCCAGAAGCAATCAGCCTTTTGTCTGCTGCTTACTAAGCAACCTAGTATTACAAAAGCCACCCTTCGGGGTGGTTTTTTGTTATAGTAATAAGACCTCGTGTGATGCCGAGATGCTTTATTTGGGGGGCAGGGAATCCTTAAAAAAGATTCCGCATCATCTGTCCCCCACCCTTTTGGGAGAATTAAATGAAACTTTTTGTAGCGAATTGCTCTAAGCAAGATTTCAACTTCACCTATATGTTGTTGGAAAATCCTCGCCCATTTCACCACCGCATTAGAGCAGGTGGACAATGGGAAATTAATGGTAGTAATGATGAAATAGATCATATTATTAAGCAACATTCAATTTATGGGATGATGGAAGCTAACAAAGTCAAAAAAGGCTTTGGTGGTATTGCCTATCGGATTGATAAGCCTATTAATGTGGAAGCTATTGAAGCTGGACTTAGCCAAAGTGAGCAAGAAGCAATTGATCGTGCTCAACAAGCTAGAAATGTAACCGCAGCAGCAGCCGATCAAATCCTTGCATCTAAGGCTCAAGAAATGGGTTTAAAACAAAAATCAGGTCTTGAGATAGAAGTAGTGGAAGAAAAGCGAAATGCAGGTGATAATGAGAGTAAATTTGAACAAACTATCGAAGTAGTTCGAGAAGGAGTTCAGCCGATCAAAAGTCGTGGAAGAAAGAAATAAAGTATGAGTGATCCCATTACAACTCCTTCATTAACTGGTTTTATTGCTTGGACAAGGGCTGTAATGGGCATCCCAACTACCGCTATTGCGGATAATGATGTTGGATATGCTTATGCTTATCAAGTTGCTTTAAATTTAGTTCCACTCGATTTTTCAGTTGCTTCCCCAGATATTTATACTTTGACTGTATACAATCTGGGGGGTAGCAATCTATTACAATGGCAACAAGACATTCAAGGGCAAACCTTTTTTGTTAATGCTAGACAGGCTTATGGAATGAATAATTTTGTGGCTGGTGTCATTAGTGGTGCAGGTGATGTGTCTACTAATGAGTCTTTAGCAGTTGGTCAAGGCTTGCAAAACTTGGATTTGATTTCATTGGAAGCAATTAAAAATCCTTATGGCAGACAAGCAATGGCTTTTATGCAATCTCTTGGAACTCTCTGGGGATTAACTTGATTCTCCATCTGGGTGTCATTGATGTCCCAGAGCCAGAAGGGAACACCACCTATGGGGTGGCTACTGCATTAGAAGAAAAGTATGAACTTTTTTCAGTATTTGCTAAAGTCTATGAACCAAAAATAGTCAATAGCCTTACAGAAAGCATGGTAGGGGCTTTAGAAACTATACTCCAAGGGGGTAGTGTCAAAAACCCTTACAGCGATGCTACAAGCGAAATTGAAGCCAATTTCAAGCATTTTTTAAGTTCTCAGGAAGCTGAACAACAAGGTATTCCAGGGACTCCTACTAAGGCTGCTTTGGAAGGAAGAAGTATTCGCTTTAAAGACAGAGTGACTGCTAAAGGTTATGTTAAAGGAAAAAGGGCTGGATTTACCAGAGTAACTGGGGTTCGTAGACCTTCTTTTATTGATTCAGGGGTATTACAAGCATCTTTTAAATCTTGGGTTGATTAATGGCTAATGTATTTGAAACTTCAGGCGCAAAACCGCAACTCGCTTCTGGATTAGCAGAAGGAGTCAATACTTTATCGGGTAATGAACAAATTACCTTTACACTTTATGTCAAATTGGTTTTGCCTTTAGATGGCTATGTTTTTTGGGTTAATGCTGCCCTTTTAACTGATACCGCTATTTATAATGCAGCGCAATATGATCGCTTGCTTTATGACAATTACAATGGCGCAGTACCAGCAAGGTCTATTACTGCTCAAGGGTCATTTCATTTAGCCCAAGAATTGCATCAATTGGATGACAGAACTACAGTCTACAACCATATTACTTTTACATCCCTTCAGCCAATTCAGGACTTTAATTTAATTAATCCTCAATTGATTTATGTAGCAACTTATCAAAATGTCCAATTTGCTTTTAGTCGCAAGGACAACTATTACAAACAAGCCGATCTTTATCATTATCGTGGTGATGCTTTGTACTCCATTATGGACACTCAGCTTATTGACTCGATGACTGATTTTGATACTACAAGTGTCATTGTGTCTAATAGCCTTCCTATTTGGCTATCTTTAAACCAGTATTTTCCAATGTACCCATCTTATTTGGTGGAACAAAACTTGCCACCCCCTTATGCTTCTGTGGACATTATTCCTTCCAATACTGAAGCCTTGGGTCAATTTCCGATTGTAAATAATGTTTTAATCAATGGTGGCGCAACCCCAAGTACACAAAGCACAATCAATCAATTAGCAACTGATACAGTCAAAATTTCTATTTATGGAATTCGGAACAATGAGGCTTTAAATTTTGCTAATTATGTGTTTCAATACAGCATGGATACTGATAATATTGGTATTCAAAATATGCCCATTATGCAGGATGAAAAAGTAACTCAGCCTGAATTTGGAATTATTGCAATGAAGAAAACAATTACCTTTAAGGTCAGTTATTACCAAAATACTGTTAATAATGTAGCCCAACAGTTAATTAAAAAAGCATTTATTAGTGTTAGTGCAGTATCACCTTAAAATCGTCTAAAAAGGAGTCTTAAAAATGGCAATTACTTCAAATCCAGCAGTTATCAATGGTGCAGCTATTACAGCCCAAGGCATCAATACTTTTCTCAACATTTCTACCGCTACAGCAATTAAATCTAGCAAAGGTCGCATTGCAAAAGTCAATGTAACTACTGCTGGTTCTACTAATGGCGCAATTTATGACCATGCTACTACTACTGGTACTGGTGCAGCTAATTTAGTTGCAGTTATTCCAGATGTTGTTGGTTCATATTTAATCGACTTCCCATGCGCTACTGGAATTGTTATTACTCCTGGTACTGGAATGGTTGTTTCTGTTAGCTTTAACTAATTAGGGGGCAATTATGCCAAATATTGTCAATGTAAGTGTTACCCAACAGGTAGCACCTGCGCCTTCTACTTTGCAGCAAACAGGCGCATTTATATCGCAAGGTGGTACAACTCTTGCTGCTGGCACAACTCAATTGCTAACCCAATTGTCGGATTTGACTTCTATTCTTAGAACTTCAAATGCGATTACTTCTGCTGTTTGGAATACTGGAGTAGTAACTGTAACAACAACAACTCCTCATAACATTCCATCTGGTGATGTTATTCAAGGTATTATTGCTGGAATTACTGTAACTGGAAGTTTGGTCAATGGTTACAATGGAACTTTTGCTGTTACCTCTACTGGCACAAATACTTTAACTTATGTTGTTTCAAGCAACCCAGGGACAGCAGTAACTACAACTGCATTTTTTACGATTGAAGATGTAACTGAATTAGTTGCTATGGCAACTACATTCTTTGCTCAAGGTTCAAATCAATCAGTTTATGTACTTGAATTAGGTGTTGGCACTACAGCGCAAGGTGTAACTGCTTTAATCGCCTATATTACCAATCCAACAATTAAGTTTTATAGCTTCTTATTGCCAAGGGCTTGGGACACCGAGCCTACAGCATGGGCAATGGCAAATACTTATTCTGGTACTACAGCAGAAATTTATTTCTATGTTTCATCCACTTTGGCAACTTATACAAACTGGCTTACCTATAAATCAGCTTTTGTAACTTTGCCAAGCCCAAGCGCACCTGTAACTGAATTTAGTGCTTCTGCAATTTTTTGGACAACATTAAGCTATAACCCAAGCGCAAGCAATTTAGCGCATCCATTGGCATTTACTTATGTTTATGCAGTAACTCCTTATGTTTTGACCAATACTCAACAAACTTTGTTAAAAGCTGCTGGTGTAAACTGGATCGGTACTGGAGCACAAGGCGGTATCAGTAATAGCATTATTTTCTGGGGTACATTCATGGACTTGAACCCCTTTAATTACTGGTATTCAGTAGATTGGACTTCTATCAATGTTCAATTAAATTTGACCAATGCAATCATTAATGGCAGCAACTTGCCAACCAATCCTTTGTACTATAACCAAGCTGGTATTAATACATTGCAAAAGGTTGCTCAAGCTACTGTAAACAATGGTATTGCTTTTGGACTGATTTTGTCACCTGCTTCTGTATTTGCTGTTCCATTTAGCACTTATGTTTCACAACATCCAAGTGATTATGCAACTGGTACTTACAATGGTTTAAGTTTGACTTTTGTTCCATTAAGAGGCTTTACAAGCATTACTATTTATTTAACCGCATCTAATATCCCTGTCTAGGAGTAAATAATGTCTAATCCACAAGTATTACAAGGTACATTAAATAGACTACTAGCCAGCGTAGTTTATGCAAGTTTTCCGCAGCTTAATGTCACTTCGGCTTACCTAGCAAAAGAAGCTATTTCCATCTCTTTTGATGGCGATACTTCTTTGCTTATTGGCACTTTAACAAGCGCAGTAACTAGCCCAGAGCCTTATGTCTATGGCACAGTTACTATTCATCTGTTAAGAACTCAGGCATTGGGTAATGCTTATAAGACTCAAGTAGAAACTAATACTACTATGGGTTCTGTAACTGTTTACCCTGACTCAACTGCTTTAACACCATTTCAGTTAAATAATTGTGTTTTGCAGACAGTTCAAGAAATGCCTTTTGATGGTACTCAAGCAAGTTTGATTATTCGCTTGAGAGGTGTCTATAACATTAACTCTACATTATTTACTACCGCTTAAAGGATAAAAATTGAAAATTGATCGCAATCTGAATTTAGTGATGCAGGTTCAGACTGATAAAAATGGGATGGTTTATGTACATTCCGCTTCTATTAGTCGATCTGTTTTTGAGCAGTTTTACCTTGAAATAGGAAAAGTATTTAGTCAATGTTTTGATAGTGTCAATCAAGCACATTTAGCCTTATCAGCACCCCAGTTAGCTTATCCTGCTTTAAAGTCTATAGCGACAAAAGCAGGTAACTGGGATGGTGCTGGTGGTGTTAAATTTGGTTTGGTAAATGAAATTGTAAGATTAACCAATGTATTAATAAGTGGTGAAGGGGGTTGGGAATCCATGCCCCTTGATGTAGCAGTAAAAAGATCAATCATTGATGAAGATGAGGAAGCTGAGATTCTTAGTTCTTTAGTTTTTTTTACAGCAATCTCCAAGGTAGCCCCGAAAGACCTGAAAAATTCTTTCTTGGAGATGGCAGGGGCATTAAGAAACTGGGAACTTACATCCTTGGACTCTATGGAGTATCTGAATGGTTTGCCGATATTGACCAAAAAAGGAAATACTGGCAAGAAAGTGAAGGAATCATTGCTCATATCTTAGAGTTTTTGGCTACTACAGGGTTTAGTGAGTTTATGCGAGAAATTGGTGGTAAGTGGTCTGATGTACAAGAGTATCGCCAAAGGCATTTAATTAAGGCAATTAATAGCAAGACATTTTTTTAACCGATAAGAGAACAAATTATGGCAACCAAGTCGGTTATAGAAATTGATATTCTTGATGAAAAATTCAAGTCATTTCAACAAGCCTTTGAAAAATATCAAAAAGCTGTAAAAGGTATGCCAGCCGATTGGCAGAAGGTCAATACTACTCTTAATAATATTGATGCTTCACAGAAAAAGATGAATAAATCTCTTTCTGATAATAGCAAGGCTCTAAAAGATGTAGCATTTCAAACTGGAGTCATTGCCAAAAACCTTGCTTCTAGCGCAATATCCATTGCTAAATGGGTCGCATTGGGGGCTATAGGAAGCGGTTTCGGTTTAGGTGGTATCGCAGCATCAGCCAATGATTATCGTAGGAAAGCGCAAGGTTTAGGCATTAGTACAGGCGATCTTAGAGGTGCTAATGTAACCTTAAGTCGCTACATTAATCCAGAGTCTACTTTGGGCAACATTGCAGACATCAAATCTGATCTTGCAAGGCAGCAAATATTAGGTAGATTGGGTGGGGGTGCTAATCAATCTCCAGCAGAAATGCTTCCCAATTTGCTTCGTAATGCAGTTTCTCAATTTAAGCAAGGTGGGCAAACTCAGCAGTATGCTGAAGCAATGGGTTTAACACAAGTATTTACCCTTGAAGAATTAAGAAGATTAGCTAGTCTTAGTGAAAAAGAACTTTCAGATACTATTGCTGATTATGAAAGAATTAGAAATAGATTAAAAGTAACTGATGCTGATTCCAAAGCAGTTCAAGATTTTTATGTCAATTTGAAGTTGGCTGGTCAAGAAATTGAAACCACTTTAATTAAAGCAATTGCACCTTTATCTGGTCAATTTAGTGAAATTTCCAAAGTAATTACTGAGCAATTAACTCAATCTATTACAGAATTTGCTAATTATTTAAGCAGCCCAGAAGGAAAACAAGCACTTACTGATTTCTTTGAAGGAATCAAAATAATTGCTGAGTTTATATTTACTACTTTTGGAAAAGTTTCTGATGTCAAAAGAGGTTTAACAATTGCTGGAAATAATATATTTAGAGGTGGTGATGCCACCAAATCATCCATGCAATACTTTATGGATCAAGGATTAACTAAAAACCAAGCAACTGGATTAGTTGCAAACCTATATGGTGAAAGTGGTTTAAATCCTACTGCGGTTGGGGATAATGGAAAAGCCTATGGAATTGCTCAATGGCATCCAGATCGCCAAGCTGAATTTGCCAAGGTGTTTGGTCACGATATTCGCAAGAGCACAATGCAAGAGCAACTGGATTTTATAACTTATGAGCTTACCCATAAAGAATCTGCTGCTCTTACACAACTTCAAAAATCTTCTACAGTAGGCGAAGCGGTCAAAGCTGGACTTTCTTATGAAAGACCTGATCCAAGCAAATATGATGCCAATTTTTCTAAAAGAATGGAAATTGCTAGTAAGATTGAAGTTAAAGTTAATAATAATACTGGCGGTAATGCAGTCGCTACTGCTAATGCTTTACCTGGGGCTAATCAATGAGTATTTCTACAGAACAAACAGCTTTTTCATTAGTTTATGAAATATCCCCCATCATTTTAATTGATGGTTTGGCTCAATATTTTCCTTTTGGTGTTCTTCCTATAACTGTTCTTACAGAAATGTTTGATATTCCAGGGATAGAAAATGGAGAATTTTTTGCTCATTTCAAACCAATTTCAGGTGGCACTTTAGCCGATTGGGAAGTTGCAGAATATCCTTTTGCTAGTATGCAAGTGGCTGCCAATGCTGTTATTCAGCAACCATTAAAAATTAGTATGATGATGGTTTGTCCTGCTCAAAATGGTGGTGGCTATTTAATTAAACAAGCTATTTTGACTGCCTTGCAAACTGCAATACAAACCCATTTATTATCTGGTGGTAGCTTTACAGTCATTACTCCTGCTTACACTTACACTCATTGCCTTTTAACCAGCATTAGAGATATAACCCCAGTTTCGGATAAACAAGTTCAGTATGTATTTCAATGGGATTTTGTGCAGCCTTTAATAACCGCTTCTGGAGCACAACAAGTTTTAGGTAATTTAATGAACAAATTTGAAAATGGCTTACCTACTCCTAGCAACCTAACTTGGAATGAAACTGCTCCTACTCAAGTACCAGCTTCACAAAGCCTAGCCCCAGGGGAATCAATACTGTAATGACTACAATTGTTCAATTTAATCCTTCTTCAACCGCTAATTTTCAATTTAATCCCACTTTAGATGGAGTAAATTACATTGCAGTTTGCACTTGGAATTCTTATGCCCCAAGATACTATATTTCCATTTATGATACTGCTCGTACTTTAATCATGATAAGACCGATTATTGGTTCTCCAGATAACTATGACATCAATTTATTATTTGGATATTTCACAACTTCAAAAATGGTTTATAGGGTAAGTAGCAATCAATTTGAAATAACCCCATAATGCGCTACTATGAAATACAAATTAGCCCAAGTTCTTTAAGTACTAGCAGTTTTGCGCCTATTACTTTTAGCACTTTAACACCTACGAAAACAGACAATGGTTCTGCTTTAAGTGTAGATATTGACATATTTCAAACTTGGTATCATCAACCAGCCCAAAATGGATATATCAAAATCAAAGGAGTTGATTTTAAAGATTTGAATCAATCCGCTAACTTTAATTTAGCAAGAATCAAAGTTTCAGTAGGTATGTCTAAGGGATTGCCCTATGCACAACCTAATCAAGCAGGTTTAATTATTGATGGCACTATATTGCAATGCTTTGGTAATTGGCTTGGTTCTGAAGTTAGCTTAGATTTTGTAATTGGGGCTGCCACTTACAATCCAAAAACTGATGTTAATTTATCTTTTAATTGGAAAAAAGGCGATACCTTACAACTAGCTGTCACTAACTCGCTTAAAAAAGCCTATCCCAATATTCCTGTAAATGGATCATTTAGTTCAAATTTAGTTTACACAGAAGATCAATGGGGTCAATATACTAATCTTTTGTCTTTTTCTAAACAAATAAATCATTTCAGCAAACAAATTATTACTTCTGATGGATATTTAGGTGCTTCAATAACAAATACCGCTTCTGGCTTTTTTTTGTTTGATGGCACTACTCCTTCAACTAAAACTACAAAAGTAAACTTTACCGATATTGTTGGAAACCTCACTTGGATAGATATTGCCACTATTCAAGCGAAATTGATTATGCGATCTGACCTAAATGTTGGTGACAATATTGTTTTTCCTAAAGGAAGCCCAGTATTAAATGTAATCAATAATTTTTCTCAATATAGAAACAATATTTCTTTTGATGGAACTTTTCAAATTAATCAAGTTCGTCATGTTGGAAGCAGTCGGCAAGCGGATGGCAATAGCTGGTGTACGATTGTTAATGCAGTAATTCCAGGGGTGCTTAAATGACAGCAGCACAAAAAACCCCATTAGCTTCAACTCTCAACAATTTTACAGAAAAAAAGATTGAAGATTTTCAGCAAACTCAAGGACAGTTTTTGCCTTGTTCAGTTGTTGCTGTAAATGGCTCAATTGTGACTGTCAATTTTGAGGTTTTAAGCGGTATCTTGACCCTTCCACAAGTCACTTGTCCTATTGCAGAAAGTGAATATACTCGCCTTCCAATACAAGTTGGTGATAAAGGTATCTGTATTGCTGCCAGTACAAGGCTAGGCGGTATTACTGGTTTAGGTCTAGGGTTAGCCCCATTGGATAATCCAAGTAACCTTGGTGGGCTTGTATTTATGCCTATAGGCAATAAAAACTGGTTTTCAGTCAATGGTCAATACTTGGTTCTTTATGGAATTGATGGGGTAGAAATAACCACTAAACAACAAGATGTAAAGCTGACTTTAAATCATTCGGGAATTACAATTGACCTTCATGGGGGCAATTTAATTGTAAATAATGGAAATACTACAATGAATGGCAATTTAACTGTAAATGGGCTTATTACTGGCACTCAAGGCTTTAATATTAGTAATAGCGGAACTGGTGGCACAATGACTATTACTGGAAATATTAATCAAACTGGTAATTTTGCTAATACTGGAAGCATTACAAACAATGGCAAAAATATTGGCAGCACTCATGAGCACTCTGGAGTTCAATCTGGTTCAAGCAATACTGGAGCACCAATATGAGAACTTATGGAAAAGATCAAAATGGCAATTGGGTAGAGATTGTACAAACTTCCTATATTTGGTTAGCTACTTTGGCTCAAACTTTAAGACTTCAGCAAGGCGAAAGCCCCTTTTATGGGAACTATGGCATACCAGCGCATGATTCAATTATGAGTCAAATTGCTCCTGATGCTGCTGTAAATAGGACACAACAACAATATGCTCCTTATTTTGCTAATTTGACAGTTTTAAAAGTTACCAATGTGACACAACCTACTTATAAAATTAATGCTATTTTTCAAAATGGCACAACCATACAAACTACTGTAGCTACATAAGGATTATTATGGCAACTATTACTTCCGCAGGAGCAATTCCAGCAAGTCCAACTGATTTGCTAAATGCTGAGATTGCTGCTGCAACTGCTCTTTCTCCAGGTTTAACAGCTAATTTACCAGGCTCTTTAATAGAAGATTTAGCTTCTACTGCTGCTGGTGCATTGGTTATTCAAGATCAAGCCTATGTTGATTTAGTTAATTCCATTAGTCCATATACAGCTAATGCTTCCATCCTATATCAATTGGGAGCAGTTTATGGAGTGCAACAAGGTATAGGTTCTAATACTTCTGTTTATGTTACTTTTACTGGTAATGCTGGTTATGTGATACCAGTAGGTTTTACAGTTTCCGATGGTAGCTATCAATATACAGTTCAAGATGGTGGAATTATTAGCGCATCTGGTACAAGTACTGCTTTATATTGTTTAGCTACTACTTCTGGTTCTTGGGCTGTGCCAGTAGGTACAGTCACTCAAATCATTACTTCTGTGCCATCAGGGTTTACCCTTACTTGTACCAATTTAACTGCTGGAATTCCAGGTGCTCTTGCACAAACTTTGCAAAGCTATCAAGCGCAAGTAATTCAAGCTGGATTTGCTTCTGCACAAGGTATGCCAACATTTTTAAAAACCCAATTAGAAAATGTAAGCGGAGTACAGCCAAACCTTGTTTCGATCCGCAATCCTAATGTTAATCAATGGGAAATTATTTGCGGTGGTGGCGATCCATATCAAGTAGCTAATGCTATTTTTAAAAGTGTTCCAGATATATCAATATTAGTAGGTTCTACACTTTCAGTTACAGCTATTACTTCTGCAAATCCAGCAGTTGTAACCACTTCCTTAAATCATGGATATTCATCAGGTCAGACAGTAACTATTGCTAATGTCACCCCAAGCGGATTTAATGGCACTTTTACTGCGACTGTTTTAACTGAAAATACTTTTAGTATTCCTTTAAATGCCACAAGTTTGACTTATGTAAGCGGTGGAGTTGTAACCCCAAATTTAAGAAATGTAACTGTATCTATTAATGATTATCCAGATACTTATTCTATTACTTTTGTAAATCCACCAGTACAAACTGTCAATGTAGCTATTACTTGGAATACTATTTCTACTAATTTGGTATCACCAACTGCAATTTCCCAATTAACAACACCAGCAATTGTTTCTTATATTAATAGTATTACAGTTGGTCAGCCAATAAGTGCTTTTGAATTACAAGAAGTATTCCAAAATGCAGTTTCATCTATTTTGCCAGTAAATTTAATATCAAAAATCAATTATGTTGTTGAAATTAATGGTATTCCTACATCACCTCTTTCTGGAACTGTATTGATTTATGGCGATCCAGAAAGCTATTTTTCTACCTCTAATTCTTTAGTTACTGTAGTTCAAGGCTAATATGATTGTTCAAAATCTACCTGCTTATTTGTATCAGCAATATAGTTTTGATCCAACTACTGATGACTTGCAAGCATTTTTTACTGCATATAATAATAGTTCTCAAACTAATTTAGATACTATAAATGGCTTAAATTTGCCAATTTATACCAATCCAGCCATAACTGGAGTTTTGCTAGATTGGGTTGCTTTAGGTATTTATGGTATGACAAGACCAGCTTTATCTGCTGGTAGTGGATTTTCTCCATTGGGTGTTTATGACACAGTATCTTATGATACTACAGCCTATACTCAAAATATATCAAGTTCTCCTGCCACTTTTTATACAGTTACAGATGATTATTTCAAAAGAATTTTGACTTGGAATTTTTATAAAGGAGATGGTTTTCAGTACACTACAAATTGGCTAAAGCGCAGAATACAAAGATTTATATATGGAATTGATGGTACAGCCCCTAAGATTGATAATACATATAATATAAGTGTTACCTATACTTCTGGTAGCACTATAACTGTGAATATTCCCAATTTACCAATTTCACCAATCTTAAATGCAGGTATACAAGATGGTGTTTTAAATGTACCATTCCAGTACAATTACACAATTACTTACTAGGGGTTTTGAATGACGATCCAACTTTTCGCCAACAATGCTAAAACTACCCTAGCAGCCCCAATTACCAGTACTCAAAATACTATTACAGTTGCTACTGGGACAGGCGCATTATTCCCAAGCCCTACTACTGGTCAGCAATTTAAAGTTACTTTAGTAAGCGCAGCTTCGGCTTCAGTTTATGAAATTTGCAACTGTACTTCTAGGTCAGGCGATACTTTAACAGTATTGAGGGGTCAAGAAGGAACTAGCGCACAACCTTTTATTTTGAATGATATTGTAGGTCATTTTGATACCGCAGCAGTAATGACAGATTTAGTACAATCCGAACAATTACAAAGTGGATATTATCTTTTTGCGGTGGCAACTGGAACAGCAAATGCTTTGACAGCAACCCTTCCATCTAATTTAACAAGTTTGCCAAATGGAATGTCTATTACAGTTATTTCTGCTTATGCGAATACTGCTGCTGCAACACTTAATTTAACATTAGGAAGTACTTCTACTGGTGTTATTCCTATTGTAACTGGCAATAATACTCCTATAACTGCTGGAGTAATACCTAATGCTGGTTATCCAATTACTTTATCTTATAGTTCAACTTTTAATGCTTGGGTTATTACAGATGGTCAAATTGACCTTAGTCTTTATGCGCCTAAGGCAAGTCCTACTTTTACAGGCACTCCTCAAGCTCCTACTTATTCACCGCCTTCACCTACTGCCCCTACACCAACTACACAACTTGCAACACTAGGATATGTATATAATAGTTTGCAAAATTATGCACCAATATTTAGTCCAACTTTAACAGGAGTTCCTGCTGCTCCAACAGCTACAACAGGTGCTAATGATACTCAAATAGCTACAACTGCATTTGTAAATAATCAAATAAATTATCAACTTGTTGGCTTAGGTTTTGGCGGTACTACTTGGCATCAAGTATCTAGGTCAGTAAATACAACCTATACAAATCCTTATAATTATCCTATAGCTGTAACAGTATCTTTTGGCGATACTACTACAAACCCAAATTTTCAAGCAATTGTTAATGGTGTAGTTATTAGTTCTGTATATTACGATCAAGGTACATTTTTTGGAACGACTGAACTTTCATTTATTGTGCCATCAAATCAAACATATCAAGTCTATAATAGTGGTGGCTACCCACCTAGTATTTGGGCTGAACTCTACTAAGGATTAATTATGACTTATAACTATGGCAGTCCAATTACAGGCACTCTTACTGGAACAACCGCTACTGTAGCAGTTCCTAATGTTGTTTATCCAGCAACTATTGTTCTTAATTCAGCAGCAAGTGGCAGAACAATTCAATTTTCTTTGGATAATGGCACAACTTTTTATGGAGCAGTAACACCTACTGGAACTGAAACAAGTCAAATTTATTATGTTTTAAATTTTCCTGTAACAACCATTAAATTTACTGGTGCAGCAGCCGATACTTATAGTATTCTTTAATAGTGTTAAAAAGGGGTTTTTATGCCAACACTATTATTTGCGAACCAAGCGCAGACCACTCTTGCATTACCAATAACCAGTACTGATACTACTATTTATGTAGCTGCTGGTACTGGAGCTTATTTTCCTTCGCCTTCAGCAAATCAAGCGGTAACTTTAACCCTTGTAAATTCAATTAATAATTTAGTTGTTGAAATTATCTCTTGCACCGCTATTGTTGGTGATGCTTTAACTGTAATTCGTGGTCAAGAAAATACTACAGCACAAGCATGGAATCGTGGGGATTTTGTTACTAACTTGATGACTGCTGGAACTGCTTCAGCTTTTGCACAGCTTTATGGTTTAAATAATGCCCTTTATTCACCTCATTTTGCAAATACTTTAACCGATTCTGGACAAGTTACTGCTATTCCAGTAAATCCTACAGACCTTGTAAATAAACAATATGCTGACTCGATTTCGACAGGCGCAGCAAAGTATGAGTGCCAAGTAGCCACAACTACTAATATTACTCTTTCTGGTCTACAAACTATTGATGGTTATACCACTTTAGCTGGTGATCGTGTCCTTGTTAAAAATCAACCTAATTCTGCATACAATGGTATTTATGTAGCTGAAACTACTACTTGGACTAGAGCAGCCGACATGGAAGCATGGGTACAAGTCCCTGGGGCAACTACTTTTGTTCAAAATGGTACTTTATATGCCAAAACTGGTTGGGTAGCTATTGTTCCTGAAAATGGCACAATTGATGTTACTCCTATTACTTGGAGTCAAATTTCTGGTGCTGGTACTTATACTGCTGGTACTGGATTAACCCTAACAGGGACACAATTTAGCATTACCAATACTGGTGTTACCGCAGGGTCTTATGGTGATGCTGCTTCTGTACCAACTTTAGTTTTAAATGCTCAAGGTCAAGTTACCAGCGCAACTAATACTGCAATCAGTATTTCACCTAGCCAAATCAATTCAACCATTCCCAATTCAGGATTAACTAATTCATCCATTACTATTGGTTCTACAAGTGTTTCATTAGGGTCTACCCTTACTACTTTAGTGGGAACATCTATTAGTGGTGCTACTAATACTCTTACTTCAATTCCTAATAGTGCGTTAGTTAATAATTCAATTACTATTAATGGTAATGCAGTTGCATTGGGTGGTAGTACTACAATTACCGCAGATACACCAAATATTTTAACAATCGGTACAGGTCTATCTGGTGGTTCTTTTAATGGTAGTTCAGCAGTTACTATTGCCTTGGCAAATACTACTGTCACAGCAGGTTCTTATGGCTCTGCTGGTTCAGTAGGCATTTTTACAGTTAATGCACAAGGTCAATTAACAGCAGCAAATACAACTTCCATTGCTATTAGCAATACTCAAGTTTCTGGTTTGGGAACAATGTCTACCCAAAATGCCAATGCAGTTGCTATAACTGGTGGCACTATTCAAGGTGTATCTTTGACTATTGATAGTCTTGATAACACTCCTATAGGCTCTACAACCCCTTCTACAGCTAAATTTACAACTCTTTCTGCAAATAGTACTGTCACTTTAAGTAACTATACTGGCTATGTTTATGCCAATGGTTCTAGTGGGATTACTGCATCTACTACTATCCCATTTAGCGCAATTTCTGGGACAGTTAGTGTAACCAATGCTTTAACCATGAATAGTAGTGGTACTGGAGCAGTTTCAGGCACTACATTTAATGGTTCTGCTGCACAAACTATTTCCTACAATACTATTGGTGCTTCTCCTTTAGCTGGTTCTACAAATTTAACCACTACTGGAACTGTCACTACTGGTACTTGGTCTGGTTTATTTGGTGCAGTTACAGGCGCAAACTTAACCAACTTAACTGCTGGTAATCTTACTGGCACTATTCCTTCAACTGTCTTAGGTAATTCGACTGTTTATATTGGAACTACCGCAGTCGCTTTAAATAGGGCTTCTGCGACTTTGGCTTTAACTGGCATTACCCTTCCTATTTTAACTATTGGTACTGGACTATCAGGTACAAGTTTTAATGGTTCTTCTGCGGTCACTATTGCCCTAGCGAATACTGCGGTAACTGCTGGAACTTATGGTTCTTCTTTAGTTGTCCCAGTATTGACAGTCAATGCCCAAGGTCAATTGACTTCAGTAACTAATACCACCATTAATGCAGTCACTTTAACTACAGGCTCAATTACTACTACTCCTGTGGCTTCAACTGATATTGCTAATAAAGCCTATGTAGATGCTGCGGTTTCTAATCTTTCTATTAAAAATTCGTGTAATGAAGCTACAACAACAGCACTTCCTACCAATACTTATAACAATGGTGCAAGTGGAGTTGGTGCAACTTTAACTGGTGTAGCAACTGGGACATTAACTGTTGATGGTCAATTAGTTGTTTTAAATGATAGAGTTTTAGTAAAGAATGAAGTAACAAGTGCAAATAATGGAATTTATGTTTGTACTGTAGCTGGTGCTACTGGTGTGGCTTATGTATTAACAAGGTCTACCGATTCTAATACTTCTAGTGAAATTCAAGGTGAATTTACCTTTATTGAAAAAGGTACTGTTAATGCTAATACAGGTTGGGCAAATACCAATACTTCTACTATTACTATTGGCACTACAGCTATCACTTATAGTCAATTTAGTGGTGCTGGAACTTACACAGCAGGAACAGGTCTAACTTTAACTGGTAGTCAATTCAGCATTACAAATACTGAAGTTACTGCAAATTCTTATGGTTCTGCAAGTTCAGTACCAACTTATACAGTTAATGCTCAAGGTCAGCTAACAAGTGCATCTAATACAACAATTAGTATTCCTGCAAGTGCAATTAATACAACCATTCCTAATAGTGGATTAACTAATTCAACCATTTCAGGAATAAGTTTAGGTTCTAATCTTGCAACCTTAACTATTGGGACAAGTCTTTCAGGCACTTCTTATAATGGCGGTACTGCTGTAACGATTGCTTTAGCACCCACAGCAGTAACAGCAGGAAGTTATGGTTCTGCAACTCAAGTTGGTACATTTACTGTTAATGCTGAAGGTCAATTAACCGCAGCAAGCAATACAACTGTAACTCCAGCAGTAACTTCTATTACTGGCTTGGGGACTGGGGTAGCAACTGCTCTTGGTAATGCTACAAATGCTGCAAGTGGAATTGTAGTAAAAGATTCTAATGGCAACATTACAACAAATTGTTTGTTTGAAGGTTTTACAAGTCAAGCAGCTAGTGGTACAACTGTTGTTTTAACTGCTGCATCTGTACAAAATTGGGTAATTACTGGTTCTGGTGGACAAACAATTCAATTGCCAGATGCAACAACTTTACCTAATGGCGCATTATTTACTTTTAATAATAATCAATCATCTGGCACTATTATTGTTAAAAACAATTCAGGTACAACTATTTGTACAACCCAGTCAGGTGCATTTATACAAGTTTCATTATTAAGTAATTCTATTGCTGCTGGTACTTGGGATTATCATAATGTTGCACCAAGCAATGCAAGCTGGTCTACAAATACTTTATCTTGGGCTGGTTCATATACCAATGGCACATGGAATGGTTCAGCTATTGGAACTCTATATGGCGGTACAGGCTTAACTACCACTCCTACCAATGGTCAATTATTAATTGGAAATGGTTCAGGCTATACACTTTCAACCATTACTGCTGGAACTGGTATATCAGTTACTAATAGTTCTGGTGGCATCACTATTGCAGTAAATGGTACAGGTGAGGTAACTAGCTTTCAAACTAGCTTATCTGGATTAACACCTTCTACTGCTACAGGCGGTGCAGTAACCCTGACTGGTACTTTAGGGGCTGCATCTGGTGGAACTGGTGCGACAACTCTTACTGGCTATGTTTATGGTAATGGCACATCTGCCATGACTGCATCCACGACTATTCCAACAACTGCTCTTTCAGGAACAATTACTAATAGCCAGTTAGCGAATAGCACAATATCAGGGATTTCCCTAGGTAGCAACTTGGCTACATTGACTATCGGTACTGGTTTATCTGGCACTTCATACAATGGTGGTACAAGTACAACTGTAGCACTTGCCAATACTGCTGTGACTGCTGGATCATATACTTATGGTTCATTTACAGTTAATGCTCAAGGACAACTGACCGCAGCATCTAGCGGAACTGCCCCAGTAACATCAGTAAGCGGAACAAGTGGTCAAATTAGTAGTACTGGTGGAACAACCCCTACTTTAGCTTTAGTAGCTACTGCGGTGACTGCTGGTTCTTATACAAATACCAATTTGACAGTTGATGCTTATGGTCGAATTACCGCAGCATCAAGCGGATCAGGTGGTGGTGTTTCTTCATTTAGTGCTGGCACTACTGGTTTAACACCTTCATCTGCAACTTCTGGTGCAATTACTCTTGCAGGTACTTTGGTTGTTGGAAATGGTGGTACTGGGGTTGCTACTCTTACAGGTCTGGCTTATGGAAATGGTACTTCTGCTTTTACCGCAGCAACCGCAGCTCAAATAGTTTCAGCTATTGGAACAACTGCTGTAACTAATTCGACTAATGCTACAAATACTGCAATAACTGACAATACAAGTTCTAGTGCTACATGGTATCCAACCATTGTTTCTAGCAATACAGGAAATTTGCCACAAACAACTTCTTCAACAAAATTAAGTTTTGTTCCTTCTACTGGAACTTTAACTGCTACTGCATTTAGTGGATCAGGTTCAGGTTTAACTGGTATTTCAGGAATACTTGCTTGGCAATCTGTTAAAACTGCAAACTTTACTGCTGTTGCTGGTAATGCTTATCCTGTAAATACTTCTTCTTCTGCAATTACAGTAACTTTGCCAGCTAGTCCTAATGCTGGTCAGCTTGTAACCTTAACTGATTATGCTGGAACTTGGGCTACAAACATCGTAACTGTAGCTGGAAATGGTTCAAATATTGAAGGTATTTCAGGTAATTCATTTTTAAACATTAATCGTTTATCTGTAAATTTTGTTTATGTAGACTCAACACAAGGTTGGATTGCAGCAAGCACAGCAAGTCCAGCTAATGCAATTGTTAGCAGCTATGCTGTAAGTTTTTTAATTGTTGCTGGTGGTGGTGGCGGTTCAAATGCTGGCGGTGGTTCTTACGAAGGCGGTGGCGGTGCTGGTGCTGGTGGTTTTGGTACTGGTTCTATTTTCTTAACAC
>JGI24891J29808_1000168_pt1 | contig 78375 bp, 60 predicted proteins | sample FreactcultuFSWF8_FD_29808 | JGI IMG/M metagenome (IMG submission 29808)
ATCCCGTCCGCTCTGCCATACATAAGCAGTTGAACGGCAGATTAGTACTACGGTGGGTGACCACGTGGGAATCCCTGCTGCTGTATGTTTTGCATTTCTTTTTTCTTGTCCGTGTAGGCTTCTACCTTAGCTGTCGAAAGGCTGCTTTTGGTCATCATCTACACGTCCATTAAGAGTGATTCTTCTTGATCCTTTTGGACGACTGAGTAGGAACCAAAGATCCCGTGCCTTTTAACGGCCACGTTATGAACTTTCGTTTGCTTGGTCATACAATCTCCGTACGACTGATCCAAGGCTGCTCTTGTTCTCTTTCTTTTTCCTTGGATATCTTGACAGATAGAACGGCATAACAGTACGATTGATGAACTATTGGGCAAAGCTATGGTTGATCGAACACTCCTGTGGACGAATTGCTGGGTTCCGATGATCGTGATCTTGCACCAAGTTCTGGCAAGAACAATTCAAAATACAAAAAATCGCTTGGACTGCACTTGATGACAATATAAGGACTCAAGAGCACAATAGGCCGTCAAAGTGATTCTATAGACACCTACAAAAAGTCAAAGAAGAGCCCAGCATATGTGGCCTGAGAGTAATGTCGTCGATAGCATTGGAAGCGATGGCCAAGGGGATGACCCTGTCTCAGATGGAATCTGAAGGCAACCGGCACGTTTCCATCGTTGCGGGATCGGCACGGCTGTTGCAGACACTTTGATCTGAATGATGGGAACACAGCGTACGTGGTGACCACATGGTGGCAGACCTGCCCATCTTGAGAAGCAGGTTATTCTCAGTCAACTCAGATCGTCGTATAGATAGCGATCAGCATAAAAGCTTGGAAGAACAGAACGAAGAGCACAGTGAAAAGGTCAACGACCATCGGATTCATGTGCGTTCAGGTTCGGTGAATTCGGCAGAGCAAACACACCATATGCCGATGGTCTGTTCGTAACCGAGTTTCGGCCTCCCACAGGGCCGTGATGATTTTCGATTTTGCATGCCGCTGTTTGTGAGCTAAAACTCCAAACTTCTGAGTCTTGATAACGAAGTAAGCGTGTGTGCGTGTGATATTCGAATCACCTAAGAACATTTCGGGAGGCCCTCCCTTCCTTATCTTGACTGCCGAAGAAGCCGAGTTCGGCAGCGTCCAGCTCGCTGCCAGACGGGCCGTTTCCCCTAGAGGCTCTATCATTTGACTTTTGTTTTTTCTCTAGTAATGCAATCGAGTTGGTTGAGATTGAGAACGATCAAGGCGCCCTGTTCAACCCAACACCAGCAGTGAGCAGGCAGATGAAAAGAAACAGAGATTCGGAAGATCAACAAGCCGATCGCTAGCCGAAATGTTCAACCACATCAGTTGAGACAAGCACGAAGCAACAGGCCAAGGCGTTCCTTCGCAAAAAGATAAGCGCGTACGTGCGTCACTGCTGTTCTTAACAGGCTTCCATTATCCACATGGAAGACTCGTGGACTTTAGCCTGTTCTCTGCTGTCTCCTGATGTTAGTTTGCTCCTCGGGCGACATCCCAGATGTGGTCGAGCCGCAGGCGGTTTCGGCCATGCAGAATCCCGTCTGGGCATCTGTAGTTTTTAGCATCGGATCCCCGAGACGCGAAGGCGAAAGGACGAATTGTTAGAGCGGCCTTTGCTGGCTTCCTGTTCCCACATCTATCGGACTCGGATAAGATCCACATATGCCTTTCAAGCGAGTGATATCCGAGACCGTTGCTGATTGCGAACAACGCGGTCCAAGGCTTGAAGTCCAAAAATTCCCTTCGCCATGAAGTCTCATGATAATCGACACTCCTGTCATGCTTCAGCTTGGCTCATCAGAAAGAATGTTATGAGCAGGGCACACCGTCATTAAAGCACTTCGAATCAGGCGAGAGCGTTGACTTAGGGCGCACAAGCGCAGGCCTCCCATGGTGGAGCGAGTAAATGAAGAAACATGGGGAACATTTGATGCAAACCTCAACCGAGATGTTGTTTTCGAAACTTTCTTCCCAGTCTCGGTCGGCCTTCGTCCCGAAGATCTGAATCGTAACTTCACTTTCACGTTTTCTTCGTGTTTGCTCCTCGTTGCTCCGCATTCCTCTCCAACGCTCCGCATCTTTTTCGTCTTCGGAACCCAAATACATCACCTCAGTATGATGCTCCGTGGGGAGATTGGTGAATCTCCAGACGTCCCCACCTTGCCCCAGGCCTTCAATGTTGCAAATTTGCAGCAGATGCCGTTGGTTTGGGCTTCTCCGACTCAGAGAGCATCGGTAAGAGTAGGAGAAGGACCGTGAAAGGGCCGGAAGACGTGCATGCCACCCTCGGAATTACCCAATCTTGACGACGTTGGCCACATCGGCGGTTCGAGAAGAACCAGAGTCCAAGGGCACACCGGCTTGGCCTGGGTGCCGTAGGTCCCGTTCGAAACAATTGCTGACCATGCTATCGTATCCCCATGCCCCAATGGACCCACAGCAAATATGGAGTATGTGGAGTAGACGGTGCACCAGGAGAAAAGTGCGAGGTCGGATTCGAAATTGGCAGAGAGTATAAAGACAGAGCGATCTGCCCTCTGCAGTCTGCACTACTGTCCGACTACAGCGCTCATCACACGCCAAATTCTCGTCGAAGGCTTGACTTGTCTTGGCCCCTTGCTGAGAGTTTAACGCCCATTCTTGTTTCTACTTGGCTCTTTTGCAGCATAAACGTGCACAAGTCGTCGCCTACAGATCATCGACTCTCGACAAAATGGTCGGTTTCCTTGGAATGACGGGCAAGGCCCTGTCCATTGCCCAAATCGCTCTGGTTGTTGCTCCATCGTTCATTTTGTTCGGTTACAACCAGTCTGGTCTTGGTCCCCTCCTCTCAGAAGAGAATTGGAGACATCAATTCCCCCTCATCAACACGGTCGACTACACCGGCGAGACCAAGGCCCACCACGCTACTCTCCAGGGTCTCATTGTCGCAACTTTCACAATCGGTGCTTTGATCGGCGCATTGAGCTGCAGTTATACCGGTACTCTTCTTGGAAGACGATGGGTCATCTTCATTGGTGCTCTCTGCACACTTATTGGCGAGGCCATTGAATGCTCTGCATTCGAGCTCGCTCAGCTTATCGTTGGCCGTATCATCATCGGTCTCGGTGTTGGTCAGCTCTCTGCTACAGTCCCCGTCTGGCAATCCGAATGTTCATCGGCCAAGAACCGTGGTAAGCACGTTGTTCTTGACGGTATGTTCATCTCATTTGGTTATACTCTCGAGTCTTGGATCGATTTCGGATTCTTCACCCTGAAGACTGGATCCGTCACCTGGCGTCCCCCGATCGCCATCGCCCTGCTCTTCTCGCTCATCGTTCTGTTCTCCATCTGGTTCTTCCCCGAGTCGCCCCGCTGGCTTCTCGCTCAGAACCGCGGTCAGGAAGCTCGCGAGAACTTGGCTGCCCTTAAGGGTCTTCCTGCTGATGCTCCTGAGATTGAAGCCGAATGCGTTGGCATCGAGATCTCCCTCGAAGACTCCTCGGCCAAAGCCGTCTCGTTCAAGGATTTGTTCAAAATGGGCGAAGACAAGCTTGCGTACCGTTTCGGTCTCTGTATCCTGCTCCAATTCTTCCAGCAGATGTCTGGAACCAACCTCATCTCCGTATACGCCTCTACCATCTTCCAACAGGGTCTTGGCATGAGCAGCTACAACTCTAAGCTTTTGTCTGCCGGTACTCTTACCTGGAAGTTTTTGTCCTGTTTCGTCGCCTTCTTCTGCATCGACCGCTTCGGTCGTCGTCTCTGTTTCATGGTCTCTGGTGGTGGCATGGCCTTGTGCATGGTCGCTCTTGCCGTCGCAACTTCCTTCCCTCACGACAATTATGGTGCCTCCGTTGCTGCAGCCTTTTTCGTCTACCTCTTCTGCTTCTTCACCCCCATTGGTTTCCTCGGTGCCAACTTTTTATACTGTAGCGAAATAAGTCCCACGAAACTGCGTGTCGCCATGGCCTCCATCTCTACTGCGAACCATTGGCTGTGGAATTTCGCCGTTGCTATGATTACACCAGTAGCCATCAACAACATCGGCTACCAGTACTACATCGTGTATGCTTGCATCGGCTCATGCATTCCCGTCACTGTCTACTTCCTTTGTAAGTTCCACACGTCTTACAACATATTTGAATTCCTGCTAATCATATTTTTTTCAGACCCCGAAACCAAGGGACGCTCATTGGAAGAGCTGGACACCATCTTTAGGGACAGCCCCTCAGTGTTGGGTACTGTGAAGTACGCTAAATACAAGCCTATGATGGCTGCGGATGAAGTTCCTTACAGCAAGACCAACGATGTCCACCTCCAAGAGAAGGTTTGAGGCACGGGTGCTGGACATTCCTGCTGGAGAAGTTTTCTATGAATATGTATGATTTTTAATGTCACCAAAAGATGTGCAACTTCAATACTTCTACCAGTTTTCGTCTATTTTGCCAGTCTTCAAGCGTTGTGGCCACACTTTGATTGCAGGCCCAACCCTCCCCGTGTGCGAGATTCTGTCACTTTTAGCCATCTCCCACGGCCATGCTAGGGGTTATTTGGTTCGTAGAAATGCACAATGTTTTCGACATATCTCTAGTCGTCCGTAGAGAGGCGCTAACTACCACGCTCTCAATGAAGGCTACCTCTGGAAATGTTGAAATCGTGCAATTCTACAGCTATACGCGTGACGAAGTTTGGCACACGGGGGACAGAAACATTTCACGGCCTTATCAAGGTGATTGCGACCGCCGGCTCGTGATGGCTTGAGCCACACACCCTGAACACCTGAACACCTAAAACCACCGGTAGTTCCATGCCCACCCGGATGCCATTTAAGACACGGCATTCGAAATTTCTTTCGCCAGACTTTGTGGAAAACAACCTCGGTGCTCTACGCGTGCTTTGAGAGAGACGCGAAAATTGCAGGTTCGAGAATGGGAAACCAACGTCTTTCCAAGAGCTCGCGCTGGGCGTACGGGTTGCTCGCTTGCAAATCTGATAAGATCTACTCGCCAGATGGGTCGTAATCCCATTATAACTGCAAGCCAAGCTACGCCCAATTCCTCTGGAAGTCGACCTCACCTGTAACAGCCGACACCTCGCGAGCTAAACACATCTTGCGCCGCCTTGGGAAGCCACCCGCGGCCCAAAGCTCCAAAGCTACCGTTGGAGCATCTGATAAGATGAAATTTTCCTTTATCGAACCATCACGGTACTTCTCAACTGCTCGCGTTGTAGGAGATGTGTATCCGCGGCTTTGCAATGCAGCGACCGTGACAAAGCAGGAAGACGAGTGGGTGCAGAGTCAAGACATAAGGATAACATGACCAAGGTCTAGGTCTGCGATGATCTGCGATTTACCAGGTGGTCGGAAAAGTACGAGCAAGAAGTAAGTAGGTGTGGTGGACTCCGCCGACCAGACGGGAATGCACGCCTTTGATCTCAGCGGAATACCCTTACTGGGCAACGGTCTTTCAACAAACGAGCCAATAACTCGCACCGTGTCGCTCAGACCCTATGATCTGATAAAAAGTTTGCCCCTAGTCTCTGAGGGATTATCTAATCCATCACCCAATCTTGCCTGGCCTGTCCATTCTTTTGCTGGGAGGCGCATTTCAGCTGCGCGAATGGCGCTTTCCTTCTTCCTTGGCAGCATCTACATAAAATGGCGCCTCCCTCTCCCAGTGGCAGTCGGTTTCGTCGATCACTTCTTACCCCGCCGGTCGATATCGAGTACTGACCACCTGAGTTGATCCCACATCTTGGTTTTCGCTCATCAAGATGTCTTCCATCAACTCCAACACCCACTCGGCTACGAAGCCCGAAGCCGAAACCGACGTGAGGGCTCACACTTCAGAAGACACTCGCAGTGAGCAGCTGGCCCTCACTGGAAAGACGAGTCCTGGCGTTGCGCGCATAGAAGCCATCAATGCCCACCTCACTTCCTTCGACCGCTGGTTCCTTGGAATCGGTGTTTTCTTGATCGCATATGCCTACGGTCTGGATGGAACCATCAGATATACCTATCAGGTGATTAATATGAAAGCTGCGAATCTCGAAACCGACTGACTAACAAAACTCAGAGTACTGCCCTTTCCGACATTGGCCAGCACTCGTTGCTTTCGACCGTCAACATTGTTCGCACGGTAATTGCTGCTGCTGCCCAGCCCACGGCTGCAAAGATTGCCGATGTTTTCGGCCGCGTCGAGCTCGTTTACGCATCCATCTTCTTCTACATTCTGGGTACCATCATCGAGGCCGCTGCACACAACGTCAGTGCTTTTGCTGCTGGTGCCATCTTCTACCAGATCGGCTACACCATCGTTACTCTTCTCGTAGAGGTCATCGTCGCCGACATCACCTCTCTTCGTTCTCGTCTCGCATGGTCCTACATTCCTGCCTTGCCCTTCCTGATCAACACCTGGGTCTCGGGAGATATCGCATCCGCTGTCTTGAAGGACACAACCTGGCGCTGGGGTATTGGCATGTGGGCCATTATCTACCCCATCTGCGCCATTCCTCTGATCGTTGCTCTCTTCATCGCATCCGGCCGCGCGAAGAAGGCCGGAGCTCTTGCCAACTACCAGTCTCCGTTCAAGCGAAATGGCTTCAGTAACACTCTCGTCGCCCTTTTCTGGCAACTCGATGTTATCGGTATTATTTTGATGATCGCTATGTTCGCCCTCATCCTTGTGCCATTCACCATTGCTGGCGGCGTCAAGGATACATGGGGAACTGCTCATGTCATTGCTCCTCTGGTCATTGGCATCTGCGTCATCCCCTGTTTTGTCTTCTACGAAAGACAGGCTCCCCACCCTCTTGTGCCATTCCATCTTCTCAAGGACCGCAGCGTGTGGGCTGCTCTTGGAGTTGCTTGGATGCTCAACTTCATCTGGTATATGCAAGGAGGTTTCCTTTACACAGTCATCGTTGTTGCCTTCGATCAAAGCGTCAAGTCCGCTACTCGTATCACTTCACTTTACAGCTTCGTCTCTGTTTTGACTGGAGTCTGCCTTGGTCTTCTCATTCGATTCGGCATTCCCCTTCCTGGAAGACGTTACCGCGTCCCTTACTTGAAGCCGTTCATTGTTTTCGGCACTCTGATGTTCATGGTTGCCTTCGGTATCCTGCTCCGATTCAGAGGTGGTCTTAGCCAGAGCTCGTATGCCGGTGTTATCGCGGCCGAGGTTGTCTTGGGTTTCGCCGGTGGTCTGTTCCCTTACCCTACCCAGACTCTCATCCAAGCAGCTACCCAGCACGAACACCTTGCCTTGGTCACCGGTCTTTACCTCGCAATCTACAACATTGGCTCAGCTTTCGGCTCCACTGTCTCTGGCGCCCTGTGGTCTCAGGTCCTTCCTTCAGAGCTCGAGCGTAACCTGGCTGCCGTCACCAACAACGCTACCGTAGCCATCTACGCTTACAGCAACCCTCTGTTCTTCATTCTTGACTACCCTGTCGGAACTCCCGAGCGCGATGCCGTCATCACATCATACAGACACATCCAACGTTTGCTGTGTATCACTGGTATCTGCCTCTGCGTTCCGCTCATTGCTTACTCATTGTGCCTGCGCAACCCTCGTCTGGGCAAGGAGCAATCCCTGCCTGACGCAGAGAAAACCATCTCTGAGACTTCGAGCGAAGCCGGTGTTCAGGAGGTGTCCAAGAAGAGTGGCCTCTTCAACAAGCTCTTCTAAACACATTTTCGTGTTGAACCTGATCTAAATCGCCATCTTTGCTACAAAGCGATAATTCGGGGGAAGAAAAAAGTTTCATGTCTTTCATCCATAGTCCTTAATGTCTCTCTTATCATTGATACCAATTCATTTTTTCTTCTCATACTATCACAACCGTCATTGCCCTTATTCAATCAAGTCTTCAGTAGGTTGTTTCCGTTTGAAATCGACCCCAGCAGCTAAGCACCTCCTACAAGGATCTATGGTCACCACCATGGCGGGTCTTTAGGGTCACCGAAACGATGGAGTCAGTTCCTCTTGACAACTTTCAACACTCTTAGCCACCTCTCGCGATTGTGACTAGGGTCATCCGGACTGAAGGAATGCACAATGTTTTTGAGATCAGTGCAGCCCTCCACTGAGAGCGTGGAAGTTAGCGCTTCTCAGTGGAAGGCTGCTCTAATCTCAAAAAAAAAAAAAAAAACATTGTGCATTTCTACAGCATGCGCGTGACAGAGTTCAGCACACGGAGAGGTCGTGGCCACAGAAAACACGTGGTGGTGTTTCACAAAAGAGAATACGAGGAAAGAGTGACTCATGTGTGGATGATCTCACTCACTCACAGCTCTCAGGCTCGATATCCGAGTTCGACTTCTGTCTACTTCTAGTTTACAAGATCATCTTCTTTTCACCTTCATTTCACTGACTTGAGCCTCAAGTGCCACCACATCTCACTTCTCGTATCCGACGGCAGAACCATTCATGATGATGTAAGCCAACTTCTTGAATGAGTTGGGGCCGCCTGTGATCTTCCTGCTCATCAGTTGGCAAGGTGGGTAAGCCGCAGGGATGCAGGCGCTCTCATCAAACTCTCTGAAACGACAAGGATCATTGCGGTGCAGTTGTTGTGGAAACACATACTTTCCAGCAATGTGAATGCTTCAGGGGGTTGAAAAATGAAAATGAGAGGAAACACTATAGACAACCTCCATGCTATCCCCACTATTCTTGAAGTGAGAGTTCCGCAGAATAACTTAGATCCGTTTGAGTTCGTCCAGCCATGAGCCTCCATTTTTCCAGGCGCCATCATTTCCCTTTGAACTTTTTATAGTCGCAGGTTCGTCTCATCGTTCGTCCGCGAGGCTCCTCTTGGGCAATCTAAGCCTCTTGATCATTCACCAAGCTCGAAAACTGATTCTTTCCGTTTTGCGAACTTTCGGGGCCTTTCTAAGACTCGCCAGCAAAGCTTGCGCCGCGACCTCTAGGGGCATATCCACCTCTGGGAGCGAAGCCACCGCGCTGACCGCCACGGCCGAAGCCTCTGCCACGACCGCGGCCACGGAAACCGCCACGATATCCATTATCAACATTGGCTTGTCCGAAAGTCTCGAAGTTTTTCTTGCGCTCCTCGGTTCTGAACTCCATACCACCCATGCGTCTTCCAACATCCTGAGCTGCCTGTCTGTCCTTGAGTTCGGATGAGATGTTGTCGAAGAACGAACTCGACTTGTTGTAGGTTGCGCCGGGAATCACAACTTCGCGCTCAGTCTGGGGAGCCTCAAAGCCGTTGGATACCTCTTCCAGAGGCTGGCTGGGCTCATCGGCGGTGGGTGTACCCATAGGAGATCCTGAAGCGATGGCCTCCTTTACCAAATCTTGCTTGTTGAACTTTGCGTTGCTGGTCTCGAAGTCGAAGTCTGCTGTTGGGACGTCGACAGGCTTAGCCAGATCACGGTTACTGGGGCGTCTACCACCACGGCCGCCGCCATGCTGACCGCCATGTTGGCCGCCATGTTGGCCGCCATGTTGACCTCCGTGTTGACCTCCGTGTTGACCTCCGTGTTGACCTCCGCGATGTCCAGCAGCGAAGCCACCAGTTCCAGGCTGGCGCGAATGTCTTATTCTGTCATCGGTGCGCATATCTCCGACACGCTTAGCCAAGTTGTCGACGCTAGCATCAGTAGGACCAGTAGCGGAGACAGGAAGTTTAGCCATAGCAGCTGCAACAGCAGCGGCAGCGGTTTGAGTAGCAGTCTGTTGCTGTTGAGACAAGTTGGAAGATGCATTACCAGGCTTTGCGTTCAGAGGAACAAGAGGGACGGCAACACGAGTGTTCTTAGGACCGGTAGGAGGCTTTGTTTGCGATTGAGCGGGGGCAGTAGCGGCGGCTACATCGGGCTTCGAATCGACAGGCGGGGGAGGAGCGGCTGCTTCGAGAGCAGGTGTCTGATTTGCCGAAGGTGCGGGCTTCTGCTCTGGAGGGAAGATAGCTTTGTCCTCGGTGGGTTCAGGCTGCTTGTTAGAAGGAGCTGAGGGTGTTTGTGCTTCGGGGGTTCTCTGATGCTGAGATTGAGGCTGTTGCTGGTGCTGTTGCTGACCAGGAGGACCGATCGGCTGAGGAGGGAATTGTCCAGGTGGGCCCTGAGGAGGGAAGCCCTGTCCTGGAGGAGGGAACCATCCCGGGGGAGGAGGACCATAGTAGTGAGGAGGGCCATTGGGGAAACCGTGAGGACCAGCTGGGGGACCACCGAAGCGAGAGTTGCCCTGAGGCGGAGGAGGGTATCCGTAAGGAGGGAAAGGTGGGGGTTGTTGAGGGCCCTGGGGACCTTGAGGACCGCGCCACTGCTGCTGCTGTTGTTGCTGCTGCTGGTTGGGCTGAGGGAAACCACCTTGAGGGCCAGCTGGCGGGGCTTGGGGAGCGCCGTGAGGAGGTCTTGCGGCCTGTAACAAGTCAAGGTCAGCTTTGACTCTCTAAGTAGCAGATTATGCAAGAGAATGATGTGTGGGCTCAGAAGGAAGGCAACGGAAAGTGTCCACTTGGTTTTGCGCTCTCGGAAAATGACAAAATTTACATCCGGAATGTTTCATCAAGGCGGTTTCAAGCATCTTTTGCGACGGACAGCAACTTACACCGAGGATAGCGGGATCATTGGGCATCTGAGGGGCCTGAGGAGGCTTGTTCTCCTTGGGAGGCTCGACAATGGTCAAGTCCTTGACATCGCTGCCACGGAACACAATGTAGTCGTAGATCTGGTCATTGGGCGGGATCTCGTCGTCTGGGTTGCCGCGACGGCCTTCGGTACCGAAAGACTTGACATTTTCCAAAGCGACTGTCGAGTTTTCCGAGTTGATCTCGTGTAGTGTTCCGACGTATCTGCACAGACCGCCGTCAGCTTGTGCTCCAAGTAAATAAGCAGGTCTGAACGTAGCCACTCACTTGATGTCGCTCTTGGAGATGAGGGAGATGCGCGATCTGTCCTCAGTGTTAGCTAGCTTGCTACACGACAGGACTCGATTGGATAAGCGCACCCGATGAATTCGGACATGGCGAAGTATGAATGACAGCCCGAGCTGTAGATTCAGGCAGAGAAGAAGAAATGCAGGTGTAAGAAGATGTCGTGTGCTGAGAGACAGGAGTAGCAACAGCGAGTGTCAGGCCCAGCTGCGAGCAGCGACACGATGATGCTGGGCGCAAGCTCGGACCACCGACTTTCACTACGCCGTTGTTCACTGTCACCCTGCTCTTCTCTTCCAAAGCCTCTACGAGTACCACGTGTACGAACAACACAACATGACTGAAACTCAGCCCTCAAGTGACGCTACTGCTGTCTTTCAGAAATTGGACGATTACGACTGGGACAACGACAATGAATTCCAGACTGCTCTTGCTTCAATCCTGAGGTCTGCATCGACTCCCGAGCAGACCGCACATCTGACTATAAGGGCTCGTTGTTATTATTACACAAGGTAACCATCTAGACTGTCACATCCTGTCAACGTATCTCTCATATCTTGTACCAGGAAGTTCAAGACACCCGTCAATTTCGAAGCCTATCAAACTTGGCTTCGATCAAAACAACAAGCTGGCTCTGAGCCACCCTCACAATCTAATATGTCATCTGAAGCTACTCATCCATCTGCGATGGGTGAAGCTCCTCCACCGGCCTCGTTTGCTGAGATTTGCGAGCTCATCGCAGCCGGTAAACCGATACCTGGGATTAAAGATATTCCTGATACCATCCTGGAAGGCCAAGGAACCCAAGCACAAGCACCTCGACGCAAGAAGCCATGGGAGAAAGATGCAACCACAACACCAACTCCTAGCTGGGCGGCAAAGAACTAAACAACCTTTTCTCAATCGATTTATGTCTAGTCATAAAGCATATCAAAGCCTTTGCAAGTATCTCTCAATAGTATATACCCATTATCATGTCATACACATATCTACAACAAAGCGTCCAGCACTTTGTCCTGCAGCCTGTTCAGCTGTCCCTTCATGAGCCTGACCGTGAAATCCAGAGCCATATACTTGGCTTTGTAGTCGATCTCAGACTCAGGCATTTTACCCACTTCCTTAATCATCTCCTGCGCACGAGCCTCCGCATCATTAGGATCCACCTGCTCCTGTCCAATCTCAAGTCCGACAACGCAGAACTTTCCACCTACTCCACCAAAGCCAGCAGACCAACTGATATCGAACTTCTCCCTAACTCTGGCGGCTTGGTCATCTGGTCCAATCGGCTCTTCGAGACCATGATCACGGATGGCAAACCTCTGCACCACAATTTCCTTCTCTTTACACGGAGTTGCAGAAGCGAATCCGAGTTGACGCGATACGCCGAGCCAACTAGTCGCCGCGATGCGAAGGGCGTCGTCGCTCTTATTGTCTGAATCTGCTCTAGGTACGTTGAACCGCTGTAGAATTGCATCAGATAAGCGCATCGCTTCTGGCCCCAACAGTCTGCTCGATCTGCCAGACAGGTCGGCACGAAGGAGGTCAGAGGCGAGTACGCGTTTCAGAGCTTCATATGCAAGTCCCGCCTCAGGCTCAGGATTGTTGTTCAGACGCTGGGCGGGCGTCTTTGTAGCCGGCGGAGTCGCCGGCTTCGCATCGATTTGCATTGAATCTCCAGCCGAGGTTTCATCAAAGTCTTCATGCGCAAGAACTGATGGAGTCGCGAGCTGAATTGGTCCACCAGTGCTTTCTGGTACTTGCAAAGACAGACGTCCCCGCTCAGGCCGACGTGGAGCGTCCGCGTCAGAGGGTTTGGAGATCTGGAAGACAGGTTTGTGCAGCGGTTTTGTGTAGGCATTCGGACGCAGCAGATGCGATTCTGTATCGTATGGCATTAAAGAGACGGCTGAAGTGCTCCTCTGCGACGCTGATCTCTCCGCGTTCGGGTCTGCTGGGAACGTGGTATATGGCCCATCTTGAACAGATCGGTTACCGGGAGGCCTACCTCTGGCTCTGGCATTAGCCGCAGTTGCGTGGGTCCAAGCAGAAGATACTGCAGGGCCATGCTTGCGACGAGACCGACCACGGGAAGATCCAGGAGTAACGGCCGACATTGGCTCATCATATGATGGCAGACCTGATGCTCGAGGTTCAAGAGCTGACATAGGGTGGGGTGTAATTGGTGTGTCGTGAGATCCATGAAGTTGCCACTGGAGATTTTGCGGTGGTCTGGCAGCCATCGCAGAATGAGGTATCGTTCGTCCTGGTGCCGAGCCCGTGTTTGTGGGTGTCCACATGTCATTATGGAAGTTTTCCACCGGTCTAGCACTCAAGGGAATCGCGGATGCAGTGTAGGAAGCCTGCGGCTGAGCATATAGAGTTCGTCCTTCGTAAGAGAAAGATGTTGTAAGTAAAGGCTTCTTTGGAGGGGCAGGATCCTTCTCAGGCGTCTCATTTCTCTTCCGACCTCTCTTGGGACGAAATGAAGGGTCTAGAGCTCTGATCGCAAGATCTTCGTCGGCTGGTACACCATCTCGACCTCGAGTAGGATGCGGATCGTGCGGTGGGGGCAGATCTAAGTAGTAGGTATGCTTCTTGCCGAGCAAATACTCGAAGAAGGCGTCGACATGCATTGCGCGCAACCAGCGCTGATATTGGTGTAAGCTGAAGTCAATGATAGGGAACAATATTGTTATGACGGACCTTTAGTCTGACTGAGTACTGCTGCACCTTCTGCACACTACCACCTCTCTCGACCGATGGAGGCTCAACACCCAGTTCCAAGGCTAATTGTGTCCATGTTTTGATCTCTTTGCTGTCGAACCTTTGGATGAGCTCCCACAAAGTGTAGATGCTGAAGTCCTTGCCGTCGCTGCGAGGCGGAGTTTGGAAAATGCGTTTCAAATCAGAAGTATCGATATCCAGAGGGAAATACGGGTTACAGTACAGAATGAATGCAGCATATACGTCGGCGATGTTCTCTTCTGAAACATCGCGCGGAGGTAGGACACGTTGAGTAGGCGGTGCAGATGAACGTGTAGGTAGCGCTACAACATGCCTTGGAGATGCGGAAGTCGAGTCATGTAACATGTCGCTTTCAGCGGTACCAGTAAAGAGAGAGTTGGGCGTCGCATTGGCTGACTCCATGTCATAGTCATGTCCCAAGCTGTCTCCATGGTCATTCGACGAGGCTGGAGAGCTACCGGCGCTCTCCATCAGGTCCTCGGACATATCCATATGCGCCATCTGCGCAAGTCCTTCTCTTCTTCTATAGCTCTCTTCACACTTTCGCAACAGCGCCTGAGGCACCTCCGAGCTCGGAAGCTGAGAGCAAGAGCTACCCGAACGTCACCGGCGGCCAGGGGCCGAGGAAGGCCTGCAAGGCAACGAGGTCGAGGCCGAGGGTGAAGCGATGGACACTGGCTTCCGGTTTCAAGACGTGACGTCCAACTTAATCGGCTTTTGCTGTGGGCGAGAGGTCGAATAACGGGTCAATTGACTGGTTCTGGCTGGTCGCGACCTGGAGAAAAGGGGGAATGTGAGATATGCAGCCAAAAGTCGTGGGCAGCTTCTGATCTTTCTAGCCCTGAAAATCATGCATGAGTAAACGAGATAGCGATGTCAATCAAGTTTGAAACTATTAGCAACTGGAGAAGTGCTTCATGGCGATTCTACAATTTCCAATCATCCAGTGATCGGATTTTACGCATACTTAGTAATCTTCCATAACTGTCGCTCTGGCTGTCGAAAACTTAACCGTTATTTGACACGAGTTCTGTCAAAAGACACCCTGGAAAGTTGCCGACCGCGTTCACATGTGGGGAATGTCAACCTCGGCTCCTCGATCCTCTCGAAGGTAAAAAGCTACACCTGACACAGCTGGATACAATAACTTGATTCAGGCATAAGGAGTTTCTCTTTCTTTCATTCCCTTGACCAAATCTCGAAACATCACTGTAGCTCTCACGAAACTATCACGACTCTTTTCTTTGCTCCTTACTAAAAACAGAAGCTGCTTTTGATCCCTTTGCGCTTGTTGCTCCATCTACATTCCCTTTGATCATCATGTCTCAATCCATTGCTGTCAAGGATGAGCTTCAGAAGTCGACTGCTACTGCACCTCCAAATGCCGTTTCTCAGCAATCTGACAATGTTGCTCATGCCCTTGCCGGCTCAGGTGGTGGTCTTATCTCCATGGCCCTGACCTACCCTCTGATCACCCTTTCGACACGCGCCCAGGTCGAGTCCAAGAAGGCCGACACGAACGTTCTCCAAGCAGCCCAAAAGATCATCGCACGCGAAGGTGTTCGTGGTCTGTACGCCGGTCTCGAATCCGCTCTTTTCGGCATCAGTGTCACCAACTTTGTTTACTACTACTGGTACGAATGGACCCGTGCCGCTTTCATCAAGGCTGCAAAGGCTGCAAACCGTCCCAATGCCACCAAGTTGAGCACTGTGGAAAGTATGCTGGCTGGTGCCCTTGCCGGAAGCGCAACCGTGCTTCTCACCAACCCCATCTGGGTCGTCAACACCCGCATGACTGCACGCAAGAATGAGAGCGACGACAGCGCTCTCCCTACCGAGGAAGCTGGTGTGAAGCCCAAGAAGAAGCTCAGCCCCAGCACCATCGGCACGCTTCTGTCCATCATCAAGGACGAAGGCTTCATGAGACTTTTCGCCGGCGTGTTGCCTGCTCTTGTCCTCGTCATCAACCCTATCCTCCAATACACCATTTTCGAGCAGCTGAAACAGTCTCTTGAGAAGCGTCGCCGTGTTACTCCCAAGGACAGCTTCTACCTTGGTGCCCTCGGCAAGTTGGCAGCTACTAGCATCACCTACCCTTACATTACTGTAAAGTCCAGAGCACATGTTGCCAGTGGACAGAAGGAGGGCATGTTTGACAGCTTCTCGCGCATCCTGCGTGAGGAAGGTTGGGCTGGTCTCTACGGTGGTAAGTGCAAACTATGTTTTCTGACATGTCGGATTGATACTGACGATTATCCTTTAGGTATCGGCCCAAAGGTCACCCAGAGTGTCATTACTGCTGCTTTCTTGTTCGCCTTTAAGGATGCTTTGTATAACGCAACAGTCAAGGCTCGCAGAAGCATTGCACAGAAGGCGTAAGCATCTTGCCTGTGACGTAATGAGAAATTAGAGAAGAGTGCAAGGAGTATGACGGGCAGTGTATGCCGGGTTGAACGAACCAGGCCTCGAACGACAGGACCTACGAACCAAGAGTCCAATGATGAGAAGCAGCTTGAGAAGAACGAGAAGAGCAGAATGGAGTTCACGATCATGTTTCGCGAAATGTACATATATTTCCCAGTCTTGTTTTAGTGACACGCGTACCAACCCCAAGCCAAAGGAGAGGAAATGCACAAATTTGATCAAATCACCGCCTAGCTCCATCCATCATCTCGTTGCCCCAAATATCAAATCCTTGACCTCATCCCAATCTCTCTCACATCCCACAACAGCCACAAAAGAAGCCTTACTAACATTCAAACTAATCACACTGACAATACCATCATCCACCAGTTTCGCAAAGTCGACTAATAGCTCTGCGATGGAGCGACTGGAGGTCTTACGCCAGGTGGAAAATGTGCTGGGTGCATACATGTTGTGCCAGATTATATCGGCTTCGTTGATGGTCTCGTTGGTGGATGGTGAGGCGTCGTTGGGTTCTGCGACTTGCTGTGAGCTTCTCGTGTGCAAAAAGTATACATACTAGGCATTGTACCTGGTGAGACTTCTTTATCGCCGATGGACGCCATTGTTGTCGTGATGATTTTGATGGTGTTCTTTTGTGGTTGTGGTAGAGGAATGAAAATGCGACCGGAGCTTTCTGAAGGATTCACGATTGAGGGGTGCGCAAAACATATTCGCAAAAAGGTATTCGATGATTTTCCATTACATACAGATGCTGACGCTAAATCATAAGATATCGAATGGCTTGAGACATAGAAGCAAGCGCTCATCTTCTGACAGACGAGCCGTTTACTTTCTCTTTCTTGAAGCACCGCTTTTGCTCTGAACTCCCGAGGTAGAAGCTTCGGTCTTGACAGGAGCCGAGTCCTCTTCAGGTGCAGACTTCAAGGGCTGGTTGGCGATCTTCTCCTCAACTTCCTCGTCGTCACCACCCTGACCGAATTCGTTGACACGGGTGTGGTCGACCTTGTATGCCCAAGCCTGGTAGAGGTAAACGAAGAAAATGACATCGTCACGCAGTGTGGCCAGACGATGCAGAGTAGGCATCTTGATGGTGAAAGCGAACAGGTCATCAATGAAAGTGTTGAGAAACTTGTAGGTCATGGCCTTTGCAGGCATGTGTGCAACACTCTTCAAGCGGTAGTTGATGTACAAGCTTGGCACCATCATGAGGAAGCCGTAAGCGTAGACAGATCCGACCAGAGTAGCGATGATGAAACTGTACCAGCTCTTGTGAGTCTCGTAGACAAGGGAGTATCCAGCGTATGCCAGCAGAAGCGGTACTGCGACCATGTACAGATAGCGGAAAGCAATCTCGTCGTACTCCTGTGTCTTCTTCTCAACATCGGAAAGCTTGTGCTTGTCCTCGAAGACGACACGATACGGGATCAGAGAGCCTTCGGGGGCGGCACGCACGCGAACGTCGACGGCTTTGGTGACTTTCCAGGCTTCGATAGCAATTCCCATACCTTGACCGAAGAGAATCATCCAGGAAGTGTTCTCATTGTTGTCCATAAGGTAGAGGAAAATGACGCTCTGCATGAAGACGTTGGCGAGAATGGTGCGGACGGAGGTACCAATGTTGTCCTTCTTCTTGCGCCAATGGCTGACATCGTTCTTGAAGGCCAACATTTCGAAGATCATGTGGAGAATACTGACGAATCCAGTAATGCCGAGGAGGTACATGTTAGTGTCAAGAAGGACCTCCTTGATCATCTCCAGCTCGCTACCATCACCACCTCCAGGGGTTGTTTCTCCACGGGCAATCTTTCTGGCATTCTCCTTCATACCCTCATCCATGCTTGCCATGACACTGAACTTCCAGTTGGGGTCGGTTTGCAGATCCAGGTTAAGAGGCATTTCGGTCACGGTCGAGTTGAGTTCGGTCATCTGAGAACGAAGTTGCCAGAAAGTGTTGAGGTAGAGGACAGGGTAATACCAAGCATTCTGACCGGACTCATCGCGGGCACCAGTAGCCTCCAAGGAGACGAACTGGCGCATGGCCGGGTGCATCTGAGGGTAGACAGGTGTGCCAATGTTGGGGATGATGGACAGAGTGAAGTTGGGGTGGTAGTAGTTGGAGATGACAGGACCAGAAGGCTCTGTTTCGGCCTCTTCGTCGGCTTCGGACGAGTCAAGCAGGTTGCGAGTCTTGGAGATCTTCTTCTTGGCCAGGTAGTTGGTCAGGGGTCGGGTAACACGGTAGGCTTTGAAGGTATCGTAGCCGGGCAGAGTAGGATCCATGACACTGCCTGACTGGGAGATGTAGATGTGGGCCCAAAGAGTTCCATTCTCTTGCACCGACTGAGGAATGTTGATGTTGGTGTGGACGTGACGCTTGTCGTTCCAGTCTCCGTAGTGGTAGTTGCGCTCTTGGAGGACCAGGGACTCGGCGGGCATTTGACTAAGAGCGGGCATGGCGAATGAGGGCGAGACATACATGTTGATGTCCATGGAGGTATTTTGCTGCCATAGAGGCATGATCATCTGAGGGATTGCATTGTATGAACCAGGAGCGGCGGCGGCTTGCTGGCCAGTGCCAGCAGCAACAGAGGGAGCAGGAGCATTGTCGACCTTTGCTTGTTGTTGAACTCCTCCAGTGACTTGTTTAATGGCGAAGTTCACAAACATGAAAATACCAACGGTTTGCGCGATCGACTTTGCGGTTGACTGCGAACAGCGTTAGTCCAAAGGATGGGTACGGGGTGGATATGCAAAGTTCTGACCACCCAGTTGGTGCCTTGATCGGCTTGCTGCTGTACTTCCGGCATCTTTGGCGCAAGTTTCTCGTTTTCGACACTCGTCTAGCAACGAAAAAAACAGACGTCCTCATAAAAGGGCGGAACCATCTGTCCTCAAGCCACCCTCAACCCTCTTCTCGAGCTCCGACCTCCGCAATATCGAGACGCGACATGGTCCGAGTGTCTTGCGATAAGCCGGCGATAAGGGCACGTCCCTAAACAGCGACTGACAGGCTGAAACATGGGCCGGTTGCAGCTTTAACGACGACTCGGCCGCCGACCATTCTGGGGTCATTCTACCTGTGACCGCCCTTGGACACACGAACGAACAATCAGACGCCTCTTGCCAGCACCCTCTTTGTGCTGCTCTCTCACTTGTCTCTCTGTGAAAGTGCCCCCAGTGCGCACGTGTTACTGCTTTGTCACAACACCTTCGACCCAACTCTCGGATCTCGGAGAACGTCATCCAGGACCTTAGTGGATAATAATACCGTTTCTGCCTTCACCCTTGCGACTGTCCAACCCTTCAACACCTATATCGATAGACTTTTGGGGTATACCTGGGGATAGATAACACATATCCTGCGAGCTCAGACTTGACCATCACATGTCAGCCTGGTCGTGACTTCCCACCTTATCGCCGAAGCCATCGTCAAGTCTGGACAAGATCGCCTGAGCAGCTTCCTGCCCACCTCCAACCTACGCTCCTAACCATCTACCTCAACCCACTGCATATCATATCATCACATATCGGGCGGCCTCTACTTGGTGCTGCCGTCGCTTGTCATGTTCTCTGAATGTGAGTTCATTGCTATTGCTTCACCAAGTCCCAAGCTGAGGGCGCGTGACTGACAATCTTGACCAGATGCCTCGCGCTTCCTGGCGCAATCGCAGAGCCGCCTCTCCTTCACACAGCATGAGCCGGATCCACGCTCTCGTAATCCTCTCGACCGTCGGCGTCCACCTGCCTCGTCTTCTCGTTATGTCCAACGCACCTCGATGCCTACGCCGTATCAGCCCTCGGGCTCGTATCTATCTCGCTTTCCCTTCGCTTCCCGCACACGACACGACGTCGAGATGCCGCTGTTTAGTGCCAACGAGGGCTTCGATCAAGAAGACGAAGAAACGCAACACGAGCGTGAGATGACCGACTATCTAGCTTTACAAAAGTCTCGCCGCAACTTCATCCCCAGCCATCTCAACGAGTCGTCCGAGATTGAAGACCACAACATCGAGTCCTCGAACTTGGCGTCCCGAGCCAATCTGTCAAATTCAAGACACAAGTCGGCCATGGTGGATGTTGAGCTTGGCTCAACCGACAACGACGATGGCTATTCAGACTTCGATAGCATTGACAGAGAACTTGATGCTCGCCCGCCCGCTTTCCAGATGTTCCAGCCTTCAGTACCTCCTCCGCAGTCCACCTTCCTGCCGCAAGAGACAGATCCGGAGACGGCCTTTGCTCACCCAAGGCCCCCAAGTCCGGATGGCGACAGCGTGCCGCCGACCGTGATCCTCCCTGCACCAGAGCCGCCACAACATGATATGTTTTGGGCTCAGCTATACAAAATCTGCATCTTTGCCATGTTTGCGACTTTCATCTTGGTCTGGTTCCACACTTCAACGCCAAACTCAAAGAGGCCGCTAGGAGACACTATCTACTCTGCTCTGACATCCTCCATCAACCTTTTGCTCTGGGACACAGTCATCACCGTTATTGTTGCTATGCTCTGGCTTGCTCTACTTCGCGAATATGTGCGTGTCCTCGTCTTCCTCATGCTCGTCTCTGTCCCCATTATTCTTTTCTCCTTCTCGCTCTACCCCTTCATTGCAAGCTACAAGGGTGCTTGGCATGGAGCCAGTGTCCAGGACAAAGTCATGCGCTGGTTCTCTTTCGTTCCTGCGGTCATTGCATGTGTCTGGGTTTACTCGGTCTACAAGGGACGTCGCTCGCTCGGCAAGGCAATTGGCATTCTCGAGTTTGCGTGCAGAATTGTCAGCGCTTCCAAGACTTTGACCTTGTTAGGTTTTGGCACATTGGGAGTCGTCGTCTGCTTCACCTGGATCTGGATGGGAATGTTCACGCGACTGTTCCTCGGTGGTCACATGTCCAAGCTTCAGACCTTCATCATCGACCTTAACACGTGGTGGTTGGGCTTCTATTTCGTCATGATTTATCTCTGGACACTGGGCGTGATTGCCGGCGTGCAAAGGGCCACGACTGCTGCCACTGTCTCACAGTGGTACTTCCACCGTTTAAGCGTACCTGCACCGTCATCGACCACGGTCGTACGAGCCTCGTTCATGCATGCAACTGGACCCATGCTCGGCACCATCTGCCTCTCAACCTTCCTATCGTTGTTGATCCGCTTACCTTTGATCATCCTTCCCCGGCGCATCGCTAGCCTTGTAACCCTCTGTGCATTCTCAATGGTGCCTACGTCACTCGCTGCTCTCACCAATCCATTGACGCTCACCTATGCTGCCATTCACTCGCAGTCGCTCAGCATCAGTGCAAGAGGTTTGTCTCAACTACACTTTGTCTCCGATACTTCGCCCACGACTACATTGAACCCTTCGGTCTTTGCCGCACACCCGGGTTCTGGTGGTACCATGATGCCCTACCGCCTGGCGAAGCTGCTTCTACACGCAACTCGCTTCATCATGTCATTTGCTCTAGGCTTTGGCGGCTGGGTTTCTACAGCACGTAACGTACAGCTGGCAGGTGGCGGTTTCAAGGGCAGTCTCTACGCCTACATCGTCGGTCTGATAGCAGCTACGATCGGATGGGCGATCCTGGGTGCTATAGAAGGCGTGATCGGCGGTGTTGTCGATGCAAGCGTAGTATGCTGGGCCAGCGAAACTGGCGGCAGAGGAGGTGCAGGCGAGGCGAGATATTGCCGCGAGGCGGGCGAGCTATTCGGCGAGGGAGATTATTAGTCTTCCTGCCTAAGTTTAGCGGGCCTCTGCTTTTTCTTTCTCTTTCCTGTCGTTCTTTTCTTTCTTTAAGCGGGTTCCAGGTCATTGTTGTTATTGTGTGGCTGAGCCGGCGCTTTTTGGGTGGCACAAAGATACCCACTGGGTGTGCTGGATTTGCTTATGGTACTCTCGGGCGTTCTCCTCCTTGAATTTCGAAGGTGGATGGCTAGGATAGGCTACAATACCATACATGCGACACTGTCTTCACACCATTCGCTTGAAATGGTTCATACATGGATGTGATTATGTCGATTTTACAGAATGACGGGAAGGATATGTAAATCTTCCTCTTCCTTTTGTCTCGATCTTACTTGCTCTTCTACCGTAAAAACGCCTTGAGCTATGCATTGCCATGTTTAAGAAAAAAGCAAACCCTTGTTGTTCCCCCATTGCCAAGTTCATGCCGTCGTGTGGAAAAGTCCTCTTCGTCTTCTAGCTTCAGCCGAGTGTTTGGCCAGGATCCCATGAAGAAGCGACGTTCTTGCCACTCTTGTTTGACTTGGGAGACTGGATCTCAAGACCAGCTTGCATCATGTTGATTCTGAACAACTTGAGACGAAGCTGGTGTTCAACCTCCTCTGCAGTCTCCATGACGCCACGATGGGCATCAGCGCGCGAGTCCTTGGGCGGTGCAATGAGCAGTTGATCGACGGTGTCGATTCTGGCGTCCAAGATGCCGCGTTGGATCATATCGACCAACTCGTTCTCCATCATTTGAGGTGTGCCACCTGGTCTTGGGAATGCTTCCGTCAAAGCTGACAATGTGACTTGAGAAAATGGAACAAAGTATTGCACAATACTCTTGCTGCGGATGAGGTGGTAAAGCATATTGATATGAGGGCCGAGGAAGATGTCGAGCAGATAATCTGTGCGGTATGCTTCGAGGATGGCAAGACATTGACTGTACTTTGCGCCGCAGAAGAAGGAAATGGCGCGACGAATGTGTGGTTCGAGTTCGAGGAAGTTGCGGAAGTTTGCGTTTTCGAGGACGGAGTCTTGAAGTTGTTGGCGGTTCATCGAGGCCAGGGCGCAGAGACCGCCGTAGACTGCTATGTCGTTTGCGGTCATGACGGCGCGCGAGAAGTCGATGTTTGCGACGGGGCCGACGGTGGCGTATGATGGGTCGACTGCTAGGAAGGCGTGAGCGGCCTGGCCATAGTTACCAGAACCGAGGTAGCCTAAGCCTGTGCATGCTTGCGAGACGGAGTCGAAGCGGGGCTTGTCTTCGGGGCGTAGTGTCAATGAGCGAGCCTTTTGAGCGGTCGAGACGGCGGCGATCCAGTTAGGAGTAACCATGTTAATGTAGGCCAGCTTCAGAGTCATCTCGGCGATGTGCTTGGGAGTAGTGCAAAACTCGCGCATCTTTTGGTAGGCCTTTGTTGCCTGATCCAGTCTGTTCATGTTGAGGAAGTGCGTGCCCAAGTCCTCCTGACCCATGCGGATGCTCTCCTTGATAAGGTTGTTCTTGTAGCCGCGCAATTCATGTTCCAGGCGTTCTGTCTCGTGCTCGTTCAGCTTGTTGGTCTTTTCGACCCATGCGTCATCGACGGTAGCCAGGTCATCGTCGGGGTTGATTGAATGAAGCAGCTTTATAAGATCGAGGTACTGCTGGGTGTCCTTTGCGCTCTTGGAGGTGGGAATGGCCAGACGAAGAGCGTCGAGTGCTAGCGGAGGACAGAGGCGGGCGATGTTGAGCAAGCGACTGACTCGCGAATATTCTGTTGTGTTTGCGTGAGCTGGGGCGGATCTGGATGGGCGCAAGACTAAACATACCATCATAGTTGGCGGCGTAGCTCTCCAGGTCGAACTTTGGGGCTTCCGAGACGATGAGGCCGCCATTTGATCTTCGTTCCGTGAAGTACGGGCTCTGCTCTACTGCAAGCGCCATGTCGGTTATGTCGAGATGGCCGTCTGGTGTGTTTGAGTCCAACTGCTTGACAGTGACGATGTGTGTAATTCTGCCGATCTGGTCCAAGCTCATCGATTCACCGCTCTCGGAGAATGGACTGTCAGATAGCCGCGATCGGACATGAACCGATTTCCCAACACAGTTGAACATCTCTTCGCTGAGGTGAGCTATTTCCACCTCTCTTCCTCGGCCAGCCGTCTCGCGGCGCAATCGCCCTCTTCGGCACCCCCGCAAAAGCTAACAGGAAATATTCGGCTGAAGGTGTGAATTCAGTCGCCGAGCCCGGTCGGTCTTGTCATATCATTCAAGTTTTTCCAAGCAAGAAACAGCTCTCCCTATCTCGCTCGTCAATTGTAGCCAAACATCCATTACTATCCCATCTCCCGCCTAGCCGAAGTGAGGCTCTTTATCACTCCACCTCACTTTCCTGCCCGTTCCCGTTGCTCGTAATTCGGATCGCTGTCTCGACCGTGCGTTTCGTCCCCCGGATCCTTCTTTAGGAGTGACGCCGAATTCGCTGCCCGCGCTCCAGCTGTCATCCATCGTCCGTCGTGTACCAGAGTGTATTGATTGCCATATCACATCTTCCAGTCATGGCCTCCACCACCACGACCATCAAGGAGACGGTCAAGGAGACGCTGCTTGGTGTTGAAGATGAGCCGCAGCTCTCCAACCAGACGCGTGCTGAGTTTATGCAATATGCTAAGAATGACGCCGAGTCCGGTGACTTCTACATGGACGAAGAGGACTTTGTCAATGCCATTGCTCCCGAGTCTGAAGACTACGTGCGCATCCTGAACCCCATGTGCTTGCTAGCATGACCTTGCTGACCCCCTACAGCACAAGATCAAGCGTTCGCAATATGCCGTCCTCTTCTCCATCGCCGACCGCCGCAAGACTGGTCGCGTTACCCTCTCCGACTGGGCTACCTTCAACAACCTCCTAGCAAAGCCTGATGCCGAGTACGAAATCGCTTTCCGTCTCTTCTGCGACCCCAACACTGGTGTAGTCGACTTCAACTCCTTCAAGGAAGCTTACGCTCGCAACCGCTCTCCCGAAAACATTCCCTTTGACTGGAACTCGACATGGGCCTCGCTGTACGTTGGCGACCGCAAGAACAGGCATAGCATGACCTACCCGCAGTTTGCCCAGATGCTTCGCGGTCTTCAAGGAGAAAGGATCAGACAAGCCTTCCACCACTTCGACAAGAACGGTGATGGCTACATTGACCCCGAGGAGTTTGAGCGCATCATCCGTGAAACTGCCTCGCACAAGCTGTCCGACCACCTTCTCTCCAACCTCCAGACCCTCTGCAACATCTCACCTGGCAGCCACATCTCCTACGCCAACGTGCGCGCTTTCCAAAACATCATCCGTGACATGGACCTTGTCGAACTCGTCATTCGCAATGCTGTTGGAAAGACCGACGACGGCAAGATCACTCGTACCGACTTCTTGAACGAGGCCGCTCGTATCACTCGCTTCTCCTTGTTCACCCCCATGGAGGCCGATATTCTCTTCCACTTTGCCAGTCTGGACCAGCCCTCAGGCCGCCTCGGAGTCTCGGACTTTGCACGCGTTCTTGATGCTTCATGGGCATCTCACCACACAGTCTACGGCGCCGCTACTGGTGCTGCTGCCGACACCGCCGCTGCAGTCGTTTCGAAGTCAAAATCTTTCCTGCACGATGTCCTCGTGTCCGCACATCACTTCGCTCTTGGTTCTATCGCTGGTGCCTTTGGTGCCTTCATGGTCTACCCTATTGATTTGGTCAAGACCCGCATGCAGAACCAGAGAAAGGCTCGTGTCGGTCAGCTTCTTTACAAGAACTCGATCGATTGTTTCTCAAAGGTCATCCGCAACGAAGGCGTCAGAGGTTTGTACTCGGGAGTTCTGCCCCAGCTTGTTGGTGTGGCCCCCGAAAAGGCTATCAAGTTGACCGTCAACGATTTGGTAAGAGGAAAGGCCTCGGACCCCACAACTGGTGACATCAAGCTACCCTGGGAAATCATTGCTGGTGGTACTGCTGGTGCTTGTCAGGTCATCTTCACAAACCCTCTTGAGATTGTCAAGATTCGTCTGCAGATTCAGGGCGAGGTTGCCAAGTCACAAAAAGCTGTTGAGAAAAGAAGTGCCATGTGGATCGTGCGTAACCTTGGTCTGGTCGGTCTTTACAAGGGTGCCAGCGCCTGTTTGTTGCGTGATGTTCCCTTCTCCGCCATTTACTTCCCCACCTACAACCATCTCAAGAAGGACTACTTCGGCGAGGGTCCCAACAAGAAGCTCGGTGAGTTTACACGCTTGTGATGACACTAGACTTTGCTAACACACTTTTCCAGGTATCTTGCAACTTTTGTCTGCTGGTGCTATTGCTGGTATGCCTGCTGCTTACCTGACCACCCCTTGCGATGTCATCAAGACCCGTCTGCAAGTAGAAGCCCGCAAGGGTGAGACTCAGTACACATCACTCCGTCACTGCGCCAAGACTATCATGCAAGAGGAAGGTTTCCGTGCTTTCTTCAAAGGAGGTCCCGCTCGTATCCTTCGTTCTTCGCCTCAATTCGGTTTCACTCTCGCTGGTTACGAGCTTCTACAAGGCCTTCTTCCTCTTCCTGGTGAGGAACATGAGCTTGGTCCCCGTGGTAGCCTCGAGCCTGCAACCGGTTTGCAGGAGGCAAAGGCACCACTTCCTTACCTGAGAAGCAGAAACGCCCTCAAGATCATTCTGGATCTCGACGTCGGTTTCGGCAGCCCGAAGGTGCCTGAGGGCCAGAAGTTCACCGGCATCCCTGGATTCCGTTGATCTTTTCCCAGATAAGATGACCTTGACGGTCGATACATTAGATTTCTTGTCATCATAGGTGTGTTCCTCGTTCTTGTTCGGTAGGAAGGACATCTGGAGAAGCAGACAGAAAAGCGTGCGTTTTGCATAGCGTGCGAGGCGTCAAGGCTGGATCATGTTTGGATCTAGTGGTGGCAGTTGTTCTATACAGCAAATGTACGATATTTTCAATGGACTCGGAAGTCTGTACCAGCAATCATAATGTGTTCATGTCATAACGAATTGTTCTTAGACCTCAGCAGGTCTCAGTTGTCTCAAGTAAATGTTCTCTCGCTGCCCAGAAGCGAAGCCGGACCCTCTGCCGCCTCTGATGAACTCCCCCGAATTTTCGCAGCAAATTCTGAACGTCCAAACCAACTTCCTTTTGCTGATTTTGCAACATGCTTGCTCCAGCAAACTACGAGACATGTACTTGCGCCGCTCATCTCCATGTTTTCTGGTTACAGCTTGTAATAAAAGACTACCGGTTCGAGAGCTTCAGGGAACTTGACAAGTTCTCCGAACTCACAAAACAGTGAATTGTATACAAATACGAGAAGTTCTGTCTGGAATACGAATTGAAATCAATATGGTGGTGGAATCTACGTTCGAGTGAAGAGTCTTGTTGGCTCCTAGTGTGGGACAAAATTTGGTTCGCGAGAGAGCTCAGGGTCGAAGGCCGATCCATCATCTTACTGTGCAACTATCGAGAGCGAAGCAGCAACAATGAAAGCTTCCATTTTGCTGCATATTCACCAATTCCGAATGCCCTGGTTCATGTCCCTCATTTGATGAGCTGGCAAGCCAAAGGTCGGAATCACGTGACAGGACAGACAAGCAGGAGGTCAGAATAAACTACTCTCAGACACATGGCATTTGCGGGGTGATCGACGGGAACTATGAATGGAGCAGCAGGGAGATATGGTTCCTGGATGCTCTCAGATGCTGTATGCTTGATTTTGAGGCGAGGGAGGGCCTTGGGTCATGCGGAATGGCCAGGAGAAACTCTCCACAGCTTGCCAGATTGTTTCTGATATTAAATTCATCAATTGGGTATGAATGCTGAGGTGAAATGACTATCCGTCGTTGTGCTCGAAGTAAAGCGCGAATCGTCGAAGTTTGGATGGTGGGTGGTTTGCCAAGCCTTGCTATCAAATCGCTTCTCACCCCCAAACGCACCCTCTCCTTTTCATCCTTTCCATCATTTATGATTTGAATACTATCAAAGAGCAGTATCAGCGTGCTCTATGTCGTGCAGAAAAGGACGCGTTTGTTTGATACACTTATTGCGAGGTTGAGATTTCGACCATCCGCCGCAACGCCAACACGCGCATCCCAGCACAGCCAAACGCGTGATAGACGGCAGTCATAACCATCTCAGCATCAGTATATGATTCGCGCAATCGATACTATCTCACTCTGAGTGTCGCGCAAGACATCGAGTCTGTCCAAAAGATACTGGTAGCCCGGACCCCTCCTGCACTGCGCAGTTTGCCGCTCGACACACCATGCCCAAGCGCTCGCACTCGTTCAGACGTCCCGAAGATTTCCTCAAAAGCGATTCCGACGACGACGATTACGACGACGCGCATGTGCGATCATCCCCTAAGAAAGTGAGAAGCGCACGACCCAAGAAGTCGAAATCACAGCCCTCGCGCAAACGCCAAAGAAGAGACGACTACGGTAGCGACGGGGTCGTTGACGACAGCGACGATCACGAGGAGGGTTCATTCGACGAGGATAGCATCGAGGAAAGCTCTGGTTCCGAGGACGAGGAGGACTCGCCTGGTCCTTCCAAGCGCAAGCAACGCAAGGCTGTCCGCACCCGCCGGACGTACGTTGAATCCGACGAGGACGCCGAAGGAAGCGACGACGCCATAGCACATCTGCCAGAGCCAGTCGCCAGTCCGAAGAAATTCATCATCCGACTTTCCATCCCGTCAGAAAAGTTGGAAATCTTGAAGGCCACAGGAAATATGAGCAACCCACGTAGATCAACACGGGCCAATAGCGCCAGAGTGTCGGTGCGTGGTATGAGTGCAACACCTGCAGAAGGACTTGGTATGGCGACCAGACGCAGTAGCCGCGCTTCGCAAGACCAATTGGTCGCGCTCAGCGATTCGGGCAGACACACCCAAGCACAAGGCGCTCGTCAAACGTCCTTCACACCAGACCCACAACTACAATCTGCTCGAAGTACAAGAAGCAGAGGGCTTAAGAAACCGCCACCGACTGTCAGTGCCATCATGGAAGTTTCTCAAGAAGAGATCCCCGCCTCTCAGGAATATGGCGAGGTGCCCGAGTCTTTTGACAGACAATTGCGCGAGTTTGCTGAGCCCAAGGAGGAAGAAGGTGAAGAACCTCAAGCTGGAGCCGCTTCTCCTTTTGTTTCGGATGTGCAAATGGAAGTCGAACAGGAACCGGCTGAAGATGAGGCTGATGCGGAGGGAGACGAGGAAGACGATGATGATGAGGGACCGATCAACAAGAACAAGCGCAAACTGAGGGTAAGTCAAACAATACTGCCAGAAGGTTTAGTTGCGTCTGACTTATTCGACCAGTCACAACAGAAGACCGAAAGCCCACCGCAGCGAGGTCGCGAAGGACGACGCCTCCGACCACGAACACGTAAATCGCAAGGCGAAGCTAGTAGTGACTTCGAGCCTCCTGCGGGATCCGGTGATGAAGAAGCTTCAAGTGCCGACGAACTGCAGGTTTCGCCCAAGAAGAACCAAAAGAGCGACAACGACTCTAGTAGTGGCGGTGGTCGTCTCAGACGCTCTCGACGAACAGCTACTAAACGTTCACGCGAATCTTCCGAGGAGGAGCACCTGGATCCCGACGAGATTGCTGATGAAGCCGATGACCTGCGTGAGGATCGTCGTCGCAATAAACGTCCTCGACGTAACAAGCACCATGACATTTCCTTCGAACCCACAACTCTGCGTAACAGGAGTAACAGACCTGACTACCGCATCTTCCGACCCGAAATTCACCAAGCAGACGAGGAAGAAGCAGACGCACCGCCAACATCACAACGACCTCGTCGTGGTGCAGCTGGCCCATGGAGGTCGCTATTCTCGACTATGGGACCTTTCGGTGGTGCCGGTGGTCCAGTGCCTATCTTTGGTGGTGAGGGTGCAGAGGCTGCTGGTGGCGCCGATTCTGACAGTAGTGACGATGACATGGCTCAAAAGATGCCCCGCGGCATTGGAGGCGCAGTAGGAATGACACCAACCGCGGGTACAGCACCAGGTCTTTTCCCACAAACTCACAACGCCGATGCTGGTGCTTCGACTGCTGGCGGTCTCTCCAACTTCGGAAAAGTCAAGGACAAGAAGGCCTTGGCTGATGCAGATCCTCTAGGTGTTGACCCGAACGTCAACTTCGATGGCGTCGGAGGTCTTGAAGACCATATTGATAGACTCAAGGAAATGGTCCAACTGCCGCTCATGTACCCGGAAATCTTCCAAACCTTCAAAGTCACCCCACCCCGCGGTGTCCTATTCCACGGACCTCCCGGAACCGGTAAAACACTTCTCGCAAGAGCTCTCGCTTCCAGTATTAGTACCAATGGAAAGAAGGTCACATTCTACATGCGCAAGGGTGCTGATGCACTCAGCAAATGGGTAGGAGAAGCAGAAAGACAGTTGAGGTTGCTTTTCGAAGAGGCAAGGAAGACGCAGCCCAGTATTATCTTCTTCGATGAGATTGATGGTCTTGCGCCTGTGCGATCCAGCAAGCAGGAACAAATCCATGCATCCATCGTTGCTACTCTTCTTGCTCTCATGGATGGCATGGACGGCCGTGGGCAAGTGATTGTGATTGGAGCTACCAACCGTCCTGACTCGGTTGATCCTGCACTGCGACGTCCTGGTCGTTTTGACAGAGAGTTCTATTTCCCACTCCCGAACGTCAAAGCTCGTCGCGCAATTCTTGACATCCACACCAAGGGATGGGAGCCTCCGTTAAAGCCAGAGTTTAAAGATCAGCTCGCAGCCTTGACGAGGGGGTATGGTGGTGCCGATCTTCGTTCGCTGTGTACGGAAGCTGCTTTGAACGCAGTGCAGGGCACCTTTCCCCAGATCTATTCCAGTAACAAAAAGTTGCTCATCGATCCTTCACAAATCAGGGTGAAAGCCAAGGATTTCATGATCTCTGTCAACAAGATCGTGCCCTCCTCTGAGAGATCTGCAGCTTCTGGTGCCTCGGCACTCAAACCAAACATCGAACCTCTACTCAGAGACGCACTTGCGAAGGTTTCGGCCCTCATCGACGAGATCATACCTCAGAAGAAGCCGACAACGGCATTGGAAGAAGCTATGTTCGATGATCGAGATGACGAGAACGGGTTCGAGAAGGAGAACCTGCAACGAGAGTTTGAGAGCTCCAGAATCAATCGCCCGAGGTTACTGATCAGTGGTCTTGAGGGTATGGGTCAGTCGTACATTAGTGGTGCATTGCTGGCCAAGTTCGAAGGACTCCACGTACAATCGTTTGACATGTCAACGTTGCTGAAGGACTCAACAAGGGTAAGTGCAATCAAACAAAACCGCTAATTGATAAAACTAATCTCGTGGCAGTCACCTGAAGCGGCTGTTGTACAGCTGTTCGAAGAAGTCAAGCGCCACAAACCTAGTGTCATCTATCTTCCCAGTATTGATATCTGGTATGAGACAATGGGTCAGCAAGTCATCAAGACTTTCAATGGTCTTTTGAGGACTCTATCTCCTACAGATCCTATACTGGTGCTCGGTGTGATGGAGCTGAGGTCTAATCAAGCCAGCCCTAACCAAGAGATGATGAGAGAGCTCTTCAGCCGTTCGAGAAAGAACTACTTCTTGTTGGATCGACCAGGAGAGGTAAGTTCTACTCTTGACATCGTGATCTTCAGATTGCTGACAGTTTCGTCCAGACGGCTCGCCGTGAATTCTTCGTTAAAGCAATGAAGTATATTCAGCAATCACCTGCAGAGTTCCCTCAGCCAGAAAACCGCAAGAGGCGCATCTTGCCAGTTTTACCCGAGGCGCCTGTCGTTGAAGAAGAAGCAAAACCTCCTAGCAAAGCCGAACTTAAGGCGCAGAAGAAGAAGGATCGCTTCACACTCAACAACCTCAAGTTGCTCATTCAGCCAGTCATGGATCAGATCAAGCTGAAATACAAGAAGTTCAGAGCTCCCATCATTGATCCAGCCCTTATTGGCTATCTATATGATGAGCAAGACCCGAGCGTCTTCACAACCGACCTGGACCACACGGAAGTGCAGCAGCTCAGGCCTTATGAGATAGCGAAGGATTCCAAGGGCACTGCGCTTCTGCATGAAACCGCAACTGGCAAGCAATACTACAATCTGGAAATTGTCACTATTGAGAAGCGCCTCTCAAATGGCTACTACAAGCGGCCGAAGGATTTCCTCAACGACGTCAGAGCACTAGCTAAGGACGCGAAAACCAGTGGTGACCAAGATCGCACACTCAAGGCCAATGAGATGCTAGCAAACGTTGAAGTCGATATGATGAACCTCGAAGCAATAAATCCCGTGCTAGTCGCCGAGTGCGAGGCGGTGTACAATCGCGAGCTTGCTCGTGAGAAGGAACAGGTCGATAAAGCGGGACAAGCTCAAGAAGAAGGGCATGAGGTGCCCATCATCAGGCCGAATGTGCCGCCTAATGTTTCAAACACCGTCACCGATCAGTCCACAGGACCGGTTCACCTTGGGGAGGATGTGCCGGGACCTAGAATGCTGCAACCATTCACTCCTGGCAGACCTCTGGGGCCCAGTCCTCTGTCCAATGGTCTTACCAACGGCTCTAGCGTTCCTTCGCGTGTCCAGGAGGAACCTGAAATGCCCGACAGCCAGGAAAATTCTCTTATGAACCTGCAGGGAAGAGCCGGATTCGTTCAGCCCTACGCAACTCCATCGGCACAAGGGACACAGCCGTATCATACACACACTCAGACTAGTGCCTTGACACGGTTAGCGCCTGGTTCGGGACATCAAGACTACTATAACAGCGCATCTTCGACCAGCTCCGGGCACAAGACAAGCAACCAGAGTCACAGGAGTAGTGCTCCCTTCTCCGTCATTACGAATACTTCCTCGAACGGCGTGCGCAACGACGATGCTCCAGACTTCAGTGCCTTGCCACAAGTCGAAGGCGGCAGTCAACTGCCCAACACGCAGCCACCGGACATGTTCAGCTCGCAGCAATCACAATCGTCGCAAAGGGCTATGGGCCCACCGCCACCAAGCAGTCAGCCTCACCACTCTTTCACGGTTCAGGCGCTGCTCAACGAGCCACAGCTCATTCAGGCCGATCCAGCAATGCTGAAGAGCCTTGATGACCAAATGGTGCGCAAGTCGAGCGGGCTCAATGTCGAACAACTCGAGCAAGTCATGGCGAGCATCATGGACGCCATCTGGAGAACCAAGGGCGACTACAACCGCAACCATGCTGCCTCGGCTGTCTCTGATACTTTCAATGAGACTATCCGAGATATTGAAGAGTGCCAGGCTATCCTCGCACCGAGTCAGGACGAATAGCAGTCAGACTGAGGCGTAGCAAAGGAAGTGTTGGAATAGGGTACCTACACTGTTTGTTGATTGCCCATTTACGTGCTTCCTCTGGCGTAGAGATACAACTGATAATGCTACATGCTAATGATATTATTCTATGAGCCGCCCATAACTTTTCTTTTTGATTCAAGTGCATGAATGTTCGAATTGACAAAGTCCGACTTGCTTCGAGTGTGACCCTGCCCCTCTCTGTATAAATGCTCAATCTCGTTCAGTGTCTACTTGATGACAATCATTTATGGACTTTGAGGTCAGTGATACTCCGTACGTACATTCATCTAGTGCTTTTGGTGGTTACAATAATATTGCTGCCGTTCTCGTGCATAACGATGCATTTCGAAAATCGGTCTTTGGTTCAACAAAAGTCTGATGAGAAACTCGGCCGACTGAAACGCATACCCCTTGACTTGCCAGATGATTCGAGATTGAGAACAAATCGATACTATTCAACATTTCCATGCACACCACAGAGTATGTAAAATCCGAAACTCCATCTTAGGTAGGACGCATTAATCGAGGGATGATTTGTCCACAAAGCGAGTTGCAAGCTGGGTTGTTTCCGCGAGCACATGGCGGGGCACCGCTTGAATGCGGCTCAAAAAAAGCTCAGGGTAAAGGCAAAGAAGGTTTGACACCTCGGTCGCCGCTGACCGCTATCGGTCCTCCTACAACACGACGTGGAGAGCTCTAGGTAAATGAGAAGTAGACACTTTGGTCGGGATTGAGACTCGGGTGCAATTAGAGGATCACTTATTACCTAAGAAATGGTATGATAACAGGCGTGGGCTGTCATAGAATGGACAAAACTCAGCGAAGCTAGGGCAGCACGGCAGTTGTGAACGGATTGCTTGCAAGAGTTCGGTACTTCTCATTTCCACGCTATGGAGGGGAACAATAACTATCTTGGAGAGGCGGGGTCTTCGTAACCTTCTCTCCTCTCTATCAACACACAAGGTCAGACAATCGCAAACATGGTCAGACTTCCCTTCCACGCCGAGCACATTGGCTCGCTCCTCCGCCCTGCCGACTTGCAGGAGGCCAAGACCAAGGCCGCCAACAAGCAGTCCTCAGACTCGGAGCTCGAGGCTGCTGAGCACAAGGCCATCACTCACATTGTCAAGCGCCAGCAAGAGGAGGGTGTTCGCCCCATCTGCTCAGGCGAGTATGATCGCAAGGTCTACTTTGGTGGTTTCTTCGAGGAGCTTGAGGGCTTCGAGGAGGTCGAGGACGCACCCTGGGACCTTTACAGACTCTCCGCTCCCCCAATTGCTGCCCTGAAGAAGGCCGGCCTCAAGTACCCCATGACTGTCGTCTGCAACGGCAAGATTGAGTACAAGCACAGCCCTTACCTCAAGAAGTGGGAGTACCTCAAGTCGCAGGTCCCCGAGTCGCAGTGGGACCAGTGCAAGTTCACCATGCCCCCGGCTCCCTACTTCCACCTTCGTCTTGCTCCCGGCAAGTGCTATCCCAAGGAGGTCTACCCTACCGATGCCGCTTTCTTCGCCGACCTGGCTGAGGCCTACAAGAAGGAGTTCAAGGTCCTGCACGAGGCTGGCCTGAAGAGCGTCCAGATCGACGACCCTACTCTTGCCTACTTCTGCTCCAAGGACATGCTTGAGGGTCTCAAGTCCGACGGTGTCGACCCCGACGAGCTGTTCGACCTCTACTGCAAGGCTCACAACGACTGTCTTGAGGGCCGCCCCGAGGGTCTCCACGTTGGTCTCCACATCTGCAGAGGTAAGCTCAACTACCATGAATCGCATTGACCAGTATACTAATGTCGCGCAGGTAACTTCTCCAAGTCCATGCACTTCTCCCAGGGCTCGTACGAGCAGATCGCCGAGAGATTCTTCAAGTCGCTCAACTACGACACCTTCTACCTCGAGTACGATGATGCCCGCAGCGGTGGCTTCGAGCCCCTCCGTTTCCTCCCCAAGAACAAGAATGTCGTTCTCGGTGTCGTCAGCACAAAGGTTGCCGACCTTGAGGATGCCAAAGACATGAAGGAGAAGGTCCTCGAGGCCGCCGACATCATCGCCAAGGGCCAGGGTGTCAGCCGTGAGCAGGCCATGGAGTGCATCGGTATCAGCCCTCAGTGCGGTTTCGCCAGCACTGGTGTCGGTGCCGAGGCCATGACCGAGGACAAGATGTTCGCCAAGCTCAACCTCGTCAAGCAGGTTGCTAACGAGCTCTGGCCCGACCGTGCCTAAACATGAGGCAGGTAGGAAAGAGTACGATTGGACTGATGAAGCTCTAACGAAAGAATCATGCATGGAGTCTAGGGGGAAATATTCAACATTTTTTGGGGCTATGTGATTACGTTACTGCAAGTATATGCCGGGTCTGTCAACCAGCCGGACGAGAAGGACATTAGGGATGATACACTGATTGGATTGGAAAAGTTCAACATGGATTGGAATCATGTAGTTGGATTACAAAAGTAACAGAGATACAAACACATGAATAACACATGACAAGCTCGTGAGAGCTCGACGTCATATCACCCGACAGCAAGCTTGAATGTGATCTCTTGGAGCTGCGGGACCGAGGGCTAGAAGCATGGTAGGATTCTGTAGGCTGCCAACGTGAAAAGGTGAATGGATGACGAGAGGACCATGTGCTGTGCCGCCGCGTAGGTAACAAGGTTCGATATCAACGACATACTGCGAACGTCGTCCCAACAATGTGGCCGAGTGAGGGGTTTCGCAAGCAAGACTCCATTTGTGCACTTGATGCAAGCATACCCTGCATCACTGCATGCATTTAGAGGCACTGCAGCTCAGCAGCTCAGGGGAAACATGTCATGAAGCATTTGGAAAAAGCAAAGCAAGCATCCAGCGAAAGTGGTACGAGTTTCGAGTGTAGGAAGCATCTCGAACGGTCATGGAAGGAAGCACAGATGTCGCGTTGATCTAGCTCTGAGCTCTCCCAGACCGGCCCGCAAAAAGCAGCAACAGCATGCCAACGCCCGTAGGTAAAAAGCGACGCGGTCAAGGACAGCGGGCGTAGGGAATGGAGACGCGAGAGAGCCACTCCCGTGTCCCCCAGACCATTCTACCGGTGTCGGGTGGTTTGCAGGCAAGCCTCAAGAGTCAAAAAGGCAGCAGAACAAGGTCGAAGGTCGGGGCAATTAGGAATGCCAAGAGGTCGAGCAGGAGAGATCAGCAGAGATGCTGTTGAGGCGCTTCACCGCGCTTGAGCCTTTCGCAAGGGGCAGCTTCAGCGTGTGGGGACGAGATCGACCATGTTATGGAATTCGCCGCTCGGAAAAACCCAAGCAAGACAGGCTGGGATTAGGGCAATGGTGAATTGGTAGATTCAGAGTCAGGACGCACAATGAGGTCGCGAGGACATGAGACTGTGTGCAGGTGAGAAAATAGCGTTTGCCGTGGTGGGAGTCGCAGCAAACACAGGATAAATGTTGGGAAGGTTTTGATGGTCAGCCAAATGGAGCAGGCGCGATGAAACGCAAGATTCGCCCGAGGTTGATCGGGTTTTGGCTGGTTCTCGATTTCGTTCAGGGTCATCGCTTGCTTCTAGCGCGTGGGCGACTACAGAAGCTTGGGGGACAATTTTTCTGGCCGCACCAGGTGGATTAAAAGCCGTCTCCCTCCTGTCCTTCCTTTGCAACCCGTTCGCTCATTCGCTCTGCAATCCTCCCAAGACCTCGTCCCGCACACGCAGGCTCAGGCTCTTAGTTGTCCCTTGGGTGTCTCTCAACAAGTCTTGTTGCACTCAATCCCCCCACTCGAGCCACTTGTCCCGTCTCTCGTCCCTCCTTATTACTATCAATTCCCCAATTGACCTGTCTTTCACTCTCACCACAAACACAATGGCATCCACCACTGCTCTCCCCACACAGAGGGGCGCTGTCCACCGCTCCGTCACCGACCACTCGGTCGCCAGCTCGTCGGCTCCCTCCCAGGTTGTCTCGCCTGCCGACTCGCCTCGCAACTCTCCCTCCAGCACCTCGCTGTCCTCGATGGGCTCCGTTGACGAGGAGCCTCTCAAGAACCAGCGTGGTACCTTGCTCGACACGTACGGCAACGAGTTCAAGATCCCCGACTACACCATCAAGCAGATCCGTGAGGCCATCCCCGCCCACTGCTTCGAGCGCTCTGCTGCCACTGGTTTCTACTACATCGCCCGCGACATTGTCTGCATCGCTACCACCTTCATCCTCTGCCACAACTTCGTTACTCCCGAGTACATTCCCTCGACCCCCGTTAGAGCTGGCCTCTGGGCTCTCTACACCGTCCTCCAGGGCCTGTTCGCTACCGGCCTCTGGGTCATTGCCCACGAGTGTGGTCACCAGGCTTTCTCTCCCTCCAAGACCCTCAACGACACCGTCGGCTGGGTCCTCCACTCTGCTCTCCTTGTCCCTTACTTCTCATGGAAGATCTCCCACGGCAAGCACCACAAGGCCACTGGCAACATGGAGCGTGACATGGTCTTCCTCCCCAAGACCCGTGAGGTTTACGCTGGCAGAGTTGGCCACGCTATTCACGAGCTCTCCGAGCTGATGGAGGAGACCCCTATCGCTACTGCCACCCACATGATCCTCCAGCAGCTCTTCGGCTGGCCTCTGTACCTCATCACCAACGTTACTGGTCACATCAACCACCACAAGCAGACCGAGGGTAAGGGTGAGGGCAAGCGTAACGGCTGGTTCGGTGGTGTCAACCACTTCAACCCCTCCAGCCCTCTGTATGAGCGCAAGGACGAGAAGCTGATCCTCCTCTCCGACGTCGGTCTTGCTCTTACCTGCACTGCTCTCTACTTCATCAACCAGAAGTTCGGCTTCCAGAACCTCCTCGTTTGGTACCTTCTTCCTTACCTCTGGGTCAACCACTGGCTCGTTGCCATCACCTTCCTCCAGCACACCGACCCCTCGCTTCCTCACTACGATGCTAACACCTGGACCTTCACTCGTGGAGCCGCTGCCACCATTGACCGCGAGTTCGGCTTCATTGGTCGCAACCTTCTCCACGGTATCATCGAGACCCACGTCCTCCACCACTACATCTCGACCATTCCTTTCTACCACGCTGACGAGGCTACTGAGGCCATCAAGCCCATCATGGGCAACCACTACCGCAGCGATGTCAAGGACGGCCCCGTTGGTTTCCTCAAGGCTATGTACAGCAGCGCCAGATGGTGCCAGTGGGTCGAGCCCTCGGAGGGTGCCCAGGGTGAGGGCAAGGGTGTTCTTTTCTTCAGAAACCGCAACGGTCTTGGTGTCCCCCCTACCAAGCTTGCTGCCAAGTCTGGTTAGATGGTCCACTTGTACAGAAAGGATTGATTACTGCGATTTTGCGTTCAGCATGTTTTTCTCGACATTTATTCTTCTTCCAAACACATCCTCAGGCGGACCACCGAAGTCAAAGGGGCGCAACATAGCGTCGGGTCCACACAACATCATGGATACATAGCTGCCACACAAAGCCGCCCAGAGCCACGCGCCGCTCCCACCGGTGGCTGTCACGATCAGCCATAGCGGTGTCTAATGTTCTTTGTCATTCCATGGAGGCGTTAGTTCAAACCACAGGAGAAATGGGGACTTTGAGTGCTGGCTGGCATACAAACATAATTTAGATGGGAAAGGAACCTGTAGATGAGATCTTGATCATTTTTGACAGGTTCTGAATAGACCATTGCTCTGTCGTTTTTGGAAATACCGAAATATGAAAAGTCGATCGCTCCACTCCCAAATAGATGCTTACCTCTTTCGTGGCCTTATCTTGACATGCTCTTAGTAACGATAGTCTGATGCGAGAGTAGAGTCGTCTTTATGATTTCGTATGGCAGCGCTGTTGAACGCCTTTGGGTATCTTTCAATCAACAGTAAAAGTACAGTATACATGTGAATAAGAACACGGGCAAGCAAGCTTATCCCTCAATTCTTCTCCGTCTCATCGTCAGGATTCCTCCAAAAGGCCTTCTTGACAGGCTCGGTCCGGATGTCCCAGATCTTTTCCGAACTGCCCTTCTCAGCCTTGTCTCTTTCATCCTTTGCCTGATAAAACTCCTTGATGCGCTCTTCTCTTTCATGATCGGGCAAAGCCTTGATACGCATGCAGAACCAAAAGGCATTCCAATTGTCCGAGCAGCTTTTCAGTTCGCCGTAGCGGTAGATGTCGTTGAACTTGCCGCCTAGGGATTGGCAGTAGAATGCTTGATCGAAGGCTTGACGGCAGGACATTTGGCGTGGGTACAGGGCTTCGGGGGAAATGTCGAGGGGAGCGTCGTTTTCTGATTGCTGCTCGATTGAGCCTGAGGGGGAAGGGACGTAGTGTGTGGGTGTTTCTTTTGGCGCTGGTGTTACGTGTGTGATTGTTGGAGCTACACTTGTGGGTTCTTGTGTTTGAACTGTGGGTTTCGTCGTTGTCGAGGGCTTTTCGAAGGAAGCGAATAGTGCCTCGAAATCACTGTCTGGTGAAGCATTCTTCTTTGGTGTCTCTCTGAAGGGTATCGATGCCGGTGCCGGAGGTTGTGCTGTTGTTGAAGGAGCAGACTCCGTGGCAGGAGCCGCTGTTGAATCTGATGACCACCACCAACCCATGACTTGATATGATTTTAATGTGTGTTTGATCCGAGAGGAAAAACTTATGGCCAAGACATGCATCTCCAGAGTCCAAAGCTGCTCTGGAAAGTCCGCTCCAGCAAGCCACACGTGACGTCGTCGCTCACTTCCAACTTCCGTAACTCCCATCCAACAAGTTTGATACAAGTCCTTTTTCTCTATCTTTTTGCACTGATTTACCTTGTCGATCCGATCGTCTTTTCTGGAAATATTGGATACCAATTTAGATAACAGGACCATGGACTCATAATGCTACCGACTCGACGTATATTAACACGCCAGCTGATGCGCCCTGGCTTGCCCAGGGTGAATCGTGTGGCATGTGCTCAATCATTACGCTACAATTCTCTGGAAGCCGGTGAAAATAATACCGGTCATATTAGTGCTGCTTCTAACGAAGGTGTACTATTCTTCAATAGTAAGCCTTGCTAATTTCACCCATCGAGAAAAGCCTACATCTAATCTCGGTATCAAGATCTTTATCCTCTCAGGTTACAATGGCTCCTCCGTTTGCCACTTTTGAGCGCCGACAGACTGTTCTCGACTCTGACTGGAGGTGACAAGTCTATGGGAGCCATTGATCCTCAGAAGGTCATCAAGCGGGCACAGGAAGCTACCCCTGATAAGCAGGTACAAGCCAACGTGGTTGAAGTGCTGCCCAGAATCAAGGAAGGAGGTGCCTTTGTCAAGTTCACATATGACTCCGGCTCAAAACTATCGGACATCGAAGCAGCTGTACAAAAGCATCTTCAGGATCATCAGGTCAAACCTTGGTGGGCACCTATCACTAATGTTCGCGCTGGACTAGTCAAGGGCAAGCCATGGGTCGAAGATTTGTATCGCTTGCCTAGCCAACGTTTGAGAATCGAGTTTTTGCCTACCGCCCCTGGTGGTGAGATTGCAGAACTGTCTCAAGAACAGCTCTATGCCTTCTTCAGACCCTACGGAAAGCTGGCAGATATTATTTCTCAGCCTTCTGACTCGAAAGTTCTACCAAAGTTTGCCAACATTGATTTCACGACTGTTCGCAAAGCCGTCATGGCTAAGAACTGCTTGCACGGCTATGTTGTATCAGAGGCACAGGGCGGTGGCAAACTAGGCACAGTCTTCAGAATATCTTACGAGAAGAAACAAAAGGCTCGATGGTTCATCGATTGGCTTACAAGCCATCCGAGAATAGTCATTCCTGCTGTCGCTGCCCTCGTCGCTGGTATCACGGTCGCGGTCTTCGACCCTATTCGTACCGCATTCATCAAGGCACACATCACGCGAACGCTCCACCTTGAGGACAACAGAGTCTACCGCTGGTTTAAGCAACAGGCGAATGACCTTCTGGATGTTGTCCGTCTCAGATCGCATACTCCCGATGAAGCTGGAATGGAAGCTATTTGGGAGGACCAAAGAGGAAACATCAATCAGATCAAGACCTGGCTCATGGAGACCGCAGACACTTTCATCGTCGTTCAGGGTCCCCGTGGCTCGGCAAAACGCGAGCTTGTAGTTGATCAAGCTCTCAAGGATCGTAAGAACAAGTTGGTCATCGACTGCAAGCCGATCCAAGAGGCCCGTGGAGACGCAGGCACTATCAGCGCTACTGCTGCCGAAGTCGGTTACCGCCCAGTCTTCTCGTGGATGAACTCAATCAGTGGACTCATCGATCTTGCAGCCCAGGGTGCAACTGGTGTCAAGACCGGCTTCTCCGAGACCTTGGACTCTCAGCTCCAGAAGATCTTCACAAACACTGCTACCGCTCTGAAGCAGATTGCTCTCGATGGAAGAAAGAAGGACGACAGAGACGCCAACCTCAGCGATGACGAATACCTTGAAGCACATCCCGAGAGAAGACCTGTCATTGTCATCGACAATTTCTTGCACAAGAGTCAAGAAGGCACTGTCGTTTATGACAAGATTGCCGAATGGTATGTGAAGCGGTACCTATCCTACACCCAGAAGACTAACGGATTCAGGGCCGCCCGTGTGACCACCTCGAACATCGCTCACGTTGTGTTCTTGACTCACGACGTTTCATTTAGCAAATCGCTGTCCAAAGCTTTGCCAGACCGCGTGTTTCGTCAGATCTCTCTTTCCGATACCTCGCTCGAGGTTGCCAAACGATTCGTCATCAACCATATCGATTTCGAAACCGAAGACGCCGAGGCAGGCATTAAGCAATTGACTCCCTCCCAACGTCGCAAAGATCTTGGCGAGCTTGATAGCGTCCTTCCTGCTCTTGGAGGTCGCTTGACTGATCTCGAATTCTTGGCTCGCAGGATCAAGGCTGGTGAGACCCCTCGCAAGGCTGTTCGTGAAATTGTCGAGCAATCTGCCAGTGAGATCCTGAAGATGTTCGTGCTTGGCCAGGATGATAGTGGCAGACAATGGACACCTCAACAAGCCTGGCTGCTCATCAAGCAGCTAGCCAAGGACGAAAGCATTCGCTACAACGAGATTTTGCTGTCTGACACCTACAAATCTGGCGGTGAAAAGGCTCTCGCGGCTCTCGAGCAAGCAGAACTCATTGCCATCCAGTCCTACAATGGCCGTCCTTATGCCATCAAGCCTGGTCGTCCAGTCTACCAGCCTGCATTCGAGAAGCTGTCCGAGGATAAGGTCCTCAGGTCACGCATGGATCTCGCAGTCCTGGCTGAAGGCATCAAGGCCGAAACACAGAGCATCGACAAGTACGAGCAGGAGTTGCATCTGCTGGGTGAGCTGCCGAAACAGCCGGCAGAGTTGACGAGCCGTGTCAACTATCTCTTGGCTAAGATCATGGCTAGTCAGGCCAAGGTTGAAGTCTATGAGAAGCAGAGTGGTGAACTCAAGAAGATTTTGACAACAGAATACTAAGATAGCAAAGGAGGAAGGATGCTTTGGTTTCAGTCATCCCATCTCAACTTTGTAATAACAAGATTAGCGAGCGTTAATTAAACATCTTTTCTTGACCGATGCATCGCTCGACTCGTGAGGATTATCATCTGACATGGTTGCTCTTCTTCGGCAATCTGGGCTATATCATGCTCAGGATAGTGAGAGAGATGTACGAGTAGGTTGTCACGAAATTGCTTGTCACTTCCGAAGTCGACCAATGGAGTTTAGAAAATCATCAAATGTATATTGCAATCAAACATCATAGAAAGGGTATCATTTCCCAGCATTAACCCACGCCTTCATAACAGCACCACCATCAAAAATACCACCATTTCCCAACGACCATATCGACAATTTCCTACCCGAATCTCTTCTTTCCTGCGTATCCGTCTGTATCGTGACCATCTTTGTAATAGCACTACCACCCGAATTACTCATATTGTATCTCTGTCCTCCTTCTAATTCAACATCTTCAGGTCGTTGTTTGTCGAATTGCCACCATCCTGCGTGATCGGTCCGCGGTGATGCGTGTTTTGTTCTACGACAGCAGGTTCGGAGGGTTATCGCTCGGAGGCTGGGGAGGGAGGCGCAGATGATGCCGACGTTTACTTCCATGCTCGAGAGCCAGGCTGCTGGGCCGTTGCTTTGGGAAACGTCGTTTGCGGTTGCGATGACATAGAGGGGTCGGAGGCGGGCCATGGATACGAGACAGACACTACAATGACTGTATTAGTACCAAAACAGATTGTATGAGCAGCGAGGAGGAAACTTACAAGCCACCGAGAGCAAAGACGGCGATCAGACCTGCTTTTTGGCGCCTGGGAAGATTGAGGCCTTTGAGATATGGCATGGGTAGACTCAGCAGGATGAGATCTGTGAGGATGTTTACGGATGCATCGCTGAACCATTTTGCTTCGAAGATCATGCAATGGCCATCTACGGTTTGGTCCCAGAAGCGTTTGACAGGGAAGCAGATGAATAGAGCTCCGAGGACTGACCAGGTTCCTGGAACAACATGTCAGTATTGTGCTCTCAAGGTAAATGACATCAAGACTTACCGTATGCTGCAACGAATACTAGCATGCCGATGATGACTCTGTTGATGGTTCGGTCTTTGAAGAGTCGCATGTATTGTAAGAGGATTGATAGTTTGGTCAAGGTCAAGCCTGCCAGGTAGGTCGGGATGAGTTTCCAGAGGGTCTGGTCCACCGGGTTAGTTCATGACGGGAATGAAGCTTGTTGGCTCGTACCTTCTTAAGAAGTTGGACATCATCTGCTGAAAGAGCACTCTGTGCAAGACCCTGTCCGTGCTGGACCTCTGGTGGCGGTTAACATTGAATGATGTTTTAGCAGAGAGAATTCACCTACCAACCACTACGAGCGCTACTTGGGCTACCGAGAAACACTGTCAATGTGTCAGAGTCTTCTCTTGTAATCCATGTCGTCGGTTGACTTACAAATGCCGCTGTAATGACCAAGTCCTCGAGACCATAATTGCGAGTAACGATGACACGCGTAAAGAGCCGTAGAGACAAAACAACAAACGACAGAGCAAGAAAGACGGAAACAATGATAACTTGCTTCGTGCCTTCGTAGCCGCCCCACTGAACCATGGCTATATGTTGATATAATGCTTCGAACACGGAGACTACTCCAGTTGACCACAAGAGAGTGGAGAAGAGAGGTAAAGGAGTACATGCGTAGTTTATGATGAGGTACTCCATCCTGCCATGCCGGCTGCAAGGCGGTTGAGCCGCGCGCACACGCTGCACGCCATCCTCATCCAAGGACCAATATCATTCCAGCGGATAGGTTAGGACGTTGAACCATCAGCACCCGCTTGGAGTATTTCTCGGTTGTCTGCCGGGCAGTGTACGCCATAGCCCCTGATATCCCAGACTATTGGATAAGCTAGTCTTGCGTACTTGGAAGGAACCATGGACGTGCCCTTGCATTCGCACACGGGAAAAGAAAAGCACGTCTGGATTGTCTTGGAATCCTTCAAAAGCCACCATCGTGGAAGTCGCAATGGATGGTCAGAAGTTGAGACTAGCAGTCGCCCGTTTTTCCAGGGTAGTGCCTACCTTTGAGTCTTGGTTTCTTATTGCCCCACGATATCGTGTCACATAAGGATGCAACGGCCTCCCGGACATGTTCGGTAGCCAAAGTCTGAAATCTTATTCCGGTTGTGAGCCCTAAGCTGAGAGACTTACCGTTGTCAGCTCTAGAAGATTGAGATGTCTTCCAGGCAGCCTCGATATATCGTTCAGCACACATGAACTGGTGCTTGCATGTGTAGAGACGAATCAATGGGTGGACGTTGAAGTGATATTATTTGAATTGCAAAATGGCAGGGAATCTCGCTTGTGACTCGAGTCTCGACTGCGACCACGACCAGAACTCGGCGCTTCCTCCGAGCAACAAGAACATCTTCCTAAACGTCCAGGATGTGACGGCTACAAATGTTACATAAACAACGGCCCGATTTGCTATTTCTCCGTCTGTTCTCGGTGTGATTCTGGAAGGACCGAAGCTTCAGATAATTCAATATCGCAGCTTCCCATCTCAGGACGCCCACTTGGTCTATCTCGACAGCCCTTACTGCAATAGATCTAATGAGCTTTCTTTGCTGCCTGATATGAAGGTCATACTGGTCGGACTTGTATGTGTCTGAAACCTTGCCTAGTCTCCAAGAGTCACGGCAGAGCTCCACAAACGGCACTTGGGGAGAAGGAGCATTTATCACGGAAGGCCTGCATGTCAAGGATGAACGATGTAATTTTCTGAACTTTATCCTTCTATGGAATAGCAGGTTCTCTTCAAACAAGACGCAAAAAAGAAAGAGAGAAAACTGCGGCACCTTATCTGCAAGGGCTGAGCTCATCCAAGAAGTGATGGACAGCATATTTGGTGACTTAGCAGCTCGAGCGTGGCAAGAACAGGACCACAGTGTCATTTAGTCAGACGGGATGAAAGTCGTACCATCCTCACGGATAGCGGCTTCGAAGGTATCGGCAACTGGATGAAGTTGCAGCGTGTACTTGATATGAGGCCCGCTGTTCGTTGCTTCTGTGATTTCTTCCTTGGAATCCTTGTACAGCATGAACAGCTCATCAGCAAGTCCATCGACGCGGTTTTGGATCGATCTTGCTCCGAGCTCGCGAATGTAGTCCTCGGCAAGAAATTTGCACAAGTCTCCGTCCTTCAAAAGTGATAGATGGACATGACCGACAGGACGTGGGAGCCTGCTGTGTAGATCAATCGGAAGGACGACATTGTCTCCTAATGTTCTGAGGAATTTGTGGTTTATGACCGCAGCCTCATCGCGGCTGAATGGGAAGAACGGCAGGAAACTGCTGATACGACCTGTCACAGCAGGCTTACAAACGTTAGTAATACTCTGAATGCTGATTCTAAAGCTCAACTCACCGTGTACGCATCGATAAAGAGTTTGTAGAGGTCATGCTGTAGTGGCTTGATAGATACATGACGCTTGTCGCTGTCGCTCTTGCCCTTGAGATTCTTGTCGTAAAACTTCGAAATTAAATCATCACCTTTGTTTGAGGCGAGAACCCAGATGGATTTGGTCACATCCAGAACTGTATTCCAGCGCAGATCCATGCCAATTCTGTACTTAAAGTTAGACCAATTCTCTTTGGACTATGAAGAACAACTTACCCGGTGTCCAAGATTGTGAGCAGAGATTCACGTACTTCCTGCTTGGTTTTGTCGAACTCATCCAAGAAGACAACGCATCGCTGGCCCTCATGACTTGCGAGATAGTTGTTCAAAGGCGATCCATCCAAATATCCTTGATATGGTGCAGCAGCCCCAAACAAGCTCATCACATTCTGCATCTTACTCATATCAACATTGCAGATGTCAGTTCCGAGAAGTGATCCGAGGCTGGTCGCGAGCTCCGTCTTGCCGTGACCGGACAGACCAGCAAATGACAGGACTAGCGGTCGCTTCCTGTGCATCGTATCGTAGGCCATGATCTTGTTCATCACGGCTTCGAGTGCATGATCCTGTCCAACGATGTGGAAGGGTAAGTGAAGGATACGCGGACAACCAGAGAGCCGAGCCAGCTGACGTTGTCTTGTTGTCGCGAGTTTCGTAAAGCTGGCGCGGTTCAGATGATACCGAATGGTGAGGTTCAGAGTTTCCACAAGAATGAGGCGGTGTTGCTTCTTCACCCAGGTGGCCGAGGCATGAGGAGAACTGTCCTTGTTGTGATCTGCAGTCGGCATTTGGATGTACGTTGACCACATGTTCTCCGGAACGCAGCGCGGATCGGCGCCATAGGAAAGCAGAAGTGCAACCATCTTGTCGGCATTCTTGTAGGTCCATTTGGTCCACATTATGGTTGCTGCAAGCAAAGGGATGTTGTTGGGGTCTTTTGCACATGGATCGGCACCATATTCCAGAAGAAGTTCCACGATATCAAAAAGGTTTCTCTTGACAGCGTGGAAGATGACAGAATGACGACCCTGGATAGTGTCCGAGATCTTGTCCTCGACCGTCTCACGCTTGTGGCTCTGGAGATAGTTTTTAATCTCGTCTGGGGTGCAGCCAGCCTGGATTCCCGCTGCCAAAGTCTTGGGAGTAAAGAACAGATACGTGCATGCCGAAAGAGTGTCGTGAGGTAGCTCAAAGGGCTCCAGGCGCAAAAATTGAGGTAGTTCTGCCATGGGTGTTATGATCTGTATGCTATAAGCAGAACTAAGTTAGAATTATGGCAGCGGACGTCATCTTATATAGAGTTGCTTGTGTTGTCGTAACATATATCTTGGGTTTTGTCTGGAGAACAAAGGGAGCACAAATTCAATAAAGCGGTCTTCAAGACTCCTGGTTGAAGAGACCTAGTTGAGACCCTCCAGTCTTATGCAAAGACGCTGGCGCAGTTTGCTCAAGACAGGTTTTGGACGACGTCTCATATGTGCACCCATAAAGACTCGTGTGATGCGAGACATATGAGACAACACAACAACTCGCAGAATCGGCGCCCAACAAAGCTCAGTCGGCTGACAGACAGTACGAGTCAATGCGTAAGTTGAAATGGGTAAGAAGAGCGTCGCAACTTCCTCTACTGAAAGAGAACCAGTTTACAGCTGACAGCGACAGGCACGGTGATCATGACGAAGTGAGTTTTCTCCATTAAAAACTGGCTCTTTGACCAGAACATCATCTCATGGACTTTTGTTTGATTCAAGCATCGTTCTGTGCTCCTACGATTCATTTTTCTTTGGGTGACCCAACACTGTGCTGGTCCATTTCTTGCCGTGTTCGATCCGGATGAATGTTTTTTCATGCAGTTGTTTCAAGGCCTCAATGCTCATCCTTGTTCTCAGCGACCGTTAGACCTGTCCAGAAATCCCAAGTGCTTCATCCTCTCTGCGTTGACTCCGCTGAACTCCCTGCGCCGTCTTTCCCTTTCGTCTTCGTCCGGACTGTTTGTTGTGGGTGGGGTTGCGACCTGCATGGGTGACTGGGCGTATTTTGTTGTGCGCTGGTGAAGTCCGCCGGCAGCGCCTTTGATAGAGAAACCTTCACCACTAGAGTAGTCTTCGCTAGTCCCTTGCATTTCGTCATCACGCATATCTCCAGCTGGCGGAGGTGGAGGGGGAGGTGGTGCAGGTGCAGAGACCCTTGCCTTTTTGCCTTGTTGGTCATCTCCTTCTGAGGCACCTGCTGCTGAACCTTCCTCTTCTCGTGCTCGCTTCAAGACAGCCGGACTTGTCATAGCAGAGAGGTCGTTGCCATCGTCCAAGTCGGCAAGAGTTGTGGGTTCGTCGATGTCGGCAGCCTTGGGCGAATCGATTTGCATCGGCTCCGTGTCTCCTTGGCTTGAAGTTTGTCCTTTGCGTTGGTCGTGCTCTTTCTTCTTCACGACAGCCTTCTCGAAGAAATCTGTCACGAACTTCTTGACTGCCTTCTCTTGTCTTGGGTCGATCTTGTATGGATCGGCGACACGCTTGTTTTTGAAATCGGAGTTGACAAGCTTTTTCGAACATTCTTTGGCGAAGCGCTTGATATCCTCTTTATCTAGTTTGCCCCTGTATTTGTTTGCGACGTGGATGACGGATGGGAAGAGCTACATGAATGTTAGCTTCAAGGTGTCGACACTGTTGTGCATGTTCGTGACAAACCGTATTTTCATACACCCTCTTCTGTTTCTCCTCGGGTAACGAACGCCACTTCTCATCAGGCTTGGCTTTCATAGGTGTCTCGGTCGGTGTCGCAGTGGCCGAGGGCTTGTCAGTGTTTGGTGTTTCTTTCTTGTTAACGATACCCTGAATCAGATCCTCGAGTTTCTGCGCTTCGGACAAGACTCTGGGCGGTGGTGGAGGTGGTGCATTCACTGCTGATTGTGTGGGCGGTGTCCATTGCACTTTGCCATTGCCATCGTAATAATAGCGAGAACCGTTCTGATCGAAAGCGACGTACCAGCCGGGAGGAAGCTCAACAGGATGGGGTCGAGATCTGAAGGGAGGCCTGGAGCCACCTTGGAAGAAACCGCCTCCACGGTGCGGGCCTCCTCCACGCGGGCCTGAAGGGGTCGCCTTGGCAGATGGTCCTTTGGGAGCCCTCGGTGCTTCAATCGATCTTGAGCGCGAACGAGATCTGCTTCGCTCGCGAGCCTTTCTCTCAGCACGATCAAGCCTCTTGTCTTGTTGTAGCAGGTTGGGGTCTCGCTTCACACGCGGGATGCGGTAGGCGATTATAAGCTTGCTCCATTCGTCGAAGATCTTTCCAGCTTGCGACTTGACTCTTTCGTCTTCGTTGTCAAGCAGGCCCTCGACGGTGACATCGATCTTGGAGTCGGCAATCTTGTTGCGAGTCAAGCGGGGGATCTTGTTAAGAATATCCAGAATTTGCAACAGGATGTTGGTGTCGTCGTTGTAGGTCTTGAGAAGCTTGTTGAGAATGACATAGCCGTGCATCTTGGCTACCTTGAAGAGTACGTTCTCGTTGTCGCAGCTTTGTATACGGTTCAGAAGCTTGACGATGATCCATTTTTCCTGGTTCTTGTAGATCTCACCCATGACAGCCTTGACGTCTGCTGGACCAAGCTGCTTCAGCTCGATGCTATCGATATATTCTTCATCGTCCTCAGAGGCCTTCTTCTTGCGCGGCTTTTTGGTGTGAGCGGCATTCTCCCAATCCTCGTTGCCGAAGATACCGAGAGCTTTTTGGATGTTGGATGAGAGCTGGGTTCCACGGTCGTCGGTTTGTGTCTTGCCGCCAATGAAGCCGGAGCAGTTTGGTTCGCCGCAGTAACAGGGTTGGGGGTCGGCGCCGTAGCGGTCGACATTGTAGTTGAAAGTGAGTTCTTCTCCGGCTTCAACGCGGCGCTCGGCGAAGATGCCCATGCGGAGTCGATCGCCAACAACCCATTTGTCGACAAAACAGTTCGGGTTGCACGAATGGTTGCAGAATCTGCCGAGGTTGCCCTTCTTTGTTGCATCAACAAACTCTCCTTTGCTGAGCGACATGAAATAAAAGTGTTTGATGCCCTCTTGGTCATATTGGTGCATGCGCCGTCTGAAGGCGGGCTCTGAAATGACCTCGCCGATGTATTCGAAGATGAAGTCATTTTGCTTGAGGTCCTTGTTGGCACGCAGACCAAAGCCTTTCTTATCGGTCTTGATGACAGAAACATCGGCGTACACCTTGCGCTGAAAGCGCTGGTTTTCGCAGCCGTCTCCGCAACCGCAATCCTCGGGGCACTCCATCTTGGTGGCCCGGTTGATACAGTCCGAATCCTCGCCGCAGGCATGATTGGACTGGGTGTGCGCGTCTACAAGTAGCGTTAGTTGACAGCAGCTATGGATGCGCATTATGACATACCCCATTCTTCGACACAGTCACATTCGAGCGCCTGCTCTGTGGTGCCAAGATGCTTTGCGCCATAGGTGCAGTCGGGCAGGACTTCGAAGGTCGAAGTGGCTTCATCAGTAGAGTCGGGCAGATCGGTGTATAATTGACGGGGGCCAGTGATGATTTTATGCGACATTGTGCGAGACAGCTTTGGGGCTTTGCCAGGCTCAATCTTGATGCTGAGATCGCCACCTATCGTCTCTTCGCGCTCACCCTTGACCGCCGGGGATTGTGTAGCGCTTGGATACTTCGAGGAAGGCGTTTCTGTCTTGACTCTGCGGGGAGTGCCTCCATTAGACATGGGACGCGCCTGCTGGTCTTCGACGACAGTAGAAGATTCGCGTGTTGCGGCGCCTTCGCTTGTATCCACTGCTAAATCCATCTTTTCCACCTCGGTCGTGAGGCTCTTGCCTCTGGCATCTCGCGGGCAGGGCATGGCGGTAATGTGCTTTGGCGAAATCGTGCGTCGCGCAAAACCAGAAGGTCGTTCGTGGTGTTGAATTGACAGGATTTAAGCAGCCCCGGTTTCTTCGACACTCTTGTAGCCAAAACGCATCCCGATGGGCCGGCGGCACTGTGTGGAAAGAGACGGAAGTACGAGTGATGTAGACGACGATGCGTGGCTCGTTGGCTTCGCCGAATTACTGAAAGTGGGAAACGTGCTCAACGCATGTGGCGAGCTCTTGGAGGTATGGATGGAATCGCAGACGGCAGGCGAATAGGCTCGTGTAATGAACGCTTGCAAATGAACGTTTCTCTGAATGCGATTTAGGTCTCGAATCTAGAGTAGGTACTTGATGGCCACTTTCACATACATTGACTACAGCTGGACGGAGTTCCCTATGGCAGTCTTCTCATTACCCTCCGTCGATCGCAGTAACACGGACTGTGCAATGAAAGGAATAAGAGAGGTTTGCTGTGTCGTGTTGCGACTGACGGCAGGGATGGATGAGATGGACGCCATGCCATCTTCTTCAACTCATCCACCGTTTCGCCAGAGGCTTGGCGCGCTGACCAAAGACCTGGTCACGGCTGTCACCCTGGTACTGTGCAAGTAGCCACAGCCAAACACACGTCGATCAACTCCAAGACAGCATGCTGTCTATATCGAGCACGCAGCCCATCTGAATGTGTCTCGGTCTCGATTGATCGAGTCAGATTGGTGTCAGTTCAGCCACCACCTGGCTCATTCCAACTTTTGAGCTGCAGGGAGGTATGTTTGCCGCGGAGGCTCATAGTTGTCCACTCGCAATGCGACCAGCGCGCCCTACAAGTTTTGCAAACGTAGAGCAGATACTGTACTTACTTGAATAGTTGGATGCTAGCATAGGTACGGCATGCAGTAACATTGCCCAAGCCGTATCTGTAGGTTAAAGTTTAGGCGGATTGTAGTGCTTGTCGAGACTACTCGAGTACAAGTGCAAGGTGAGCCGAAGCGAGCTGGCAGCAAGAATGTTGAGAAACCTTGGTTGAATTCTTCTGGAGAGGAAAAGACATCCACCAGGCGCGCACTTGCATGTGTTTCGATGCAATGCAGGTTCTGATACGACGCGGAAATTTTGAACTCGCAGTACAACCAGGGTTGGCGGTCCCGGCAATCTGGAGTGCAGTGAGGAGCCGTCTGTCTGCGAATCTCAATGACCCACGGCCAAGAACCAATGAACCGATGAGGAGATACTCTGGAAATCGGTTGCTCTTTGTAACTGCGTGGCTTCATGTAAGAACTGACGAGGCCTCTGCTTTAGCGTAAAGGCATCCCGGGTTGAGAATCCGCGTAATTTTGCGTCGAAGCGAAGATCCAAGGCCCTACTTCGCAAGGCAGGATGAAACTAGGTACTGTCGTGTGCTCGCCGACTGTCGCGATTAGACCATCCAGAGGTTGAACGTCGACAATTCGTTCGTGGTGATGGCTGTTCTTCTCCGCGTGTGACCGTGCCTCCTGGGCGGATTGAACGAACTCCCCGCACCAGATGTCATGGTTTGCAAGATGTGCTAAAGCGTAAAGACAAGGCTGAATTCTAGCAATCAAGGTGAGAAGAACAGAGCCAACATGCCGAGCGTTTCATGTTGGGTTGCCGTGTACCGGGACGAGCGGACCCATCGCAAAAGCGCGGGACTCTCAAAGCCGAGAAAAGTCAACTCAAACCCAGCCTCCGGATCGCGCACATGGTCTGGTCTGTTCCGACAGCAGCAACAAACAGTTTGCTGGGAACAGGTAGGTCTATATCATCTACGGGAAAACGTCTGCAGAGTGTGGCTACTATATCCATACTCGAGGATCACCCACACAACCCGGATTGGCGGCATCGTTTGGCCTTGGTGAAGCATGACATCCATCTTGCAGGGAGATGTGCGCCAGGATGCAGTACCTGCATGCATCAACCTCGCCCTCTAGAACCGAGATCCCAGCCCTCTCTGAGCCTTGACGAACCCCATTCTCCACTCTGGTTCCATGCTCGCGCCTTTTTTCTTCCCTAATGCTTAATGATTGTAGTTGTTTCTTTCCTTCTCTGCGCCTTGTGAGGTTTTTCTCGCACTTCTCTATGCTTTCTTTCAAGGCAAGCAGTCTTTTCCGTTTCGTCGTCTGACTGACGCACTTTCGTTTCACCAGCTGCACTCGTTTCCTTTCTCATATCTGAGACTTGGCCCTATTTCTTTGTAATACATGTTCGCCTTCTTCTCTTCTTCTTCGTTACTTCTCCGGCTCGTTACAGAATGAACCCTCGGGACGTGAGCTTCAACGCGCACGAGCAACTCGAGATACTGGCCGAAATCATCAAGTCCAGCAATATCCATCCGGACGTGCTTGTCCAGTTTATACGACAGCACGGCATCAATCCAGATTGGGGTAATGTGGCGCTACCAAGGGGTATGTATCTTGCGCTTACGCGAAGCGGCTCATGAACTGACTAGCTCTTCCAGGACGAACAGTTAATCAATGCAACAACTGGTTCTACAGTGTCATGAATCAACCTGGACCGTCGGGACCTGCTTCGGGCCATATGAGATCTCAAAGTCTTCAGGGGCCCGTCCCAGCATCGTCGCTGAAACGTCCATTCAGTCCGGAACAACATTCCTTTGCAGGTGGCCGTCTTCTTGTGCCCAAGCCACCGATGTCTACTATCGGCAACATACTCAATCAACCACCCGAGCCACCAAAGAAGAAACGTGGTAGACCCACCAATGCAGAGAAGGCAGCTAGAACTCAGCAAGAGCTTGCACATGGTCAATCGTTTCGACCTCCCCAACGCGCACCTCCGATCCCAAGCAGCAGTAGCAGTGCTGTTGCACCGGGTCCATTATCAATTGCAACGCACGCTGCTCAACTTGCCATGACGCCGCAGATACGCGACCAGCCCGTCAGCGCAGGTGAATCCGAGAGTTCGTCTAGCAAGAAGCGAGGTCGTCCTTCGAATGTCGAGAAGGAGACACGGCGATTGCAGCAAGAATATGGCGAGCCTCCCGAAGTTGCTTCAGGCCCAAATCGCCCTGGTCCATCACGATATCCGAATATACTCTCTCCCGACGAAAGCCTTGGAGAAGCTGGTCCTAGGAGGCAAGAAGGCTCACCACCAGGCAGAGGTGATGCAGCAACTTATCGATAGTCCTTACATCTCTGGACACTCCAAATCCAGCAATACACAAAGACCCCGATCGCATCTTGATGTTTTAACGACATGCCGCTACGACCGCATACTTCCATTGGACTTGGTTCATACTGCGCGATACTGGCAATTCCCTTCGACCTCCGATCTCTTTACTCTTAATTTCCTTTGCCTTTTTACATCTCTTTTGTTGGTTTCACACGAAACATAATGACGGTTGGATCATAGTGATATATGATGATTTGACGGCCTCACATCTACGGCCTCTGATATCTCGTTCTCTGGACCGGGTTATTTCTTACGAATTGGCATGCAGGCAGGCACTTTTTTGGATTTTGCTATGATGATGGTTATAGAGCTGTAACACGACGTAATACGATTAATCAGAGCCGAAGCTATACATTATACTGCACCTGAAATTGAAAGCCGCTCTTCTTATACGCGACGGGTTCGATGACGAGTTCTTATTAACGCTCTAATGTTACGATACTCTCAAAGCGTCTGAAATCATCAGCGGCCAACACCCTCTCGCTGCGGGTATGACCCTGCCTAGAAATGTGTCTTCCTTTCCGCCCTCATTTGACACTGCCTGTGCCAGCCTAGTACACTGGTTTCTTCCATACTATTGCCACAGTATCCTTCTGATGATGTGTCGTCGTGTCTAAGGATATGCTTCCCTCTTACCACTCGATTTGCAACAATGGTCTTGTTTTGGATCACCAACACAAGCAAAAAATTGCACAGGACATTGGCATCAAGAAGCGGTATTTAGATTGACTTTTGAAAATCGTGCTCGCATAAAATAATAGTATCTTACAGAATCTACTGACCCAATCCTCACAAACATGCAAAGGTCGTTAATTGGAATATTATAATGACACAGCCGCCCTGCAGCTCCATCCAGTTTTACCACCCAAGTCTACGTCAACCAGCTTCAACGAAGCTTGATCAATTGTCGTATGGCGGTCTTTTGTATTTGGTGTACGTCCAGACATTGTATCCGAAGAATGGAGAGCTTAGGGAGCTCTAACGTTGGACTTGTTCTCGCCGTGTTCGGGGTCCTCGTGCTTTTTGACATGCTTGCCCTTCTTCTCGTCGGCGGACTCCTTTTGCTTGACGGCAGCTTCGCGCTCCTTGATACGCTCTTCCTCGGCGGCGACCATGTCTGCAAGGCGTCAGTAATAAGACTCGAGGATTGGCCAAAAGTGTCAATATTGCTTACCCATCCATTGGTCTTCACCAGAGTAACGCTCGTGGTGAATCTTCTTCTCAATTACGTGCTTGTGGGTGGGGTCGTTGGGATCGAGGACCTTGACGGTCTCCCAGCGGCCCTGGCCCTGGTTCTTGTCCTTGGCCTCAAGTGCCAAACTGGCAATGACGACAGCCAGAGTCAAACCCTGAGCGTAGACACGAGCCTGGACAAGCTTCTGCTGACCACTCAGGTAGGGGTTGCGACCGACAATGCCGAAAGCAGTGGTCATTGAGGCGAGCCATGAACCAAAGACAATGCTGTAGCGGTTTGTCGAGGCCCAGTCTTGTGCACGCTGGGAGAAAGGCTTCTGCGACTCGAGCTGTTCTTGTAGCGTTTGCTGCTGGTCGGTGTACTCCTTCTCGGGATGGCGGCTAGCCTCGAAACCACGCGAGTAACGGTCGGCATTGATAATGGCGGCGAAAGTACCAGCACTGGTGATCAGGAAGGCGCGGAATGGCAGGGAGAGGCCGCGGAAGGCCGGGTATTTCCTGCTGGCGCCCAAGACACCGACAGCACCAGCTGCTGTACCGAGCAGACCACCGATAGTACCTCCATAGACGGTAGCGCTGTGTTCATTGTTAGCAGAGCTCAATGGCACGAGGGCGGGGTCACGAGATCGGAGACATACTTGTAGTGCTCCTGCTCTTCTTCTTTTGTGAGAATCTTCATGATGTGCTAGTTGTGTTTGGGATGGGAAAGTGGGATGCGATTGAGAAGTGGGAGAAGAGTGTTTTGATGTGTATGACGACTTTGATGAGTGAGGTCAAGATGTGCAAGCAAGATCAGGTCGTCAAGACAGAATAATTAATAAGAGCCTAAGTCCGTATCTCGCCGATATCACACTGACGTACACGCCACACGCAGACACCGCGGCGTTTGCAGACCTGTCAAGACTCAGTCGCATCCTGAACTCTAAAGCCTGCCGATTCATGATCTCGAGGCTAAAAGGCCTTGCCGAACACATGTTGGCGTCATTCTGTTACTAACGAGTACTGATCTGATCAGAGATCCGAGACCTCTGCGAGCATCATCCGGCTCGAGTACTGCTACACCATGTCAGATTTCTGCTACTGAGAACATGCACAATGTTGTCAAGGATTCAAGAGAAGATCAAGGGAGACCGAATAAACTCTGCTCTCAACGGAAACTCCAAGCCCTGCGAATTTGTGCATTCCAATGGCTGCTGACGAAATTCTGGCAGTCGCGAAAGCAAGTGCTTGGCGTGGCTGGCGTTCAGGCGATCACATGCATTTCCCGACTTGACCGAATCTCGGTCAGAAATTCTCAAATTTAGCAAATATCTATCCACCAAACACCATGCCTCTACCACTCGGTAAACCCGTCAAGGCCCGCGCAGCCGACGAAGACGACTACGAAGAATACTCGGGAGATGATTCGTCGCCATCTGTCATCGAGACTGGCGAGAACGAGGCCGACGAAATTTTGAGCTCTTCAGATGAAGACCAAGAGGAGGATGTCAAGGACAAGCTGAGCAACATCTCGTTCGGCACGCTGTCGAGAGCACAAGAGTCAATTTCGAAGAAACGCAAGAGGCCTGCTGGAGGCGACGACGAGAAGGAAGACAAACTTGAAGCTCTGCGCGCCCGCCTGCGAGAGCTGAGAGAGGCCAGCGGTGTCGAAAGCGCACCCAAGAAGAACAAGAAGGACAAGAAGGAGGATGGAAAGTCAACAACAAAGCCGGCAGCAAAGAAGTCACGGACGACCAAGAACGACAGCGACGACGACGCTTCAGATGGTAGCGACAGTGACTCGGACGAGGATGGCGCACCACACGCCCGTAGCTCCAAGCACGCTCCCATGTCGCAAGTATCCAACAGACAGGTCACTCGCAAACGCCAGGTCATTGATGTGCCCAAGCGACAAGTTCGCGATCCTCGTTTCGGCCCGCTAGGTGGTCCCGTAGACGATACCGAAATCTCCAAGAAATACTCCTTCATCAACGACTACCAAGACTCGGAAATGGCCGAGCTCAAGGCCGCCATCAAGAAGTCTAAGAGTGAAGATGACAAGGCCGTTCTCAAGCGCAAGCTGCTCAGCATGGAGAGCAAGAAGAAGGCACGCGAGAACAAGGAAAGAGAACAGGAAGTCATACGCGAGCACCGCAAGAAGGAGAAGGAAGCCATTGCACAAGGCAAGAACCCCTTCTACCTGAAGAAGTCGGAGCAGAAACAACAGGCCTTGGTCAACAAGTTCGACAGCATGAAGTCCAAGGACAGAGAAAGACTCATCGAGAGACGCAGAAAGAAGGTCTCGCAGAAGGAGAAGAAGATGATGCCCGCTCCCAGACGCATGTAGGCTTCTTTTTACTGTCACTGCAGCTCATCAGGTACTTTATGCATCAACTATCACGATCCAACCTGTCGAATTACAGCATCTTTGCATCCCACACGCATCTTCAGCTCAGAAATGGTTCGAGTGTGATGAAGTATTTTCAGATCATAAATTACCTAATTATCCAGAAAATCAACTGCCCAAAGAATATTATAAGAAGATTCGTCTCATGGAGTCGCACTCAGACCATTACTCTTGCGGCTCCTCGGTCTCCTGCTCGCCTTCCTCGTTGTCTTCCTCGCCCTCTTCCTGCTCACCGTCCTCGGCACCTTCCTCGGTCTCTTCGTTGTTCTCCTCCTCGTTCTCCTCGCTGTTCTCCTCGTTGCTTTGCTCCTCGTTGTTTTGCTCGCCATCGTCCTTCTTTTGTGCTCTGGCTTGCTCCGAGTCCTCCAAGATAGGCTTGACTGAGTCTTGTCTTGGGTCGGGGATTGACTCCTTCTCGAGGTTCCACTTCTGCATGGCGATAATGATGTCGACGGCAAGCTGTCCGTTCTTTCTGAGGGCCTTGTCCCATTGAGGGGGCATGCCAGAGTTGCTGGTGACCAGGTTTCTTGCGACACTGCTGATGAGCAGCTGGCGCATGGGAGACTCGAGGTCGGTGTTGGCGTAAATGTATTGCACGCGGCGGAGGGCAGGGTAAGTGTCGGACTCCTTGTACCAGTTGCGCACGCTCTTGAGGACTTCCAGGGTAAGATCGCGGATCTCCCACTTCTCAGCCTAGCAGTTTGTCAGTTCTGATTGCCTGTTGGATGCCAGACATGCACAAACTCACCATCAAGTACAAGTCGAGCAGAACGGTAAGGTCCTTCTCCTCCTTGGGAGTGGGGGTGTAGCCACTGTAAAGCCAGCCAACGAACAGGCGGAAAGGCTCATCTTCCTCGTCGGGCAGACCATATTGGCTGTTCTTGTTCTCCTTGCTCTGGAAGATGTTTCTGAAGAACTTGCTGCGGTAGCACAAAAGCTTTTGGTGCAGAATCCAGTGGGTGTTCTCTTGACCGACATAGATGTCGACCATGTCACGAGACAACAGCCTATAACCACCGTTAGCATTTTGGCTTCATCTAAACTAAACTTCACGTCGCGTGAACGTACTCGTGAAGAGGCTTATCTTGTTGTTCTGCCATTGTGATAGGTTGAAAGCTAGTTTCGGTGAATGGAAAGTAATTATATAAATTCGAAGATGTCGAGAATGTCAAAGCTACCGAAGGACTTCGAAGAGAAGAACGAGGGATTGGGTATTTATTAGAAACAGGGAAGAAAGGGTGGCTTGACAGGACTCGAAGAATGAGGCGCAGGCGGCAGGACTTCAGCTTATGAGAAAAAGAATGGCTGGTGAGACCAAGGGATCTGAGAGGCAGGTATGCCCTTGGATTCTTGCGTCACTCTGCAGTCAGAACGTCACTTTCGCCAAAACTTGGACAGCGGGGCTGCTTCTCCAGCCGCTCCACGTGCGATTCTCCTGAAGATCGCCAAACGTCTATCGTGACTGCTGCCGCTTTTGAAAACCTTCCAATACTTGAGAATGCTTTAGCGACTTCACATCAGTGTAAGCCCAAAAAGTTTGATTTGTAGACGAGGACGGACGGGACAGTTCCAGGCTCGAGTCCTCCAACGTCGATGTTCTGTCGACCACCTGCGACCAAGCTTTGCATCATCTTCGCATGCGACATTCTGTCAAGTTCGTCTTCTTCTCAAAGTCAGAAACATGTAGCAAGGACCGAAGTAGCTGTGAGCCGGCAACGAACCTCTCTGTAGCTACACGCATGCTAGCTTTGGCACACCGAGGTGATAAAGGAGCCATCAAAGACAGCTAGATGGCCCTCAGGCAGTCATCCCGTTGGAAATGATCTCTTTCCTTGGACAATTATGAGCCACCGGGTGACGGTCATGATTGCGAACGACTGATAAGAGACTGATGCGCTCGCTCCCATCAGCATCGTGATCATTTAATCGTGCAGACCTTGAATAAGCGAGGAGTATGAAGACAGGTCTCTGTCGACTGGAGTAGGCAGTAGTAAAGATGCTTCACTTCATTTGATATCTCAAAGACACTTTTACTCAGTTCTAATTGTATTTGGGCTTGGCTATGCTCACTGAATGTCAGGTCCCAACGCTGTGAACAACATTCTTGCCTTTATTTTCACTCAACCTACTTTCACTCTGCACGAGAGTATCGTGCATGCGCGGCTCTAAAGCATTACTTCAATCGTCCCTTCCCTTTCTCGTTCTACCACAACTTACATCCTTGCACCCAACCACATTCGTCGGCATGTCTCCTTCAAGCAGCTCCAAGAGCAAGTCGCTGAGCTCTACCAAGTGAGTGCACAGTTCCAGATCGAACCCGATCCTTGACTAACCAATGTATCAAGATTCCTCTATTCTCCAATGATCACTGTGCGCGTGGGCCCCGATAAACAAGAATTTTGCATACACAAAGGAGTGCTCTGTTCCAACTCGAACTACTTCGCCAAAGCTCTTTCTGGACATATCCAGGAGGCGAAAACGAATACAGTTGAGCTTGACGACGTTCACGTGCTGCTGTTCAAGGTCTTCGTTGCCTGGCTGTACACCGGAAAGCTCACCTACGAATCCTCGGACCCAAGTGTGTCAGCGCAAGACGAGTTCGAGAAACTCGACACTATGCTCGACGACCAGTACCCCTTCGACCGAGAATATGATCCAGAAAGCTTTATGTCTATGGCAGACGACCTTTCTGAATTCGATGCAGAGGAACCAAAGACCTGGACCCACACAATACTTTGCGCACTGTTTGTTCTGGCCGATCGCTTGGACACACCCAGACTCAAGGGGTTGGTTCTCGACGCCATTGCCGGCAGAGAGCGATGTATGGACATCTTGCCAAGTGATACCGCTATACTCTACTCATACGCAAGCACAACGAAAAGCTCTCCATTACGCCGACTCATGGTCCACATCGCTGCCTATACATCATCTTTTAGCCAGTCAAGCTGCATATGGAACCACTTGCCTCTTGAGTTCCTCACTGCCGTGTTGGTGACACTGGGAAGGAGGTTACCTGAAAAACAATGCAAGTCATGTTTCGACGGAGCTATTTACGCCAATGGAATGTCCGATCGAGTCATAGATGATGTGGATAAAACAGAAGACAACCCTCCTTTCCGACGTAATCTCTGTTTCTACCACGAGCATAAAGACGAGGAGGAAAAGGAAGCATGCCGTGCCGAGCGCGAAAAGCAAAGCGGTTCAGGTTGAGTCTTCAGCAACAACCGCATCCAGGACCACTCCGTTCAACAACCAAAACAGAACTACTCGCCTCAGCCGAGCATCCACATACAGAATTCGAAAGCAGAGAGCGAGAGCGAAGCTCGGGTCAAAGCTTGCAATGGAATTACAATGGTGCAGAAGAAGTAAGAAGCACCCATCGGGTAGCAGAGAAAAAGAGCAGGAGCAACGTGCAACAAAGGCACATAACAAAGACAATTTCTTGGACGGGCAGGAATAAAGCAGCAGCACATCGAGATCCAGAGAGGGATCGGAAGAACAGTCATACACAATACGGAGCTGACAAAGTGCCGTCGAGTCGCTGGATGGTTTGCTCTGCTTAATCGACTCAAGCCTTCGTAGCATTGAGACAGACTTCTGTGCTGCCAGCACGATATCAACTCTAGTAGATACAGAAATCGAACAACAACTTCACTCAACATATCCAACTTCGATGTGAAGAAAGACATAGCATTCTCAAAGCACAAGAGCATCGAAACCTATTAATACTGACTTTCTAACATGATCTATTAATGTTACATCTATATTACAAAACCCTCTATCCACAAATCTAAAATGGTATCCACATTATTACAGTCCGTAGAAGAACAAAACAGCCATCGCGGCTCCCAGAGCAAGCGAAGACGAAGCGTGGATGATTCCAGCAGCACTGTCCTTATCAGAGCTCGAAGATGTGCTGTTGCTGCTAGAACCAGAGCTAGAGCCAGCATTGTTATCAGAGTCCGAAGACGAGCTGGTAACGGTGGTATTGGCATCACCAGTACCGATATCGACCTTTGAGTCTGAAGAAGTAACAGTACCATCGTTGACATCGACGATACCAGTGGAACCTAGGACTTCACCATCGGCGTTGAGAGCTGCAGCACGAACGTAGCGAGCATTGGTGCCTACGGTGACATTGGTCTCGAAACCAGTCTTTGTGACATTCTTCCACAGGTTATCTGCAGAAGAAAGATCGGAAGAAGAGTTGGAGGCGAGGATGGCCCACTGCTTTATCTCAGTGGCACCGTTCCAGGACATGTAGACGGTAGTGTTGTCGGTAGCGTTTCCAGTAGCAGCGATACTGGGGTTCCATGTAGGGAAGCCTTGCCAGTTTTGCTTGTATGCACGGTAGGATTGGACGCTGGAGTTGCCGATGATGCCAAATTGGACGTCCCAGATTACCTCGCCGTCGTTGGTGTATTCGACGAAAGCGCCATTGCTACCGTAGCCCATGAAGACATTGTTGTTGGAGAGTACCTGAACACTTCCTTGAGATACGGAAAGAGTTCCTTCAGGGCTGATGTAGTCTTGCTTGAGAGTGACGGACATGTCATCATAGTCGAGGCTGAGCCAGAGACCGCGAGTCTCGTTCTCAGTCTTGACCCAGTCGGCAGCGCCGTTGTCGAAGATAGTCATCTCTGTGAGATCGGTGTTGCGCCAGCGTGCATCGTGCTGCCATGCAAAGTTTGTTGCTTGACCATCGCTCTTGTCCTCGAAGTCGTTGTTCTTGCCTCCCAGGCTCCAAACGATATCGCCATTGGTTCCATTGATGTAGTAGATACCGTGGGTGTGTCTCGCAGAGATCAGATAGTTGCCGGAATCATCCTTCTCGATGGAGTTGATGTGAAAGAAGTCGTAGGGGCTGTCCTGAGAAATACCAGTGGCACCAGGATCGGCGTAGGAGGCGTTGAGAGCAATATGCTCGGACGCACGCCAGGAGAATATGAGGTCGTTGGTAGCGATGTCGACTTCCTGGAAAATGGAATCTGCGAGCCATCCGTTCTCAATGTCGTAGGCGGTGAGATCGTACTCCATAGGCTCGTAAGCAGTCATAAGTGCGGTATCGTTGTCGGTCAGTTGGATCTCGTGAATGTCACCACCAACGGTCAAGTTCTTCGTCGTGAGGTTGTAAGCAACATTGTACTCATGATCAAGCATGATGTAGCTGCCAGTTCCATATCCAGCGCCCTTGACTGTTCCTCGCCAAAATGTAATATAGTCTGAGCTGTTGAATTCCTGTACTCTAACACCAAATGTGGTCTTGTAGCTGGGGTCACTCCAGACCAGGGATAGATCATCGGAGTTGAAGATCATAGGTGCGATTTGGTCCACTGCTGTGCCTCTTGGGGATATAAAAATCCGGTCCGCAGAGTCAACACTGTCCTCGGCAGCCTTGTTGACCTGGAAGACAGGTACCTCGAGGCTAGACGATTCGTAAGTCTGTGTAGGGTAAAGACCGAAATCCTTGTCTTGGAACTCAGAACCAGTATAGGGCGACTGATCGGCCAATGCAATATGGCCCAGAGGCAGCGCAGCAAGCGCCAATGAGATGAAAGAAGGCATAGTGTTCGGGAGTCAAACGAATGTAAGATGAGAATAGAAAAAAAAACGGATGCTGCTTTGATTGTTGAAACAGCTCACAGGGGCCTCTCGAGTTCTTGCTCGGCACAAGCAAGAGAACTTTACCTACAGGGGAGACCTACATCATATATCACATATCGTCCTATACCCTTGTCATGTCCTGAGGCCCGCGCTCGCACTACCAAAGATCGAAAAGGTATCTAGCCCGCGGGTCCGTCCCATCTTCTTGTTTCCAGAAGATGCCAAGCGCTGTGCTATGATGAAACTCCGTTGTGGCTTTCCGCTGAGATTGTAGATGAAATCGATTGGGAGTCAAGAAGCGATCTGACAGGCGAACAGGTACAATGGAGAAAGCTCATACCCTAGTGGCGCTGGATTGCTGCCGTGGCGGTCCGTCAGAGAAAAACAAGCCCGAGTCAGCATGAACAACGGTTCGAGTAGAGGAGTGAAAGAACATCGCAAGTCAGCGCATGATAGCTGGGATGCTTATCAGATTGATCTCAGAGAACAAGATACGGACAGCCCTGTTATTCATCTGATTCTAATCGACTGATGTGGTGATTGCTCGCGTGCCCTCTTGCCCCATGGAAAACTTGGTACACAGAAAAAAGGACGCGTCGTCCAGAGTCAAAGCGTCGTTAGCGGACTCTGGCGGTTTGCGGAAGCACGTTCGCCGTCCGCTACTCTCTCATGGCGTCCTGAGGTGCCGACATCGTTGTGACAAGGTCAAGGTTGTAGAAAGTTAAAATCGGAGCGGCTCTGCATGGTTGCGTAAAAGAGACGATGCTTCTTCTGGTGCAAGATGCAGCAACCGAAGCCAGGAAGTCTTGGCTAAAAAGCCAAGGAGAATCCAACTCCGAAACCATGCCGTGGACCGAGAACCCTCGGAGAGGAGTACGATGGAATCACCATGCCATGATATGACCACGGAGCAGTCTTCTGATATCATCGCCCCTCTGGTCACCTCACAATACGGTCTGAGTGGTAAAGATTGGTAGGTACTGGTAACACAAGTTGATACAAAACTAAGAAAGTTCATCACATCATATCCTTTGGCGGTTCATCAGCCACCTTTCTGTGCACAGCACTGGTGGACTTCTCCAGATCCGAATCTACAGCCTGGCCTCTGACAACACCAACGTCACTGCTCACATCAACATCAGCAGGTACCGGTGGTCCAGTGAACGCCTTGCGTCCACGGATGAAGTACCACGCCACACTGATAGCAGCAAAGCCTGCGAAAACGACGGAGGCGTAGTTCATGCTGGTAGGATCGACAGGGAGAGTGACCGGCATGCAGAACAGAATAACAGCCAAAGCAATCCAGCATAGCGTGAGCACGTTGATGGCCATTCCGAAACGACCCAGAGAGAAAGAGGAATGAGCGACCATCTTACGTCCGCGGAGGACACTGACGAGAATGGGAAGCCCGTAGGAGGTTGAAAGGCAAATGGTCGCCACACCAGTGAAGGAGTTGAAAGCAGCTGTGCTACCAAAGTAGATCAGGCCCAACAAGCAGTCGACCACAGTGGACAATACCAGAGCCCAGAGAGGAATATCGAAACGTTTGTCAACACGGGACCAGATGCTGGATCCAGGAATTGCACAATCACGAGCAAATGCGTACGTGCAGCGACTTGCGGCCGTCAAAGCACCGGTTCCAGCGAAGAAGAGGATACCTGAGGAAAACGATCAGTACGAGTGCTGTCTTGCTTTGCGAAAAGAGACTTACCAAGGAGAAGGAATAGCAATCCGAAGCCACCAGCAGCTGAGCCTGTGACGGTCTTGAAAAGCAGACCAATAGGTTGACCATTGGCGACGTCTAGGAGCATCTGGATATCTGGCAGAACGAAGAGAATCGGGATCAGATACAGAACACCGGTGACACCTGCAGCAGCAACAGAGAGGACGATAGCTTTAGGCACCTCGCGAGCAGGGTTCTGGAAACGATTTGTTAGACTTTTGGATGAGAGTGAGTACCGGTCTTGTTCTTACCTGGACTTCCTCACACATGGCTGCAACCATGCCATAACCGGTCAATGTATAAGATGCCTGCAGAAGGCCCACAAAGAAAGCCCAACCACTCGGCCAACCACTACCACTGGCATCGTAATGGGCGAAGACGAATTCTCCACTTCTGTAGTTATCTGACATGGCAAGCAGAACCACCATGATGATGATCACACTCGCACCCGTCCAATAAATACAGATCTTGTTGATCAAGTCGAGATATTTGGCCGCGAAAATATTGACGCTCATGCAAATGAGCATGACACACCAGAACATCAACACCGTCTGCCAAGCGTTCGGTACAAAGTCCTCATTCCAAAGACTGATAGCACTGAGGATCAATTGCGCACCAGAGAAGTTGATACTAGTCGTGACAGTCCAATTACCGACCAAAGTCAACCTTCCGAAAGTCAGCATGGCCATCAAATGTTGTGAACAACTGCCAACTTACCAGCCAGTGATCCAAGAACTCAATCGAGCATACTTCTTCGTACTCAGCATAGCCGCCCAATAGTAGACACCACCAGCAGTAGGGAAAACAGCACAGATTTCAGCCAAAGATGCTGCGATTGATAGAGATATCAAGGACACTAGAACCCATCCCCAGAGGATTGTCACACTTTGACCATCCGCTAGTGTGATGTAAAATGTTGTACTTAAGCCAAAGGGTACAGCCATGATCGCAAATGAGCTGAATAAAATCTGTCAGCGATATGATGCGACTGCCATTTCACTTGTGACCTACAGTCCTAAAACACTCATCATGCTCAAACTTCTTGGCAACTCTGATTTGTAGCCCATACGGGCCAGATCGGCTTCAGCAGCAGTAGCCATGATGAATTGTCTTTGTATGTTCGTTGAGTCGTTGCGATTCGTGAAATGTTGGTGGATTAACGCGGTCGTATAATGAGTGAGATTGACGCCCAGCAGGTGTGCGGTGGAGTAGCAGAGGAGTAGACAAGAGAAAATAACAGCTGCTAGGTTGTAGATAGACTAGACTTCGGGCAACATCGGCGTATGAAGTGATGTAGAGTAGCGGCGGTCCACTTGGAAGGGGTCAACAGCCTCTAAATTCTTATCCGCTTGTACGCGTTCGAGGTGGTGGTGGTTCAACAGATAAGAGACGAGTCAAAATAGACGAGAACCAGTTGAATGTTTCGATTACTCTCGTACATGATATAGAGAGATATGAGAAAGAAAGATTAGGGCATCACAGCAGATAAAGAAGGCCGGCATCGAGTCATTCTGGAGCCTTTCATCATGGCCGTGTGGGAGATGTCCCTGCCGTTGTAAGCCCCGCGTCACGGAGGCGTATCGAGGTGTGCGCCATGTTCTTCAGCTGAGCCGAGCGAGTGCCGATAGCATTTCTCTTAGTCACAAGCCCGGGCCCGGCTGGGGAAGACATGGAGGATGGAGCGCTGGGGTCGTTCGTCGATGTCTGCCGGCCTCGCGGTCCGAATGGAATAACAACTTGATCTTGATAAGATCTTCGTCTCACGTTTGTTGCGATACATAAGAAAGTGGAAGTACCAGCAATTGGACACTGCCAAGACAGCAGTACATTGGGATTCAGATACACATTCGCTATCTGTAAACTGGCATTGAAAGCCAAAATAGAGGCTCAAGGCCATGTAGAAGGGCTAGACCTTTCGTACGGGAAAGACGACCCGATAAAAACAAGAACTTTCCCATACCCTCCATAACGCCAAACGATCGGAATTCATCAAGAGGATCAATAAGCGCGTTGAGAATTAGGCACGCCTGGCATCTGTTGTTGATGCATGTGCTGTTGTTGCCTTAGTTGCTGTAGATCAGCAAACCAAGGGTGCTGGAGGGCTTGCTGAGCAGAGATACGAAGCTCGGGACGGAGCTGCAGCATAGCACTCAGCAGTTGGAGACCGACAGGGTCGACCTGCGGCAAAATGTTGCGGAGGTCTTGGGTTGCGTAGACGGGGAAGTTGGGCTTGTACTCAGGGAACTGGGAGATGCCTGGCCACGCGCGCTCTGAAGGAGTACCCATGAGACGGAAGATCTTCTGCAACTGGTCCTCGTTGGTAGTGCCGGGGAAGAGAGGGCGACCTGTGTACATCTCGGCCATGATGCAGCCAGCAGACCAGATGTCGATCGAGGTGTTGTAGGTGCGCGAGCCCAGCAAGACGTCAGGGGCACGGTACCAGAGTGTGACGACCTCGTTACTGAAGGTGTTGACAGGAATACCGAAGGCGCGAGCAAGACCGAAATCGGCAAGCTTGAGTTGGCCCTTGTTGTTGATCAGAAGGTTCTGGGGCTTGAGGTCGCGATGGAGAACACGGTTGTCGTGGCAGAAGGCGATGCCGCGCAGCAGCTGGTGCATGAACGACTTGATGGTGACGGGGTCGAGCATGCCGCGCTCACCTCTGGAGTCCATGTATTTCTTCAGGTCCTTGTCCATGAATTCAAAGACGAGCATGAGCTTGTTCTCGGTGTGGATGACATCGTGAAGACGGACGATGTTTTCGTGCTTCAGTTCCTTCATAAGTGAAATCTCACGGATGGCAGTGCTGGGTGTGCCCTCTTCCGAGTCGAGGTGGATCTCTTTCAAGGCGACAAACTCGCCCGTCTGACGGTTGCGGCCTTTGAAGACCTGCGCAAGGTCAGCGATGTACATGACCAAGGAGGAGCACTCTGGACTGAGGGCGACGTACGGTGGCATAGGTACCCTCGCCGAGCTTCTCGAGCTGCTGGAAGGAGCTGGGGTGACGCTTGTCCATGGGGGGTATGCGCTGGCCGCCGCCGAGACTGCGTACGCTGATAGTCGAGTCGGAACGGTTGTCGAGCGAGAGAGTACCGACGTGGGTAGGGTGTAGCCTGGCGTGCGGAGGGTTGCGATTAGTGTAGCGCGGATCCCAGAGGATAGAGCTAGCTGTCGTTAATTGACTGGCGATGTCAAGGCTCGATGCCGTCGTCGAGCGAATGGACGCGGGTCGGGAAGATTGCGCCGTCTTGAAAATTCAGAGGGCAGGAGTGAGCAGGGGAAACTGCCCAACTTCCTGACAAACAAATAATAATACTCGAAAGGGTGTTAGTGACATGGAGCCTCGCCTTCTCTCATTGTTGATCCGCGCGCTGGCAGTTGCGCCTTGGCGCTCGTGAAACGGTCTACACCATGTTGCTATGCTATCTCATTGCCCACTTGTATTCACCCGACTAGATACTTGCACAGCTTCTTTCAGCTCATTCGCAGCCCAGAAGACTTTTGTAACATGTAAAAAGCGCCACGGCGAGGAGGGGAGGAAAGAGCAGCCCGAACAGGCAAGATCTGGGTCCCAAGTACCGCCCATCTCCCGCTTGCCAACGCCAGTAGTCCGTAGGTAACATGTGATAGTGAAGAACAGTGCAGCCACTCTGTAACAGCAGTCTTTTAGAGAGCGTCACACACAACCACGACCTGGTGTCCACCCTCTTGATAGGACTTGTCTCGGCTACCACCCAACCCTTCTAGCTTCTGTCACAGCCGGAGCGCCGAACCGACCGAGTGCTCTCTCCAAGATCTGGGGTAGCTGTGCCTGAGGTACCCATGACATGGTTGCATATCATAAATTACTCCCATGTTTCAAGTCTTCCTTCTACCACTAACCCGCACTATCACTCGTCTGCCGTTTCGGCGATAGTCCCATGCTGGAACTAACTTAACCTCATTGTCATCACCGACTGCCTTGTCCGATCGATCAAAGATGCGCGACTCTCTGTCTGATCGGCTGCTCCGCCGCGAGTTGCAGGATTCTGCCGGACCTTCGAGAAAGGTGAAATCAATCTACGGCGACAAGAACTGGGTCAGGGATCTAGATATCGTGAACGAGCTCGATGGCCATGCAGGTTGCGTGAACGCTCTCAGGTTTGCCATTCCTTCAAATGCTCACTACCGTTCTTCGCTAACATATCCATCAAGTTGGTCAAAATCTGGCCGTCTCCTCGCCTCAGGATCCGATGATCAGCACATCAACATTCACACCTACCAACCCGATGATTCGAACTCCCAATTCAGACTGGCGACCAGCATCGCCACCGGTCACCAAGCCAACATCTTCTCCGTCAAGTTCATGCCTCACTCCAACGATCGAACTGTCATATCAGCTGCTGGAGACCATGAAGTCCGCATCTTTGATCTGGAATATTCCGGCGCCACCAGAGAAGCCTCGCGTGCATCAGCCATGGCTCTCAACGGCCACTCCAGAGGGATGCGAAACAATATACAAGATGGAGTACGTCACTTGAGCGATGGAGATACAAACTGCAGAGTCTACCGCTCGCATGGCGACAGAGTCAAGAGGGTTGTCACGGAGTCCTCTCCCCACCTCTTTCTGACTTGCTCAGAAGACGGAGAAGTGCGCCAATGGGATCTACGTCAACCGTCGTCCGCCTATCCTTCTCCTTCCAGTAGGTCTGTCTCTACTGTCTCTGTACCCCCTCCCCTCATCTCCTATAAACGCTATGACTTGGATCTCAATACCATCTCCTGTTCGCCAAGTCAGCCGCACTACATCGCACTAGGTGGTGCACATCTGCATTGCTTCCTTCATGATCGCCGAATGATCGGTCGCGACAAGCTCCATGAACGTGCTGCTTCGCCTGCCCTGTCAGCCGGCCAACTATCAGACCTTGATGATGATGCACTGGGCCAAGCCACGCAGTGCGTTCGTAAGTTCGCTCCCCGAGGTCAGCGCATCATGGGTCAAAAGGACAATGGACACATCACTGCCTGCAAGATCAGCGATGCTCATCCGAACGAGATAGTAGTCAGCTGGTCTGGCGATCATATCTACAGCTTCGATTTAGTGCGCAGCCCGGATGCTAGCGAGGTGGCAAGAAACAAAGTTTCAACACCCCAGACGAATACTAGCAACAGGAGAGCAAGGGAAAGTAGCGAAAGAAAGCGGAAAAGGAGGGCAGAAAGCCAGGTCTCCCAGTCTCCAGAAACAAATTCACGTGTACAGTCGCGTCAAAGGACTGAAGATTCGGCCGAAAGGGAGGGGGATGTCGCCTTGAGGGTGAGGTACAACAATGGTCAAAGCGAAGACATTCCAATCGCGCGTTCTACGAGCCCCGTTTCGTCTCTGCGGGAGAGCGTGATGACTGATAGGCAGCGCAAGTCATATCGTCTCGCGAAAACTGTCGTCGAGCTTCGCAAGACAATGTTTACCCTCAACGATCAACCTGCCGCGCCATCAAACAGAGACCCAACTGGTCATACTGCCGAGTTTACCTCGGCGCGAAGCTTGGCCGCTACCATCTTACCTCAAATGCAGGAAATCACACGGACATGGCGTTACTCGGTCGACCCTGTGCAGGAGGAGGTTTTGCTGCAAAGAACATTGCGTTCCAACAGAGAGTCCGCCTGGCGCTTCGTGCAAGCTTCAGGGGTTATTGCGCGAGCTCTAGGCGGACAACCTCATACCGCTAGTCAAGGGATCTTTGACACGCCTCTTTTCACGTGTATCGATCATGCACCCAGCGAGGGTAGCAGCCTAAGCGATCGTGAGCGGTTCGGATACGACTTCCTCAAAGCGATCTTCCTGTGGCTCGACAGCGGAGTAGGCGCCTTGATTAATGGCTTCACCAGATCTTCGGACATGGCTAGATATGCATCTCGCTTACCTGTACCCAAGGATGCGAGCGCTGATGCATTTGATGAATGTATCGTGCCGTATCTCCTTGCTCACTCGTCAAGTTCCCCTGTTTGCAATGTCGACGCTTCAAGGTTCGAGGTAGACGAGAACAGAATTATCTACCAGACCGAAACGGATGCGGTCAGGGCGTTCGTGGAAGCTGTCAAGACACCATTTGCAGATCTATCAAACGAAGCAATGGAGGGTACATCTGAGTCCACCCAAAGACGAAGTGACGCTCTGATACACTGGGGCCTCAAAGTCGCACGAGGTGTTCTCATGAATGCCGGTGAAGGTGTTAATTTTGCCTTGGTAGACAGAGCTTTTGGTGGACTTGGTACGGGTAACAATCCAGCAGGACGAGAGGATGCTCGACTGCGAGACAGACAACGGCAGATTGACACAACCGAAGAAGAGCCTACAGCAGAGTCTATGGAGATTGTCAATCCTTCAGGAGACCAAACTTCCGAGGAGGAAGAAGATGTCATCACAATGAACGACATAAGGGCAGCTATGGGAGGGACCAGCGATGAAGATGAAGACGATGATGAAGATGACCATGCCAGCGAAGACGATGAAGACGAAGATGCTGAATCGAGTGACGAGGAAGATGACCATGGACAGGATGATGAAGGCGAACAAGAAGAAGAAGAAGAAGACTTTCCTCGCATGATGTATCGCAACGCGTTCGGGCGACGACGCAAGCGGGGAGAGGTCGAGAGGGAAGTGTACTGTTCCCCCCACACCAGAGTATATCGCGGTCACTGCAATGTCAAGACAGTCAAGGATGTCAACTTCTTTGGCCTGGACGATGAATACGTAGTTTCTGGTTCCGATGACGGCAATTTCTTCATCTGGGACCGCAAGTCAGGGCAACTGGTCAACATACTGGAGGGAGACGGAGAAGTGGTCAACGTGGTTCAAGGCCATCCTTACGAACCCATGATGGCCGTCAGTGGAATTGATCACACTATCAAAATCTTTTCACCAGATGCACGAGCGCGCGAAGCTGCTAGGCTTGGACGCGGCGTGGCAGCAGCTGACACATCGACTTTCTCGTCAATCTCATGGATGAGACGAAGAAGACAAAACAGAGCAGCTGGAGCCACTTCAGAGCCTGCGGTAGACGCAGGTGCGGACGAGCGAAGTGCAGCGGATGACGACGAATATGTGGCGTCCGGCGGGCTTTCAAGCAGGAAACGAATGCACCTGGAATACCAGATTACCTCTCAAAACGACGTAGAGCGTCAAGGAGGGAATCAGGAAACTTTCCTTACAGTAAGTGGACCGACGTCTCGAGTCGTATAATGACCCAAACTGACAAACGGTAACAGAGAAGCATGCTTGCGTCCTTGGCACAACATCTTAGAAGGCAGAGGGCCGAAGGCGGAGGTGCAGGAGAAGATGGCGAAGGCGGAGCTGTCCCAGGAGGCAGGATCGTCATTGGCGATGATTGCGTGATCCAATAGAGGCATACATGCACACAACCAATGGGTTAATCGAACAAGGCATATAGCAACGTGTAACGACTAGGTTTATGGGACAGGAAGACGTGGCTTGTACAAGGTGAATATAGCTCTTGTTATGTGTCTTTTAATGAAAGGGGCTGTGGTGAAGGACTGAGTGTCGGAGCCTATTTCGCCTTTGATTTCTGGGCCTTGAGCGCCTTTTGACGGTTGCTCTTGATCATGATGAGGGACAGGAAAGAGCCAACAACGGCACCTCCGACCAGAATGAGGATGACGGGAAGACGGATGGCCCAAACACGAGGAGGGAAAAGGGATTGAGAAGGGTGCGACGAGTCGACAAAGGGCTAGAGGCGAGAAGGTCAGAAATGTTCAACGGCAGCGATGGAACATTGGGAGGCCGGCATACCATGACCAGTGTCCAGATGGTGTAGTAAAGAAAGACGGTGGTAGCTACGATGAGCATGCTTGCGCCGACGAGTGGACCAAGCTATGAAATCTGTCAGCCCATCTTCATCTCTGTGAACCTGCAGATCATATAGATATACCATTGTGAAACAAAGGATCTGAGTGATTGTTCTATCGAAGACGGGTTTGAAGCAATGCAGAAGGAAGTATTTCCCCAAGGCGATAACTAGACAGTTGTACGGGAGTGAAGCTCGGGGGTGCCAAGAAGTCGACGTCGTCGGCGTTAGCTTTCAGTGCAGGTCGCAACTGCCATTTGGACTTTCTTCTTTCTATTGCCATTACATTTGGTACTTGCATCCTCGAACCTGCTCCGACACATCGACATGGCGACGGCTATGCAGTCGGCAGTACGTCTACCTTCTCCCGATGCCGCCGACGGCCAGTCACATACTTCGGGGCGCAAACGCTCGCCTTCATCGCGTTCTCCATCGCCAGAAAGACGCCCTCCGACACTGCGCACCAGATCTACCGACCCTGATGCAAAGAACGCCCCCTCACCGCCGCGCGACCGCTCGCGATCGCCACTCCCTCACCGTAATGGCCCGCTTCCACGCGACGTAGACCGTCAAAGAGCTCTCGAACGCCAAAGACAGGCCGAAACCCGCCGCCGTGAAGAAGTCAAGGAGGACAAGCCTCTGTCGGCTGCTGAGAAGCAGGCCGCCGCAAAGGCCGAGTATGAGCGTCTGCTCACCATGCGCTCAGGAGGAACTTATGTACCCCCGGCCAAGTTGCGCGCTCTACAGGCTGAAATCGGCAACGACCCATCTTCCAAGGAATTCCAGCGCATGGCATGGGAGGCCCTCAAGAAGTCTATCAATGGTCTGATCAACAAAGTCAACGTCTCCAACATCAAATACATTGTTCCCGAGTTGTTCAGCGAGAACCTCATTCGAGGGCGTGGGCTCTTCTGCCGAAGCATAATGAAGGCTCAGGCTGCCAGTTTGCCCTTTACTCCCATCTACGCCGCCATGGTCGCCATTGTGAACACGAAGCTTCCTCAGGTTGGCGAGTTGCTGGTCAATCGCCTTATTGTGCAGTTCCGCAAAGCCTTCAAGCGCAACGACAAGGCCGTTTGCCTCAGTAGCACCACCTTCCTGGCCCATCTGATCAACCAGCAGGTTGCTCACGAGATGCTTGCTGCCCAAATCCTGTTGCTGTTATTGAACAAGCCCACTGACGATAGCGTTGAGATTGCCGTGGGTCTGATGAGAGAAGTTGGTCAGCATATCGAAGAGTTCAATGCGCAGATCGCCATGGCTGTCTACGATCAATTCCGCAGTATTTTACACGAAGCCGACATTGACAAGAGAACGCAATACATGGTCGAGGTCCTGTTCCAGGTCAGAAAGGATCGCTACAAGGACAATCCCGCGGTCAAAGAAGAGCTGGATCTTGTTGAAGAGGAGGATCAGATCACCCACAACACTGGCCTCGATGACCAGATTGAGGTACAAGATGGTCTCAACGTCTTCAAGTTCGACGCAGATTGGGAAGCAAACGAGGAAGCATACAAAAAGCTCAGGGCCGAGATTCTTGGAGAGGCCGATGGAAGCGACGAAGACGACGAAGACGGCTCTGATGTGAGCAGCAGCGAGGACGAAGACGACGAAGAAGTCAAGCAGGTCGAGATCAAGGATCAGTCCAACACCGATCTGGTCAACTTGCGCCGTACAATCTATCTCACCATCATGTCTTCTGGAGGCTTCGAAGAATGTACCCACAAATTGCTACGCATTAACCTACCGCCAGGTCTGGAGCACGAGCTACCGTCTATGATTGTCGAGTGTTGCTCCCAGGAACGCACCTACAACAAATTCTTCGGTCTGATCGGTGAACGTCTTTGCAAGATCAACCGCATGTGGAACGAGCTGTTCGAGGCCTCTTTCGTCAAATACTACGACACTATCCACCGCTTGGAAACTAACCGTCTACGCATTGTTGCTCAGTTCTTCGGTCACCTCCTTTCCTCGGACGCCATTGGCTGGCATGTTATTAGCGCTATTCACCTGAATGAAGAAGAAACCACTTCATCCTCGCGTATCTTCATCAAAATCTTGATCGAAGAACTGGCTCAGAATGTTGGCATGAAGAAGTTGTCGGAGAGAATGAAGGACGATGCTCTGTTGCCTGCTCTGGGCGGTATCTTCCCTGTCGACAATCCTCGTAACACTCGCTTCAGCATCAACTTCTTTACAGCCATTGGCATGGGTGTGTTGACAGAAGGCATGAGAGAATACCTCAAGAATATGCCCAAGCCGACGCTACCTGCTCTGCCTGTCAGAGCTGCTAGCCCGAGCGACAGGAGTGTATCCAGCTACTCGAGCTACTCAAGCTATTCGAGCCGCTCTCGCTCCCCCTCCCGCTCACCGTCTCGCACCAGGGGCCGAGCTCGCAGCTACACTCGTTCGCCAACACCGCCTAGGCGCTCAGTCCGGGATAGATCACACTCATACTCCAGATCGCCATCTCGCTCAAGGTCGCCTCCTCCTAGACGCCGCTCTCCTTCTGCTTCCGTTCCCCGTTCAAGAACGCCTGAGCGCAGGAGAAGGTACACATCATCCATTTCGCGTTCTCGCTCGCCAGCCCCGAAGCGTACCAAGGGTCGCCGAGACTCTCGTTCGCTATCATATTCCCGTTCTCGCTCGCCCCCTGCCCGTGGAGCCGCTAGAGCTCGAAGCTACTCACGCTCAGCCTCGCCCCCAGCTCGACGTGTCGCGGCTCGGGATCGAAGTTACTCCCGCTCGGCGACGCCACCTCGTAGACGTAGGGGAAGCTACTCTCGATCCCCAGCCCGCTCTATCTCGCGTTCGCGTTCTCCTCCACCGAGAAAAGCAGGCGCAGGGCGCAGACGCTCCCCTTCAAGATCCATCTCCCGTTCTCCCCCTCCAAGACGAACAAGATCCCCTGTCCGAGCCCAACGACGTGCGCGCCGTAACACCTCTTCTCCAGAAGTATCACGTTCTAGATCACCACCTCGCCGCGCACAAAAGCCCAGCGATACCTCTGCTCGTGGACCCAAGCCCCCTGCTCCGAGCGGCGAAATGGACCTTAGCGACATTCATCCCAGTCGTAGAGGTTTACTAGGCGCTGGTGGTAGGGCAAGACCCACTGCTGGTGATTTTATTTAAGTATATAGCAATACCCCTTCTCAAAATGTAGCCGAAATAGCCATGATCATCAATATACCACTTCGAAGCCAGGAGGATTTCCCTCCACGAAAACAAAACAAAGAAACACGCAACATCAAAATCCAAAGAGAGGAAACCTGGACGGAAGATTGCCAAATCTCGAATGATTTTCATTGCTTAGGCGCCCATGCGGGTCGAGATGTCAACGGAGCAGGCGCATTCATGCAGTCTGTGTCTCCCTCTTGTCGTGCGACGATGATCTGCGTGCCCATGTCTGCATTATCGAGAGCAGGCGCGACCTCAAGAAAAGAAGGACATTGCTGCCGAGGCCTCCCGAGGTTTCTTTCCTATCAGGAAAATGCTGTCTCTACTGCCTTTGTGTTTACTCCAGACAAGCATTTTAGTCCGAGTCAAAGTAATACCGAGCTGTATATCGCTTGAAGGCAAAGCGAGTCAAGAATCAAGATCAGGCATGCCATGCAGAAGCTAGAATGTGCGTAACATCGTATCTCTGTGGTCGGTCGGGAGATCGCAGCGAGCAAGCCACATCGATCACACAACTTGTCGGTTCATCGGTCTGCAATTGCATGTTTGACGTGGCGGCTCCCCATCGTTGTTGAATTGCACCGGGCGGCTACCGAAGCCCTTTTGCATGGTGATTTTCTGGTTTCATGCGTCGCGCGATGGAAGAAGGACCTTGACAAGCGAAATAGATTAAAATGCTGGCGAACGGGTAGTCCGGCCAAGTGAGCATCGCCAGGTTTCGTATTCACGCCCCCTTTTAAATACTGAGCCACTTGACTGCGGCATAGTAGAGTCTCCTTGAATCCGGGCAGGTCAACGGTTGTCGACCGACCGAGACGAACGACAAGAACAAGGCTGACTCGAAAAGACAACAGAGCTGCGATTTGAGTTTAGGGATCATCGAGGAAGGTTTTGGTTCCTGCAGCAGAAAGGGCTCCGCTTTCTAGCACTTGGCGTTTCAGACTTCCGCTTTCCCACCGCAACCCCTGGTCATCAAAGGCTTTCATCTATCCAACACATACGAGCAGGCCTTGCGCCAGACCTCCACTCCCCACAACATGGTTGTCAAGTTGGCGAAGCGCAGTGGCTTGCGTGCTTGGTTCACGTCTGGGCTCAGCAGTCTAATGCCGCGCCACATGGTCGTCTCTCAACCCTGAAACACGGCATCAATACCACCATATGAATAACTCCACTACACTAAGGCAGGGGCTCCGCTAGAACGTTCGTCCTCGCGATTCGGTCCTGGTCCGAACATAGTATGCTTGGCTCAGAGTAGGCGATCATTTTCAACTATAAGAATCATGTCTCCCAAACCTTCCCTTCCTTCTTCCCTTCTCAAGCTATCGCCTTCGACGTTCTTTGCAGTGCAACTTTTCGGTCTCGTACCACCCACACTCTTTCTTCACGTATCATTCTGCATTGACTGCAGCTGGGATACTTCCATTCTTTACATTCACACTTCAACTTCATCCACATTTTCGCATCTTCGCAAACCAAAAACTAGCAATCTTTACGAGGAACTCTCTACGATTCAAACACAAAAATGTCTTTCAAGATCGCCGCCGCTGCCGCTTTGGCTACCCTCGCCTCCACCGTCTCTGCTCACGGTCACCTCCAGAGCATTGGTGCATCTGGCACTACCTATGCTGGATTCAACAACTCTATCCTCTACTCAAACACCAAGCCCGACCTGATTGCCTGGTCCGACACTGTCAAGGACAATGGCTACGTCGCTGACTACACCAGCCCTGACATGATCTGCCACGCTGGTGCTGGCAACGCTAAGCTCTCTGCCCCTGTCAACGGTGGTGATTCTATCTCCTTCAACTGGGACACCTGGCCTACTTCTCACAAGGGACCCGTCATCACTTACCTCGCCAAGTGCGATGGTGACTGCGCTGACGCCGACAAGGCCTCCCTTAAGTGGTTCAAGATCGATGCCACCGGTATCGTCTCTGGAGACAGCAACACTGGTACTTGGGCCTCCGACAAGCTGATCTCTGACGGCTTCAAGTGGGATGTTAAGATCCCCGACACCATTGCCTCGGGTAACTACGTCGCTCGTCACGAGATCATCGCTCTCCACAGCGCCAACAACGTTGGTGGTGCTCAGAACTACCCTCAGTGCATCAACATCGAGGTCAAGAGCTCCGGTTCTGACGAGCCCGAGGGTGTTGTCGGTACCGAGCTGTACACTGCCCAGGACAAGGGTATCTACGTCAACATCTACTACCCTCCCTTCGAGCAGTACGACATGCCCGGCCCTGCCCTTTACACCGGTGGTTCTGGCTCTGCCCCTGCCTCGTCCGCTGCCGCTTCATCTGCCCCCGCCT